>Ga0209415_10018516_pt1 | contig 10981 bp, 10 predicted proteins | sample PeaSoiSIISIP2007_FD_187696 | JGI IMG/M metagenome (GOLD analysis project Ga0209415, IMG submission 187696) | Peat soil microbial communities from Weissenstadt, Germany - SII-SIP-2007 (SPAdes) (version 2) | ecosystem: Environmental > Terrestrial > Soil > Wetlands > Peat | place: Germany...
CGCGCCAGGAGCGAGTGCACTTCGCCGGCGCACTCCGGCGAAGGGAAGAGCTCGAATGGACACCGAGCGCCGTCGTCGGCCATACGGACGTCGCTCAGTTCGACCAGCCGATCCGCGAAGGTCTCGTCGGACAGGTCGTCCTCGACGACCGCCATGCCGATCCAGGTCACGCCACCGGCGCCCGCGGCGCGTAGCGTTCCGTCCTCAGCGCGTTCGACCTTCCAGCCGCAGCCCTGGTAGTACCGCTCGAGCTCGTCCAAGAGCTCCTGCCTCCGACTCTGCATAAGGGAGCCAGGATGGCAGGAGCCCCGGACGGATCGGCTAAACCGCGGTCTCGGTAGGAGCGGGCGCCTCGACCGGCGCCGTGCGCCGGTAGCGCTCGATGAACTCCTCGGTCTTCTCGTACGCGTCGTCGTCCGCGATCTGCTGCGGCGGCGACTTCATCAGGTACGAGCTCGGCTCGACGAGCGAGCCGGCGACGCCGTTGTTGAGCGCGAGCTTCGCGAGCCGCACGGCGTCGATGACGATGCCGGCCGAGTTCGGCGAGTCCCACACCTCGAGCTTCAGGTCGAGGAGCAGCGGCACGTCGCCGAAGGCGGAGCCCTCCATCCGGATGTAGCACCACTTGCGGTCGGTCAGCCACGGCACGTAGTCGGACGGGCCGACGTGCACGTTCTTCGCGCCGATGTCGTAGTCGAGCATCGACGTGACCGCGTTCGTCTTCGAGATCTTCTTCGACTCGAGGCGCTCGCGCTCGAGCATGTTGAGGAAGTCCGAGTTGCCGCCGACGTTGAGCTGCATCGTCTTGTCGAGATGCACGCCGCGCTCGCGGAAGAGGCTCGTGAGCACGCGGTGCGTGATCGTCGCGCCGACCTGCGACTTGATGTCATCGCCGATGATCGGCACGCCGGCGTCCTGGAAGCGCTTGTTCCAGTAGTCCTCGCGGGCGATGAACACCGGCATGCAGTTCACCATCGCGCAGCCGGCCTCGAGGATCTGCTCGGCGTACCACTTCGTCGCCATCTCGGAGCCGACGGGGAGGTAGTTGACGACGACGTCGGTCTTCGTCTCCTTGAGGATGCCGACGATGTCGTCGGTCGGGCCGGGGGCCTTCTCGACCACTTCCGACAGGTACTTGCCGATGCCGTCGTGCGTCATGCCGCGCGAGACCTTGATGCCGGTCTTCGGCACGTCGGCGAACTTGATCGTGTCGTTCGGGTGCGCCCACATGGCGTCGGCGAGGTCCTCGCCGACCTTGCCCTTGACGACGTCGAACGCAGCCGTGAACTCGATGTCGCGGATGTGGTACCCGCCGAGGTTCACGTGCATGAGGCCGGGGACGAAGTGGTCCTCGGCGGCGTCGTGGTAGTAGTTGACGCCCTGTAGGAGCGAGTTGGCGCAGTTGCCGACGCCGATGAGGGCAACGCGAACCTTGCCGTCGTCGAGGCGCGCACGCCCGTTGGAATTACCGTTAGTGGCCATTCGAGCCTCCATGAATCAGTTGCTTGCGGACGTGCAGGATGCGCTGCAGAACCGTGAGCCAGGCGGTGGCGGCGAGCACGACGATCGCCCACTGGAGCATGCCCCAGGGTGCGAGCACGAGCCCGGCCGTGATGACGACCACGCGCTCGGCGCGTGATCCCAGCCCGACGTCGCCGCGGAGGCCGAGCGCCTCGGCCTTCGCACGTGCGTACGGCACGAGGAACGAGCCGACGACGGCTGCGACCGTGACGACGACCGCGCGGTCGTTCCCGGAGCGGGCGAAGACGAGCGCGATCGCAGCGAGCATCGCGCCCTCGCCCACGCGGTCGGTGGTGGAGTCGAGGAAGGCGCCGAAGGGCGTCGTCTTCCCGCCGGCGCGCGCAAGAGCGCCGTCGAGGATGTCCAGGACCGAGCCGACGACGAAGACGCCTGCGCCGAGCCAGTAGAAGAGGAGCTTGTCGCGGTTCTCGAAGGGGACGAGGACCGCGGCGGCGAGGCACAGCGTCACGCCGGCCGTGGTGAGCGCGTTCGGGGTCACGCGCGTGCGCGCGAGACCGCTCACGGAGCGGCTGGCAAGCGAGCGTGCGCCGGCGGTGTAGCTGTCCTTGACGCGGCTCGGAGCGGATTCCAATCGCAATCCTGCTATGGGGCGACTATAGCAGGTTTGCGATGAGGGGTCGAACCCGTGGAGCGGTCCGGACGGTGAGAATCGAGAGGACGCCGACGGCGATTCCGGCGACGACGTCGAGCAAGAAGTGGTTCGCGGTGGCGAGCACGCAGAACCAGACCCACGCGGGCCAGATCGCCCAGATCGCCTTCGCCCACCAGCGCCGGCAGATGCCGACGAGGAAGACGCCGATGATGAGCGCGTCGGCCGCGTGCAGGCTCGGCATGGCGGCGTACGGGTTGGCGAAGAACGCGAGGACGCCGTTCGTGTGGTTGACGCCGTTCACGAAGTAGGTCGTGAACATCCACGGCGGCGCCGTCGGCCAGACGACGTAGCCGACGAGCCCGATGACGTTCGCCAGCAGCACCGTGTTCCGGAAGCGCTTGAAGTGCTCGTGATGCCGGATGTAGACCCAAAGGAGGGCGAGCCCGACGACGGTGAACTCCGAGTTCCAGTACGTCCAGGCCGCGGCCGTCAGGAGCGCGTTCGAGGAGTTGACGACCTGCTGAGCTCCGACCTCGACAAGATGGTGGGTCGTCCGCTGCTCGAAGGTGAGCACGCGCCAGCCGTTCCAGAACGCCTGCGCCGGGTTCCGGTCGGCGAGGCTGCGCGCCCCGAAGTAGCTCAGGTAGAAGCCGAACCAGATCGCCAACTGGCGACCGAAGTCCGTCCATCCGCGCGGAAGTACGCGCCGTCCTGCGGCCACTACGGCGGTCACAGACATCATTCTAGTCCCGCAGCCGGTGGCTGCACCACCGGCTGCGGCCCCGGCTCAGAGCACCTTGGAGAGGAAGGCGCGGGTCCGCTCGTGCTGCGGGTTTGCGAGGACCTCCCGCGGCTTCCCCGCCTCGACGACGACCCCCTCGTCCATGAAGACGACCGTGTCCCCGACCTCGCGCGCGAAGCCGATCTCGTGCGTGACGACGACCATCGTCATGCCGTCGTTCGCAAGGCCGCGCATGACGTCCAGGACCTCGCCGACGAGCTCGGGGTCGAGGGCCGACGTCGGCTCGTCGAACAGCATGAGCTTCGGGCTCATCGCCAGGGCGCGCGCGATGGCGACACGCTGCTGCTGGCCGCCGGAGAGCTGCGACGGGTAGCTGTCGACCTTGTCGGCGAGCCCGGTCCGGGTGAGCAGCTCCTTGGCGGCCGCGGCCGCCCGATCCTTCGCGATCCCCTTCACGCGCACGGGCGCTTCGACGACGTTCTCGAGCGCCGTCATGTGCCCGAAGAGGTTGAAGCGCTGGAAGACCATCCCGATCTCGGCGCGCTTGCGGCAGACCTCCGAGTCGGGCAGCTCGTACAGCTTGTCCCCGACCTGGCGGTAGCCGACGAGCTCGCCGTCCACCCACAGCCGCCCCGCGTCGATCTTCTCGAGGTGGTTGATGCACCGGATGAACGTCGTCTTCCCCGACCCCGACGGGCCGAGGATGCACGTCACCTCGCCCGGCTCCACCTCGAGCGAGATCCCCTTCAGCACTTCCAGTCGCCCGAAGCGCTTGTGCACGCCCTCCGCCTTCACCATCGCGGTCACCGGCGGAAGAAGGGGACGTCGATGACGTTGCTCCACCACGTCAGGAGCGCGCCGCTCGATTGGTTGCGCGAGACGCCGCGTCCGAAGTGGCGCTCGACGTGGTACTGCCCGAACGAGAGGATCGTCGTGACGATGAGGTACCAGATGCTCGCGACGATGAGGAGCTGGATGATTCCGTACGTGCGCGCGTAGATGATCTGGGCGGAGTAGAGCAGCTCGGTCACGGCGATGACGCTCACGAGCGACGTCGTCTTCAGCATCGAGATCGTCTCGTTGCCGGTCGGCGGCATGATGACGCGCATGGCCTGCGGCAGGACGACCCTACGCATCGTCAGGAGGCGCGTCATACCGAGCGCGTGTGCCGCCTCCGTCTGGCCTTCGTCGACGGAGATGATCCCGGCGCGCACGATCTCCGCCATGTAGGCGCCCTCGTTCAGCCCGAGGGCGAGCATGCCCGCGAGGAACGCCGTGATGTGCGACGCGATGTCGACGTGCGTGAACTGCGGGCCGAGCGGGATCCCGATCGCGAAGCGCGGGTACAGCGCGCCGAAGAAGTTCCAGAAGAGGATCTGGACGAGCACCGGCGTGCCGCGGAAGAACCAGATGTACAGCCAGCTCGCGCCGGAGACGAGCGGGTTCGGCGACAGGCGCATGACGGCGAGGATCACGCCGAGCGTGATGCCGATCGCCATCGAAGTCGCCGTCAGCTCGAGCGTGATGACGAGCCCGTGCAGGATCGGGCTCGCCGTGAGGTAGTGACGAACGACGGACCACTGGAACCGCTTGTTCGTCGCCATCGAGACCGCGACGGCGTACGCGAGAAAGGCGATGACGGCGGCCGCGACCCAACGCCCGGTGTGCCGGACGGGAATCGCGCGGATCTGGTCGGGCGGGACCGGCGATGCGGCCCCGCCCGACGTCACGTCAGCTGGTGGCGCCGTTGATCTTCGGGTTCGAGATGGCGCCGCCCTGGACGCCCCACTTCGCCAGGATCGACTTGTACGTGCCGTTGGACATCAGCAGCTTCACGGCGTCGAGGATCGGCTTCGTCATGCCGTTTCCCTTCGGGAGCGCGATGCCGTAGGGCGCGGTGCCGTACGACGTGCCGGTCAGCTTGAACTGTCCGTGCGACTGCTTGACGATGTACGCCGCGACGGGCGAGTCGGCCATGCCGATCTGCGCCTTGCCGCTCGTGATCGCCAGGTTGGCGCTGTTCTGGTCGGGGAAGGCCGAGACCTTCACCGCGGCCTTGCCGGCCTTCTTGCACTTTGCGCTCTGCGCCGTCGCGTCCGTCTGCTCGGTCGTGCCGTTCTCGACGGAGACGGTGAGCCCGCACAGCGAGGCGAGGCCCGTGACGGCCGTGCCGCCGGAAGCCTTCGTGTAGAACGACGTCCCGGCCGAGAAGTACGTCACGAAGTCGACGACCTTCTGGCGTGCCTTCGTATCGGTGAACGACGACATGCCGATGTCGTACTTGCCCGCCTGGAGACCAGGGATGATCCCGTCGAAGGTCGCGTTCTTCACCTCGAGCTTCAGCCCGAGGACGCTGCCGATCGCCTTGGCGAGGTCGGCGTCGACGCCGACGACCGTCTTGCCGTTCGTGGCGACGAACTCCATCGGGGCGTACGTCGCGTCGGAGGCGACGGTGAGCGTGCCCTTGGCCGCGATGGTCTTCGGCACCTCGGCGGCGATCTTCGGGTTCTTCGCCGCGGACGCAGGGACGGCGACCATCGCTGCAACCGTCAGGCCGAGGAGCCCGACAGTGATTTTCTTCGATCTCATGCCCATCCTTTCGGCTGTTTCCAGGCCTGCTTGGGGCATGAGACTACGCCGGTTCAGCCGCCGATGTAAGACATCTCGACCTTCGGCAGCGACGCCGTCTTGGCGGTGCGCAGCTCGGAGTAGCGGTCGGTGCGGCGGCCCCAGACGCCGCGGAGCGTCTCGGCCAGCTCGTCGTCGGTGGCGCCGGCGCGGAGCGGCGCGCGCAGGTCGTGGCCGCGCAGCGCGAACAGGCACGTGTACAGGCGTCCCTCCGCCGACAGCCGCGCGCGCGAGCAGCCGCCGCAGAAGGGCTTCGTCACCGAGGCGATGACGCCGATCTCCCCCGCGCCGTCGCGGTAGCGGAAGCGCAGCGCCGTCTCGTCGGCGCGGCCGGCGACGGGGTCGAGCGGCCATGCGGCGCCGATGCGGCGCACGATCTCGTCCGCCGGCACGACGTCGTCGAGCCGCCAGCCGTTCGTGTGCCCGACGTCCATGTACTCGATGAAGCGCAGCGTGTGGCCGGTGCCGCGGAACCGCTCCGCGAGGGCGACGATCCCCTCGTCGTTGACGCCGCGCTTGACGACCGCGTTCACCTTCACCGGCAGCCCGGCCGCGGCTGCGGCGTCGATGCCCTCGAGCACGCGGTCGACGGGGAAGTCGACGTCGTTGAGCGCGCGGAACTGGGCATCGTCGACCGAGTCGAGGCTCACCGTCACCCGGTCGAGGCCGGCGCGGGCGAGCGCCTCCGCCTTCTGTGGCAGGAGCGAGCCGTTCGTCGTCAGCGCGAGCTCGAGCTCGGGGATCTCGGCGAGCATGGCGACGAGGCGCTCGACGTCGCGCCGCACGAGCGGCTCGCCGCCGGTGATGCGGACGGTGCGGACGCCGAGCCCGGCGAAGACGCCGACGACGCGCGCGATCTCCTCGAAGCTCAGGAGCTCCTTCCGGTCGAGGAACGCATGGTCGCGGCCGAACGCCTCCCTCGGCATGCAGTAGACGCAGCGGAAGTTGCAGCGGTCGGTGATGGAGACGCGGAGCGTCTCGATCGGCCGTCCGAGCGTGTCGAGCACCGGCTCCACGCGAAACAGGTTACGTCGCGACCGTGGCGGCGGCCGCCAGCGGGCCGTCGACCATTGAAGCGGGCACGTCGATCCCCGCCGCCGCGTAGGCGTCGGGCTGGTCGAGCGTCTCGTGCTCGAGCAGGGCGTTGGCGAGCGCGTCGAGCTTGTCGCGGTTGTCGCGCAGCAGCGTGAGCACCTCCTCGCGCGCCTGCGCGACGAGCTTCCGCACCTCCTCGTCGATCATCCGCTGCGTCTCCTCGGAGACGCCGACCGCGCCGGGAAACAGCGGCCCCTGGCCGTCCTGCGGGATGACGGTGATGGTGCCGATCGATTCGTTCATCCCCCAGCGCCCGACCATGTGCCGCGCGATCTGCGTCAGCTGCTGGAAGTCCGATTCCGCGCCGGTGGTCAGGTCGCCGAACACGACCTCCTCGGCGGAGCGGCCGCCGAGCGCGACCTTGATCTTCGCGACCAGCTCGTCCTTCGAATAGTTGAAGCGGTCGGCGTCCGGCGCGGAGAACGTCACGCCGAGTGCGAGGCCGCGCGGGATGATCGAGATCTTGCGCACGGGGTCGGCGCCGGGGGTGAGCATCCCGACGATCGCGTGGCCGCCTTCGTGGTACGCGGTGCGGCGCTTGTCGTCCTTGCTCATCAGCACCTTGCGCTCGGCGCCGAGGACGATCTTCTCGAGGGAGTCGGTGAAGTCCGCCTCCTCCACCTGGTCGTGGCCGCGGCGCGCGGCGAGGAGCGCGGCCTCGTTCACGAGGTTCGCGAGATCGGCGCCGACCATGCCCGGCGTCGTCGACGCGATGCCGCCGAGGTCGACGTCGGGCGCGAGCGGGACGCTGCGGGTGTGGACCTCGAGGATCGCCTCGCGGCCGTTGCGGTCCGGGGGCTGCACGGCGACGCGGCGGTCGAAGCGGCCCGGGCGCAGCAGCGCCTGGTCGAGCACGTCGGGCCGGTTCGTCGCGGCGATGACGATCACGCCCGTCGACGAGTCGAAGCCGTCCATCTCGGTGAGGATCTGGTTGAGCGTCTGCTCGCGCTCGTCGTTGCCCCCGCTGAACCCGGCCACGCCGGAGGTGCGCGAGCGGCCGATGGCGTCGAGCTCGTCGATGAAGATGATCGACGGAGCTGCCTCCTTCGCCTTGCTGAAGAGGTCGCGCACGCGCGATGCGCCGATGCCGACGATCGCCTCGACGAACTCGGACGCCGCCATGGAGAAGAACGGCGCGTTCGCCTCGCCGGCGACCGCGCGCGCGAGCAGCGTCTTGCCGGTGCCGGGCGGCCCGCTGAGGAGCACGCCGTGCGGGATCCGCGCGCCGAGCCTCCGGTACTTCTCCGGGTCGCGCAGGAAGTCGACCACCTCGTTCAGCTCCTGCTTCGCATCCTCGATGCCGGCGACGTCGGCGAACGTGACCTTGTCGCCGCCGGGCTCGTACCGGCGCGCGCTCGAGCGGCCGAAGGCGCCGAGCATGCTCTGCATGCTCCCGGCGCGCCGCATCGCGTAGTAGATGATCCCGATGAAGAGGATGGTGGGGCCGAAGCCGACGAGCAGGCTCTCCCACCAGGGCGTGCCGGTGTCGAGCGGCTGGGCGTTGACGACGACGTTCTTCTTCTGCAGGAGCGCCGACAGGGTGTTCGTGTTGGCGAAGGCCGGGATCTCCGTCTCGAACCGCTGCGTCTTCTTCGAGCCGGCGTAGCTCTCGGCGATGGTGAAGCTGCCCTGGACGGCCGTGCCCTTCGACGTGATGGACGCGACGTGGCCGGCGCGCACCTGCTGGAGGAAGTACGGGCTGTACGGCACGCGTACCCGCGGCGGCGCTTTCGTCGCGCGCGACGCGACCCAGTAGTTGAGGACGAGCAGTCCGATGATCCACGCGATCCACCAGGTCCAACGGATCCGCGGTCGCTGCTGGGGCTTCGGAAGGCGCGGGCCCCGCGCCGGATCAGCGCTCACGCCCGAATGATGCCTCTAAGGCGTCGCTTGGCGACGCCGACCGAAGAGGCCGGGGGCTCTGCCGGGCCGGCCGTCTCATGCTTCTGCGCCGGCCCAGACCTTCGCCAGCTCGATGATCGTCGCCGCCGCGATCCCCATGTCCTCGACGCAGATCCACTCGCGCTCGCTGTGTGCGTCCTGGCCGCCGGTGTAGATGTTCGGCGTCGGCAGGCCCATCTCGGTGAGCGCCGAGCCGTCGGTCCCGCCCCTGATGGCGGTGCGTCTGGGCTCGAGCCCGACGCGGCGGACGGCCTGCTCGAGGTTCTCGACGATCTCCGGGTACTGCTCGAGCACCGCGCGCATGTTGCGGTACTGGATCCGCGACTCGACGTCGATCGCGCAGCGCGGGTCCGTGGCGGCGATCTCCTCGGCGAGCGTGCGCAGGTACTCGACGTGCCGGTCGAGGAGGCCGTTGTCGAAGTCGCGGACGATGAAGCGGAGCTCGAGCTCGGACGCGTCGCCCTGGGCGAGCGTGGGGTGGACGTACCCCTCGTGCCCCTCGGTCGTCTCGGGCGAGAGCGCGTCCTTCGGCAGCCGCTCGACGAGCGCGGCGGCCAGCTTGATCGCGTTCACGAGCTCGCCCTTCGCGAGCCCGGGATGGATAGAGCGGCCGCGGATGCGCATGCGGACCTGCGCGCCGGAGAACGTCTCCTCCTGGATCTCGCCGACCGTCGAGCCGTCCATCGTGTACGCGGCGACGGCGCCGAACGACTTCACCGGGAAGTGGATGACCCCGCGCCCGACTTCCTCGTCGGGGTTGAACGCGACCTTGAGCGCGCCGTGGGGCACGTCCCGGTTGGCGACGAGATACGCGGCGGCGGCCATGATCTCGGCGATGCCCGCCTTGTCGTCGGCGCCGAGCAGGGTCGTGCCGTCGGTCGTGATCACCTCGTGGCCGACATGCGCGGCGAGCTGCGGCGACTCCTCCGGGCGGATCGCGTGCCCGGAGTCGCCGAGCGGGATCTCGCCGCCTTCGTAGCGGACCCGCTGCGGGCGGACATTCGCGCCGGTCACCTCGCGCGCCGTGTCGACGTGTGCGAAGAACGCGATCGTCGGGACGTCGGCGTCGACCGTAGCCGGAATGGTCGCGGTGACGTAGCCGTGCTCGTCGATCTGCGCGTCCTCGAGCCCGAGCTCGCGTAGCTCATCGAGGAGGAGCCGCAGCAGGTCGAGCTGCTTCTCGGTGCTCGGGTACGTCGTCGAGTCCTCGTCGGACTGCGTGTCGATCCGGACGTAACGGAGCAGACGCTCGGCGGCGTCGTTCGCGAGCTCCGCCGAGTCGAGTTCGGCGGCCATGGGCGTGAGTCTACGGTTACGTCAGATGCGGAGGCGGCTCGTACAGCTCTACCTCGGCTTGGGGCTGTACGGCATCAGCTCGTCGCTGCTCGTGCTCGCCGGCCTCGGGCTCGATCCGTGGAACGTCTTCCACCAGGGGCTCGCCCGCCACTCGGGCCTCGCCATCGGGACGTGGAGCATCCTCGTCGGCGTCGTCGTCCTGCTGCTGTGGATTCCGCTGCGGCAGCGGCCGGGGATCGGCACGATCAGCAACGTCGTCGCCATCGGCGCCGTGATGGACCTCGTGCTCGGGACGGTCTCGCCGCCGCACGCGCTCGGCTGGCGCATCGCTTGCCTCGTCGCCGGCACGGTGCTGAACGGGGTCGCCACCGGTGCGTACATCGGCGCGGGGCTCGGGCCGGGCCCGCGCGACGGCCTCATGACCGGGCTCGCCGCCCGCGGGCACTCGATCCGCGTCGTCCGCACCGGCCTCGAGCTGACCGTGCTCGCGACCGGCTGGCTCCTCGGCGGGACCGTCGGCGTCGGCACGGTCGTCTACGCCGTCTCCATCGGGCCGCTCGCGCACGTGTTCGTGCCTCTGTTCGCATACGACGCGCCGGAACCTGTTATTGACGCGGTGTGATCGCGGTTCTCCTGGCGCTCGTCGCCGCGTTGTTCTTCGGCGGCATGAGCGTCTTCATCCGGATCGGGCTGGCGCGAAACCCGGACGTCGGCGTCGGGACTCTCGCAACTGTGGCGACGGCGTTCCTCGTCGCGCTCGTCGGCCTCGCCGTGGAGTCGCCGTCGCGCGGCGTGCACGCGGGCGCCGCCTGGCCGTTTGCGCTCGCCGGGCTGCTGCAGCCGGGAGTGGGGCAGTTCCTCGTCACGCTCGCCATCCGCGAGACCGGGGCGTCGCGCGCGTCCATGATCTTCGGCTCGGCGCCGCTCGTGTCGGTGGCGATCGCGCTCGCGCTCCTCGGCGAGCCGGCGAGCGCGCCGCTCCTGGTCGGCGCGGCGCTCATCGTCGCCGGCGGCTTCGAGCTCGCGCGCGAGCGCGACCGGCCCGAGCACCTGCGGCGCATCGGGCTCGTGTACGCGTTCGTCGCCGTGATCCTGTTCGCGACGCGCGACAACCTCATCCGCTGGCTCTCCGGGAGCACGACCGCGCCGCCCGCGGCGGCCGCCGCAGCGGCGCTCCTGGGCGG
>Ga0209415_10018517_pt1 | contig 10981 bp, 10 predicted proteins | sample PeaSoiSIISIP2007_FD_187696 | JGI IMG/M metagenome (GOLD analysis project Ga0209415, IMG submission 187696) | Peat soil microbial communities from Weissenstadt, Germany - SII-SIP-2007 (SPAdes) (version 2) | ecosystem: Environmental > Terrestrial > Soil > Wetlands > Peat | place: Germany...
GGCGAATGAGGCTGCGGAGGCGGTCGCGCAGGCCAACCGCGCCGCCGAGCCGTTCGAGCTCGTGTTCGCCGACTGCTCCCGCGACGGCGCCGGCGGTTTCGAACTCGCGCGGCGTATCGGCGCCAAAGCGGGCGCCGCGGCCGGACTCACGGTGGCCACCGTCAGCTCGTACGATCTCTCGAAAGCCTTTGTCGGGCTGCGCGAAGCCGGCCTCGAACATTACGTGGTCAAGCCGCTCAAGCGTGCCGACCTGCTGGCCGCAGCGGCGGACTTCGCCAGACGCGCACCCCTGGCAGCTAAATCCGCGACCGGTTCCGCCGCCGCCGCGATCGGCGAGTCCGCGGCGTTGTCGTCGGACAGTCTCGCGGCCTCGCTCGCGCAGCCGGTTCTGATGCTCGCCGGTGACGAGTCTGCCGCGGCCCCTTGCCGAATCCTGCTCGCCGATGACTCAATCGACAACCGTCTCTTGATTCGCGCCTATCTCGGCAAGACCGGTTACCGACTCGACGAAGCCGAGAACGGCCAGGTCGCGGTCGACAAACTCTTAAGCGGCCTATACGACCTCGTGCTGATGGACATCCAGATGCCGGTGATGGATGGTTTCTCGGCGGTGCGGCGCATCCGGCAATGGGAACGGGAGAATAGCGGGCGCCACACGCCGATCATCGCGCTGACCGCGTCAACCTTCGACGAGACCGTGCGCAAGGCGATTGAGGCCGGATGCGATTCGCATCTGGGCAAGCCGCTCAAGCGCAGCACGCTGTTGCGCGTCATTCGCGAGACCACGCTCAGCGAGCGGCCCGATAAGCCCGCGTCTGCCGCGGCCTAAGCTTCAGCACGGCCTAGGCGTTAGGCGGCCGAGCCGTTGTACGCGCGGTCGGCGGCGGCGAGCGACTTGCCGCGCGCGATCTCGAAGCCCATCGATTCCAGGATCGTCTCCAACGCGCTCAGAATCAGCATCACGTTCTCGCGCTTGCACGACTCGCCCATCAGGCCGATGCGCCAGACCTTGCCCTTGAGCGACCCCAGCCCGGCGCCGATCTCGACGTTGAACTTCTCCAGCAGTTGTGCGCGCACTTTGGCCTCGTCGATTCCGGACGGCACCGCGACCGTGGTGAGTTGCGGCAGCCGGAAGCCCGCCTGCGCCGCGAGCCCCAGTCCCATCCCTTCGATCCCCGCCTGCAGCGCGGCAGCGTTGCCGCGATGGCGCTTAAAGCGCGCCTCGAGTCCCTCTTCGACCACGATCCGGAGCGCCTCGTACAAGGCGTAGTTCATCGTGATCGGCGCGGTGTGATGATAGACGCGGTCGGGTCCCCAGTACTTCTCGATCAGCGAGAGGTCGAAGTACCACGAGGTGCACGGCGTCTTGCGTTTGCGCACGACTTCCATCGCGCGCGCGCTGAAGGTCACCGGTGACAGCCCCGGCGGCGCGCCGATACCCTTTTGCGTGCAACTGTAGCAGGCGTCGATTTGCCAGGCGTCGATCTCCAGCGGCATGCATCCGAGCGACGTCACTCCGTCGGCCGCTATTAACGCGCCGTGAGCGTGCGCCATTTTCGAAATCTCCTCGATCGGCTGATCGATTCCGGTCGAGGTTTCGGCGTGCACGATCGCGACCAACTTGGGCGACTTGGCCGCCTTGAGCGCCTGCTCGATCCGTTCGGGCTCGACGATTCTGCCCCACTCGGCGTCGACCCGATGGATCCGCGCGCCGAGCCGCGTCGCGACTTCGACCATCCGCGCGCCGAACACGCCGGCCGTGCCGATCACCACCTCGTCACCCGCCTCGATCAAATTCGCCATCACGGTTTGCATCCCGGCCGAGCCCGTGCCGGAGACCGGGAAAGTGATCTCGTTGGCGGTGCGAAAAACGATCCGCAGCATCTTCTTGATGTCGTCCATCACCTTGACGAAATCGGGATCTAGATGGCCGACTATCGGCGACAGCATCGCCTTCATCACCCGCGGATGGATGTTCGAGGGGCCCGGTCCGAGCAGCACACGGGCGGACGGTTGCAACTCCGGAAACGAGGAACTGGCCAAAGGCGGTCTCCCTTTTCAGCGCCGGTTAGTTTGGGCGGCGCTTGAGAGCGCGGCCTTTCGCCGGCGGCGATTTTGCGCTGTGTTCATTATTGACCGGACGGGCGCGCATGGCAAAAGCGCGCCGAGCGCATCGGCGAACGCGCGGCGCACGCATCGGCAAAGATGCGGTGCGCCGACCGGCAAACGGGAAACGCGTATCGGATCCGATTCGACGCGATCATGATAGAGTAGCTGGCCGTGGAAAGCCTCGCCGCCGCCCTGCAACTCGCCGCGGAATTGCCCGCCCTCGCCGCGGAACTGGCCGAAATCGTCGGCGCCGACGGCGTCGTCGCGCGTCCCAGCGAGCTCGCCGTCTACGAGTGCGACGGATGGACGATCGCCAAGAGCGCGCCCGACCTGCTGGTGCTGCCGCGAACCACCGCGCACGTAAGCGGCGTGCTGGCCGCACTGGAGCGACGCGGGGTGGCTTTCGTGCCGCGCGGCGCGGGGACGGGGCTCTCCGGCGGATGCCTGCCGCTCAACGCGCCGGTGATGGTATGCACGTCGCGCATGAACCACATCGTCGCCTGCGATCTCGCCAACCGGCGTATCGAGGTTGAAAGCGGCGTGGTCAACCTCAACGTGACCAACGCGGTCAAGGCCGCCGGCTATTTTTACGCGCCCGATCCTTCTTCGCAGGTCGCCTGTACCATTGGCGGCAACATCGCCGAGAACTCCGGCGGCCCGCATACGCTGAAGTACGGCGTCACCACCAACCACGTGCTGGGAGTCGAGCTGGTGCTGGCGGGCGGCGAGGTCGTCGAATTGGGCGGTCCCGCCGACGAGCGCCTGGGCTACGACCTGCTCGGCGCGGTGGTCGGCGCCGAGGGCACCGCCGGAATCGTGACGCGCGCGACGCTGCGGCTGCTCCGCGAACCCCAGGCGCATCGCACGATGCTTGGGATCTTCGCCGACGTCGAGCGTGCGACCGCGGCGGTCACCGCGATTATCGCCGCCGGGATCATCCCGGGCGCGATCGAAATGATGGACGCGCTCATCATCCGCGCGGTCGAGGCGGCGTTCAAAGTCGGGTTTCCCGCCGACGCCGGCGCCGTGCTGATCGTCGAGATCGACGGGCTCGAGGTCGGGCTGAGCGAGCGCGCCGAGCGCATCGCGCGTATCGCCACCGAGGCCGGCGCGGTCGAGGTGAAACTCGCGCGCGACGAGGCCGAGCGCGCGCTGTTGTGGAAGGCACGCAAGCGCGCTTTCGGCGCGGTCGGCCGGCTCGCGCCCAACTACGCCACCCAGGACGGCGTGGTGCCGCGCACGCGACTGCCCGACATCCTGCGCGTGATCTCGATGCTCAGCCGCCACTACAAGCTCGCGATCGGCAACGTCTTCCATGCCGGCGACGGCAACATCCATCCGATCGTGCTCTATGACGAGCGCGATCCCGACCAGGTGAGGCGCGCGATCGAGGTCGGCCGCGAAATTCTGAAAGCCTGCGTCGAGATGGGCGGCAGCCTGACCGGCGAGCATGGCATCGGGGTCGAGAAACAGCATGAGATGCCGCTGTTGTTCGCGCCCGAGGACCTCATCGTGATGAGCGAACTGCGCCGCGTGTTCGATCCCAACGGACACGCCAACCCCGGCAAGATCATTCCGCAACCCGGCGGCTGTGTCGAAGTTGCCGCGCCGCGCCGCCAAGCCCCGCTGTAGCCGGTGAGCGACGTTCAGGCCGACAAAATTGAGAACGCGATCCGCGGGCTGCTGGGCGCAGAGCACGTGCGCGAGCCGCGCGGGCGCGAAACCCTGGCCGCGCGGATAATCGCCGAACCTCGCGACAGCGACGAAGTCGCCGCGCTCGTCCACCAATGCGAAGCCGGCCGCATCACGCTCGCGCCGCTCGGCGCTGCGCGCACGCTCAGCGAAATCCGCCGCGCGCCCGCGATGCTCGGCGTGTCGCTCGCGCGTATGGACCGTATCGTCGCCTACGAGCCCGAAGACATGACGGTGATCGCCGAGGCCGGGATGACGCTCGGCGCGCTCAACCAGCGCCTGGCAGAGCACGGGCAGCGCCTCGCGCTCGACCCGTGCAATCCCGGCGCGACCACGCTCGGCGCGCTGATTGGCGCGTCGCATGCCGGCCCGCTCAGGCTTTCCGAGGGCACGCCGCGCGACCTGCTGATCGGCGTGCGTTTCGTCGGCCACGAGGGACGTGCGGTGCACGGCGGTGGCCGGGTAGTCAAAAACGTCGCCGGCTATGATTTGATGAAGGTGATGACCGGATCGTTCGGGACGCTCGGAATAATCACGGAGGCGGCGTTCAAGCTGCTGCCGATTCCCAAGGGCTACACGATGGGTATCGCGCCGTTTGCGCGCGCGGCCGACGCTTTCGGCGCGGCGCTTAAGCTTCACGACGTGCTGCCGCTGGTGCATGTCGAGGTACTGAGTCCCGCACTCGCCGCGCGCTTCCGCTATTCCGGCGCTTTTCTGCTGATGGCCGCCGTCGCCGGCAGCGCCTCCGAGTTGGAGTATCAGCGCGGCCATTTCGGCGGCCTTGACGGCGCCGTCTTCAGCGACGGCGCGCGCGCTATCGAGACCTACGAGCGACTGCGCGATCTCGAATTTGCGCCCGCCGCGGTCGCCGCTCAACTCGCGACGGCGCCGGCCGAGCTTGCCCGATGCGTCGAAGGCCTGGGCGCGGAGTTTCGCGCACACGCCGCATGCGGCGTTGCGCAGGTCTTTGTCGGTGGCGAGCTTGAACCGATAAAGACGCGCGAGACGCTCGCTCGATGGCGCTCCGCCGCGCACGCGGCGCATGGCCATCTAAGGGTGCTCGCGGCCGCGCCGGCGCTCAGATCGGACCTGGATTTTTTCGACGCACCCCCGGCCGGCGCGCTCAAGCTGATGCGCCGGCTCAAGGCCGCGTTCGACCCAACCGGAGTCTTCAACCCCGGATGCTTCGTCGGGGGACTTTGATGGCGAACGCGGAGACACGAAAGAACGCCGCGCCGGCGTTTCCGGGGCTGGTGCGTGACGTGGTCGAATACGACCTGCTCTTCGACTGCGTGCACTGCGGGCTCTGTCTCGAGTCGTGTCCGACCTATCTGCTGACGCGGGCCGAGATGGATTCGCCGCGCGGGCGGATCTACCTGATGAAATCGCTCGCGGAGGGGCGGATGACGCTCGACGAGGACGTCGTGCGCCATATCGATTCGTGCCTCGGTTGTCGCGGCTGCGAGACCGCTTGCCCCTCGGGCATTCACTATGGACGGCTCCTGGAGCGGGCGCGCGACTTCATCGATCGCAACCATCGGCGCGGATTGATCGACGCGTTTCGCCACGCGGCGGTCCGCTTCATCTTTCCGTATCCACAGCGGCTGCGCGCGATGCTCTGGCCGCTGCGCGTCGCCGAGCGGCTCAAAATGCGCGGCGCGGTTCGCCGCCTGATGCCGCGCGCGTTGCGCGAGTGGATCGACCTGGTACCGGAGGAGAACCAGCTTTCGCCGGTTTATCCCGAGGCAACGCGGCCGAACTCCGCGGGCCCGGTCGCGGTGGTGCATCACGGATGCGTCGCGGAAGTGCTGACACCCTCGGAGAATCGCAACACGGAGCGCGCGCTTGAGGCGGCCGGCTATCGTGTCGTGCAACTCGCGCCCACGGTCTGCTGCGGCGCGCTGGATCTCCACGACGGCAACCTGCCACGCGGCCTCGACTTCGCGCGCCGCAACGTGCGGGCGCTCAAACGATCGGGCGCCGAGGCGATCGTTTCGGCGGCGTCGGGATGCGCCGCGGCGATCGCGTCGTATGGCGAGTTACTCAAGGATGATCCGGAACTGGCCAAAGACGCGCGCGAGGTCTCTGCGCGGGCAACTGACCTGAGCGCGCTGCTGCTCGCGCGCGGCAAACTGGCGGGACGGCTCGAATGCGCCGTCACGTACCATGACTCGTGTCATCTCGTGCACGGGATGGGCGTGCGCGAGGGGCCGCGCAAACTGCTCGGTTCGATCGCGGGCGTGCGGCTGGTCGAGATGGCGGAGTCCGACCTGTGCTGCGGCTCAGCCGGGAGCTACAATCTGCTCGAACCCGCGATGGCGCATCAACTGGCGCGGCGCAAGGCCGACCATATCGAGGCGACCGGCGCCGACTACGTCGTGTTGGGGAATCCCGGCTGCGAATTTCAGATCGCGGCCGAGCTACGCCGGCGCGGCTCACGCATCCGCGTCATCCATCTCGCGGATTTTCTCGCGCTGGTCGCAAGCTCCGGCGCGTAAACCCGCATCGCCGCACACTAGAACGGTTTCAGCACGGCGAGCACGAGGATCGCGAGCAGCAGCGCGCTGACGAATCCGTGAATCATCTTGAACTCGCGGGCCGAGGCGCCCGACGGGTCGTTCTCGAGATTCAGGATCCGGCGATAGAGGCGATAGTGGAAGTAGAGCAGCACGAGCACTAGCACCAGTTTCGTATGCAGCCAGCCGGCCATCAGAACGGCGGGGTCGAGCAGGATCAGGATGATGCCGAAGAAGACCGTGGCCAGCGCCCCGAGATTGCATCCGACTTGGAACAGGCGGCGCGAAACCACGATCAGCCGCTCGCGCGCCGCGCCCACCTCTTCGGTGGCCAGCGAGAGCATCGACGCGATCACCACCAGGTTGCCTATCCAGATGATCACTCCGAACAGATGAAAAACGATTCCCCAACCGATGAGGCCCGCCCAATTGACCATCGCGCCGCTCCTTCCTCAGGCCGCTCGAATATGGCTTATCCGCGCCGCCAGTACCATCGCGATCATCGCCACCGCAGCGCCGCCGAGATATGGCGCCGCCGGCCCCATCGCCTGGTAAACCATCCCGCCCGCGATCGGGCCGATCACGCGCGCCAGCGACAGCACCGATTGGTTGAGTCCCAGCGCCTCGCCCTGTAACTCGCGCCCCGTGCGCCGCGATATAAGCGTGGTGACCGCCGTCGTGCCGAGTCCGTATCCCGACGCGATCAGAATCAGCATCCCGTAAAGCGCGGCGTGCGAAGGCCAGCTTCCCAACGGCGCGAGACCGGCCGCGAGCGCCGCCGCGCCGGCCACCATCAGCGCGGCCTCGCCCGTGCGCGGCACCAGTTTGCCGACCAGGTAGCCCTGCGCGATCGCCTGCACCAATCCAGCGAAGGCCAGTAATCCGCCGACGCCGGCCGCCGCGTAGCCATAGACCGCAGGCACGGTCAGTGCGAAGGTCGCCTCCAGTCCCGCGATCGCGAAGGTGATCAGGAAGGCCACCAGGAACAGGGGCGCGATCGCGCGATGACGCCGGAGCTGGCGCGGCAGATCGAACGATGATCGTGAGCCCTCGCGCAAACCTTCGCGTGCGCTCGGTCCTCCAGCGCCGCCGCCGCGCGCGGCATCTTGCGGAGCGCGCGATTCGGGCAGCCAGATGGCCGCGAAGATCAGATTGGCGAAGGTCAATGCCGCCGCGAACAGCACCGGCGTGCGCAGGCTGACCGCGCCGAGCAGGCCGCCGACCGCCGGGCCCAGCACGAAGCCCAGGCCGAATGCCGCGCCGATCATTCCCATCGCCTGCGCGCGCTTCGATTCTTCGGTGGTGTCGGCGACGTAGGCTTGTGCAGTCGAGATCGTCGCCGCACATGCGCCGTGCACCGCGCGCGAGATCAGCAGCCCCGCAAACGAATCCGTGAATCCATAGATCAGATAGCTCAGCGACGAGCCCAACAGCCCCAGCATGATGATCGGGCGCCGGCCGATTCGATCGGAAAGCCGCCCGAGCAGCGGCGCGAAGATGAACTGCATCATCGAGTAGGCCGAGAGCAAAAGTCCAATCGCGCCGGCGCCGACACCCAGGCGCGCGGCGTACATCGGCAGAAACGGAATCACGATGCCGAAGCCGAGCAAGTCGAAGAAGACGGTCGCGAACAGGATCAGGCGCGCCGCGCCGCCGGACGCCGCGGCGGACGCCGCCGGATTGGATGGTTGCGAAGTTGGCATCGGGATCTGTTTTGGGGCGCGCGCGATGAAGGAAATCGCATGACGGCGTCGCAGTCAAGCAAGCGCCGCTCGCCGCGCTTGCTTCATTTGATCTCGTTGCGTCGCGCGATGCGCGCGGCGATCGTTCTTTAAGAGATCGCGGCCGCCGAAATTTGTAACGATGATCGTTGCGGCCTAGTGATCGGCTTGATGATCTTCAAACGAACCTTCGGTGGCGAAGCGGTAGACCAGTTCGTCGGGGCGCACGTAGCCGAGTTGCTCGCGGATGCGGCGTTCGAGATAGCGATCGTCGTTGCCCAGCCGGCCGAGCTTGAGCTTCAACGCCGCGTTGGACTTGCGCAATTCCCTGTGCACTCCTTCGAGCTGTGCGCGCCGCTCGCGCAACACCATCAGGTCCCGCACTCCCAGCGGCCCGGTGACGAAGTCCACCGCCAGCAGGCTGCAGGCGGCGGCCAGGACCAGGGTCAGCCACTCGCGGCGCAAGTACAGGCTTAACCGGTTCACAAGCAACATGGTAAAAAGGCTTACCTCGAACTTCAAGCGGGCTTATGACTGAACGCCATTCTAATCCGGCAAAGGCGAGGCAGCGCAAGGCTTCTTACAATTTTAAAATTTCTTTATAAACGATCCCCGTTCTGCTTGATTTCTCAATAACAGGTTTCTATAATCCAGCCTGACGGCAAGACCATGACGGTCCAGCCAGAGGGTTGAGGGGGTTTCGGAGCTTGTCCGGCAGCAGCAAAGTTAGAGGAGGTGTCTATGCCAGTGAAGAAGAAAAGAAGTTCTGCTACAAAATCCAAATCGAAGCTGAAGACGAATATGAAGAAGAAAGCCGGCAAGAAAAAGAAGAAGTAACGGCATAAGTTTTCCTCCGGGAAACCGGAGGCTGGCCAAGATGCCGGGCATGCTGCTGCGATAAGCCGGGGTGAATTAACCCCGTACCGCGAGAGGGCCCCTGAAAGGGGGCCCTCTTTTTTCTGCGTCGTGTGCCGCTCACGCGAAGCCGCGAGCGCGCTTGCGGCGTGTGATGCGCGTGGCGCAACGTAGTTGCGATGGAGACGCGGCTTGGCCGAATCCCGGCCGAATGTGAGCGGCCCGAACCGCTGAAGTTCGCCTGGCCGTTGGTGTTGCTGCCGGAGCTTTTCACCACCGCGCGCCATCTCGCGGTCGCGCGCGGGTATTTCGCGAGCCTCGGATGGGAAGTCTATGCGCCAGATCTCCGCGCGGCGGCGAAGGCGTCGCGCACCGACACGCGCGCGTCAGACTTGAGTGGGGGCTTGAGTGGCGGCTCGAGCGATCGCTCGAACGCGGGCGGCTTCAACGGGTTCGCCGCGCTACTGGCCGAGGCTTTGGCGGCGCTCGGGCGCGACGCAATCGTCATTGGTCATGGGTTGGGCGGATTGCTCGCGCTCGGCGCGGTTGAGCAGCCGCGAGTGAGGGCGGCGGTGGCGCTGGCGCCGATGCTTCCCGGGTTTCGATCGCCGCTGGTGACGGGTGCGGCAAACTGGCCAGCGCGATGGTTGGGCCGCGCACTCAAGCCGCCGCGCGGTGCCGTGCTTTTCCATCTGCTGGCCGACGCCGAACCGTTCCAGCGCGAGGCGCTGATGCGGGCTCTGGTGGCCGACGACGCGCTCGCGGCGCTCGAAGTCGTGCGCGGCAGGATCAAGTTCGACGGGATCAAGCTCGCCAGCGACGCGCGCGCCGTGCCGCGGCTGATCGTGGCGGGCGATTCCGATCCGTTTGCGCCGCTTGATCAGATGAGCGAGTTCGCCGCGCGCGTCGGCGCGGCAATTCGCGTGGTGCGCGGGCGCGGCCATTGGCTCGTCGGCGGCCGCGCGCTGGAGCGCGCGGTGGCGGAGGTCCAGCGCTTCCTGGTGCGCAACCTCGGCGGCGATCTGCTGCTGCTCCACCCCGAAGAGTGGAAGGAACCGAACAATGAGCAGTGAGCGGCGCGGGCTCGCCGCGCGATCAGCCGCCGGCCAGCAGCCGGCTGAGCCAGCTCAAGGCGAGTCCCGCGAACAGCGCCGTGAGCGTGGCCGCGCGATGGTGATCGGAACGGCTTATCTGCGGCAAGATGTCCGAGGTCGCAATCGCGAGGAACGATCCCGCCGACAGCGCCACCGCGCCCGCCAGCATCACGCTGCCCGCGTCGCGCAGGAACAGCCAGGTCACGATCGCGCCGAGCGGCGTCGCCAGCGCGAACAGGCTCATCCAGAACACGATCGACGCGCGCTTCCAGCGGTCGAGCATCAGCAGGCTGGTCAACGCGAACGCGGTCGGGACCTTGTGAAACACGATCGCCATCAGCACCGCGCTGCCCAGCGCCGGGCTCCGATAGGTCGCGCTGATCGCGAGCCCGTCGAGCAGGTTGTGAAGCGAGATGCCGACATAGGCGGTCAGGCCGAAATGGATATGATGCGCCTGGCCGTGCTCGGCCGCATCTTCGGGGTGCGGATGGACGAGCACGAAATGCTCGAGCACGAAGATCATGAGAAAGCCCGCAACCAGGGGGGCTCCCAGATGCGGGCCGAGCGCCGGCGCGCTGTCGGGAATCATCTCGAAGAAAGCGGCGCCGAGCAGCACGCCGCCGGAGAAGCTGACCGGCAGGATCAGGCCGCGGTACGACCAGTCGCGGACAAGCGGCGAGAGCCCGCCGATAAGCTCGGCCCCGATGACGGCCAGGAGATAGGCAATGAACTGCAAAGACATCTAACGCTTATGCAGGCGCGCAAGCGAATCGAGCTTGGCTAACATACGCCCGCGCGCGCGACAACCTGCGCCTCGCGCGAATTCGGGCCGCCGCATGCGAATTGGTTGCTGAACTGGTCGACGGATCGGTCGAATTGATCGGGCGGGTCCGTTTTGTTAGATTACGTTATGGCGCTGCACCAAATAGCAGCATCCAAAAACATGGTTGAAGGCCCGCGGATACCCGCGGGCTTTTTTGCATAAGGAGACTCC
>Ga0209415_10018521_pt1 | contig 10979 bp, 8 predicted proteins | sample PeaSoiSIISIP2007_FD_187696 | JGI IMG/M metagenome (GOLD analysis project Ga0209415, IMG submission 187696) | Peat soil microbial communities from Weissenstadt, Germany - SII-SIP-2007 (SPAdes) (version 2) | ecosystem: Environmental > Terrestrial > Soil > Wetlands > Peat | place: Germany...
CGGTGCTCGCCGCCTGCCAGAACATGTCGACCTGCTTGCCGGTGGTGTCGAACATGCAGTCGCGCAAGAGCCACAGGTCGGGATCGTTCTTCAGCGCGGTGACCGAGCCGCCCGGGGGCACGACGCCGCTCTGGTAGATGACGTTGCCGGCCTTGATGGCGATGACCTCGGCCCAGGCCCGGCGATCCTGCGCGGCGCCGCTCGGCCAGAAGTGCCCTGCCGCGACGTTGTCGACGATGACCCGGACGCCGCCCTGCTGGGTGACGCACAGAGCCGTCTGCAGCGTCGTTTGCAGGAACTGCTCGACGACGCTCTGCTCGCTCGTGGAGCCCCCGGGCAAGCCGACGTCGACGCCGGGGAAGTCGTGCGCGTAGGTGTAGCGCGCAGGCAGACTCTCGCCGGACACCTGGGCGATCGGGCCCTTGGTGGCGCTCTGGTTCATGTGGCACTGGTTGCAGGTGTCTCCCTCGCTGCTCGAGAAGACCGACCCTTGCCATTCGGCATAGGTGCGCTCGATGTGCGCGCCGCCGGGGGTCACGATGTCGTGGCAGGCGCCGCAGAGCGACGCGCTCTCGGCGTGGTTGCGGTCGTGCAGGGTGTCGTAGGCCGACGCATGGGCAGAGCTGGGGGCGGGGTCCGAGAGCTCGCCGCGCATGACGAGGTCCCCCGACATCGACACTGCGGCGTTGTGGCTGCCGGTCACCGAGTCGATCGAGTGGCAGAAGAAGCACGTCACTCCGTGCAGCGGCTTGGGTACGGCGTCGAGGTTGAGCCCGTCGGTCGTGGCGCCCTCCGAGAGCGCCATCGGGGCGTGGCACTTGATACAGAAGCTGCCGAGCTGCCCCTTGGTCTCCGCCTGGCCCCGCGTGTTCATCGCGCGGAAGATGGGATCATCGGAGGCGGTGGCGTGCATGCTCACGGCCCACTGCTGGTAATGGCCTGCGTGGCACGACTGGCACGTCTGCGGATCGAGCATTGCGCTGCGATCGAGGTAGTCGGGAGCCTGTCCGCCGCTCGAGGAGCCGCATCCCATCGGCGTGCCCCCCGCGATCGCCGCGACCATCAGGGCCGCGAAGGTCCAGCCGCTCTTCACCGGGTCCCCGCGCGCCGATTGCGGCGTCGCCACCGTCCGACCATCCCGACCAGCGCCGCCGCCACGAGACCTCCGAGCGCGGTGCTGCCGCCGGCAGTAGAGCAGCCCGATTTCGAACCCCCGCCTCCGCCTCCGCCCCCGCCGCTGCTGCTCGGTCCCGCCTCCGGGCACGTGGCCGCAGCGTCGTAGTCGGCGGCGTTGCTCGTGTTGATCGCGTTGCACGAGCCGGTGCAGCTGCACGTGGAGATGAGCGCAGCCGGGGGGCCGCCGTCGTAGCAAGCGCCCAGGTTGGAGCAGAGGCTCACGAACGGGTTGTAGAACGCGCCTGCGTCGTCGTCCCAGGTCGTGCACTGCGCCGCCATGGACTTGGCTCCGCAGCTCTCGGGTCCCCCCACGTCCAGCAGGTGCATCTTCGGGGTGAACGTCTTGCCGTCGTCGCTCGAAACGCCGACGGCGAACCCGCTCACCTCGTCCGAGCAAGCCCACAGCTCGGTGCCGCGGGTCACCAGGCACTGCACGTGGATCATCGAGGTCTGCGTGAAGGTGAAGGTCTTGGTGTCGGCCACGAGCAGCCCGTCGGCGACGCTCCCGACGTAGACTTTCGACCCGTCCTGCGAGAGGGTCATGCCCAGCATCTCGTCGTGCATCGTGTGGACCGGCTTGAAAGTCTGGCCCCCGTCCTGGGTCACGATGAGCCGGGACTGCCCCTCGGTCCGCAGGTAGACGACGTCCTCGTTGGTCGGATCGACCGCCCCGATGTACGCGGCGCTCTCGAGGGAATCGAGAGGAGCCGGGTGCTCGACCCAGGTCATGCCCTTGTTCTTCGAGACGAAGAGAGAAGCGGTGCGCATCGGGCCCGATCCGCGGAAGGCCGAGACGTAGATGCGGTTCGGATCGCTGGGAGCCACGTCGAGCGTGGTGACGACCGCCATCGGATCGATCGGCGTGCCGAGCGCGGCCCACGTCGTGCCGTCGTCGATCGACTCGTAGGTCTGCTGCGTGTAGCCCCAGTCCCCGCCGTCGGGCGCCGCCGGAGGGAAGTAGGTCGACGTGATGAGGTCGGCGATGTGGGCGTTGTCCTTGTGGACGGCCAGGTCCTTGATGAGCTGCGCCTTGAGCGGGCCTCCCGCGAAGGTCCAGTCGCAGCCCGTGTTCGTGGAGACCTCGAGCCCGAGCGACAGGCCCGCGATGAGGGTGTCGTTCTGCGTCAGGCCCAGGTACGGGTCCTCGTTGGACGTTGGCGGCAGGCCCAGGATGTCCTCGCAGAGCCAGCTCCAGTGGGCGCCGGCGTCCTTGGTGATGATGATGCCGAAGGTCGAGCGGACGATCATCCAGCTCGGGTTGGCGGGCGAGAACAGGATCTGGTTGGACGCGGGGAAGCGGCCGTTGGCGAGCGCGCCGGGCGCCGCGAAGAGGAGCACTGCGCCCGCGGCGGCCCCGAGCAATCTGCGACGCACGGACAGAAGCCTAGCGCGCGCGTGACCCCGCGACGAGCCACTCGAGCTCGCCCAGGGGCTCGACGCGGGTCGTCCATCCGGGTGCCAGGGCCGCCGTCCACTCTTCGGCGGTGAGCACGCGGGCCTCGATGGTCGCGCCCGCCACGCGGTCCTCGAAGATGCAGGAGCTCGGCCCCGTGCGGCGCAGCACACGATCCCCCGTGGGCGGCAGCGCGGCCAGCTCTTCGAGCCATGCGGGTGAGGGGACCTCCGCGACCAGCGCGCCGCCGGGCCTCACGACGCGTGCGAGCTCTGCGCCGAGTCGCGCGATGGCACCGTCGTCGGGCGGGTGGGCCAGCGTACCGTGCAGGGCGATTGCCGCGTCGAACGCGCCGTCGTCGAACGGCAGCGGCTGCCAGAAGTCGGCTTCCACGAGGGGCACCGGCCTCGCTCTCCTCCCGCAGCGTTCGAGCATCTCGCGCGACACGTCCACCCCGGTGGGAAGGTGACCCGCGTCGAGCAATGCGGTCAGCTCGCGCCCTGGACCGACGCCCAGGTCCAGCACACGCGCCGGCGGCGGCGGCAGCTCGCGCAGCACCCGACGCATGCGCTCTCGCGACAGGTCCGACGGCAGCGCGTAGACCCGCTCGTAGCGGCCAGCGATCGCGTCGAAGAACCGGCGCGCCGCGCTCACCGCCGCACGAGCTGGCAGTACGCCAGGTACATGGCCTCGTGCATGCCGGCGAGCGTGATCGCGTGGGAGCGCAGCGTGGCGCGGTCCTTCTCGCTCCAGGGCTTCTTGGGCACGCGCTTGGCGCCACGCCGGTGCGCGGCACCGAGCAGCATGCCGAGATGCCGGGCGAGCGGCTCGAGGTCCTCGGCGGCAATGCGCGCGAGATCGAGCTTGTCCTCCTGGGGGGCGAGGCGTCGAGTGAACATCGACAAGCCGCGCAGTCGGGTCACGCCAATCATGCGAGGCGGCTGCGCCACGCAGGCCCGGATTGCCGTCACGACGCGCTCTGCCGGCGCGAGGCGCGGGGGGCGCACGATGCGGTCGGCCGAGGGGGAGCCCTCCTCCTTCATGTCGAAGAGCCAGGCCCCGTCGGGTCCGCCCTTGCCGCGCACGAGCACGGCGACCCGCAGGCATCCCAGGCTCCCTGTCCCTGCGACGCGGAAGGCCGCGTCGATGACCTCGACCGCCTCGGCCGGCGGGCGCACGCCGTCGGGCATGCGCTTGACGTACTTGGCGAAGGCCCGCTCTGCCTTGGCACGAAGCTTCGTCGGGATCGACTCGTAGCGCGGGCCGCGCACGAGGCGCCGCTGTCCGCGCACCAGCGTGGTCCGGGCATCCAGCAGCTCTTTGCGCGAGCGCGACCGCACCTTGTCGACCAGCGCCGCCACGGCGTGAGGAACCGGCGGAGCCTTCTTTCGGTGGAAGGCACCGTCCACGTACGACGCGAGCAGCGCGTCGGCCAGCTCCAGGGTGCGCCGGCCATCGGTCCCGAGCTCCCGCCCTGCGAGGATCAGGCTCGTGGTCACCCGCACCACGTCCAGGCGCCAGGGGCCGACGAACGCATCGTCGAAGTCGTTCAGGTCGAAGACGATCTGATCGGCCGCGTGACCGGCCTTCGTCTCCTTGGTGGTGAGCGCCCCCGTTCGAAACGCGCCGAAGTTCTCGAGGTGACAGTCGCCCACCAGCCATCCCTCGCCGGGCGGGCCGTCGGCGAGCACGGGGTGACGATCGAGCACCTCGTAGTAGAGCGGCGCCGAGCCACGGAGCAGCGCGAGGGGCGAGGGCACCATCCGGTCGGCCTTGTGAGCGAGCAGATGCGGGAACCGCCCGGTGCGCTCGCGGTCGATTTCGAGCTGGCGGCGTGCGAGGCGAAGCGGATCGAGGGCGATCATGGTGCAAGAGCGAGGGTACACTGCCGCCGTGCTCGCCGTCGCGCAGGCCCTCGAGGAGGGACGGTACCGGGGGAGGGTGGCCCGGGCGGTGGCTCGGGTGTGGGCCGAGGCCGCGTCCCGCGCGCTCGTACGCCCGCTGCCACGGCCCGACCACGTGCGCCTGGTGGCGATCGGGGGGGCCACCCTGGGTGGATCGGGCAAGACTCCTCTGGCCATCGCCTGCGCGCGGACGCTCGCGCGATGTGGAGCGCGCGTCGCGTTCGTGGGTCATGCCTACCGGGCGAGCCCCGGGGGAGCGCGGGTCGTCTCGCCGACGGACGCGCTCGCCGAGGTCGGCGACGAGGCCATCGTGGCGGCGGCGGCGCTGGCGCCCGAGGGTGTTCCGGTCGTAGTGGCGCCGTCCAGGGTCCGGGCGGTCGCCCTCGCTTCGACCCTGGCCGACGTGGTGGTCGTCGACGGAGTCGTGCAGACGATGCCCCGCGCAACGCTCGCGCTGCTCGCCGTCGACGCAGCCCATCCATGGGGCCGTGCGATCGCGCTGCCACCCTGCGGCGATCTGCGCGCTCTGCCCGAAGCCCTCTGCTCGGCGTCGGACAGGGTCGTGCGAGTCGGCGACGATTCACCCGACGCGTCGCCGGTCTCCGCCGGCGCCAAGGTAGGCGGGGCGCTCCTTTCCTGGGCAGACCTGGCCGGCATGCAGCTGGGTCTCATCACGGCCCTGGCCAGGCCCGACCGCCTGGTCGCGTCCCTGGCTCGCCGCGGGGTCTTTCCCCGAGTCGTCGTCCGCGGGGCGGACCACGGTAGAGTCTCCCGCCGGGCCATCGAGGACGCAAAGCCGAGGGGGGTCGATCTCTGGATTGCATCGGAAAAGTGCGCCCTCCACGTCCCCCGGTCGTGCTCAGCGCCGCTGGCCGTGATCGGCTACGACCTGGCGCTTTCGGATGGCCTCGCGCGTGCCCTCACAGCCGGCCTGCCTTGACCCCCGTCGGCTCGGGCAATAGCTTGAAAGGTCACGGACCTTCGGCCCCCATCGGGCCTTCGGCTACCACGTCCATGAGGCAGCACGCGTGAGCGAGTCCGAGGAGAAAACTCGAGTCACGGCCATCGTGCAGAAACCCCTCGGGGGCGCGGACGGCGCCCCGACGGGCAACGACTGCCTCGTGGTCATCTACACCAAGGAGCCCACGCTCCTGGGGCGCCGGTTCGTGCTCGACAGCAGCCCGATCCGCGTCGGGCGCGGCGCCGAGAACCACATCGTCCTCGAGGGCGACAGCGTCTCGCGCCGCCATGCCCACTTCGATCAACGCACCGGCGCCTGGTGGTGCGTGGACGACGGGTCCACCAACGGCTCGTACGTCAACGACGAGCAGATCATGCGCGAGTCGAAGCTGGCCAACGGCGATCGCATCAAGATCGGCCCCACGATCTTCAAGTACCTCAGCGGTCAGGACGTGGAAGCGCAGTATCACGAAGAGATCTACCGCATGACCATCATCGATGGTCTGACGCAGGTGCACGTCAAACGGTTCCTGCTCGAGGCCCTCGACAAGGAGCTCATGCGCGCGCGGCGCCACACCCGCGAGCTCAGCTTCTTGATGATCGACATCGACCACTTCAAGAAGATCAACGACGTCCATGGGCACCTCGCGGGCGACTACGTGCTCAAAGAGGTCGCGCGGCACCTGCAGCAACGCATCCGTCGCGACGAGGTGCTCGCGCGCTACGGCGGCGAGGAGTTCTCGATCATCCTGCCCGAGACGAACCTCGAGGGCGCCCGCGCGCTGGCCGAGGGGCTGCGCGAGAAGATCGAGCAGAGCCGCTTCGTCTTCCAGAGTGAGGTCATCCGGGTCACCATCTCGATCGGATGCGCGCTGCTCGACGAGCAGGACCGCGCGAGCACGGACCTCATCAAGCGCGCCGACGAGAAGCTGTACGAGGCGAAGCGCGCGGGGCGAAACCGCGTGATCGCGTAGGAGCCGATGGCCACGGCCAAGTCGAGCGGGCAGCAGCTGCCCGAGGTGCGCACGCCCGTGCCGGGCCCGAGGTCGAGGGAGCTGGGCGCACGGCTGGCGCAGATCGAGTCTCCGTCGGTGGACGCGCGGCGGGAGTCGCGGGCCCGCGAGACCGGTCGGGAGATGGCGCCCATCGTGTACGAGTCCGGGTTGGGGGCCAACGTCGTCGACGTGGACGGCAACCGGTACGTGGACCTGGCGGCGGGCTTCGGGGCGCTGCTGCTCGGGCACGCGCCCGCCGTCGTCGCGAGAGCGCTCGAGGCGCAGGCCGGCAAGCTTTCGCTGGCGCTCGGGGACGTCTTCGGCTCGGGTGAGAAGCTGGCTCTGTGCGAGCGGCTCGCCGCACTCCTTCCCGAACCCGGGGCGCGGGTCATGCTGGGATCGAGCGGGGCCGATGCGGTGACGGCGGCCATCAAGACCGCGGCGCTGGCGACCGGGAAGCCCGGGATCGTCGCCTTCGATGGGGCGTACCACGGGCTGTCGCACGGACCTCTGGCGGCCTGCGGGCTGCGGCCGTCCTTCCGCGAGCCGTTCGCCGGGCAGCTCAACGCGCACGTGACGTTCGCGCCGTACCCGGGGCAAGCCACGACTCTGGGACGGTCGATGGAGGCCGTACGTGCTGCGCTCGCGCGGGGCGACATCGGGTGTGTGCTCGTCGAGCCGGTGCTCGGCCGGGGGGGATGCATCGATCCCCCGGCGGAGCTCTTGCCCGAGCTGCGACGCGCGTGCGACGACACTGGCGCCCTGCTCGTCATCGACGAGATCTGGACCGGGCTGGGTCGCAGCGGCGCCTGGCTCGCGAGCGTCGACGCCGGCGTGATTCCCGACGTCGTGTGCGTGGGCAAAGGCCTCGGCGGAGGAATGCCGGTGAGCGCGTGCATCGGCAGGGGCAGCGCCATGGCGGCATGGGGAGCCCACGGCGGTACGACGATTCACACCGCGACCCACTTCGGAGCGCCGCTCGGATGCGCGGCAGCGCTGGCCACGCTCGACGCCATCCACGCGCAAGGCCTGGTCGCGCGCGCGCGCGACGTCGGAGAGCGATGGATGAGCCGCCTGCGCCAGCGGACCGAGGGTCGGGGCGTGACCGCGGTGCGAGGCAGGGGGCTGATGGTCGGGGTCGTGATCGAGGGAGGCGCCGCCGGCGCGCTCGACGTCACCCGGAGGCTGCTCGAGCGCGGCTGGATCGTGCTCACCGGGGGCTCCGCCGGGGACACGCTGACCCTGACGCCCCCGCTCGACATCGACGAAGCGCTGCTCGACGCCTTCGTCGATGTCCTCGCCGACGCCCTGTCATGAGCTCGCGGGCCGAGAGCGACGCCCTCCACGCGCGCGCCCGGGCTATCGTCCTGGCCTTCGAGCGGGGAGCCCCGATGCCCGAGCCGTTCGACGGCCTCGCCGCGGATCTGGCCCGCTATCAGGCCAGGCACGTCCACGGCTATGCGCGACTCTGCGCGGCGCGCGGCGTGGACCCGGAGGCCATCGCACGGGCCGCAGAGGCGCCTGCGGTGCCGACCGACGCATTCAAGGTCTCGAGCGTGTTCGCGTTCGAGCCTGCCGATGCCACGGCGATCTTCCGTACCAGCGGCACCACCCTTGGCGCGCGTGGGACGCATCGCATGCGCGACGTGACGACCTACGAAGCTGCGGCCCTCGCGTTCGGCCGGGCCTTGCTCGCGCCCGGCTTGACGTTGCCCGTACCCGTGATTGCGGTCGGCCCCTCGGACGCCGAGGCCCCCGACTCTTCGCTCGCGCACATGAACGCGACCTTCGCTCGGGCATGGGGCCAGGCGGAGGCCGAGGCGACGTACTTCGTCCGCGGCGGCGAGATCGCCATGCCGGCGCTACGCGAGCGCGTGACGGCGCTACCGGCGAACACCCCGGCCATCGTCCTGGCGACGAGCTTCGCTCTCGTGCACCTGCTCGATGCCTTAGGGGGCCGTCGGCTGCCGCTGCCGGCGGGGAGCCGCGTCATGCTGACGGGGGGCTACAAGGGCAAGTCCCGCGAGGTCGAGGCCGGGGCGCTGCGCCGCGCGGTGTCCGACACGCTCGCGGTCGACCCGCGCAACGTGATCGGCGAGTACGGGATGACCGAGCTGTCTAGCCAGTTCTGGGAGGCCACCGTCGCGCGGGCCGATGCGTCTCAGGGCGTCTACGTCGAGCCCCCCTGGGCTCGCGTCGTCGCCGTCCACCCCGAGACGCTCGCGCCGGTACCCGACGGGCAGATCGGAATCGCCCGGATCGAGGACCTCGCCAACGTCGACAGCGCCTTCGCGATCCTCACGCAGGACAGGGTCCGTCGGGTGCCGGGCGGCTTCGAGCTGCTCGGTCGCGCTCCCGGAGCACCGCCGCGGGGCTGCTCCATCGCGCTCGACGAGATGCTCGGAGGCGCGTGATGTCGCGCAGCCGCGGGGAGCGAGTCTCGGACGTGCGCCGGCTGATGGCCGCTGCGCGCGCGGTGTATGCGAGACGCGCGAGCTTGGAGGCAGATCTGGTCCGCAGCACGGGGCTCTCGCCGCAAGGCGTGGAGCTCGGTTTCATGTCCCTCGAGCGCGACGCCACCGACGACGAGCTCGCATCGCTGGCCGAGGCGGCAGGGGATGCCCGACACGTGCACGTCGTCCTGTCGGCCAACGTCTTCGTGGCGCCGATGCGTGCCCTCGCCCTGGCGCGCGCCGCCGCACCGCTCGTCACGGTTCGTCCCTCCCCCCGGGACCCCGTGATCGCGCGCGCGCTCGTCGAAGCTGCAGGCGATGACGGCATCTCGCTGGTCGAGGAGCGGGACGTCGGAGCGATCGAGGCCGACGCGATCCACGTCTACGGACGCGACGTGACCATCGCCGAGGTGAGCGCCCGCGCGCGCAGCGGCACCGTCGTGCTCGGCCACGGCGCCGGGCTCGGGATCGCGGTGATCTCTCCGGGGGCCGACCTCTGCGCGTCTGCGGCGGCGCTGTCGCTCGACGTCGCGGCGTTCGATCAGCGCGGGTGCCTCAGCCCGCGTGTCGCCGTCGTCGTCGGGGATGCCGAGAGGGCCTCGTCGTTCGCCGCCGCTCTCGACGCCGCGCTGACCGACCTGGGCCCGCGCATCCCTCGCGGGACGCTCCTCGACGCCGAGAGGGAGGAGGCGGTCCACTGGTGCGAAACGCTCGCCTTCGCCGGACGCCTCTTGCGAGGGCCTCAGCACGCAGTCGGACTGGACCCCGGGGCAGGCCTGGCGATCCCGCCCACGGGTCGACACGTGCTGGTCGTCTCGTCGGACGATCGGGCCGGGGTTGCCGCGAGGATCGCCCCTATCCGCTCCGCGATCGTCATCACCGGAAGCGACGACCCGTCCCTCGCGCAGGCCGTTGCCCCCGCCCACGCCCGCACCGCGCGCCTTGGCGCGATGCAGCGCCCGCCCCTCGACGGCCCGGTCGACCGGCGCTGACGCCGCGCAATGGGCATCGGAAACGAGACCGCGGTAACGTGAACGCGTGTCCACGATGCCTCCGCCCGGCGGGTCGATGCCCCCTGGTAGCGCGAGCGGCGCCTATGCGGCGCACCAGAATCCCATCTCCGCCACGCTGCGCATGCTCAAGACGCAGCTGAACCTCGCGGTCGGCCAGCGTGAGGAGGATCCCGAGCGCGCGTGGCTCGAAGCGGTCAGCGTGCGCGAGCGGCTCGAGACGCTCGCCGAGTCCGCGACCGGCGATCCTCTGCTGATGGTGGACGTCGAGCGCTTCCGCTCCAAGCTGATGGAGACGCTGAAGAAGCTCATGCGCGACATCGGCGACGAGGTCGTGGCGCCGCTCTACTCGTGGGTCGACCTGGTGCGCCAGCGAGGGCGCCTCGAATCGCAGGTCGAGACCGCGCGCCAGCACGTGGCAGAGGCGAGGGCCTCGCGCGGCGCTCCTCCGTCCGGTGGACCGACCACCGCCGAGGACGCGCTGGCCGCCCTCGAGTCCGCAGAGAAGGAGCTCGCCTGGTGGAAGAGCGAGACTCCGCCCCTTCCCACTCTGGAGGCCGCCGCGGTGTGGACCGAGATGGGGGGCGATGCGCTTCGCCCGACCCTTCCGCTCGACCCCGAGCGGGTGAGAGCGCGCGGAATCGCGGCGCGGGCGCTCATCGAGCCGCTGCGGGGACGACCGCTGGGCGTGACGCCCTACGCCGGCTCCAGAACGGAGCTCGCAGTGCTGCCGTCGACGGGGGCGATCGCCCTGCTCTCCTCGATGTTCGCGTTCGCCCGGTCGGGACCTCACATGGCGCTCAGCGCGCTGGCGGTGGTGGCCTGCGGATCGTTCGGGGCCGCTGCGTTCGGCAGTATCCACGCCCGGCGTCGCGCTGGCAGCGAGCGCCGGGCGGCGCTCGACGTCGTGTGGCACCACACTTTCTTCACCGAGCAGGCCCAGTCGATCGACCTGGAGATCGGATGGATGCGCGCGCTCGCGACTGCGCTGCGCGCCCGCAAGGCCTTCGACGTGCACAAGGGGGAGGGCGGCCAGCTCGCCGAGCTGGCGAAGTGGCGACCCGACCTCGAGCCGGTCATCGGCGAGG
>Ga0209415_10018522_pt1 | contig 10979 bp, 12 predicted proteins | sample PeaSoiSIISIP2007_FD_187696 | JGI IMG/M metagenome (GOLD analysis project Ga0209415, IMG submission 187696) | Peat soil microbial communities from Weissenstadt, Germany - SII-SIP-2007 (SPAdes) (version 2) | ecosystem: Environmental > Terrestrial > Soil > Wetlands > Peat | place: Germany...
GGCGGCGGGGATATCGTGCGCGAATTGCACCGAGATGCGGCCGTCGGGCCCGACCACGGCCTGCTCGTTGAGTTCGGGATTGCGCGGAAACCGAAGGTCCAAGACATCGCCCATATCACAGCGATAAAGCGGCCGTTGCTCGGGTGATGCGAGTTCCGCCACAGGCGGCCGTGGCAGCGACGAATTGGCGCACCCGGTCAGCGCGGAGGCCGCCATCCAGCAGCCGAAGATAATGCGCAACCTGCTCATGTGCAATTAGCCAGGCTGGACCTAGGAGAAATCTGTCATGTGCCCGATGCACCAGGTTATCTGAAGGCCGGCTCGGCCGGATGGCTATTCCCTCTCGCCAACGTGAAACTCTACGATATTGTAATTTGCTGCTCCGCGCTGCGCAACCGAGGATATGCGAGCCGCAATATTAGACGGAGGCTTGCGGCCTCAGAGACGCCCAATCTTCTTCCCGGCATTTCGATCGTTTTGGTAAGCACCCTTTATATCGAGAATGACGCAGAAGCTTTGCATCATGATGTAAACATCGAACAGCGGAGACCAATTATCGATGGAGTAGAGATCGAGATCTAACCGGCGCTTGCCCTTTTCGACACTATCGATCTCGCCTTGCAGCCCGCAGACCTGCGCCCAGCCAGTGATGCCCGGCTTGATCCGGTGGCGCCTTGCATAGTCCGTCACTGCCTCGTGGTAGAGCCGCTCGGCCGCCTTCATGGCAATGGGATGAGCACGCGGACCCATGATCGAGATGCCGCCCATCAAGACGTTGAAAAGCTGCGGCAGTTCGTCACGACTGGATTTTAGCAGAAACCGGCCGAGGTGCCGGCGACCATGGGCCTGAGCGCGGGATCAATCAACCACTGCAATCCCTCGAGCAAACAGCGCAACACTTCCCGGTAGGACGAAAGCATGCACAGCGCCAAGGCCATGGCGTGATAGACGACCACATGCGCCGGCAAGTCGCGCTTGCGCATTCTGGCCATGCCAGTGGCGGCGAGAATCGAGCGCACTCGTTCCAACGCAAACGTTTTGGTGATTACACCGAGGCTGGGCAGCTGGCCGTGGCCAGGAAATGCCTTGCGAATATCGCCGCTGGCTTCACGTACCCAGGGGCTGACCACGTTCGCCCCAGTACCCAAATCCTGGGCTGCCTGGGCGCTGGACACGCCCCTTTCCCGTACCCGTTTGACCGCCTCGAGCTTGTGCTCGCGGCTGAACTTCTGTCGCTTCATCTCCCACCTGGTTTAGCATCATCGCTCTAAACCAGGTGTCAACAAACCAGTGGCAGCCCATGGAACGGATAGGAGCGACCGCTGGCGCACATCGTCGGGAGATGATGGCCACGGCGGCCCTGAAGTTTAAGGCCAAGTAGCGTCAACACGACGAAAGCCTGAAGCCCCGACCGAGAACAACAATCGTCCTAAGCGGGCTCGCGCGGCAGCCGGCCGAGTCCTGTGGCGCGTCCGACCCTCATGCGTCCACCACTATTGTGATCCGGTCATCAAACAGTGCGAATATCGCCCGCCGGTGTCGAGAAATGGAACATCTGCGCCAGTAACGCAATTCGTTTAAGCTGTGCTGTAGCGGTCAAGGGTTTTCTCGACACGCGGTTGCAGATAATGGTTTTTCTCATGCAGCCAGTTGCTGGTTCTGAGCGTAGTACTCGCGACGGCGTTGAGCAGGGGGCTTGAAGCCATGGCGCTCGATGAGCCAGTGCTCGTTGTACAACTCGGCCCACTCCAGCAGCGCAATGCGTAGTTGGTCTACAGTTTCAAAGGTTTTTACCCAGAGCAGCTGCTCTTTGAGGGTTCGGATCGCCCGCTCGACACAGCCGTTGCCTTCCGGGGCCCGCACGAAGGCGGGGCTGGAGCGCATGCCCAGCAAGCCGATCTCGTGCTTGAAGTCAGCACTGAGGTACTGCGAGCCATGATCGTGTCGCAGCTCAAGACCTTGAGCGACATTTTCCCGGATCGCACCGTAGCAGCGACGCACAGCTTGGCGGATCGGCTCGAGCGCCTCCCGGCGCGTGGCGCGCTTGGCGGCATGGGTGCCCAAGATCTGGGCGGTGTTGTGATCCACGATGAGCAACACGCTCGCGTTGCCCTCGGCCGTGGTCCAGGCTGCGGTCAGATCCGTACCCCAGCGCAGATCCGGGGCCGGCGGAATGATCGTGCCTTCATGCGAGCGAGGGCCGCGCGGCGCACCGCTGCGCGTGGGCGCTCGCAAGGCCTGCTCACGGATCAGCCGCAGCACCCGCGCACGGCTCTTACGCACGCCGCGCTGGCGCAGCTTGGCCCACATCTTGCGATAACCCTCACCGAGAAACGGCGAGGCGGCCAGAATGCCTCGGATGTGCTCAACCAGCTGCGCGCCAGTGTATTCAGCGCTCAGCGTTTCGCGCAAGTACACGCTTGAGCGGGCGACACGACAGAGCTCCCAGACTCGCTTGAGGGGGCACCATCTGTTCCAGAGAAATCGACACGCTGCGCCTCACTTCGTCGATTTCCCGGCTGCTAAAGGGCCCTGCTTCCTCTCGTATACGCGGTTGATTTCGCGCGAGATCTCCAAGTTAACCGTCGTCTCACCCAGCGCCTTCTGCAGCTGGCCGATCTTCTCATCGCGCGCATCGACCTCGCGGCTGGTTAATCCGTCCAGGCCATTGGCTAGAAACACTTCGCGCCAGGACGAGAGCGTCGCGGCATTGACCTTCAGCTCCCGAGACAGCAAATCCAAGTCCTCGCTCTTAAGCAGCCGCAGCATCGCAGCCATCTTCTTCCTCGAGGACCAACGGCCTCGTTCTTCACCAACAGTTTCGTTCTTCCTTCGCATCCGACACCCCTTCGGCCAATACTTTGGCCCAAAAGCGTGTCAAGGAAAACTCTATACTGCGGGAGTGCCGCCGATGGAATGGCTTGCCGCTACTCTTTTCGTCCGTTGCGCTCGTCCCATTCTAGCGTACGCTCAGGAGCCGGCGTGAAATCACCAGCCGGCACGCTGCCGGACGCGAAGCAGCGCATTCTCTCGATTCAGTATCTGCGCGGCTGGGCGGCATTGATGGTGGTCTTCCACCATGCCGGCGATCAGTTCGCGGATTTCCCGGCGCCGTTCTACACGGCGGCAGGTCAGGCCGGCGTCGATTTATTCTTCGTGATCAGTGGCTTCGTCATGGTCTTGGTCACGTCGACCCGTGAACGGTCGCCGCGCCAATTTCTGGCGTCGCGCGCGACGCGAATCGTTCCGATCTACTGGTTCTACACCTTTGCGTGCTTCATATTGCTATGCATCGTGCCTGGGCTGTTCAAGACGAACGAAGCTTCAGCGCGCCACTTGATACTTTCGCTGCTATTCGTACCGCACGCCATCGCACCGACCGCGGGCCAGCTCCTTCCGCTCGTCAAACTTGGCTGGACGCTGAACTATGAGGTCTTCTTCTATGTCGTGTTCGCAGCGGCCATGTTCGTGACAGCGCCCAGGCGGGTACTGATTACCACGTGGCTGCTGGCAGGCTTGATCGCGGCACGTCCGGTTAGCTCATTTCTGGGAGTGCAAATCGACGGTGTAGCCGCCTTTTACACGAATCCGATCATGGGCGAGTTCGTGCTTGGCATGCTCATCGCCCGTGCGTACGTCGATCGAAAGCTGGACTGGTTTGGAACCGTTCCAGCCGTGACCGTGATCATCATCGCCGCCGGCGCCATGATCCTTGGCGCACCCTATATGTATACCGCGCGGCTCGCGGTATTTGGATTGCCGGCCGCAATGATTCTCGTGGGCGCTCTGGCGATCGAACGTCACGGTGCAATCGGACGCTGGCCGCTGCTGCTCCTGATCGGGGACGCTTCGTATTCGCTGTATCTCGTGCAGTTTTTTCCGATTGTAGTATTGAGGCACCTGTGGCTTCGACTTGGCCTATCGGTGCATAGCTGGCCTTGGGCAATCCTGTTCGTCGCTTGCTCCATTCTAGCGGCCGTCCTGTTGGCGCTTGTATCCTATCTCGCCATCGAACGGCCGTCGCTGCGCTGGCTGCGAAGCGTCATCGGCACACGCAAATCGCCACGCGAAGCATGAATCGAGCGAACCCCGCCACCATGCGTTTGCGCTCCATCGGTGCCGTGCGTGGATCATTCCAGCTGCGCTCGCACGTACGGGCCTCAAGACGTTGAAAAGCTGCGGCAGTTCGTCACGACTGGATTTTAGCAGAAACTGGCTGAGGTGCCGGCGACCATGGGCCTGAGCGCGGGATCAATCAACCACTGCAATCCCTCGAGCAAACAGTGCAAACCCTCCCGGTACGGCGACAGCATGCACAGCGCCAAGGCCATGGCGTGATAGACGACCACATGCGCCGGCAAGTCGCGCTTGCGCACGCTGGCCATGCCAGTGCCGGCGAGAATCGAGCGCACTCGTTCCAACGCAAACGTTTTGGTGATTACACCGAGGCTGACGTAGTCGATGATCCGACGCCCTCGGGAAGACGCGCACGCGTGCGTGTCGTTGCCGGCTCTCCTGCCATGAAAAGAGACAGGATACCCAGCATTGTCATTAAGCGAAGAGTATCGCTCTTAGGCCGGACGAAAGCGCGACCCAGCAAGTCCACTACATCCTGATGCGTGGCGCCGGCCATCTGCTGGCCCGTCAGGCGTCCGGCCTGCTGAGCTTCTTGCGTGCAATAACTTGAATTTGAGCCAAGGCCGATCCCAGAGTTTGATCAACCGGCATGCCAAGGAGCGCAAAGAATTTTCTTGTGACCTTGTTCAATGAATTGCCGACCATGCCGAGCCGGCGAAAAACCGCTTTGGATTTCTGTTGAGTACGAAAGAGAATTCTGTCTCGAATCGAGAGATTGACTCTCATTTGCTTGTAGTCGTATCCGGTATCATGACGGTCGCAGCTAATGACTTGCGCACCATTAAGGCCCTGCACTAGCGTAACAATGTCGTAGGAAACGGGTTACCATGTCTTTTATTTCGCCCATCGAAAAGTCGTCTTGTGGTCGGTGTTAAACAGACTCGGCCAACCCCCTGTTCGTACAAATCCTCGTCTGGCACCACCAGAATGAGGTAACCGCCCGGGCGAACCAGGGCCCACCATTGGTTCAGGGCCGCCGGAACGTCCTTCATATGATCAAGACAATGGGAGCTGCACACCGCATCGTAAGCACCGTTTGGTCGAAGGCTGGCGATCTCCTGTGCGTCACCATGCTCAAGATCGAACGGCTCGGCGTGAGGAACAATGAGATCAGGACCGCAACCGATATCGATAACGCGGCCCTGCAGATAGGTTGCTGCAAAGTCGCTGCCACGTACGGCTCGTGTTTTGGAAGCCTCGTCAGTCATTCATCGCCCTCTGAAAGCAACCGCCCTCGGCAGCAGTGTAATATAGCGTCAGGCCATCAAATTGATGCCGACCTTCTCCTCCTATTGATCGATATAGATAACGAAATCAGAATCGAAACACACCGATGCGGTCAAAGCGTCTTTATCGCACGGCGCTGCTCACCGAGTCCTTGCGCGATAGCGCGTAGCATTGGCCGCACGCCACCTCGGACCGGATTGCGAGCGACTTTGGCTTTTCCGGCCGAGGATTTTTCGGCCGGTCGACCGCGTCCAGGGTATCCATCGATGAATCCGCGCCGACTGAAGCACCCGCCGTGCCGGCGTCCGACCGTTTCCCATTGCCGCACTGCAATAGTTTGCTTTGCTCGTTTTTCGGTTCGCCGCTCGCACTAACGGCAGTGTTGACCTGGATGTTTTCGGCGATATTGGTCTGCATATACGCCACGGTCCGAGGGTTTCGCGGCTGCCCCGCCCTGGTAGACACCGCACTCCCACACATCGCCCGCCCTCAAGCGCCAACGCCTGTCCTAGCAACGTGTAAAGGACATAGCATCTATCGGCGCTCACTAAAGTACGAGGGGCGGCAATAGCGTAGTGGCGTGTGAAATTTTTCCCGAGCCAAGGAGAAAATAGAGGCTGATAAAGAGCTGCATTTGAAATGGATTTGGGAACCGACGGCGTGCCAATGCGCCGGACGTCATATCCGAAATATAATGCCGCTTTCTTCAGCGTGTGTTTTACGCTCATACAGGCTACAAACGCCTATGAGTGTCGAAGTCTTCTCGAGTGCCGCCGTCAGCACATTCCTTACGAAAGAACGCGTCGGGCGATGATTACCAGATTCTCGCCCCGGCAGGCAGGCGCGTCGGGATGCTGGCCGTCTTGCGTCTCTGAAAACGCGTGCAATAGCGAAGCGGACGCAATGGCCTCCTGCAGGCAACGCGTCACCGGGTGGGTCCATGCGTCCCGGCCCGAGCGAATGACCGCCAAGGCTTCATGGACGCCCTTGCGCACCAGCGGCGGCAGACGATCGAAAACTTTTTGCGCCCCGCTTTGAGCAGGATGGGATAGCGGGCTTCCGTTGTCATAGCTGTAAGCTGAGACCACCTCGAAACCGGCCTCGGTAAGCATTCTTGCCAGGGTGTCCCGCGAAAAGATCCAGATGTGGAAATTGTTGTACCCCAGCCACTGCCCGCCGAAGCGCCGAATGCCCTCGGCGTCGCCGTTTGGCGTACCCAGCAGCAGCATTCCGCCCGGACGAACGGCTTGCGACAGCGCTGCCAGAAATCCGCGTGGATCGGGAACGTGCTCGATAACATCAGTAGAGAACACGACGGGATAGGACATCCCAGGCCGCTTGGCGACGAAGTCCTCGAGCGTTCCTTGATGGACCGTCAGATCGAAAATCTGTTGCGCGCTCGCTGCGGCAAAGGAGGAAGGCTCGATGCCCGTCGTTTCCCAGCCGAGTCCGCGCATGAGTGCAAGGGTGTGGCCGCGCGCGCAGCCGACTTCGAGCACCTTGCGCTCGGGCGCAAAGGAGACAAGCGATGTGATGGTACACTGATAAAGGGCGACCACGCGTTTGAAAGCGTCGACATGGCGCTCACGGAAGTGATAGTAGTTGCGGTCATAAAGCGCCGCGAGGCCGGCCTCATCGAGTCGAGGGGAATTGTAGATCAAGCCGCAGCCGCAGCGACGCAGGATGAAATTCCCTGGGTAACCGACGTCCGGAGAGAATCGCGGCCGATATAGCTCGCGGTCGATTCCGCCGCTGCCGCACACGATGCAAGGGCGGTTCACCTCGATCTTGTCATTTTCGGGTGTCATCGGATACACCATAAGGCATTCGGCGGCTAGAACCAAAAGCCGCTCTCGACGTTGGTTTCTTTCCGTCCAAGATTACGGTGTATCGGGACTTCGGCAATACGGAGACCGAGGAATTGCGATATCTCGCGCAGCGTTGAAGGCTCGCTCAGTTCCTCCGTGCGCAGGAGTAGCATCCTCTCGGGCATTCGTTCCGCGAGGGCTTTCAGGCGATTGTTGTAATCGGTGACGTAGCGCCGGATCATGCTCTCTCGCGCCGCGTCTGGGTCCTCACGGGCGTTCTCCGGCAGTTCGAAATGTGGGACGCCCAGATCGTCGCGATAGGGTAGCCAGATGCCGTTGTGCGGCATAGCCCAGGGATTGAACCTAGGCGCATGTACCTTTATCAGGTTTTTCGACCAAGACCGGACGCAGGCCTCGGTCTCCCGATAGACCCCGATCACCCTGGTCGTGGGCAACGCCTGGCAGACCGTCTCGATGAGGTTGATCCACCACCCCGAACAATCGGCGACGATGGGGAAGAACGCGCTCACCAGCCGGAGTCGGCGCAGATGGAATTCGACCTGCTGTGGGTGCGGATCCCAGAATATGGGGACCGGATTCTCATGCGTGCTCTTTGCGCCGGCGATGGTGCCCAGGAGGCTCGCCATCGTCATCGATCCCGAGCGGCCGGTGCCGAGCCCGAGAACGACCATGCCGGGTGTCTCGAGCCGCTCCTGCCTTTGCAGCATCGCCTCGAGATTTTCGAAATAGGCCTCGATCACGCGGCGCGACGCGAAAGAAATGCTCATCGTCTCGAGCAGGAACAAGGCGCGTTCCCTGCTGCCGAGCGGAAATTCGCCCTGGTGATTATCAAAGACGACATCCGACAGGATCGCGCCGAGCGGCAGATCGTAAGGAGACGAGGCGTAGACCTTCTCGAGAAGCTCCTCCGCCAGACGTTGCAATCCGAGCCGCTGCAGCCCAAAGGCGAAGCGCACCGGCGCCTCGATCCAGGCGGAGAGCGCGGTCTTGCCCATTCTGCGGGCGGCGGCGTTGAGGCGTGATCGCGAGTCCAACGACATGCGCTCACGCCTCCGCCGGTATGCGCGCGATTGTGGACGGGCGGCTCAAATGCTTCCCCGCTTCCGGCCGGCGCCCGCGGCGCCTCTCGCCACCAGCATCTCCTTGGCCTGGCCGAACATCGTGTCCACCAATAACTCCTTCATGCAGCCATGCGGATAGTCGCGGTTGGTGCAGCGGAGATGAACGCGCTCGTAACGCTCGCACGGGATGCAGGCGAGCGTTTTGGCGTAGATCCCCCGGTGCGGCGCGTCCGGCCACGGCACGCCCCATTGCCCTCCCGCCCAGGGACCCTCGACGATGAGGGTCGGCGTGCCCATGGCGCCGGCCACGTTCATCGGTCCCGAATTGTTGCCGATGAAGAGCGCGGCGCGCTCGAGGAGCGCCGCGAGCTGCGGAATCGACAATCCCCAGATTCGGCGCGGCCAATCGAAGGCGGGGGTTTCCTTCTCGCTGGTCATGACCACGGGCAGACCGAACGCCTCCGTTATACGGCGGGCAAGCTCGAGAAACTTGCCGAGATCCCATTCCTTGTAGGGAAGGGCGGCAGACGGATGGAGGACGACGAACGGAAGCGATGGGTCAACGCCAAGCGCTTGCAGGCGTCGCTCGACGGTCTCCGCATCGTGTGGGTCATAGCCGAGCGGGACCCGAACCAACGGGAGATCGGACCTGCCCGTCACGCGGCGCGCGAGATCGAAATTAAGATCCACAGGGTTCTGGTCGGGACGAGAGGTCAGGACCTCCGACAGCAGCCGCGCCAAGCCGCGGTTGACGATATCGAAGCCGATTCGCCGCCGCGCGAGGACCACCATCGCCAGCAAATGCGAGAATTTCGGTTCGTCATGCGACAGGAGCGCGTAGTCGTATCGTCCGAACCCCAGCTTCAGCGCCGTGCGCGGCAAGGACAGCATTCCGCGCAGGCTACGCACCTGCTTGTAGGAGACCGTGACGGCACGAACCCCCGCCACGCTCTTTTCGAAGATCACGGCGGTCGAGCGGTTGCATACCACGTCGATGCGCGAGTCGGGAAATTCCCGCCGGATGGCGGCGACGGTCGGCAAAAACCAGATGGCGTCCCCGAGTTGATTGATCTTCAGCAAAAGAAATGAGGGTGAGGCCATGTCTTTAAGAATGTTTCGTTCAAGGCGCGCAACGTGTCGTCCGCTCTCGCCTATGGGGGCGGACCCGGCGTATGCAGAACCGAGCGAGACGAGGACTATAAGTCGCCGCGCGGCCAAGCATAAGGCAAACTGCACGATTTGCGTCCTTTACCTCGATTGCGGCGCGTCGGCGAACTCGGGCAGAGTGCGAAGCCAGGCCATCGTCGCGGCGATGCCCTCGGCGAGACTGAAGTGCGGCGGGCCGAGCAGCGCGAAGGTCGGTTCCATCGGCGTTACATAATCCTCCGTCATGCTGCGCAGCCGCGAGCGCGTCAGCGGCGCGCGCCCGATCACCGCTTCCATGAAATCGCCCATCAATGCGATCGTTTGCAGCACCGCGATCGGCACCTTGCGCACGCGCCGCCCGGTGAGCGCCAGGGCGAAGCCGTCGACCCATTCGAGCAGCTCCCCGGGCGGATCGCCGACATAGAAGACGCGGCGATGCACGGAATCGGGCGGTGCGCCGAGGAGCGCGAGCGCCTGTTCGACGACATTGCCGACATAGGCGTAGGAGCGGATCACTTGCCGGCCGGCCGGATGGAGATAGAAGCCGCGCCGCAGTACGCGCCAGAACTCCTGCGGATAGCGCGGGTGAAAGGCGCCCCACACGTTGGTGGGCCGGATGATCGACCAGACGAAACCCGGATCGAGCGCGCGCAGCTCTCTCTCTGCCACGACCTTGCTTTCGCCGTAGATCGTATGCGGCCGGAAATCGACATCGCTTGCGGGCAAGGGGCCAGGGCCGCAGACGAACTGGCTCGAGGTGAGGATGAAACGCTCGATGGAGCCGCCGGCCCGGCAGGCCTCGACCACGTTGCGCGAGCCCGCCGTATTCGCCGCGTAATCGGCGAGCGTCTTCCCCAGCATGTCGGTCCGTCCGGCAAGATGGAGCACGTAGTGGGGCGCGAAGCCGACGATCGCCCGGCGCGTCGCCGCTTCATCGGTGATGTCGCAGCAGCACCAACTCGCACGCAATGCTGCGACCGGCGGCGGCTTGAGGTCAAGATTGAGGAGGATCGCAGGCTCGGACGCGAGGCGCAGCAGGAGATTCGTGCCGATGAAGCCGCTGCCGCCGGTAACGAGAACGCGCTTGCCGGTGAAGTCGGGCGGCTGAATCGGAGGGCTCGGCATGAAAGTCCTCAGCATTCGGGAGCTACGTCGAGGCCAAGCTCGGCATAGAGCCGGCGAATCGCGGCATGGCCCTTCTCAGGCGTGAAGAGCGCCTCAAAGCGGCGCCGGCCGGCTTCTCCCATGGCGCGCGCGCGTTCCGGATCGGAGAGCAGCGTCGCGAGCGCGCGTGCCAGAGCGTCCGCGTCCCCGGGAGGGACCAGAAAGCCGGTCACGCCCTCCTCGATCTGCTCCCGTCCGCCGCCGTTCGCCGATGCGACGACGGGCTTGCCGAGGCACATTGCCTCCATCACGACATTACCGAATGGCTCCGGCACCACCGAGGGCATGACCGCGATATCGAGCGCAGCCGTGGCCGCCGCAACATCCTCGATGTCGCCGGTGATCTCGAAGCGATGGCCGATTCCGGCGCGCTCGGCGCGGCGGCGCAGCTCATCGACATGGCTCTCGTTGCCGG
>Ga0209415_10018524_pt1 | contig 10978 bp, 10 predicted proteins | sample PeaSoiSIISIP2007_FD_187696 | JGI IMG/M metagenome (GOLD analysis project Ga0209415, IMG submission 187696) | Peat soil microbial communities from Weissenstadt, Germany - SII-SIP-2007 (SPAdes) (version 2) | ecosystem: Environmental > Terrestrial > Soil > Wetlands > Peat | place: Germany...
GAGCACGAACCCGCCGCCCACATGCCGCCGCCGCCGGAAACTCTGAGCCCCGAAGCGCGCGCCTACCTCGGCGCCCTGGCGCCGCTCGACCCGAGCCAGCCGATCGATGTGGCGGCGATGCGACCGTTCACCGAGCAGATTCAGGCGCTGGTGGGCGCCGAGCAGCGCAAGGTCCACGCCGTGTCGGTCACCGACGACGTCATCGCCGGCGTGCCGGTCCGGCGGATCGCGCGCAACCCCGGCGAGGTCGATCGCAGCCGGATCCTGCTCAATGTGCATGGCGGCGGCTTCGCAACGGACTCCGGTTCCCTGACCGAGAACATCCCGATCGCCGCGCTCAGCGGGATCGAAGTCGTCGCGGTGCTTTACCGCCTCGCCCCCGAGCATCCCTTCCCCGCCGCCGTCGACGACGCGCTGGCGGTCTATCGGGCGTTGCTGGCCGACCACGATCCGCGGGACATCGGCGTCTACGGCACCTCCGCCGGCGCCGTCATCGGCCCCCAACTGATGATGCGGCTGCAGGCGGAATCCCTGCCGCTGCCGGGCGTGCTCGGCGTGTTCTCCGGCGAACCGGACCTGGCCGGCACCGCCGACTCGCTGCGGATCTTCGCTTCGGCTGTCGAGGAGAAGGTCCTCACCGACGCCAAGTGGTCCTACGTTGGCGCCGCCGATCCCCGCGATCCGCTGGTGTCTCCGATCTTTGGCGATCTCTCCGGCTTCCCACCGACCCTCTGCCTGTCGAGCGGGCGCGACATCCTGCTGAGCGGCACGGTCAATCTGCATCGCGCCCTGAGCGATGCTGGGGTCCCCGCGGAGCTGGCGGTCTACGACGCTTTGCCTCACGCCTTCTGGAGCACGATGCTGGCGCCGGAGAGCGACGACAGTTTCCGGCGCATGTCGTCGTTCCTGGCCAGCCACGTTGGCCGCCGATAGGGCGTCAGAAACGCCTTTCTGTATTGGCTGACGAAGGGGCATGTTCGGCAGAAACCGCCAGCGGCGTTGGCAAGAGATCCGGAGGACAGATCATGACGAATGAAGTCAGAGTGGCGGGCGTTGGGATGATCCCGTTCACCAAGCCTGGCGCCAGCGAGACCTACAACGTCATGGGCGAGAAGGCCGCCGCCGCGGCGTTCAAGGACGCCGGGCTGCCCTATTCCGCCGTCCAGCAGGTCTATGTGGGCTACGTCTACGGCGACTCCACGGCTGGCCAGGCCGCGGTCTATGGCCTGGGCCTGACGGGCGTGCCGATCATCAACGTGAACAACAACTGCGCCACCGGCTCTTCGGCGCTGTTCCTCGCGCGCCAGGCGGTCGAAAGCGGCGCCGTCGAGTGCGCGCTGGCCCTGGGCTTCGAGGAAATGCGCCCCGGCGCGCTCGGCGCGACCTTCAACGATCGGCCGAGCCCCATGGCGCGGTTCTTCACCGAGATGGTGAGCGTGCAGGCGTTCGACCCGAAGGCGCCGGGCGCGGCGCAGTTCTTCGGCGGGGCCGGCAGTGAATACGCCAAGAAATACGACACGCGGCGCGAGACCTTCGCCAAGATCGCCTCCAAGGCCCGCACCCACGCCCAGCACAATCCCTACGCCATCTTCAAGGACCAGCTCAGCGTGGAAGAGGTGCTGGGCTCGCCGCAGATCTACGGGCCGCTGACCCGCTACCAGTGTTGCCCGCCCACCTGCGGCGCCGCCGCGGCCATCGTCTGCACGCCGCAGTTCGCCGCGAAGCACGGCGTCAAGGCGGAGGTCGTGATCAAGGGCCAGGCGATGACCACCGACGGCCCCAGCACCTTCGACGATCATTCGATGATCAAGCTGATCGGCTACGACATGGCCAAGGAAGCGGCGCGTCAGGTCTACGAGCAGACCGGGATCGGTCCGGAAGACGTGCAGGTGGTCGAGCTGCACGACTGCTTCACCGCGAACGAGCTGCTGACCTACGAGGCCCTCGGCCTGACGCCGGAAGGCACGGCCGAGAAGTTCATCTGGGACGGCGACAACACCTACGGCGGCCGCTACGTGACCAACCCGTCGGGCGGGCTGCTCTCCAAGGGCCACCCGCTGGGCGCCACCGGCCTGGCGCAATGCGCCGAACTCGTCTGGCAGTTGCGCGGCGAGGCGGACAAGCGCCAGGTCGAGGGCGTCACCCACGCCCTGCAGCACAACCTCGGCCTCGGCGGCGCCTGCGTCGTAACGCTCTACGGCCGGGCGTGAAGGCGCGACGTCCTGCGGGCGGAGCGCTGAATGACAGAGGGCCGGAGCTTGCGCTCCGGCCCTCTTACGCCGCGCTAAGTTCCCGTCCCTAGCACTTGTAATACATGTCGAATTCCACCGGGTGGGGGTGGAGGGCCAGGCGCATGACCTCTTCCATCTTCAGCTCGATGTAGGCGTCGATGAAGTCGTCATCCATCACCGCGCCTTTCTTCAGGAAGGCGCGGTCCTTATCCAGGGCGTCCAGGGCTTCTTTGAGGCTGCCGCAGACTTCCGGGACCTTCTTCTGCTCGCGCGGCGGCAGGTCGTAGAGGTTCTTGTCAGCGGGGCCGCCCGGATCGATCTTGTTCTCGATGCCGTCGAGCCCGGCCATCAGCATGGCGGTGAAGCCGAGGTAGGGGTTGCCCATCGGGTCGGGGAACCGCACCTCTATGCGCTTGCCCTTGGGACTGTCGGTGTGGGGGATGCGGATCGAGGCCGAGCGGTTGCGGGCCGAGTAGGCCAGCTTCACCGGGGCTTCGTAGCCGGGCACCAGGCGCTTGTAGGAGTTGGTGGTCGAGTTGGTGAAGGCGTTGATCGCCTTGGCGTGCTTGATGATGCCGCCGATGTAGTAGAGGCAGGTCTGCGAGAGGCCGGCGTACTTGTCGCCGGCGAACAGCGGCTTGCCCTTGGCCCAGATCGACTGGTGCACGTGCATGCCCGAGCCGTTGTCGGCGAACATCGGCTTGGCCATGAAGGTGGCGGTCTTGCCGTAGGCCGCGGCGACGTTCTGCACCACGTACTTATAGAGCTGCAGGCGGTCGGCCATGGTGATCAGGTCGGCGAACTTCATGCCCAGTTCGTGCTGGGCCGGCGCCACCTCGTGGTGGTGCTTCTCGGTCTCGACGCCGATCTCGGCCATCACCGCCAGCATCTCGGAGCGGATGTCCTGGCCGCTGTCGATGGGGTTGACCGGGAAGTAGCCGCCTTTGGGGCCTGGCCGGTGGCCGAGGTTGCCTTCGGGATAGTCCTTGCCCGAGGAGACCGGCAGCTCGATCGAGTCGTAGGAGTAGCCGGTGTTGTGCGGGGCGGTGGACCACTTCACGTCGTCGAAGATGAAGAACTCGGCCTCGGGGCCGAAGAAGCAGGTGTCGCCGACGCCGCTGGCCGACATGAACGCCAGCGCCTTCCTGGCGACCGAGCGCGGATCGCGGTTGTAGGGGGTGTTGGTGTCCGGGTTCAGCACGTCGCAGGTGAGGCACAGCGTGGTCTGCTGGTAGAACGGGTCGACGTAGGCGGTGGACAGATCCGGCCGCAGCTTCATGTCGCTCTCGTTGATCGCCTTCCAGCCGGCGATGGACGAGCCGTCGAACATGGTGCCGTCGGTCAGGAAGTCGTCGTCGACCAGGCCGAGGTCGAACGAGACGTGCTGCAGCTTGCCGCGCATGTCGGTGAAGCGCACGTCGACGTACTTGACTTCCTTTTCCTTGATGAGCGCGTGGATTTCCTTGGGTGTAGTCATGGTCTCAAACGATCCCCTTGCTTGAACGCGATGATGACGGTGGGAGGCGGCGGCGAGGCTCGCTCATACGGCGGCCGGCCCGGTTTCGCCGGTGCGGATGCGCACGACGTCGGTGATTTCGGAGATGAAGATCTTGCCATCGCCGATCCGCCCGGTGCGGGCGGCGGCCTGGATGGCTTCGATCGCCGGCGCCAGCTGGTCGTCGCTGACCACCACCTCGACCTTGATCTTCGGCAGGAAGTCCACGACGTACTCGGCCCCGCGGTAGAGTTCGGTGTGCCCCTTCTGCCGGCCGTAGCCCTTGGCCTCGAGCACGGTCATGCCCTGGACGCCCAGCTCCTGCAGCGCCTCCTTCACCTCGTCGAGCTTGAACGGCTTGATCACCGCTTCGATCTTCTTCATCCACCCCGATCCAGACGCGCATACCGGGCTCTCGGGCGTGTGATGCGCCCGGTCAAGCCGTCCTCGGTCCCAACAACAGCGGCCGGGGGCCGACAAGGGCGCGGCGTGCCGCTCTTGGCGTCAATCGCGCCACGCCGCAGGCGACGCCTAATTGTTGGGCGCCGTTTGATGCAATTTCATACAACGCCGGCGGGACAGCCCGAGGCCTCTCTGGAAGCGCATGTCAGCGCCCAAATCGCGGCCGGATGGGCGCGGCGCCCGGTGCGGTCGAGCAGGAATGGCGCAGATATGTGTCGTCGCCGTCGAAAACGCCCGCGCGAGCCCGCATCAGGGCCTGCGGCGCGATGATCAAGTTTGCGGCGAAACCGGCGGATGCAGGACCTGCGTTGGCGACCGGCAGAGGGTTGAAGGCGCGCGCCGAAGCGGGCATTGCGAAGGCCCGCCGCCGCCTCGCCATCCGGACCCTGACATGAGCCGCGTCTACCTGATCCGCCACGCCAAGCCGTCGGCCACCTGGGGCGGGGACGACGACGATCCGGGCCTCGACGACCTCGGCCGTTCGCAGGCGAAGAGCGCCGCCGAGGCGCTGCTGGCGCTGCCGCCGGAGCATCGCCCGACCCGCGTCGTCTCCTCGCCGCTGCGCCGCTGCCAGGAGACGGCGACGCCGTTCGCCCAGGCGATCGGCGCGGTGCTGGAGATCGATCCGGCGGTCGGAGAGATCCCCAGCCCCGCGGCGCTGCCGCCGGAGGAGCGCGGCCCGTGGCTGCGCCATGCGTTCGGCGGGACCTGGGCCGAGATCAAGGGCGACCTCGACTACGACGCCTGGCGTGGCGAGGTGGTTCGGGCGGTGGCATCGCGGGAGCACGCGGCGGTGTTCAGCCACTTCGTCGCCATCAACGCGGTGCTGACCGCGCTGGCGGGCGAGCCGCAGGTGATCACCCTGCGCCCGGACCACGCCTCGATCTCGGTGCTCGAGCTGACGGGCGGCGTCCTGAGCGTTCTCGAGCGCGGCCGCGTGGCCCCGACCCAGGTGCTCTGACCCCGTGACAGGCCCGGTCTCCATCCTGACGGTCGGCGAGACGGCCGCGGCCGACCAGGCGGCGATCGCCGCCGGTACGCCCGGGATCACCCTGATGGAGCGGGCCGGGACCGCGGTCGCCGACGCGATCCGCGAGCGGTTCTCCCCCCGGCGCACGCTGGTGCTGGCGGGGCCAGGCAACAACGGCGGCGACGCCTATGTGGCCGCGCGCTGCCTGAAGGCGGCCGGCTTCGACGTGCGGCTGGAAGCGCTGGCGCCGCCGCAGACCGACGACGCCAAGGCGGCCGCCGCGGGGTGGGACGGCGGCGCGCAGCCGCTGCGCGGGACGTTCGGCGACGCCGAGCTGGTCGTGGTCGGCCTGTTCGGCGCCGGGCTCAGCCGCCCGCTCAGCGGCGAGGCCCTGCGGCTTGCGCGGCTCTCGCAGCGCCATCCCGAGCGCATCGTCGCCATCGACCTGCCGAGCGGCCTCTCCGGCGACACTGGCCAGGCGGTGGGCGAGGCGGCGTTTCACGCCGGCCTCACCGTCACCTTCCATCGCCGCAAGCTTGGCCACGTGCTGCAGCCGGGCCGGGACTATTGCGGCGAAGTGGTGGTCGCCGACATCGGCCTTGGCCGCACCGGCGCCAGCCTGTTCGAGAACACGCCGGCGCTGTGGCTCGCCAAATTCCCCTGGCCGAAGGTGGCGGCGCACAAACATTCGCGCGGCCGGCTGATCGTGGTCAGCGGCGAGGCCTGGAAGACTGGCGCGGCGCGGCTGGCGGCGCGGGCGGGCCTGCGGATCGGCGCCGGGCTGGTGACTGTGCTCTCGCCACCCGAGGCGCTGGCGGTCAACGCGGCCCACCTCGAAGCGGTGATGCTGGCCCCGTTCGAGAATGACCAGGACCTGGCCGACGCGGTGGAGGCGTCGGAGGCGGCGGTGATTGGCCCCGCCGCCGGCGTGAACGACGAGACCCTGGCCAATGTGCTGGCGTTGGCCCGCACCGGCGCGGCGCTGGTGATCGACGCCGACGCCCTGACCGTGTTCCGCGAGGACCCGGAGGAACTGTTCAGCGTGCTCGATCGCGACGATGTGCTGACGCCGCATCCCGGCGAGTTCGAGCGGATCTTTCCCGGCCTGCTGAAGGGCGCGCTGAACAAGGTCGAGGCGGCGCGGGAGGCGGCCAGGCGCGCCGGCGCCGTGGTGCTGGTCAAGGGCGCGGACACGGTGATCGCGGCGCCGGACGGCAGGGCGGCGGTCAACCTCAACGGCGCGCCATGGCTCGCCACGGCCGGATCCGGCGACACGCTGGCGGGCTTCATCGGTGGGTTGCTCGCCCAGGGCATGGACAGCTTCGAAGCCGCCTGCGCCGGCGCCTGGATCCACGCCGAGGCGGGTGCGGCGTTCGGTCCCGGACTGATCAGCGAGGACCTGCCCGGCCTTGCGCCGAGGGTGCTCGCCGACCTACTGAATCGCGCGAAGGGATGAGTCCGCAGATTCGAGGCCCTTGGGGAAACGAATGGCCGGCGATGCGCCGCCGAGCCCAATCAGGAGATCGCATGATCCGTCCCGTCCACAGCCTGGCGGTCGCCCTGATCGCGGTGGCGATCGCCTTCGCCGGCGGCGCGGCGCAGGCCCGCGTCCATCATCGCCATCACGCCGCGGCCGCGGCGGCCACACCGGCGCTGGTGTGCGGACGTCATCATCGCCACTGCCACCCGGCGACGGCGACCGCGGCGGCGCAGGTCTGCGATCGCCACCACCGCCATTGCCACCCGGGCAAGCAGGCGGCGACTGCGGCGCAGGTCTGCGACCGCCATCACCGGCACTGCCATCCAGCGGCAGCGGCGACGACGCAGGTGTGCGACCGCCATCACCGGCATTGCCACGCCGCGCCGGCCGCCACGACCACCGTGGTCTGCGGTCGTCATCACCGGCATTGCCATCCCGTGACCGCCCCGTCGTCGCGCCTAGTGTGCGATCGCCATCACCGCCACTGTCACGCCGTGGCGGCCGGACCGGGACCCAAGGTGGTCTGCGGACGCCATCATCGTCACTGCCATGCGGTCGTGGAGACCCGCCGCCGGCGCCACGCCTCGATCGCGGCTGCCCCAGAGGCGCCCGCCGCCGGCGACAACGGCATGTGCAAGAGCGTGCGCATCCACGGCGAATGGGTGCAGCGCTGCCACTTCCCCGGTCAGTAGCCGGACGGAACTGGTGCGGATGAGAGGACTCGAACCTCCACGCCTTACGGCGCTGGAACCTAAATCCAGTGCGTCTACCAGTTCCGCCACATCCGCCTAGGCCGAGCCTAGTGGGCGACGCCTAGCAGGCGTCAGGAGGCGCGCCAACCCGCCTCTTGAGACAGGCTCGGGCGCGTGACATAAGGGCCGCTCGTTTCGCGCCGCCGGCCAGGACGCATCTTGGCGGCGGCGTTGTCTTTTTTGCGGGTCCGTCACCCAGTTGCGGGCCGCGCCGAGGTTCAAAGCGATGCAGGTAACGCAGATATCGGGCGAGGGCCTGAGCCGGGTCTACGGAATCAAGGTCGGGGCCGACGAACTGGGCGCCAAACTGGAGGCCAAGATCGCGGAGATCGCGCCGCGAATGAACCTGCGCGGCTTCCGTCCCGGCAAGGTGCCGCCGGCGCACGTGCGGCGCATCTATGGCAAGGCGCTGATGGGCGAGGTGGTCGAGCAGACCCTGGACGAGACCAGCAAGCAGGTGCTGGAGGACAACGGCCTGCGCATCGCAGCCCAGCCCGACCTCAAGCCGCAGTCGAACATGGACGAGGTGATCGCCGGCCACGAGGACCTGGCCTACGAGCTCAACGTCGAGGTGATGCCGGATTTCGAGCCGCTGGACGTCGCCGGGCTCGCGCTGGAGCGACCGGTCTACACCCCCTCAGAAGCCGAGGTCGAAGAGGCCCTGGCCGATCTGGCCAAGCAGAGCCGCACCTACGAGCTGCGCGAGGGCAAGGCCGCCAAGGCGCAGGACGGCGACCAGGTGACGATCGACTTCGTCGGGCGCATCGACGGCGAGGCGTTCGAGGGCGGCACGGCGCAGGACGCCCAGCTAGTGCTGGGCTCTGGCCAGTTCATCCCCGGCTTCGAGGCGCAGCTGGTCGGCCACAAGGCGGGCGACGAAGTGATCGTCAACGTCACCTTCCCGGACGAGTACAGTGTCGATCGGCTCAAGGGCCAGGCGGCCGAGTTCACCACCCAGGTCAAGGAGGTCAAAGCGCCGGTCGAAGCCGCCGCTGACGACGCGCTGGCCGAGCGGCTGGGCATGGGCGACCTGGAGGCGCTGAAGAACGCACTGAAGGTCAACCTCGAGAGCCAGTACGCCGGCCAGGCGCGAATGAAGATCAAGCGCGCCCTGCTGGACAAGCTCGATAGCGCCCACGACTTCCCGCTGCCGCCGCGCATGGTCGAAGCCGAGTTCGGCGGCATCTGGAGCCAAGTCGAGGCCGAGAAGGAACGCGGCGAGCTGGCCCCGGAAGACGAGGGCAAGTCGGAAGACGAACTCAAGGCCGAGTACCGCAAGATCGCCGAGCGCCGCGTGCGCCTCGGCCTGATCCTGGCCGAGATCGGCCGGCGCGCCAACGTCAGCGTCACCGAGCAGGAACTGGGCGAAGCCATGCGCCAGGAGGCGATGCGTTACGGCGCCCAGGCGCAGCAGATCTTCGACTTGATGAAGAGCAACCCCAACGCCCAAGCCCAGATGCGCGCGCCGATCTTCGAGGAGAAGGTGGTCGATCTGATCCTCGGCAAGGCCGACGTCACCGACAAGCCGGTGACCAAGGACCAGCTGATGGCCGAGGACGACCTGCCGGAAGGCTACGGCGAGGCCAAGCCGGCGGCGAAGGCGAAGAAGCCCGCCAAGGCGAAGGCCGCGGCCGCCGACGAGGCGGCTGCCGCCGAAGCCGTCGAAGCCGCGCCGAAAAAGAAAGCCGCACCCAAGGCCAAAGCCGAGGCCGACAACGCCGAAGCCGCGCCGAAGAAGAAGGCGGCGCCCAAGGCCAAGCCGGAGTAACGCCGATCTTTTCTGCGCCCCGGTCCAAAGGTTGCATCGGCGCCGCCGCGACGCGATATCCAGGCCTACGCCGGCCGCGCTTGAACGACCGGACCGCATTCACCTGAAGGGCTACCCATGAGTGATTTCTGGCGCGATGACGCCGTTCGCACCGGCGACGTTTTCGCCACCCCAACCGCCAACCCCATGACCGGCAACCTCGTGCCGATGGTGGTGGAGCAATCCAGCCGCGGCGAACGGGCGTTCGACATCTTCTCGCGGCTTCTGCGCGAGCGGGTGGTGTTCCTCAACGGCCCGGTCGACGACAGCATGGCCGCGCTGATCTGCGCTCAGCTGCTCTATCTCGAGAGCGAGAACCCCAAGAAGCAGATCGACATGTACATCAACTCGCCCGGCGGCATCGTCACCTCGGGCCTGGCGATCTACGACACCATGCAATACATCAAGAGCCCGGTCTCGACCGTGTGCATGGGCATGGCCGCCTCGATGGGCTCGTTCCTGCTGATGGCCGGCGAGCCCGACCTGCGCATCAGCCTGCCCAACGCCCGCATCATGGTGCACCAGCCCTCGGGCGGCTTCCAAGGCAAGGCCTCCGACATCGAGCGCCACGCCGAAGATATCATCAAGACCAAGCGCCGCCTCAACGAACTCTACGCCAAGCATTGCGGGCGCACCTACGAGGAGGTCGAGAACACCCTGGACCGCGACTTCTTCATGAGCGCCGAAGAGGCCAAGGAGTGGGGCATCGTCGATCACATCTACGACAGCCGCGCCGAGCTGGACAAAGACAAGTAAGGCGTCGATGGCGTCGACGCCGAAACCTGCGGCCACCGAGCTGGGTCTGCGCCTCGTGCGCGCCGGCGACGCCCCCGCCACCAACCCGCTGGCCGACGAGTACGTCTTCGGCCTGCAGGACACCAGGCAGCAGATCTTTCCCGGCGTCCCGCAGACCGACGGCAAGCTGGCGTTCGACTTCACCGTCATTGTGAAGCCGGACCCGACCGACGGCCGCCCGGTGTTCACCGGCCCCTTCGCCAGCGGTCCGAAGGACGACCGGTTCGTCTACCTGTCGTGGCGCTCGCTGGCGCGTGGCGACTACATCAACCGCGTGAAGGCGCGCCTCGGCGACATCGACTGGCCGCTGATCCATGCCGCCCGGGCCGCCGGCCGCCCCCTGGTCGCCGACCTGACCGGCCGGCGGCCCGGCGGCGGGCGCGTCCCGGTGGCGTGGCGCGTGGCCGAGGACTGAGCCGCGTAAGAAATCAAACCGCGGAGATCGCAGAGATGCGCGGAGCGACCCAGCCCGGCATCGTCGACCGAGAATCCTCAAGTGAACGCGGGAGGCTCGCGCTGATCCTCCCGCACCCACCGCACGCTCCGCGTATCTCCGCGGTTGATCCTTCTTACTTCAGCGCCAGCGGATTCACCGGCGAGCCGAAGCCGCCCGTCACCTCCAGCGGCGGGGCCGAGAGCATGAAGCTGTAACGGCCGTCGCCGGCGCAATCCGCGGCCAGCGCTTCGAGGTTGAACATCTCGCCCAGCGGCATGCCCATGTCGCGCAGCGTCAGCATGTGGAACGCCAGCGGCATGTCCGATTGCAGGCCCTCCAGGTGCAGGATCTCGACCGCCATGTTGTCCGCCCCCACCGCGGCCAGCGACTTGTCGTGCGCCCACTCGGCGCAGGTGTAGCTCAGCCCCGGCTGCATCCCCATAAACCCCGCCCGATCGCCGTCCTGGGTGAAGCGCTGCATGTGCCCGGTGCGCACCAGCAGGATGTCGCCCGTGTTCACCGCCACACCCTGCTTCTCGACGCAGGCGTT
>Ga0209415_10018525_pt1 | contig 10978 bp, 10 predicted proteins | sample PeaSoiSIISIP2007_FD_187696 | JGI IMG/M metagenome (GOLD analysis project Ga0209415, IMG submission 187696) | Peat soil microbial communities from Weissenstadt, Germany - SII-SIP-2007 (SPAdes) (version 2) | ecosystem: Environmental > Terrestrial > Soil > Wetlands > Peat | place: Germany...
GTCATCGAGCGCGAGCATTGCAAACTGCTCGAAGGCGGCCCCGGGCGCATCTCCCCGTTTTTCATTCCCGCGGCCATCATCAACCTCGCTTCCGGCGTGATCTCGATTCGCTACGGCGCGCGCGGCCCGAACTCGGCGACGGCCACGGCCTGTTCGGCTTCGGCGCACGCGGTGGGCGACTCCTTCCGCATCATCGAACGCGGCGACGCCCAAGTAATGATCTGCGGAGGCACCGAAGCGGCGATCACGCCCATGGGCATCGGCGGGTTTGCCGCGATGAAGGCGCTCTCGACGCGCAACGACGAGCCCCAGCGAGCCAGCCGCCCGTTTGACGCCGAGCGCGATGGCTTTGTCGTCGGCGAAGGCGCCGGCATCCTCATCATGGAATCGCTCGAACACGCCCAGCGCCGCAACGCGCGCATCCTTGCCGAGATCGTCGGCTACGGCATGTCCGGCGACGCCAATCACATCACGCAGCCCGCTGAGAACGGCGATGGCGCCTACCGTGTAATGCGCGCGGCCCTGAAAGACGCCAAGGTTGTCCCGGAGCAGGTTGGCTACGTCAACGCGCACGGCACCTCCACGCCCCTCGGCGACTCCATCGAAACCATCGCCCTCAAGCGCGTCTTCGGCGATCACGCCAGGAGTCTGGCCGTTAGCTCCACCAAGTCCATGACTGGCCATCTTCTCGGTGGCGCGGGCGGGCTTGAGGCCGGCATTAGCGTGCTCGCCCTGCGCGACCAGATTTTGCCGCCCACCATCAACTACGAGCATCCCGACCCGTCTTGCGATCTCGATTACGTGCCCAACCACGCGCGCAAGGCCGACGTCGAGTACGCCCTGTCGAATTCATTTGGTTTCGGCGGCACCAATGCCGCGCTGCTCTTCAAACGCTGGTCGTAGCATGCTGGTGCAGCCATGAAAATCGCCGTCTGCGTCAAGCAGGTTCCCGCCAAGGACGCTCCCCTGCGCATCGCGGATGACGGCGTGTGGATTCGCGAGACCGACATCGGCTTCGAGATGAACGAGCCGGACAGTTTCGCGCTCGAAGAAGCGCTGCGCCTCAAGGAAAAACACGGCGGCGAAGTCGTGGCGATCTCGATGGGCCCGGAGCGCGCCAAGCAAACCATCAAGGAAGCGCTGGCCAAAGGCGCCGATCGCGGCATGCACGTCGCCGACGACAAATTTTTCCTCCTCGATCCGCTCGGCGCCGCGAAATCCCTGGCCGCCGCACTGCGCAAGGAATCCTTCGATCTGATCCTCACCGGTTTGCAGAGCGACGATCTGGGCGCAGGGCAAACCGGCGTCCTGCTGGCCGAGTTGCTCGGCTTGCCGCACGCCACCATCATCATGCAAATAGAAGTACAAGAGGGCCGCCTGAAGCTCAAGCGCGAACTCGAAGCGGGCTGGTTCCAGTGGGTCGAACTGCCGCTGCCCGCCGTGATCAGCATCCAGTCCGGCATCAATAAGGTGCGCTACGCCTCGCTCAAGGGCATCATGGCCGCAAAGAAGAAAGAGATCCTCACCATCCCGCGCGAATCGCTCGGCGTCACGCATGAGTCCACCGAGCGCGTCGAGCGCATCTACGTGCCGCAAAAAACCAAGAAGACCGAATTCATTACCGGCACGCCCAAAGAAGCCGCCGCGAAGCTGCTCGAGAAATTGCGCCACGAAGCGCGGGTCCTCTAACCATGAAACTGTCGGAACCTGGCGGCTTTGCGATGAATCATGCGGCGGCGCGCCACCGGTTTTTCGGGTGCCCGACCCTTCGCCTCGAAGGGTCGGTGGCAACCAACCACGAGACCGCGAACCACCGCGCGAAATCACTCATCGTTCTTACGAGCGGTGAGGCCGCGAGCAATCTCTCCGCGGGCCGCCTCCTCCGATCATGAACATCCTCGTCATCACCGAGCGGCGCGACGCCGGGTGGAACCCGGTGAGCTTTGAGGCGCTCGCCGCGGCCCAGCAGATCGCCGCGCAAACCCAAAGCAGCATCGCCGCCGTGGTCATCGGCAAGGGCGTCCGCGCCCTAGCAGAAGAACTCGCCGCCTACCAACTAGCCCAAGTCGTCCTAGTCGAGCACGATCTCCTCGATCATTACACGCCCGACGGCTTCACCGTCGCGCTCGCTCAGGCCATCACGCAGGCTAAGCCTGACCTCATTCTGATGCCGCACACCTACCAGGTGCGCGATTTCGCCCCGAAACTCGCCGCCTCGCTGGGCAAGGGCATGATCGGCGACTGCATCGGCTATCGCTATGAAAACGGCCGCCTGATTTTTGTGCGCCAGATGTTTCAGGGCAAAACGGCCGCCGACGTGACGTTTTCCGGCGCCTCGCCCTGGTTCGCCTCGTTGCAAGCAGGCGCGTTTCGCGGCGACCAGGCCGCTCGCGGCGCCTCACCAGTGGCCATTACGCCTGTCACAGTGGATTTGCGCCCAGAACAGATTCGCACCGTGCCGCTCGAGCTCTTCCGCGAAGCCAAGCAGGCCGTGGACCTCACGCAGGCGCCCATCCTGGTGGCCATAGGACGCGGCATCAAAGCGCCCGAGAATATTCCCCTGGCGCAAAAACTCGCCCAACTCATGGGCGGCGAGCTGGCCGCTTCACGTCCCATCTGCGATGAAGGCTGGCTCCCCATGGATCGCCAGATCGGCAGCTCCGGCCAGACCGTCTCGCCCAAGCTCTATCTGGCGCTCGGCATCAGCGGCGCCATCCAGCACGTCGTCGGCATGAAAGGCTCGCGCACCATCGTCGCCATCAACAAAGACGAAAACGCCCCCATCTTCGAGGTCGCCGACTACGGCATCGTCGGCGACATCTTCGAGCTAATCCCCGCCTTGACCGAAGCCCTCGAGAAGAAGTAGCGGCCACTCCTGTTAAGATAGTTGGCATCCACAATGCCAGAGCGCGAAAAACTCGACGCGGATGTACTGATCGTCGGTGCGGGCCCCGCAGGTCTGGCCTGTGCATTGCACCTCGCGCGCCTAATCCGCCGGCACAACGAATCCGGCGCCAAGCCCGAGCTCTCCGCCGAAAATATCTACGTCCTCGAGAAGGCGCGTGAGCTTGGCGCGCACGAGCTTTCCGGCGCTGTCATGGACCCGCGCGGCATTGCCGAACTGGTTCCGGACTTCGCGCAAGCCCCGCCGTTCGATACGCCCGTTATCGACGACGCAGTCTTCTTTCTGAAGCCGGAGCGCGCCTACAAACTTCCCATCACGCCGCCGCCGTTGCGCAATCACGGCAACTACGTCATCTCGATTAACAAGCTGGTGAAGTGGCTCGGTGGCTTGGTCGAGCAGGCGGGCGTCAACGTCTTCACGGAATTTGCCGGTGCGCAGCTCATCTACGAAGGCGATGGCATCGCCGGTGTCATTACCGGCGATAAGGGAGTGGACCGCAGTGGCAAGCCCAAGGCTAACTTCACGCCCGGCTACGAGCTACGTGCCAAGGTCACGGTTCTGGCCGAAGGCCCGCGCGGCTCCCTCACCAAAGAACTCGTCGCGCGAAAGAAACTCGACGGCCTCAATCCGCAGGTGTACAGCATCGGCGTCAAGGAATTGTGGGAAGTTCCCGCAGGCCAGGTCGTGCCCGGCTTCGTCGCGCACACCCTGGGCTGGCCGCTGGATTCCAGCATGTACGGCGGCGGCTGGATCTACGGCCTGCGCGAGAACCGCGTCTCGCTGGGCCTGGTCACCGGGCTTGAATACCACAACCCGCGTTTCGATCCGCGCGAGGCCTTCCAGGAATTCAAGACGCATCCGTTGGTCAGGCCGATCTTGGAGGGCGGCCACATCATCGGCTACGGCGCGAAGACCGTTCCCGTCGGCGGCTGGTATTCGATGCCGCGTACCTTTGTGGACGGAGGCCTGATCGTCGGCGATTCGGCCAGCTTCTTGAATTCGCAGCGGCTCAAGGGCATTCACCTGGCCATCAAGACCGGAATGCTCGCCGCCGAAACGATCTTGGAGGCGTTGCGCGCCGGAGACGCCTCGGCCCGGACGCTCGCCGCGTTTCCGCGCAAAGTCGAGCAGAGCTGGGTCGCCAAGGAACTGCGCGGCGTGCGCAATTTCCACCAGGGATTTCAGCACGGTCTATGGCGCGGCCTGGCGCACGCGGCGATCCAATATGTCACCGGCGGGCGCGGGCTCATCGATCCGATGCGTATGCCCGCGGGTTACACGGAGTATCACAAGTTGGATGGCGCGGGTCCCGCGCCGCCGCGCATGCGCGGCGATGGCGTGCTCACCTTCGATCGCCTCACCGACATCTTTTATTCCGGCACGCGCCACACGGAAGACCAACCGGGTCACCTGCTCGTCGCTGACACCAACATCTGCGTGGGCCGCTGCGTCACCGAATTCGGCAATCCCTGCCAATACTTTTGTCCCGCGGCGGTGTACGAAATGATTGAGGAGAAAGGCGTGAGGCGCCTGAAGATCAACGCCTCGAATTGCGTGCACTGCAAGACTTGCGACGTCGCCGACCCCTACCAGATCATCACCTGGGTACCGCCGGAAGGCGGCGGCGGGCCCACGTACGAAGGGATGTAATGAAGGGACGCGACGCGACTGAGCGTCGCGTCCCTTCGAACTCGTCACGCAGCTGAAGCTTATTGGCCCAGCAGGCCGTACACGGAAAGTTCTCCTTGCGTGCCTACGTAGACCTTGCCGTTCGCCACCGTTGGCACGGCGAACTTCACGGCTAGCCCTGCCGCATCCGCGCTGTTCGCCGAGCTGTTGTAGATTTCATTGCCCAGGTTCGTTGCGTCGTAGGCGCGCAATATCGCCGGCGTCGCCGCCGCGCCGTTCGCTCCGTACCCGCTCGAGTCGATGACCCACGCAATGCCGTTGCTCGCGCCATTTGTCGAGATGACCGGCGATGGCGCGGGGAAAGCGAACGTCTCGGGGGAGAGCGTGCTGGGCACGCTAGTCAAAACGCCATTGCTGAGCGGGTACGCGCTGAGGTTTTGGCCTGTCGCTGTGGTGTAGAGCGAGCCCATCCAAAATAACGGCGTGCCATAGATCGCTCCGTGCAGATTCAGCGTGGCCACCACCTTGTCTGGCCCACCCGCGGTGAATCCGCCGAGGTTGTCGCGGTTCACCACGTAAAGAACGCCAGGTTCTCCACCGATCACCGCCAAATGCGCTGGCCCGCTGCTCTGGTTCGGCAGCAATAGAACACCGCTCGAACCCAAATTCTGGCTGTTTGCAGTCAGAGCCAACTCATTGAATGGCGTGAACCTGTCCAGCACGCTGAACTTTCCCGCGGCCGCATTCACGCTCAGCCGCAGCAGCGTTTGCGCATATTCGGTGTTCGGGGCGGTCGTGCTGTTCGCGTCAAACACGCCTTGGCCGGTCACGCCAAAAATCGTTCCGCTCGCGTCGACCGACAGAGCGGCTCTGGCCTCCGAGATACCGCCCTCTGAGGGAGAACTGTTTGGCGTCGTGTTGAAGACAGCGACCAGCGCCAGCGTATTGGCATCATAGGCCAGCAGCCATCCGTGAAACGGATCGACGTCGCCGTGCGATCCGAACGCGACATACACGTCTCCCCCGGAGAGCGTAAGAGCCGCGCGCTGATTTCCGTGCAGGGGATCGAAGGGCACCTGGCCCTGTCCATTGTTTTCGGCTCCGTTGCCGGAAACAATGGCTTGGATCACCACCGGACTGAACGGTTCTTCCTTGCCCGTGGTGACGTCCAGTGCGTGCAGTTGCTGAACGTAAATAGGTCCATTGACGGTACTTTCCTTCGTTATGGAGACGACGTAGAGAATTCCGTTCACCGCATTGATCACAGGCGTTCCGGTGATGCCAATTTCGGGAGTGATTATCGTTCGTCCCCACGTCATTGGCCGTGCCGCCATCCGCGCAGGCGCCGCCCATCATGAAACAGGCCGGCACGGTGGTTACGCCCAAGGCCGGGTTGAGGAAACTCGTCTGCCAAACCGTCTGGCACGGAGACGCGTCGGCGTCAAATGCGAAGACACTGTCGTTTTCGGTGGCCACGAAAACAATATTGTGAAGTCCCGCTGCAACCAGAGATACGTTCTCGGCGTAAAGCGGTTGCGCATAGACTTCGCCGTCCACCGGACACGCCGACAGTTTGCCAAACAGCCTCTTGGTGCTGTTATTGACCGTCGCCGGCGTGAGAATCGTCTCCTGGCTGTTGACTCCGGAAAGCATCGTGTCGTTTCGCCAGGAGAAAACGCCGAAGCTTAGCGGCCCGTCGGCGACCACCGTGATTGGCATCGAGCCGGAAATGGCCGCTTCGGCGCCGAGCACTGCGCTCACCATTACTCTCGGAGGGGTCGGTGGATTCGTCGGTCCCAGGTAAAGTCCTTGCGGCGTGATGGTTCCAACGGTCAGATTGCCGCCGGGGATGGAATTCACTTTCCAGGTCACGGTGGGATTGCTCGCGTTCTGCACGTTCGCGCTGAATTGCACCGTGCCGCCGGTAGCCACCTGGGTCGCTGGCGCGGAGACGGAGACCGTCGCGGCAGGCGGCGCGGGAGATGGCGACGGAGGACCGCCGCCTCCCGTTGCCGCGCAGGAGATCAGACCGAGCGGCGCGAGCAATATCCCGAGGAAGGAGATGGCGCGGCTGCAGCCAGCCGGAGGACGGCGCGGCCCAAGAGATGTCGAGAAGATGGTTTCCAAGTGCATGGGGGAAAATTCTCCCAGGCAGATCCGCCGGAAGTGAGAGAAGTAAGCGAACCGCTGAGAGGCCGCGAAAGTAGCACCCGCGCACGGAGAGGGCAACGTGACATATGACCCGTCGCGTGAGACTTACGACTTATGACGCATAGTGCATTATGTTTTGGCAATCGCACGTCAGCATGGAGGCGCTCGGCTGGATGGCGCGTGCTGATCGAAGGATTCCCGAGAACCGTGCGGCCGGGATGCGATCAGCCGTTTGCGCCGCAACCCACGCCGGCGCAGCGGGCCGCGCCGTGGCGCCGGTGGAAAATGCCAAACAGTTTTGCGAACGGGCCGGGCTTTTTCCCTTCCGATCCGCTGCCGGCACGGGTTTTCGTTACAGGTTTAGGGCGCGCCTGCGGAGGCGACGCAGGTTCGACGTTGCCCTGGAAATAAATCTCCGGCTGCAAGCGCGCTTCTTCACTCAAGACGATCGTTGGCGGATCTGCGGCCGGCGGTCGCGGCGAGCGGGTATCGAATGTCAGCGGCACGCTGATGCGGTAGACGGGCGCGTCGACCGGCAGTGGCGGCGCGGGCGGAGGAGTTGCAGGCAGGCTGGCGGCTGGCTGTATGGGAGGCTGCGCCTGCAAATTCATCGAGAACTCCCGTTTCACCGTATCCGTTACCACGAGCAGTTCGCACGTGCAGGCTTCCGAAGAATTGCGAACTGCGTTGAGCTCGCCGCCGCTGAAGCTTACCTGACCGCCTTGCGGCACGAGCATGCCCTGGCCAGCCAGTTGCTCTTCGATGCGCAGGGCGCCTTGCGCTGTGATCGCGCACAGCTCTCCGGCTTGGTCGAGCCCGATGGTAAGGTCACGCGGGCCGGAGCCGATGGCCACCGGAGTGGCGACGATCAACGGCATGTAGATGATCAGGGGAGCCGAGGCGGTCAATTGCGGATGCACCTCGCCGTAATCGAGCGCGAGTGTGAATGTGCCGCCGGCTTTTAGGAGAGTAAAGTGCGCCGGGCCGCAGACGGCCACCGTGTCCCCATCGTCAAGATCGATTCGCGCTTTTCCGGAGCGAACGGTGATTTCGCTGCCGCTCGCCAATTGCGCGGAGCTGTGGCCGTTGGCCACGTCGAAGCTGATCGCGTTTTTGACGGTGACGTCATCTCCCATGAGGCTGCCGATGGCCGCCGGCGCGGGCGCGATTTGCGCGCGCAGCGGCGCGCTCCCACCGAGCGTCGCCACAAGAGCGGAAACGCACAGGAAAGCAAGGACGCGGCAACCGCGGATTCGACTCGGAGTTTGCGTCATCCCTGGATCGTCGCGCATCAATCGATACTCAGCCTATACTTAGCGTCATAGGAGGACCGCCGGCGGATTCGCCTATACTATACGCCGATGACGGATGCGGCGAAAACCGGCGCTGAGCCTGAAGAGCAACTGGCCGCGCCTTCCGCGCCCGCTTCCGACGTACAACTTCAAACCCTGCCATTTTCCAGACGCCTGCAGGTGCCCATTCTCGGGAACTTCGCCCACGCGTTGGTGCGGCTGACCGGCCCGACGCTGCGCTACGACATTTCCGGGCTGCGGCACATCGAACGAACCCATGCCGCTGGCCGCCAATGCATCTTCGCGTTCTGGCACCGCGGGCTCATCCCGCTTTCGTGGTGGGCGCGCGGCCGCAAAATCGCCATTCTGAGCGGCACCAATTTCGATGCGCAGTGGGCGGCATACGTCACGCTGCGTTTCGGCCTGCGCCGCGTACTGGGCAGCTCCTCGCGCGGCGGGCTGCGCGGAATCGTGGGCATGGCGCGCAGCATGGCGGAGGGCTACGACGCGGCGTTCACCGCCGATGGGCCGCGCGGACCCCGCTACGTCGCGAAACCCGGACCGGTGTTGCTGGCGCGTCGCTCGGGCGGCCCCATCATTTGCGTGCATGCCTACTGCGAGAGCGCCCGCACGATCGAGAAGGCTTGGGACCTGTTTCAAATTCCCTACCCATTTTCGCGCGTCGCGCTGATCTTTAGCCCGCCCATCGACGTGCCCTCGAACGCCGACCGGGACACCATCGACAGCAAACACGCCGAGATGCAAAGCCTGCTCGAACGCGTGCGCGACGACGCTGAATCCTGGTTCACGCTGCCGCCTGCCGAGCGCGAACGGCAGCGTTTGTTCTGGAACGCCTGATCCGTGCCGCGCCGAAAACAGCGGCGCGATTTCCAGCCGCGCACGCACGCTTCGAGAATTCGTCAAGCGGCTAGGCGCTTCAATTTCTCCACCAGCGCGACAACCTGCCGCCGCGTTTCCTCGAGCGTTCCGGAAGAATCGATTTCGTCGTCGGCTAGCTTGCGTTTTTCCGCGATGTCGAGTTGCGCGGTGATGCGGCGCTGGGCTTGCTCGCTGGTGATGCCGCGGCCAAAGGCCGGATCGGTCAAACGAGCCAATTGCTGATCGGGCCGGCACCAGACCACGATCAGGCGATCGAGCTGCTTGTAGTATCCCGCTTCGACCAGCAGAGCCGCTTCGATGACGGCAACACCGTGCGGATCGGCGTCTTCGAGGCGGCGAAGCTCCTGCGCGCGCGCTTCAAAAATGCGCGGATGGATGAAAGATTCGAGCTTCGCGCGGCGCTCGGGATCGCCAAAGACGATGGCGCCGAGTTTGGCGCGATCCACACGATCCGCCGGACCTAAAATTTCGCGGCCGAATTCGCGGACGATGTCGTCGTACGCTGGCTGTCCCGGCTCGATGAGCCGATGGGCCAGCTCGTCGGCGTCCAGGACGTGGCAGCCGAGTTCGCGCATCATCGCGGCGACGGTGCTCTTGCCGCAGCCGATACCGCCGGTCAGTCCGACGCGCAGCATCGCGGTGTTAACGCACGGCAGCGGCGGCGGAGTTGGCTGTCCCGCCACGACGCAGGCGCGCGGCCTTCACCGTATTGCTCATGAGCATGGCGATGGTGAGCGGGCCGACGCCGCCAGGAACCGGCGTGAACGCGCCGGCGACCTCGATCACATCGGGATGCACATCGCCGACCAGGACCGAGCCCTTCTTGCGGAAGCTCTCGATCTTTTCCGGGAACTTCGCGAAGATGCGCTCGGCTTGGGCGGCGTCGGTAATCACGTTCTGGCCCACGTCAATGACGGTGGCGCCTGGGCGAATGTAGTCCGTTGTGACCATGGCGGCGCGGCCCATGGCCACGACGACGATATCGGCGCGGCGAACGACATCCTTCAAATCGCGCGTCTTGGAATGGCAGACCGTCACCGTGGCATTGGCGTGAATCAGGAGCAGGGCCATGGGTTTGCCGACGATGTCACTGCGGCCCATGACCACGGCGTTGGCGCCTTCGAGGGGAATACCGCTGCGGCGGAAGATTTCCATGACGCCCAGCGGCGTGCAGGCCACCAGATTCGGCCGCCCTGCCACTAATCTGCCTACATTGATGGGATGAAAGCCGTCGACGTCCTTTTCGGGGGTGACCGCGTCGAGAATTTTCTTGGCATCCACCTGCGATGGCAGGGGCATCTGCACCAGGATGCCGTCGACGTCATTCTTGCGGTTGAGATCGTCGACGACCGCGAGCAGTTCGGCGGTCGTGATGGAAGCGGGCGGGGTGATCAGGGAGCTGCCCAATCCCAGTTTTTCACAGGCGGCGATCTTGCTCTTTACGTAGAGCTGGGATGCGGGATTTTCGCCGACCAAAACGGCCGCCAGGCCCGGGCGAATGCCTGCGTCGCGTAGGCTGGCGATTTCCTGTGCGAGTTCGGCGTAGATCTGATTGCGGATGGCATTGCCATCAAGAATGCGTGCGGTCACACAATTTCTCCCGGAGCGTGATTTTGACGTTTGCAAGTTGATGATAACACGGGGAATTTTTCGGCGAACGGAGATACCCCTAGTTCTACAAAATCGTGCGCAAGTGCATGAAAACAAAAGAGGTGTTTTTCGCTCTTGGGCAAGAGAGCGAGCAGGAGTGCGCAAGCGCTTGAAAATAAAGAAGAAGAGTGATTGCGGAGCGATTCGATGAAAAGCGGCCAGGAAAATCGGAACAGGGAAGCGTCTTGCCGGACGGGGCGCGGGAGCTTGATTGCGACGGTCACGATGCAGAGTAGCATGGAAGGCACTATTCGGCTACGTGTGTATTGGTTGTGTATTCGAACGGACTGTGGAAAGTGTGGAAAAGGAGGGAAGTAGGGACGGAATTTGGAGACAAGAGAGCGGAGCGACCAGAGCTGGAAAAGGGCCAGCGCGAGCTCGTGCGTGATAGAATCCACCGAACGGCGGAAAACATCGCTGATTTGATGAAGAAAGAACACATTCTGCAAGA
>Ga0209415_10018526_pt1 | contig 10977 bp, 10 predicted proteins | sample PeaSoiSIISIP2007_FD_187696 | JGI IMG/M metagenome (GOLD analysis project Ga0209415, IMG submission 187696) | Peat soil microbial communities from Weissenstadt, Germany - SII-SIP-2007 (SPAdes) (version 2) | ecosystem: Environmental > Terrestrial > Soil > Wetlands > Peat | place: Germany...
CGGCACGACGCCCCGATGGACCAGCGTGACGTCGCTCGTCGAGAGATCGAGCGACGGAAATGCCTCGTTCAGCTCGCGCACGAAGGCGTCGACTTCCGGCGGTCGAACCGGTTCGTCCGGCGCCGCCAAGGTCGCCGACTCCCACGTGCCGAACAGCGCGCGGCCGTGCCACGGCACGAGGAACAGGTAGCGGCCCGACGCCGCGCGGCCGCCGAGCGCCTCGCCGCCGGCCTCACGGCGCGTGACCAGGTTCATCGCCTTGAGCAGCGGCACCCGCGCGGAGCGGCCGATCGGCCGAAGCAGGGTGTCGACGCCGGCGCCGGTGGCGTTGATCGTCAGGGCCGCCCGGACGTCGACGCCCGCGCCGGAGACCCGGTCGATCGCGCGGACGCCCGCGACCCTGAGGAGGGTTGGCGATCGTGGAGCACAGGTCTGCCAGCATCGGCATGAAGGTTTCCTTCTCGGCGCACTGAGCGGCGTTGTAGGCCTTCCAGTTCTGCGTGTAGGTCACCGTGACGTTCTCAGCGACCATCTCGCCGTCCGAGTTGTACTCACGACGAACGGTCATCTCCACGGCGAAGATGTGCTTGCAAGGCAGCCCACGCAACTCGTAGTCAGGGCACGAGCAGATGAACTCGTGCGCCGCTCCACACTCCACGAGTGCCTTGTTCTCTGGCCTAACGGTGTAGGTGCCGTGTCCAGCCTGCGACGGAACGAGCCACCCGTGGGTGCTGCGACGGACTGGCATCGTTGCTGCGATCTGCATTCCCTTGAACTCTCTTGCGTCCATCGGACTCTCCCTCGCTCTATGTACCTACAGATAATATACTGGAAGGTACAGGCTAAGTCAATACCTAGAGAGAATATATTTGACAGGATACCGGGGAAGGTACATACTTCTAGGTATGCCGAGAGTCGAGCGAACGGTGACGTACCTGATCTGCGAGCGGTGCAAGCACGAGTGGCTACGCCGGGGCGACGAGGACCCACGGGTGTGCCCGAAGTGCAAGAGTCCCTACTGGGATCGGCCGCGACGGGAATTAAAGAGCGCCACGTAGCGTTTGAACAGGTACAATCCAACAGCGCCCCCGGCAGGACTCGGACCTGCTACCGCCCGATTCGACTCGGGTGCTCTATCCACATGAGCTACAGGGGCTGCATGGGAGAGTCCCAGGAGGTTGGGCCGAGAAACTTGGCCTCCTGGGCTCCCCCGGACCTTTCAGAAGGGCTCGTCGTCTGGCGGCTCCTCCGCGGATGGCTCCGATGACGGATACCACTTGGCGGACTTGTAGCGGCCTATTGCGGTCCGAAAGATCGCCCCGTCCCGATTCGCCTCAGCTACGGCAGCGCGCAAGGCGTTCTTGGGGTCCTTCGCTTTGACTGGGAAGCCACGTCGCTCGTATTCGGCGAGCACTTCGGAAACGGACCAATCGCGGTTGGCCTCCACGAGCAATTGGAGCATCATGCTCTTGACGCTGGGGCGAGTGCCGACAAGCTCTTCCGGATTCGAAACGGCTCTAGCGGGCTGGTGTCGCAGTTGCTCCAGGTTGGCTATGGCCATTTCGATTCGCTGGACCTCTTGAATAGCCTCCTGTCGTCCCTGTCGAAGTCTTTCGATGGCATCTGCAATCGGATCGGTGGTCATCACGTGATCACGTTAGCAGAGGCGTGAGAACCCCTAGCGCGTCTAGGGGTGAGGACAACTCACGTCTTAGCTGTGGATATCTTCTAATATCCTGTGGACGAACCGTGAAATATCACGTAGGGAGTTTTGGTGCAGGCGATCGACTTTTGGAGCAGGGGTGCGAAAAGGTGCAAAGCCGCGGCTGGCTAGTTGTGCATAGATATTCTATCCACTGTATGATCATGCTATGAAGATCGGGATCGCCGGAGCGTCCGGGTATCTCGGTGCCGAGTTGCTGAGACTGGTGGCGGGCCATCCGGACTTCGAGGTCGCGGTGGCACAAGGTGACAGCTCAGCTGGAACCCCTGTGGCGCAGCTCTATCCAAGCCTCGCTCCTGCCTACGCCGACCTGGCGTTTTCTGCGCTCGATCCCGACGGCCTGGACGGGCTCGACGCGGTGTTCGTCGCCCTTCCATCCGGCCGTTCGCAGGACGTCGTCCCGGCTTTGGTCGACCGCGCCGGCGTCGTGGTCGACTTGGGCGCCGACTTCCGGCTACGCGACCCCTCGCTCTACCCGGTCTGGTATGGGTTCGAGCACCGGGCGCCAGAGCTCCTCGACCGATTCGTATACGGGCTTCCCGAGCTGTTCGGAACTGCGCTCGCCGGTGCGACTCTCGTCGCGGCCCCCGGTTGTTATGTCACCGCCGCCGCGATCGCGCTCGCGCCCCTTGTCCGAGAAGGCGTGATCCAAACCTCGAGCGTCATCGTGGACGCCGCGAGCGGGACCTCGGGCGCGGGGCGGTCTCCGTCGGCGGACCTGCACCATCCGGTCGTCAACGAGAGTTTTGCCGCCTATGGGCTCATCAACCATCGCCATACGCCCGAGATGGAGCAAGCTATCGGTGCTCAGATCCTGTTCACACCGCACCTTGCACCGATGACGCGGGGGATCCTCGCCACCTGCTACGGCCGTGCCGTCGACGCTCGATCCGGAACACGTGCCCTGGAGGTGCTCCGACGGGCCTACCGCGACGACCCTTTCGTCCAGGTGAGCGACGAGCCGAGCTCGACGCGTGAGACTTACGGTTCGAACACGGTCAGGGTCACCGCCCGGTTCGATGACCGCACCGGTTATGTCGTCGTGCTCGCGACGCTGGACAATCTCGTGAAAGGAGGCGCCGGCCAGGCGATTCAGGCAGCGAACCTTGCCCTGGGGCTGGACGAGGCTGCCGGCTTGCCCAAGCTCGGTCTCGTGCCGTGACAGTCCTGGCGCCACGTGGCTTTGTCGTGTCGGGGATCGCAGCCGGGATCAAGCCCGGCGGACAGCTTGACCTCGCCCTCGTCGCCACAGAGGACGCTCGACCTGTGCCGGTCGGTGCGACGTTCACCTCGAACCTTCTCGCCGCCGCGCCGGTGCAGGTCTGCCGTGCGCACCTCGCCGGGAGCGGAGGGCTTGCAGCGGGCGTAGTCGTGAACAGCGGATGTGCCAACGCCGCGACGGGATCGGAGGGCCGGCGAGCAGCCGAGCTCACCTGTGACCTTGCAGCGCGGGCTCTCGGGGTCGCTCCCGAGCAGATCCTCGTGTGCTCAACCGGGACGATCGGCACGCGGCTCGCCGTCGAGCGGATCGAGGAAGCGTTGCCATCGTTGATCGACGAGCGCGGCGCCTCGCCCGAGCATGCTGCTGCGGCAGCTAAGGCCATGCTCACGACCGACACGAGGACCAAGGAGGTCCTCGTCGAGGGGGACGGGTTCGTTGTCGGAGGGATGGCGAAGGGGGCCGCGATGCTGTCCCCGAACATGGCGACGATGCTCGCCATCCTCACTACCGACGCCTCCTCTTCGCCAGAGGTGCTGCACGCCGCGCTCCTCCGCGCGGTGGGGCACTCGTTCAACGAGATGACAGTGGACGGGTGCACGTCCACCAACGACACGGCGATCGTGATGGCAAGCGGTCTCGGGCCGATCGTAGGTGAGGCAGCGCTCTCCGAGGCACTCACCGCGGCTTGTGCCGATCTCGCCGTACAGATGGTGGCCGACGCCGAGGGTGGGACGAAGGTCGTCCGCGTTCGTGTCGTCGGAGCCGCCGACGACGGCTCGGCACGGCGAGCCGTCCGCCGCGTGTCCGAGAGCCAGCTCGTCAAGAGCTCCTGGTACGGGGAGGACCCGAACTGGGGCAGGATCGTGAGCGAGCTCGGCTCGGCGGGCGCACCGTTCGATGCCGATCGCGTCTCGGTCAGCTATGGCCCCGTGACGATCTGCCGGAACGGCGTCGTGGCCGACCACGATGACCGGCTTCTTCGTCAGGTGCTCGCCGAGCAGCGGTACGAGATCACCTGCGACCTCGGTCTCGGCTCCGGCTCTGCCACCATGATCAGCGCCGATCTCACGCCGGCTTACGTCGAGCTCAACGCGGGACGGTCATGAACGGCCTCGAGGTGCCCGCGGCAGTCAAAGCCGCCGTGCTGTGCGACGCCCTGCCGTACATCCGGCGTTTCGCAGGGCGGACCGTCGTGATCAAGTATGGCGGCAACGCCCTCGCGCCAACGGCCGATGGCGCGCCCACGCGCACGGACACCACCCTCGAGATCCAAGACAGCGAGACGGCCGTCGACCCCACGACCGAGGCGCTCAGGCGATTCGCCGAGGACGTCGTCCTGCTGCGGTCGATCGGCATCCTGCCGGTCGTCGTCCACGGGGGAGGCCCGCAGATCGGCTCGCTCATGGCGCGCCTCGGCAAGGTGCCCGAGTTTCGAGACGGCCTTCGCGTGACGGACTCGGAAACCCTCGAGATCGCGAGGATGGTCCTCGTCGGGAAAGTGAACCGCGACATCGTCGGCATGATCAACGTGCACGGACCGCTCGCCGTGGGGCTCTCCGGGGAGGACGCTGGGCTCATCACTGCGACCGCTCGCGACCCGCAGCTCGGCTACGTGGGCGACGTCGTCGCCGTCGACCCGTCGATTCTCCACCGGCTGCTCGCCGAGGGCCTGGTGCCCGTGATCGCAACGATCGGCTCGGATCGTACGGGCCAGGCGTACAACATCAACGCCGACACCGTCGCGGGCGCGATCGCCGAGTCGGTCGGGGCCGAGAAACTTGTCTTCCTCACTGACGTCGAGGGCATCCGCTCGGATGCGGCGGACCCGACGACGCTGCTTCACCAGCTCAGGTCGGACGAGCTCGACGCCCTGGTCGCCTCCGGCGCGATCGCCGAAGGCATGGTGCCGAAAGCGGCTGCGTGCACGCACGCCGTGCGTCACGGCGTGGCAAGCGCGCACGTCCTCGACGGCCGGGTCACCCACGCGATCCTCCTCGAGCTTCTCACCAGCGAAGGAGTCGGCACGATGGTGGTCGCCCGATGACGCCCGTGCCGGTCTCGCCGACACTCATGCCGACGTACGCACCGGCGCCGGTCCGGTTCGTCTCCGGGCGGGGGACCGAGCTGTTCGACGATGAGGGCCGGCGCTATCTCGACTTTCTCGCCGGCATCGCCGTCGTCTCCGTTGGCCATGCCAACCCGCGCGTGGCGGACGCGATCGCGGGGCAGGCGGCGCGGCTGGTGCATGTTTCGAATTTGTTCCACAACGAGCTCGCTGAGCGTCTCGCAGGTGAGCTGGATCGCCTCGTGGGGGACCTCTCGCCGGCCGGAGGCCAGGTGTTCTTCGCGAACTCCGGCGCCGAGGCGAACGAATGCGCCATCAAGCTCGCTCGTCGAGTCGGCGGTCCGGGCCGCCACGTCGTTGTCTCCGCGCTGGGGTCCTTTCATGGCCGCACCCTGGCGACGCTCGCCGCGACCGGGCAACCGAAGAAGCACGAACCGTTCCGGCCACTCCCCGAAGGCTTCCGGAGCGTCGCGTACGGAGACCTCCCCGCGCTCGAGCATGCCACCGGCTCGGAGTCGGTCGGTGCGGTCCTCCTCGAGTCGATCCAGGGCGAGGCAGGCGTCGCAGTCCCACCAGCCGGCTACCTCGCGGCGGTGCGCCAGCTCTGCGACGAGCGGGGGATCCTGCTCATGCTGGACGAGGTGCAGACCGGCCTGGGACGCACCGGCCGTTGGTTCGCTTTCCAGCACGAGGCGATCCGCCCCGACGTCGTCACCGTCGCGAAGGCGCTCGGCAATGGGATGCCGATCGGTGCCTGCTGGGCTCGCCGAGATGTCGCCGCTGCTTTCACCCCCGGCGATCACGGCAGCACGTTCGGCGGTCAGCCGCTCGCGTGCGCAGCGGCCCTTGCGACACTCGCCGAGCTGCAGCGGATTGACGCCCCTGGGCTCGCGACGCGGACCGGGTCGTATCTGGCGGAGCGACTCGAAGCCGTCGCCGGCGTCGCCTCGGTTCGCGGCAAGGGCCTGCTCCTTGCCGCTGTGCTCGAACCGGGCCTCGACGCGAGTGCGGTCACGCTCGCGGCGCTCGGCCAGGGGCTCGTCGTGAACGCGCCGGTTCCCGGAGTACTCCGTCTGGCACCGCCGCTCACGGTGAGTGTCGCCGAAGTGGACGAGGCCGTCGGGATCCTCGGTGCAGTGCTCGAGGATGCCCTGCTCGAGATGCAGGCCAAGGCGACGATGAGTGCAGGCGGCCGATGATGACGAACGGAAGACCGACCAAGCATCGACGCCAGCACCTGCTGGTTCTCCTCCTGGCCGACAAGGAGATCTCCAGCCAGGAGCAGCTCGTGGAGCTCCTGGCACAAGAAGGAGTTGCCGCCACCCAGGCGACCGTCTCGCGGGATCTCGAGGAGATCGGCGCCGTGAAGGTACGTGTCCCCGGTGCCGACCGGCTGGTCTACGCCGTGCCAGAGCTTCCAAAGGACCAGGTGGCTCCCGTCGACCACTTGCGGCGCGTGCTCGGTGAGTGGGTGGTCGACATCGCGAGCTCGGGCAACCTTGTCGTGCTTCGGACGCCACCCGGCTCGGCCCATGTGGTGGCGTCGGCTCTCGACCGGGCCAGTCTGGATGGAGTGGTCGGCACCGTCGCCGGGGACGACACTGTGCTCGTCGTGGCCGCCGAGCACCTCGGCGGGGAGGCGCTAGGCGACCGCCTCGAAGAGATCGCGGGAGCCCGGCCCTGATGGGTCGCAGGTACGCTCGCCGGGGGCTCCCCAAGCGAACGCGGCGATAACCGAGAGAGGTAGGAATCACGTGGGAAAGCGGGTAGTGCTCGCCTATTCGGGCGGGCTTGACACCTCGGTCGCGGTCGGCTGGCTGCGTCTCGAGCTCGGTTACGAGGTCATCGCGGTCGCCGTCAACGTCGGCCAGGCGGTTGATTTCGACGCGCTCCGCGAGCGGGCGACCGCCGCGGGTGCCCTCGAGGTCGTGGTGGTCGACGCGCGCGAGGAGCTGCTCCGCGATTTCGCGATGCCTTCACTGGCCGCAAACGCGTTGTACGAGGGTCGCTATCCGCTCGTCTCGGCCCTGTCGCGCCCGGTCATCGTCCGCCACTTGGTCGCAGCGGCGCGAGCCCACGGCGCGTCTGCGGTTGCCCATGGATGTACCGGGAAGGGCAACGACCAGGTCCGTTTCGACGTGGGGACGCGGGCGCTCGCACCCGATCTCGAGATCGTGGCGCCGGTGCGGGTCTGGGGGATGAGCCGCGAGGAGACGATCGACTACGCCGAGAAGCACGACATCGCCGTGTCGGTCAGCCGGGACCGGATCTACTCCATCGACTCGAACATCTGGGGTCGTTCGATCGAGTGCGGCATCCTCGAGGACCCGTGGGCCGCGCCGCCCGACGATGTCTTCGCACTGACTGTGCCAGTAGCGACTGAGCCCGTCGAGGTGACGGTGGGCTTCGAGCGCGGCGTGCCCGTCCGCCTCGACGGGCGCGACCTCGGTCTCGTCGAGCTTGTGAGCGAAATCGGCCGCGTGGCCGGGTCGGTTGGCTTCGGTCGGGTTGACATGGTGGAAGGACGCCGCGTCGGCATCAAGAGCCGTGAGGTCTACGAGGCCCCAGCCGCACTCGCGCTCATCATGGCGCACGGCGACCTCGAGGGACTGACTCTGGAGCGAGATGTGGCCCATGAGAAGGCACGCCTTGAGCCACGCTTCGCGGAGCTCGTCTACGACGGGATGTGGTTCTCGCCGCTGCGCCAGGCGCTGTCGGCGTTCATGGCCTCGACCCAACGGTCGGTCACCGGCGACGTCCGGCTGCGCTTCAGCCCTGGAGGCGGTGCCGAGGTCGTCGGTCGCCGCAGCCCGGCCGGGCTCTACGTCCACGATCTCGCCACCTATGACGCCGCCGACGCCTTCCGGCACGAAGACGCCGAAGGGTTCATCCGGTTGTGGGGCCTCGGCATTCAGACCTGGTCGGCTCGCCAGGGAGGCGCCGAGTGACGCTTTGGGCGAGCCGGATGAGCGCGGCGCCTGCGGAGGCGCTGATGGCGTTTACGGCCAGCATTGCCTTCGACAAGCGGCTGGGGGAAAGCGACGTGCGGGGTTCGATCGCGCACGTCCACGGCCTCTTGCGAGCTGGGATCATCACGGCAGCGGAGACCGATTCGCTGGTCGACGCGCTACGCCAGGTGGGTGCCGAGATCGCGAGCGGCAACTTCGAGTATCACGCGACCGACGAGGACATCCACACCGCGATCGAACGGCGCGTCACCGAGCTCGCTCCCGAGTCCGGGGCAAAACTCCACACCGGCCGAAGCCGCAACGACCAGGTGGCCACGGCGCTGCGGCTCTTCACGCGAGCCGAGCTCGCCCGCGTGATCGGTCACGTGCTTGAGCTGCAGCGAACGCTGGAACGACGCGCGACCGAGGTGGGCGACGCCTACCTACCGGGGTACACCCATCTACAGCGGGCGCAGCCCGTGCTTCTGGCCCATCACCTTCTCGCCCACGGCTGGGCCCTGGCGAGGGACACCGACCGGATGTTCGCGACGTGGCGGCGGCTCGACGTTTCGCCTCTGGGTGCCGGTGCGCTTGCGGGATCGTCGCTCGGGATCGACCCCGACCTCGTGGCGGAGGAACTGGGCTTCAGTGGCCGTTTCGAGAACTCCCTCGACGCGGTCAGCGATCGTGACTTCGTCGCGGAGACCCTGTTCGACCTGGCCCTCGTCGCGATTCACCTCTCACGCATCGGCGAGGAGATCGTCGTGTTCTCGAGCGAGGAATTCGGATTCGTCCGCTTGGACGACGCCTGGGCGACAGGGAGCTCGATGCTTCCTCAGAAGAAGAACCCCGATGTCGCCGAGCTGGCCCGCGGCAAGGCCGGACGGTTGGTTGGACACCTCACCGGTTTCCTCACGACGCTCAAGGGACTGCCGCTCGCGTACAACCGCGATCTTCAGGAGGACAAGGAGCCGCTGTTCGACGCGCTGGACCAGGTCGTCCTCGCCCTGGCCGGACTCGACGGCCTCCTCGGCACGGCGACCTTCGACGTCGACCGCATGCAGAGCGCGGCTGACGGGCCGGGACTCGCCGCGGTCGACCTAGCGGAGTGGCTGGTGGCAGCGGGCATTCCGTTTCGGGAGGCGCATGGCCTCGTCGGCACACTGGTTCGCGAGTCGATCGAGCGCGGCGTCCCACTGGGGGAGCTCATCGAGGCTCATCCTGACTTCGGCGAAGCGGCGCTCGAAGTGCTGGACGCAAGCGCCGCGCTACGGCGCCGCACGACTCCGGGCGGCACTGGACCCGACGCGGTCGCGATCCAATTGGAGAGGTTTCGTCACCGGCTCGCGAGCGACGCCAAGCGGCTCGCCGAGCGCGAGACGTGACCGCCCGGCCACGGAGCGACCCGTCGACCGCCGGCGTAGAGGGCTTCGTTGCCTCCGGCGGCGCCAGCAGCGTCGTTGCCTCCGGCGGCGCCAGCAGCGTCGTTGCGACCATCCAGCGGCGCCCGAGGCGCCTCCAGCGATCCTTCCTGGAGCGCGATCCGGTCTTCGTCGCACCACAGCTCCTGGGCAAGCTGCTGCAACGCGGTCCGCTCGTGGCTCGGATCGTCGAAGTGGAGGCTTATCGGGGGGCATCCGATGCCGCGTCCCACGCGTTTAGGGCGAAGACCTCCCGGAACGCGACGATGTTCGGTCCACCAGGGCACCTGTACGTCTACTTCACCTATGGCATGCACTACTGCGCGAACGTGGTGTGCTGCTCGGAGGGCGAGGCTGGAGCCGTGCTTCTCCGCGCGCTTGCTCCCCTCGGTGGACTCGACGTCATGGCCGAACGGCGATACGGGAGCAGAGAGCCGACATCGGAGGGGCCGGCGGCGTCGTCGGAGGGAGACGAGACACTCCGGGCGAACGGGCGGAGGTCACAAGCGCGGAGGCGACAGGGGTGGCGACCCGAGGATCTCTGCTCAGGCCCGGCGAAGCTGTGCCAAGCATTCGCCCTGAATCGCAGCGCCGATGGATACGACCTGATCAGCGGCCGAAACGGTGTCGTCCTGCTGGACGACGGCACGCCGCCCCCGGCTAAAGCATCCGTCGGGAGCAGAATCGGCTTGGCCAAGAACTGCCCAGCGCGCGACCAGCCCTGGCGGTGGTGGGTGCCTGGCGAGCCGAGCGTCTCGGGGCCCCGATCGAGCCGCTAGCATGGGCAATGCAGCAAGATTCGGCGTGATTTCCGGCTCGAGCTGCCATCGACACGATGGCCGAGGCAGGTTCCGGAAGGAATTTCGGAGCTTGACTTGGGTGTTTATCGTGCTACGATCAAGAGCCGCTCAGAACGGGGTTGACCTGGTCTGATCGGCCTCCAGGCGGGTCTTCGGACCCGCATCCTGGGTTGGTGACGTGCGCCGCCGCCCCAAGAGGGCAACGCACGGAGCGCGGTGGCACCTCCTTCCGAGAGGAAGTGTGCCCCGCCGTCGCTCCTTGACAACGGAATAGGAACAGCCAAAAGCCAGTGCGGGTGGCTGTCGGGACCCTAACGGTGCCGACGGTCACGAAGTCAATGCACTAGAACGGACAACAAGACTGTTCTTGTGCCAGTTGGTGTCTCGTTCACCGTATCGAGGCACCAGCTCTCCAGATTGAAGCACCGGTCTCACCGGTGCCTAGATCTCGATGGAGAGTTTGATCCTGGCTCAGGACGAACGCTGGCGGCGTGCTTAACACATGCAAGTCGAACGGAGTCCATCCGGTGGCAACACCGGTGAAGGCTCAGTGGCGAACGGGTGCGGAACACGTGAGCAACCTGCCCCAAAGACCGGGATAACACCGGGAAACTGGTGCTAATACCGGATACCCCCACGAGCTCGCATGGGCTTGTGAGGAAAGGGTTTCCGCTTTGGGAGGGGCTCGCGGCCTATCAGCTAGTTGGTGAGGTAACGGCTCACCAAGGCGACGACGGGTAGCTGGTCTGAGAGGACGATCAGCCACACTGGGACTGAGACACGGCCCAGACTCCTACG
>Ga0209415_10018527_pt1 | contig 10977 bp, 7 predicted proteins | sample PeaSoiSIISIP2007_FD_187696 | JGI IMG/M metagenome (GOLD analysis project Ga0209415, IMG submission 187696) | Peat soil microbial communities from Weissenstadt, Germany - SII-SIP-2007 (SPAdes) (version 2) | ecosystem: Environmental > Terrestrial > Soil > Wetlands > Peat | place: Germany...
CGCCTTGATCGGCGCCAACGGCGCCGGCAAGTCGACGACGTTGCGCGCCGTCGCGGGCGCCCTGCTGCCGCGTGCCGGATCGATCCGTTTGCGCGGCACCGACGTCACCCGGTTGCCGTCCTACACGCGAACCGATCTCGGCATCGCGCTCGTTCCCGAGGGGCGGCACGTCTTTCCGTTTCTGACGGTGGGCGAAAATCTCGAGCTCGGCGGCTTCAAGCATCGCCGCGATGCCGCGAAGATTCGCCGGCTGATCGAGCAGATGTTCACGATGTTTCCGCGTCTGCGCGAGCGCGCGTCGCAGAATGCCGGGACGCTGAGCGGCGGCGAGCAACAAATGCTGGTGCTGGGCCGCGCCATGATGTCCGAGCCGCGCCTGCTTTGCCTAGACGAGCCCTCGCTCGGCTTGGCCCCGACGGTGGTTGCGGATATTTTCCGTACCATCCGGGTGATCAACGCCGCCGGCGTCGGCGTTCTGCTGGTCGAGCAGAACGCGCGCTATGCCCTGGAGACCGCAAGTCGCGCCTATGTGCTGCAGACTGGTGCCATCATCGCCAGCGGCCCTTGCGCGACGCTGCGCGAGGACGCGCGCGTGCGCGAGGCCTATCTGGGTCGTGGCGTGGCCCGGGTGACGACTTGACGGGCGAGCGGCACAGCCGGCCGTCGCCGCGCATTCGTCTACCCCAGCATCAGAACAGCAGCCGTGTCGCCACCGCGATCAGCGTCGCGGAAAGCACCAGGCGCAGCGCCGTCTCGGGGACACGCGTCGCCAGATAGCTGCCGATGACGATCCCCGGGATCGAGCCGATCAGCAGCAGGCCGAGCAGGGGCCAGTCAATCGAGCCGAGGATCCAGTACCCCAATCCGCCGACGAGCGTCAGCGGCACAGCGTGAGCAATGTCGGTGCCGACGATCCGTGCTGTCGGAAGCTTGGGATAGAGCAGGATCAGCGCCGTGACGCCCATTGCGCCGGCGCCCACCGACGAGATCGACACCAGGATTCCGAGCGTCGCGCCGACCAGAACCGTGAGCAGGGTGGTCCGCGCCGGCGACAGGTCGCCGAAGCGAGACGAATAGGATGCCAATATCCGGCGACGGAATATCAGCACCAGCGCCGTGAGATAGAGCGCGACGCCAAGCGCCGTGGTGATGAGGGCACGTGCCGCCCCCCCGCTCAAGTCGAAATGGGAGAGCACGAACAGGCAGATCGCGGTCGCCGGCACGCTGCCGGCGGCGAGCAGGCCCACGATCTTCCAGTCGATCGTGCGGGCGAGACCATGGATGAGCGAGCCGCCGGTCTTGGTCGCGGCCGCATAGAGCAGATCGGTGCCGACCGCCGAGACCGGATGAATGCCGAACAGCAGGATCAGCAGCGGCGTCATGAGGGATCCGCCCCCCACGCCGGTCATGCCCACGAGAACACCGACCCCGAACCCCGAGGCCGGATAGAGCAACTCAGCCGGGAACGAGACATTCATCGCAGCGGCCCAGCGGTGCGCGACATGGTGACGTTTCCGGATCGATCAGAGGTTTCGCGCCTGGTGAGCGAGAAACCAGTCGACGATGCGCGCTGCCGCCGCCTCAGGAGTTTCCGCGGCCCCTGCGATGCGGATATCGGGAACCTGGGGCGCCTCGTAGGGGCTGTCGATGCCGGTGAAATTCTTGATTCCGCCGGCCAAGGCCTTGGCGTAGAGACCTTTGGGATCGCGGCGGATGCATTCTTCGAGCGGAACATCGACGAAGATCTCGACGAACTCGCCGGGGCCGAGCAACTCGCGCATCATATCGCGCTCGGCCCGAAACGGCGAGATGAAGCAGCTCAGCACGACGAGGCCGGATTCGACGAACAGCTTGGCCACCTCGCCGACGCGGCGGATGTTTTCCACCCGATCGGCCTCGGTGAAGCCGAGATCGCGATTGAGCCCGTGGCGGATGTTATCGCCGTCGAGCATCATGGTATGGACGCCGCGCTGGTGCAGGGTTTTCTCGACCAGGTTGGCGATGGTCGACTTGCCGGAGCCCGACAATCCGGTGAACCACAGCACGCAGGGCAACTGGTGATTGAGCGCCGCCCGCGCTGCCTTGTCGATGAGGTGGCTCTGGCGGTGGATGTTCGTCGCCCGGCGCAGCCCGAACGTAATCATGCCGGCGCCGGCGGTGGCGTTGGTGAAGCGGTCGACCAGGATGAAGGCGCCGGTGCGCCGGTTGTCCTCGTAGGCGTCGAAAGCCACCGGGCTCGCAGTCGACAGGTTGCAAAAGCCGATCTCGTTGAGACCGAGGGTGCGACCCGGCCGCTGCTCTAGCGTATTGACATCGACCTTGTGCTTGAGCGTGGTCACGCGGGCCGGCAGCGTCTTGGTGCCGATGCGCAGCATATACGACCGGCCCGGCAACAGGGGCTCATCGCTCATCCACAACACGTGCGCGGCGAACTGGTCGGTGACCTCCGGCCTGTCCTGAGGCGGGACCAAGACGTCGCCGCGGGCGATGTCGACCTCGTCGACGAGCGTCAGCGTAACGGCGTCGGCGGCCTGCGCGCTGTCGCGATCGCCGTCGAAGGTGACGATGCGCTCGACGCGGCTGTCCTTGCCCGAGGAGGCCACCACGACCTTGTCGCCGACCGCGATGCGGCCCGACGCCACGGTGCCGGCGAAGCCGCGAAAATCGAGATTGGGGCGATTGACCCACTGGACAGGGAAGCGCAACGGAAACGTTCCGGCGGTCTGCGCGACATCCACCGTCTCCAGATGTTCGAGCAGCGGCGGCCCGTCATACCACGGCATCCGCTCGGACCTCGTCGTGACATTGTCGCCGAAGCGCGCCGACAGCGGGATCGCCACGACCTCGCTGAAATTCAGCGCCTTCGCAAAACTGCGGTAGTCGGCCGCGATGCGCCGGAAGACGTCCTGCGAGAAATCGACCAAGTCGATCTTGTTGACGGCGAGCACGATCGAGCGGATGCCGAGCAGCGAGCAGATGTAGCTGTGGCGCCGGGTCTGGACGAGCACCCCCTTGCGGGCGTCGATGAGCACCACTGCGACATCGGCCGTCGATGCGCCGGTCGCCATGTTGCGGGTATACTGCTCGTGGCCCGGCGTATCGGCGACGATGAACGCGCGCCGCGGCGTGGTGAAATAACGGTAGGCGACGTCGATGGTGATGCCCTGCTCGCGCTCGGCCTCGAGACCGTCGACCAGCAGGGCGAGATCGGTCTCCTCGCCCAGCGTGCCGTGCCGGCGGCTGTCGCGCTCGATGGCCGAGAGCTGGTCGTCGAAGATGAGCTTGGAATCATAGAGCAGCCGGCCGATCAGCGTCGACTTGCCGTCATCGACCGAGCCGCAGGTGAGGAAGCGCAGCAGGGTTTTCTCCGTTGTCCGCACTGCGGCCCCGGCCTGCGCATCGAGGGGCGTGTGCATCAGAAGTACCCCTCGCGCTTCTTGCGCTCCATGGAGGCGGCCTCGTCGTGGTCGATCAGCCGCCCTTGGCGCTCGGACTTTGTCGAGACCAGCATTTCGGCGACGATCGCCTCGACGTCGACGGCATCCGACAAGACAGCGCCCGAGAGCGGGTAGCAGCCGAGCGTACGGAAGCGCACCATCCGCATTTCGGGCGTCTCGCCGGGCTCTAGCGGCAGGCGCCCGTCGTCGACCATGATCAGGGCGCCGGAGCGGCGCACCACCGGCCGCGGCTTGGCGAAATAGAGCGGCACCACGGGAATGTCCTCGGCCGCCACATAGGACCACACGTCCACCTCGGTCCAGTTGGACAGCGGGAACACCCGCACCGATTCGCCCTGGCGAATGCGGGTGTTGAACAGGTTCCACAGCTCCGGGCGCTGATTGCGCGGATCCCACACGTGATTGACACTGCGGAACGAGAAGATGCGTTCCTTGGCGCGGCTCTTCTCCTCGTCGCGGCGCGCGCCGCCGAGCGCGGCATCGAAGCCGTGGGCATCAAGCGCCTGCTTGAGCGCCTCGGTCTTCATCACCTGGGTGTGCAGGGAGGAGCCCGAAGCGATCGGATCGATGCCGCGCGCAAGCCCCTCGCGATTGACGTGGAGCAGGAGCTCAAGGCCAAGCTCGCGGGCCATGAGATCGCGGAACACGATCATCTCCCGGAACTTCCAGGTGGTGTCGACGTGCAGCAGCGGGAACGGCAGCGGTGCCGGGAAGAAGGCCTTGCGCGCCAGGTGGAGCATGACGCCGGAATCCTTGCCGATCGAATAGAGCATGACCGGCTTGCGGAACTCGGCCGCGACCTCGCGCAGGATCTCGATCGACTCGGCCTCGAGACGCCGCAAATGCGGCGTGAGCCGGCGGCCGCGGGGCGCGCCGGGGCCTTGGGCCGCATAGCGGCGGATGGCCGAGGCGAGCGGGGCCTGCGCCGCAGCCGCACCCGAATGGGCGGACTCGGCCGCGCCGGAACCTTGCGTCTCGGTTGTCGGTGCGTCGTCAGGACGACGCATGGGTAAACGTCCCAGATAACATTGCGATCCTATACCACGAAGCTTGAGATCAAGCGAAAGACGCATCCCTACAATTGGTTAAGCACAGGATCGAGAGCCGCAGCCCAAGCGGGCGTCACGATGCCGAAGACTTGAGCAAGGCGCCCGAGATCCAACCTTGAATTGCGCGGTCGGACCGCCTTGGTCGGATAGTCTTCGGTGCGGATCGGTACGATGCGTTCGACCTTGATGGCCGCGTGACGCGCTTTGAGGCCCTCGATGATCGCGACCGCGAACCCGTGCCAGCTCGTCGTGCCTGCCGCCGCAAGGTGCACCAATCCGCCCGCGGCGGCAAAACGCTCCGACGCGGCGGCCACATCGTCAGGCAGCATGTGGGCGATCCCGTCCGCGATCACGCCGGCCGGCGTCGGCGCGCCAATCTGGTCGGCCACGATCCTGAGCTCGGACCGCTCGCCCGCGAGCCGCGCGATCGTGCGCAGAAAATTCTTGCCGGTTGCAGCATAGACCCAGGAGGTACGAACCACGAGGTGCGGACCGCCGGCGCTGCGCACCACGGTCTCCCCGGCGAGCTTGCTGGCGCCGTAGACCGAGAGCGGACGGGGCTCGTCGTCCTCCCGCCACGCACGCTCGCCGCTGCCGTCGAATACGTAGTCGGTGGATAGATGCACGAGCGGCACGCCGCGCGCGGCGGCCCAGCGGGCCATGGCGCCGGGGCTTTCGGCGTTGATGCTGAAGGCGACATCGCGCTCGTCCTCGGCCTGGTCAACCGCCGTATAGGCGGCCGGATTGACGATGAGATCGGGCGCCAGTTGGTCGAGCTGTCGGGCGATCGCCGCCGGGCGGGACAAGTCGAGCGTATCGCGGGCGGCGGCGATCACGGTGTGCTTGCCGGCGAGTCGGGAGACGAGCGCGCCGCCCACCTGCCCGGTGACGCCGGTCACTAGGATGCGCATCGCTCAGCCTTCATAGATCGGAAGATTGTCGATGTCCGCCAGCGGCCGGCCGGCGGCATCGCGCACCGACAGGCTCGGCGCCGCCACGCCCCAGTCGATACCGAGCGCCGGATCGTTCCAGCGCACCACCATCTCATCGGCGGGGCTGTAGAGGGCATCGCACTTGTAGAAGAAATCGGCCGCCTCGGAGAGCACCACGAAGCCGTGGGCGAAACCGCGCGGCACCCAGAACTGTCGGCGATTTTCGTCGCTCAGCTCGACCGACACGTGCTCGCCGAAGTTCGGGCTGCCGCGTCGCACGTCGACGGCGACGTCGAGCACGCGTCCCCTGAGCACCGTGACCAGCTTGCCCTGAGGGCCCGGATTTTGCAGGTGCAGCCCCCGCAGCACGCCGTAGGCCGAACGGGACAGGTTGTCCTGAACGAACGGGCCCGGAATCCCGGCTGCCGCGTAACGCGCCGCCTGAAAGGTCTCCAAGAAGAAGCCCCTAGCGTCGCCGAATATCTTGGGCTCGATGATAAGCACCCCCGGGAGGGTGGTCTTCACGACATTCATTGATGGTGAAATGTGAACGAGGTCACATCCTCTATGATACGAAGATATAACGTGCGACCGGTAATGTGGATCGGGTCGGTTCTATACGCTGGCTGTGCAGAAGTAACACCGGCGGGCACGGGCGAACAGGCGGAAATTTGCGCGTCACCGTAAACCACGCCCAAAGGACCGGCTGGAGCGAAAAGCGGCCAGGTGCTATGCGTGGCAAAATTCGAGCAATCCGCGCGCCAGCAATCCCATCGTCTTGAGGGGTACGGCGCGTCGCGGCAGTTGATCGAGGGGATCGAGACGAGATGAAGGGGATCATCCTGGCCGGGGGCAGCGGAACCCGGCTCTACCCGGCGACCTTGGTCGTTTCGAAGCAATTGCTGCCGGTGTTCGACAAGCCGATGATCTACTATCCGCTGTCGACCCTGATGTTCGCCGGCATCCGCGACATCCTCATCATTTCGACACCCGACGACAAGCCGCTGTTCCAGCGCCTGCTCGGCGACGGCGCCGACCTCGGGCTTCGCTTCTCCTATGCGACGCAGGACAAGCCGCGCGGGCTCGCCGATGCCTTCATGGTCGGCCGCGAATTCGTCGGCGCCGATCCGGTCGCGCTGGTGCTCGGCGATAACATCTTTCACGGCCACGGCCTTCCCGAGCTGCTCGCCCGCGCGGTGAACCGGCGCATCGGCGCCACCGTGTTCGGTTATACCGTCAAGGACCCCGAGCGCTACGGGGTGGTCGAGCTCGACCGCAGCGGCCGCGCCCTCTCGATCGAGGAGAAGCCGGCGGTACCAAAATCGGACTACGCGGTGACCGGGCTCTATTTCTACGACAACCACGTGCTCGACATCGCGGCATCGATCAAGCCGTCACCGCGCGGCGAGCTCGAGATCACCGATGTGAACCGCATCTACATGGAGAAGGGGCAGCTCCATGTGGAGGTCATGGGCCGCGGGTTTGCCTGGCTCGATACCGGCACCCATTCGTCGCTGCTGGAGGCCAGCCAATATGTGGAGATCCTCGAGCAGCGGCAGGGGCTGCGGCTCGCCTGCCCGGAGGAGATCGCGTTCCGGCTCGGCTATATTTCGCTCGACGACCTGCAGCGGCTGGCGCAGCGGACCGGAAAGAGCGGTTATGGCGAATACCTGATGTCGGTGCACCGGTCGTTCGTGAACGCCGTGCATCTGCCGGCATGATGGCGTGAGGACAGCGATGCGGTTTCGCAACCAGACCATCTTCGTGACCGGCGGCGCGGGCTTCATCGGTTCGGCCGTGATCCGGCACCTGCTGGACGACACCGAGGCCTTCGTGGTCAATATCGACAAGCTCACCTACGCGGCCAATCTGGCATCGATTCCCCAGGCGGCCGGCAATCCGCGCTATGCGTTCCGCAAGGTCGACATCTGCGACGGCGCGGCGCTACGGGCACTGTTCGATCAATACGCGCCCCACGCGGTCATGAACCTCGCAGCCGAAAGTCACGTCGACCGCTCGATCGACGGGCCTGGCGAGTTCATCCACACCAACGTTGTCGGCACCTTCACGCTGCTGCAGGAGGCGCTGCGCTATTGGCGTGGCCTCGATGCGGCCCGGCAGGGCGCGTTCCGCTTCCACCACATCTCGACCGACGAGGTCTACGGCTCGCTCGGCGCCGAAGGACTGTTCACGGAGGCAACGGCCTACGCGCCGAATTCGCCCTACTCTGCCAGCAAGGCGTCGTCGGATCACCTGGTGCGCGCCTGGCGCGAAACCTACGGCCTGCCTACGCTGCTGACCAACTGTTCCAACAACTACGGGCCCTATCACTTCCCGGAGAAACTCATTCCCCACATGATCATCAAGGGGCTGGCCGAGGAGCCGTTGCCGGTCTACGGCGACGGGCTCAACATCCGCGACTGGCTCTATGTGGAGGACCACGCCAAGGCGCTCGCCCTAGTGGTCGAGCGTGGTGCCGTCGGCGAAACCTACAATGTGGGCGGCCGCAACGAGCGCACCAACAAGGCCGTGGTCGAAGCCATCTGCGCCATCCTCGACGAGCTGCGCCCGTGCGCCGCCGGGCCGCGCCGGCGGCTCATGACCTACGTGCCGGACCGCCCCGGGCACGACCGCCGCTACGCCATCGACGCCTCGAAGCTCGAGAACGAGCTCGGCTGGCGCGCCGCAGAGAACTTCGAGTCCGGCCTCGCCAGGACGATCAGGTGGTATTGCGAGAACACCAAGTGGTGGCAGTCCATCCTGGAGGGCGGCTACCGGGCGCAGCGGATCGGGCTCGGCGGTGGAGAAGCGCCGGCCGGCGCCGCGGCGGCGCGGCCGCGCATCGTTTCATAGTCAGTTCAGCAGGACACGCTTTGCAAGCGCCCCCCCCGGGCATCCCGATCTCACCACGGCCGGCACACGGAATTTCGACGAGTTGGTGCCGGAATAGCGATCACGATGCTATGCCGGTGATCGTACCGCGGGACGACACGATCTCGGCGATAAGGTTCGCCGGCTGCGGCCGGCAGATCAGGTAGCCCTGGCCGTCGGTGCAGCCCGCCGCTCGCAGCAGCATCAGTTGATCCGGAAATTCGATGCCTTCCGCCGTGATGTCGACGCCCAGGCTGCGGCCGAGGCCCGCCACCGCCATGACGATCGCGGCGCAATCGGCGCGCGTCGTCATCTCGGCGACGAAAGTCTGATCGATCTTGATGCGGTCGAACGGGAACTGGCGCAGATAGGTCAGCGACGAATACCCGGTGCCGAAGTCGTCGAGCGCGATGCTGACGCCGCGGTCGCGCAGGCGGTGCAGCGTCGCGAGCGTACCCTCGTAGTCGTCGAGCAGCAGCGTCTCGGTGATCTCAAGCTCGAGCCGCTGCGGCGGCAGCCCCGACGCCTCCAGCGCCCCCATGACGGTCGCGAACAGGTCACCGGTCATGAATTGTGCCGCCGACAGGTTGACCGCCACCTTGAGGGGTCGCGGCCAGCCCGCCGCATCGCGGCAGGCGCGGCGCAGCACCCAGTCGCCGAGCCGGCCGATCATGCCGGAGTCCTCGGCAATGGCGATGAACTCCGACGGGCCAATGATGCCATGTTCGGGATGGCGCCAGCGCAGCAAGGCCTCGCAGCCGCTGAAGTCGTCGTCCGCAAAGGTGATCCATGGCTGGTAGAACAGCTCGAACTCGTCCTGGTCGAGGGCTCGCGGCAGGACCCGCTCGAGCCGGTAGCGCGCGAGCGCGGCCTTTTCGATGTCCGCGTTGAAAAAACCGAAGGAATTGCGTCCGCCGGCCTTGGCACGATAGAGCGCCAGGTCGGCATTGCGGAGCAATCGATCGACGCTAATGCCGTCCTGCGGCGCGAGCGCGATGCCGACGCTGACGCCGATGGTCATGTGGCTGCCGGCGACCCGGTACGGCTCGCCGACACATTGCTGGATGCGTCTGGCAAGCACGCCGGCTTCGTCCATCCGATCGACGCCGGTCTGTAGCACAACGAATTCATCGCCGCCGACCCGGGCCACGGTGTCGATATCGCGCGCGCAGCTCCTGAGCCGTTCCGCGAGCTGGCGCAGCAGCTCGTCCCCGACCGAATGCCCGAGAGTGTCGTTGACGGTCTTGAAGCGATCGAGGTCGACGCACAGAACCGCAAAGCCCTCGCCGTGTCGCTTGGCGCGGCTGATCGCCTGCTCGATGCGGCCGTGCAGCAGGTTGCGGTTGGCGAGGCCGGTCAGCGCATCGTGGTGGGCGAGCCGCACGATCTCCTGCTCGGCGCGCTTGCGCTCGGTGATGTCCGCGATGGTGCGTACCGCGCCGCCATCCGGCAGCGGCGTTTGGTGGAATTCCAGGATGGTGCCATTCGCGGCCGTCCGCTGATAGATCGGATTTTCCGCAACCGTCGCATCGGCCTCGAGCAGATCACAGACCTCCGGCGTCAGCAGCCCTCCATTGTCACGATCGCGGAACGTGTCCGGGAGGCCGAGCAGCTCGACGGCTTTGCGGTTGATCACCGGCACGTGGTTGTCGGCATCGGTCATGATGATGCCCTCCGCCATGTGATCGAGCGTCACTTCGAGCTCGCGCGTCTTCAGGCGTGCCTGCGCCTCGCTGCAGCGCAGGTCATCTCGAATGCGGTCGATGCGCATCTGATGGCGAATGCCGGCCAAGATCGCAATGAGGACCAGCACCGTGACGATCGAGGCGATCACCAGATAGATCGCGCGATTGCGCCAGTAGCTTTCGAAAATGTAACCCTCGGCGAGGCCGACCAGCACGACTACCGGAAACCTCTCCGTGGCGCGATAGGAGATCAGGCGGGTGACGCCGTCGACGGCACCGCGGCCCCAATAGTGCCCCGAAGGGCCTTGGGCGAGCGCACGCGGAAGCTCGGGCAGCTTTACCTGGCTCCCCACCACCTGTTTCAGTCCGCGCGAGGCGAGCACGACCCCGTCGAGCCTGCGCAGCAGCACGCTGCCCTGCGGGCCGAGATCGACGGCTTCGAAGAACTGCTCGACGAAGCTCGGATCAAGGGACGCCACGATCGTGCCCGCGAAGCTGCCGTCCGGATGGCGCAGCCGGCGCGACGTCTGGACGGTCCACATGCCCGAAAGGCGCCCCGTCACGGGCTTGCCGATGAACAGATCGTCGGACCTTCCACCGACCTGGGCGAGAAAATGCTCACGGTCACCAAGATAGACCCGCTCGAAGACCGTATTGGCGCCGCGCTGCGTCGAAGCCATCGTGAATCCGTCTGCACCGACGATGCTCAATTGCAACGTCAAATCGCCCACGATGGCGGTCCGCATCGTCCATTCGCGCAGATCGAAATTGGCGGTGTCGCGTTCATAGGCCTGGCGGAGCAGCAGCATCGCACGGTCGATACCCTTGAACGTGCTGACGATGTTTTCCTCGAACAGACGAGCAAGATTGTCGGCTTGTTGCGTCGCACCAGCGACCGTCTTGCCGTACTCGATCGATAGTACGGAGGCGAGGCCCAACCAGAAGGCGGCGATCGTCATCAGCCCGAGCAGCGTCGCCGGCT
>Ga0209415_10018528_pt1 | contig 10977 bp, 8 predicted proteins | sample PeaSoiSIISIP2007_FD_187696 | JGI IMG/M metagenome (GOLD analysis project Ga0209415, IMG submission 187696) | Peat soil microbial communities from Weissenstadt, Germany - SII-SIP-2007 (SPAdes) (version 2) | ecosystem: Environmental > Terrestrial > Soil > Wetlands > Peat | place: Germany...
CAACCCACAAGAACATAGGGGGATCACGGAAAGACGCGGGTTGGTCGTGACTACCCACACCAAACAGCGAGGAGCCGAAATACTCGATGGTCTATCGTAGTCAAACAACCGGCTTGCTCGGATCCGCCGAGGAGGGGTGCCAGTATTTCCTTCCTCGCCTTGTTCAGCACGTCCTCTATGGGTGACGCAGCGAGTAGCTCCACCGGATCGCCGCCCAGATCATAGAGATTACCCCGCAATGGGCCGATTGGGCAGTCAGGGCCACAATTAGTCGATTCGTGTTCCGACAGAAGCCGAGTGACGAGTTGAATACGCTCGGCCTTGGGATTCATTTGTCTCGGCGGGGAGGTGCGTTCGAGGATTGCAAAGGATGACGACTGGCAGAGCCAACCGGCTCGCTGGACGAGCCGTTCGAACACGATCTCGCGGTACCCGAGGAAGCTTCGGCGCATTTTGGTGATCCAAGAATTGCCAACTTCATCTGTTCCTACATAAAAATTCTTGCGGCGCAGATGCGTGCTATCAAATGTATTCCAATCCCATTGTCGCGTTTCGGCCAGGGTTAGAAGTTCACTTACGAGAGGATAGATTTCCATGATGGACTCTGGCTTGTTGGCTAGGACACGGCGCCTTCATTCCGCTATTCGGTAAATCGGACGACAGCATAGGTGGTCCCAACTTTGTCCGAGATCTTTACCACTCCGAGATCCAGAAGGGTTTGCCGTAGTCGCTCGTCGAGCATCTCAAATGCGTCCTTGTCGAACCGATAAGGCCTCCGGCCGGTGGTATCAACCGGGGCCGACACCGTTACCCGGCAAATGCCCGGCACCTCGATCACTTGCTTCTCGCCATTAGCGATCTTCACCAGTGCCGCTTTATACTGTTTGAGTTCTGCCGCTGCCTCCTCGGCTCGGCGATATGCCTCCCATGCTTGGCGCGCCAGCTCTGTTGCGTCCAGGTTCGCGAACCGATCGGGCGCGGCGGTACCCTGTTGATCCAACCATTGCCAGACGGCCCGGCAGGCCTGGGCATCAGCGAGGGCTCGGTGGGCTTCGTTGCTCCAAGTGTGTCCCGCCGCCTTGGCTGCCCGCTCCAGCTTACGCCTTCGTCCCGTCGCAATGCTATAGCGCTGCATCGCACACAGAACTTCGACATCGTGCCAAAATCCGGCAGGGAAGAACCTCTTATCAAAATCTGCATTGTAAATTACTACAGTGCCATCTTCTGCCAGAATCTCTTGCAGTTCGGCTCGAACCGCGTCGAAGGCAGGTGCAGCATGAACCATCTGATCCGTAATTCCATGGATGGCAGTCACCTCGGCTGGAATCGGAATCTCTGGGTTGATCAGTGACGAGAAGACTGCTTCTCCATCATCGTCGACGACACCAATCTCGACTATACGGTCGGTCACGCTCAAGCCGGTCGTCTCGATGTCGAGGAAGAGGGTCATGACATCGCCGATTCCAATGTTTCCGGAGGTGGCAGGCCTTCGCTCGCCCTACTCCACCGTCACGGACTTCGCCAGATTGCGCGGCTGGTCCACATCGGTGCCCTTCAGCACCGCGACATGATACGCCAGCAACTGCACCGGGATCGCGTACAGGATCGGCGCGACGAACGGATCGACCGCCGGCAGCGTCACCGCCTCCACCGCGATGCCCTTCAGCTTCGCCACGCCTGCCGCGTCGCTGAACACGATGATCTGGCCGCCGCGCGCCGCCGCTTCCTGCAAATTCGAAGCGGTCTTCTCGAACAACGGCCCGGACGGCACAATAGAGATCACCGGTACCGCCGGATCGATCAACGCGATCGGTCCGTGCTTCATTTCGCCGGCGGCGTAGCCTTCGGCGTGAATGTAGCTGATCTCCTTCAGCTTCAGCGCGCCTTCCAGCGCAACCGGATAGCAGTTGCCGCGCCCCAGGTACAGCACGTCGCGTGCCGCCGCTACGCGATGCGCCACCGCCTGGATCGCCGCGTCGTTCTCCAGCAACTCGGCGGCGCGGCTCGGCACCTCCAGCAGCGCGTCGGTCATCGCCGCTTCCTGGGCGGCGGTGATGGCGTTGCGCGCACGGCCCGCCGCCAACGCGAGGCAGGCCAGCACCGCCAGTTGCGCAGTGAACGCCTTGGTGCTGGCGACACCGATCTCCGGCCCGGCCACCGTCTCCAGCACCGCATCGCTCTCGCGCGCCATGCTGCTCTCCGGCACATTCAAGATCGACAGCACGTGCTGTCCCTGCTCTCGCATGTAGCGCAGCGCTGCGAGCGTATCGGCCGTCTCGCCCGACTGCGACACCAGCAGGCCCAGTCCGCCCGCCGGCAGCGGCGGCGTGCGATAGCGGAACTCGCTTGCCACGTCACCGTCGGTCGGGATCCGCGCCATCGCCTCGAACCACCAGCGCCCCACCAGCCCGGCATAGAAGGCGCTGCCGCACGCCGAGATGGTGATGCGCGGCACCGAGGCGAAATCGAACGGCAGCGCCGGCAGGGCCACCGCGCGCGTCGCCGGATTGACCATGCGATGCAGCGTGTCGCCGATCACCTGCGGGTGCTCGTGCAGCTCCTTTTCCATGAAGTGGCGGAAATTGCCCTTGCCGATCGCCGCCCCGGTCAGCCGCGTCAGCTTCACCTCGCGCTGGATTTCGGCACCGGTCACGTCGAAGAATTTTGCGCCGTGCCGATCAACCAGTGTCCAGTCGCCGTCATGCAAATAGGCGATGCGGCGGGTCAGCGGCGCCAGCGCCAACGCGTCGGAGCCGAGGAACATCTCGTCCTCGCCGAATCCCACAGCGAGCGGCGCGCCATGCTGCGCCCCGATCATCAGCTCGGGATAGCCGGCAAAGATCATCGCCAGCGCATAGGCGCCTTCGAGGCGACGGAAAGCGGCGCCCGCCGCCTCAGCCGGCATCATCCCGCGCTGCATGTGCAGATCGACGAGCTGTGCGACCGTCTCGGTATCGGTCTCGGTGCTGAACTCCTGGCCGGCCGCTTCCAGTTCCGCGCGCAGCTCGGCGTGGTTCTCGATGATGCCGTTATGCACGACGGACACGCGCGCGGTGCCGTGCGGATGCGCGTTGTTTTCCGTCGGCGCGCCGTGCGTGGCCCAGCGGGTGTGGCCGATGCCGGTAGTGCCGGACAGCGGCGAGCGACCCAGTACCGCTATCAGGTTGCCGAGCTTGCCCTCGGCGCGGCGGCGATCGATGTGGCCGTTCACCAGCGTGGCCACGCCGGCGCTGTCATAGCCGCGATATTCCAGCCGACGCAGCGCATCCACGATCAGCGGTGCTGCCGGCTGCCGGCCGATAACACCTACAATGCCGCACATCAGGTTCCCCCTCCCCTCGCCGCCCGCAACGCCGCCGCGCGGCCGGGCTTGGCCACCTGCCGCCCGCGCGCGATCGCCAGCGCGTCCGCTTCGACATCCTCGGTGATCACGCTACCGGCCGCGACGATGGCGCCGTCGCCCACCCTCACCGGCGCCACCAGCGCCACGTCGGAGCCGATGAACACACCCGCCCCGATTGTCGTGCGGTGCTTGGCGGCGCCGTCGTAATTACAAGTGATCGTGCCGGCGCCGATATTGGTGTCGGCGCCGATCTCGGCGTCACCCAGATAGGTCAGGTGGCTGGCCTTCACCCCGTCACCGAGCCGCGCCGCCTTCAGCTCGACGAAGTTGCCGATATGCACGTTGGCGCCGAGTTCGGTGCCCGGACGCAGCCGCGCATGAGGGCCGATGATGCAGCCCGGGCCGACGCTGCAGCCCTCCAGATGGCTGAACGCGCGGATCTGTGCGCCGGCGGCGATCTTCACCCCCCGGCCGAACACGACGTTCGGCTCGATCGTCACGTCGGGCGACAACTCGGTGTCGCAGCACAGGAACACCGACGCCGGATCGATCATCGTCACACCCGCTTCCATAGCCGCCGCGCGCAGCCACGACTGCACCACCGCCTCTGCCGCCGCCAGCTCGGCGCGCGAATTGATGCCGGCAACTTCCTCGGCCGGCGCTTCCACCGCGGCGACGCGCGCTTCGTCCCCAACCGCCAGTGTGACAACGTCGGTGAGATAGTATTCGCGCTTGGCATTGTCGGGGCGCACCGCGGCGAGCCAGCGCCGCATGTCGGCAGCCTCGGCGCACAGCACGCCGGCGTTGCACAGGTTGATCGCGCGCACCGCCTCGCTTGCATCCACCCATTCGACGATGCACTCGACGAAGCCGTGGCGCGCGATCACCCGGCCGTAACGTCCGGGATCGGCCGGACGGAACGCGAGCAATACGAGGCGGGCGTCAGCCTGTTCCAGGCGTTGCAGCAGGCGGCGAAGCGTGTCGGGGCGGATCAGCGGGTTGTCGGCGTATAGGATCGCCACGTTGCCGTCGCCGAACGCATCCGCCGCCGCCAGCGCGGCATGCGCGGTGCCCAGCCGTTCCTGCTGAACCACGGTCGCGTGCGGGGCCGCCTCGCGCTGCACCGCCTCCATGTCCGGGCCGACCACGACCACGATGCGGTCGAACACCCGCTCGCAACTTGCCAGCAGATGGCGCAGCATGGAGCGGCCGGCGATCCGGTGCAGCGTCTTCGGCAGGGTGGACTTCATGCGCGTGCCCAGCCCGGCGGCCAGGATGACTGCGGTTGCGTGCATGCCTTTTCCTTGCGACCTTTCACCGACAGCCCTCATTCCGGGCGTAGCGGCGGACAGCCTAGCGTGTCAAAGATTACCATTATCCTTCTGGCTCAATTCACGTTTCGGAGTGCAACACCCTGGCTCGCACCCTACTGCTCGATCTCGATGGCACGCTGGTGGACACCGTGCCGGACCTGGCGTCGGCGCTGAACCGGCTGATGGCGGTGCACGGGATGGCGCCGTTCAGCCTTGCCGAGACCGCCGCGATGGTGGGCGACGGCGTGGCGAAGCTGCTGGAGCGGGCCTTCGCCGCCCGTGCCTCCGTGTCGGATGCAGCGGCGGTGGCGGCGTTCTCCGCCGACTACGGTGAGCATGTCGCGGTAGCGAGCAGACTGTATCCGGGCGTGAGGGAGATGCTGGGCGGGTTGGCCGAGGAAGGCTGGCGGCTGGCGGTCTGCACCAACAAGCCGGAGTCCGCGGCACGCGCCCTGCTGGCGGCAGTCGAACTGGCGCCGCTGTTCGCCGCGGTGGGAGGCGGCGACAGCTTCCCGGTGCGCAAGCCCGATCCCGCGCATCTGCTGGCGACGCTGGTTGCGGCGGGCGGCGAACCGGGGTCCGCGGTGATGGCCGGCGACCATCGCAACGACGTGCTCGCGGCGCGCGGCGCCGGCGTGCCGTGCGTGTTCGCCGCCTGGGGCTATGGCACGCCGGCGATGGCCGAGGGCGCCGCGGCGGTGGCGCGGGATCTTGTTGAACTGGGGGCGATCGTTCGGGGGCTGGTAGCGGCGCCGTAAACCTCTCACGCTTCGCGCGCGAGCTGGGTTTGCGGTGCCGGCTGTCGGTGCTCACCGCCACCATCGTCAAGGATGCGACGAAGCCGCATCACGCCGGGTACGCGGCTCGCAGCGACGTGGTGGCGGTCCGGCCCGCTCCGCCCGGCTACGCATCAAGCAACACCCCTGGGTTCAGCATCCCTTGCGGATCCAGCGCGCGCTTCGCCGCCTTGAGTGCCGCCGCGAACAGATCCGGGCGCTGGCGGTCGTACCAGGGCCGGTGCTCCCGTCCCACCGCGTGGTGGTGCGTGATCGTGCCGCCGCCTTCGATCACCGCGTCGGACGCCGCGGTCTTGATCGTCTGCCATTGCTCCAGCAGCGCGCCGTGCCGGCCGAGCGCGTGGAAGCTGAAATAAGGCGCCGGACCGTCCGGATAGACGTGCGTGAACCGGCACGTCACCTGTCCCGGCCGCCCGGTCGCGTCGCGGATCCCGCGCTCGGTCGCCGCCTTCACCTGGTCATGGAACGCCTCGAACCGTTCCCAGGTGATCGCGGTCTCGAACGTATCGGAGATGATGCCGCGCGGCGTCATCTTCTCCCGCCCGTACGGCATGCGGATGAACGCGTTGCGCCATTGCCCGGCAGCACCCTCGCGATGCGCGTCAGCCTGCCCCGCCATCTCCGGCACGCTGCCGAAATCGGCGCAACATTCCAACGCGCGCGCCATCCAGGCGTCCAGTCCATGGTCGGCGGACTCGAACGCCAGCACCATGATCGCCACCGATCCGTCCGCTGCGCCGGTGTTGAACGCCTCCTCGGGATCGAGGATGCGGCAGTTGGCCGGATACAGCCCGGCCTGGCTCAGCACCCGCAACGCCCGGGCGGCGGTGAAGAAGTCCTTGAACCGCACCGCCCCGCCGGCACGAAACTTCGGCCGATCCTGCAGTCGCATCCAGGCCTCGGTGATCACGCCGAGGATACCCTCTGAGCCGATGAACATCCGGTCTGGGCTCGGCCCGGCGCCGGAGCCGGGCAGCCGGCGGCTCTCCAGCGTGCCAGCCGGCGTAACCACGCGCAGGCTCTCCACGAAATCGTCGATATGCGTGTAGAGCGTGGCGAAATGCCCGCCGGAGCGGGTGGCGATCCAGCCGCCCAGCGTGGAGAACTCGAAGCTCTGCGGGAAATGCCGCAAGGTGAGCCCGTGCGGGCGCAACTGGTTCTCCAGCGCCGGGCCGAACACGCCCGCCTGGATACGCGCCGCGCGCGAGGTACGGTCGATCTCCAGCACCTTGTCGAGCAGGCGGAGATCGAGGCTGATCGCGCAGCGCCCGTCGCTGGGCGGGGTGACGCCGCCCACCACGCTCGATCCGCCGCCGAACGGGATCAGCGCCGCCCCCGCGCTGCCCGCCCAGTCCATCACCGTGGCAACGTCTTGCTCCGTTGCCGGATAGGCCACCACGTCGGGGGCGGAGGCGAAGTCGTTCAGCATCGCCCGCACCGCGTCGGTGAAGCCCTTGCCGTGCGCGTGCGCGGCGCGGTCATAGGTTTCGGTCGAGCAAATCGTGGCGAGCGCGGCCGGCGGCGCGATGCGCGGGGCGCGCAGGCGCACGTCCGCCAGCGTCGGCGTCGCGATGGTGTCGAAGTCGCTGACCCCGAAGCGGCGGCGATGGACGCCGAGCGCGAAGGCTTCCTCCGCCGCGGTCATGCCCTCGCCCTCGCGGCCCCAGCCGAAGACCTTCAGACGTGCCAGTGCCATGGTGGGCCTCCTTCCGCCGGTTCGCCGGGACCGGCCGCCCGGCCGGCGCCACAATCCACGCCTTTTCCGCTCCGATCACAAGCGAGGCGAGCCAGTGGGAGCGGCGACGAAAGGATCGGTGAGCGAGGGGGCGCGAGACGCCACGGCGTATCGATCCGGCCCAGGGATGCGGATCAGGCTTGACGTTCTGGCCGCGTCATTTGCCCGTCGTTGGACAAACCTACCGGTTGGTAATAACCTGATGGGCCAAGGCAGAGCTTACTTGCTCGTGCCGCACAAGCATTGGGGCAGGGCAGCGCCAGGACGATCGGAGGGCCGCGCAAGCGGCGCAACTGACGGACGGCAACCGCGTGCCGCGCGTTCGAACCATACGCTTCACGCCGGGCACGCATGCAGAAGGGGAAACGTATCATGGGTACCACTGAAAAGCTGGCAGAATGGATCGTCGCCACGAAGTCGGAGGACATCCCCGAGCCAGCATTCGCTCAGGTCAGGAAGTCGATCCTGGACTACATCGGCACGGCCATCCAAGGGTCCACGACCGACCTTGGCGGGATGATCCTCGACCTGACTCGAGAGCAGGGGGGCAACCCGCAGGCACGGGTGATCGCCACCGACATTAGTACCGCGACCGCCAGCGCCGCCTTCGCCAACGGCACGATGGGCCACGCCGCGGACTACGACGACCTGGGCGGTGTCGGCGGCCATCCGGCCACCGTTCTCACCCCCACCACGCTGGCGCTGGCGGAGGAGTTGCATCTGTCGGGCCGGCAAGTGCTGACCGCCTGGGCCATCGGCTATGAGGTTGGCACCCGGCTGAGCGCCAATCTTCACCCGGAGCGCGACTGGCACCCGACGGCGATCTTCGGCACGATGGGGGCGGCCGTCGCGGCGAGCAAGCTGATGGGCCTCGATGTCTGGAAGACCCGCATGGCGCTCGGCATCGCCGGGTCGCAGGCCGCGGGGCTGCGCCGCAATTTCGGCACCATGACGAAGCCGTTCCATCCCGGCAACGCGGCACGCAGCGGCATCATCGCCGCCAAGCTCGCCTCGCGCGGCTACACGTCCGATCCCGAAATCATCGAGGGGCGGCAGGGCTATGCCGACAATTTCGGCGGGCCGAAGTGCAACCTCCCCGCCATGACGCAATTCCTCGGGCAGCTCTACTACCTGGCGACCGAGGGCACGCGGATCAAGCCGTGGCCCTGCTGTGGCGGCAACCATCAGACGCTGACCAACCTGTTCGACTTCCTGCGCCGCGAGCCGATCAAGGCGGACCAGGTGGTGTCGATCGAGCATATCGGCCCGAGCGTGCCGTGCACCGGTGCGTTGTTGCGCAACGAGGTGCACGAGGGGCTGGAGGGCAAGTTCTGCCTGGCGTACAACGTCGCGGCCGCCATCATCGACGGCAAGGTCGATCTCGACACGTTCAGCGACGCGCGTGCGGAACGCGGCGACCTGCAGGCGTTCATGCAGAAGGTGAGCCTGGTGCGTAACCCCGATGTCGCCATGCGCCGCCCGCACATCGCGGATGGCAACCCTGACGCCAAGCTGCGCATCCAGATGAAGGACGGCCGCGTGCATGAGGTGGTGTTCGGCACGGCGCGGCACCTGACTCCGGAAGAGACAGTGGAGAAGTTCCGCGCCAATGCCGGCCTGGTGTTCGACCGCGATCGGGTGGGTCGTTGCGTCGAGCTGGTGGGACGTCTGGAGACGGTCGCCGATATCGCAACGGTACTCGATGCGGTGACGACCGGGAAATAGACCCGGGGCTGGTGTTCCCGGTCATGACGGACAGTGCATGACCGGGACATGGCCGGCAGAGGCCATGTTTGCCATCGCCTGCTTGCGCCGGGGAAATGGCGGATAAGGAACGCTGGCCCTGAATCCAGGCATGCCACCAGGCGTGACCCGGTGGGCCGGCGATGACGGGCGTGACGAATCAGCCGCCCCGGTGACCGACATAGCGATCCAGGAAGGCCTTCACCCGGACGAAGCTGTCCTCGGCCGCTTGCCGGTCATATTCCAGCGGGTGGCCTTCGACCACGATTGGGTATTGCTGCAGCACGTTGTCGAATACGTGCACCGCACCGGGATAGGTCTGCACCTCGAACACCTGGTCGGGCCGCAGCTTGCCGGCGAACCCGCGGCAGCTCAGCGCGGGATAGCCCCAGGTGTCATCGTCGCCCGCCAGTGCCAGCAGCGGCACTGTGCCATGCGTCTCCGGGGAGCGGCAGGCGCCATAGTAGTCCACCGCAGCTTTCAGCAGACCGGGGTACAACCGTTCGTAACGCCGTTGGGTCACCCACGCCGCGGTCAGGCCGCCATGCGAGAATCCCACTACGCCGATGCGCGTGCCATCGATTTCCGGCTGGGTGCGTAGCCAGAGCGCGGCGCTCAGCACGTCGCCGGCGCGATCCTGCGGGGTGACGCGCGGCTGGTTGGCGGGTGCGCAGACATTGCTGACGCCACGCGGAGCAAAGCTGTCGGGGATCAGCGCGGCGTAGCCCCAGCTGTTTAGACGCTCGGCCCAGACCTGCTGCGCGGATGATCGCCCGCTGCAGCCGTGCAGCACGATGACGGCAGGGAAGGGGCCCGTGCCGGCCGGCAGTGCCAGCACAGCCGGGATCGGCTGCGGCGGCATGCGCGACCCGGGCACGTCTTGCACCGGGACGGCGACCGCCGCCATGTTGGCAGCGCAGCCCGCCAGCCCGACGAGCATGCCGAGAACTGCGACGAGGCATAGTGCCGCTGGCGACCGCATGACGGAAAAACCTCCCCTGGCGCGGGTCATCGCACGGGGCGGTCGTTACCAAACGCCGGCAACCAGTGCCAGGGTACTGCTCAGTGCGAGGCGATCTCGGTTGGCGGGGTCTGTCCGAACTGCGTCAAGTACATGGTGGCCGCGCCGAACCAGCGTGTCTCGACCTGCATCTGCACCGGCAAAGATGGTTCGCCGGGGACCAATGTGGCGAGCCAGACCGATCCGTGCAGCGGCCGGCGATCATACGCGCTGCTATCCTCGATCAGGAACCCGGCCAGCGTCTGGCTGAGAAAGTCGCAGCGCAGCGTCTTGCCGCTGAAAATGGAGCGGCTGGTCGGGGCAAGGATCTCCTCGCCCGCGGTATGGGCGATGATCTCGATAGCGCGGTTGCCGTCGAAAATGCGGGCCGAGGACTCACAATGCCCGGTGTCCGCCACCCGGCGCACCAGCAGGGCCAGCGCGCTCAGCGAATCCACCGAATTCTCCTGCAGCGCGAGTGGCACCGGCTCACGTTCCGCGTCCTGCGGCGGTATCAACTGCCGTATCAGCGGCTGACCATGCGGGTAGTCGATCACCGTCACTCTGGGTTCTCCCCGCCAGACGCCAATGGCCTGGTACTGCTGCGGCTGCGGCCGGCCGGCGTCCCACGTCCCGACGACGGTATTGCGTTGCTCTGCGTGTCGGAACAGCGACACCAGGCCGGCGGTGTGGAAGTTGACCTGGATGTCATAGTCGTGGGGGCCTACGCCGAAGGTCACCGCCACCGCCGCCACATGGAACCCGGCGGCGTAAACATTGTAACCGGCTTTCAGTTCGGGCGCTTCCAGTGCCGGCGCCGGCACTGGAATCAGAAGTAATAGTCCCAACAGGCCTGGGGCGGCGCAGCGCATCGCGGCATCCTATGCTGTGCCGCGGCGCCCGCCAAGCGCGACTTGACACGCCAAAGCAGCGCCGCCTATCAAAACCGCCCGACTCATGCCGGGCCATGGGTGCGTAGCTCAGCGGCAGAGCACCGTCTTCACACGGCGGGGGTCACAGGTTCAATCCCTGTCGCACCCACCATT
>Ga0209415_10018529_pt1 | contig 10975 bp, 12 predicted proteins | sample PeaSoiSIISIP2007_FD_187696 | JGI IMG/M metagenome (GOLD analysis project Ga0209415, IMG submission 187696) | Peat soil microbial communities from Weissenstadt, Germany - SII-SIP-2007 (SPAdes) (version 2) | ecosystem: Environmental > Terrestrial > Soil > Wetlands > Peat | place: Germany...
GATCGCCCGTGCCGTGGTGGGGGAGCGCCACCTGCTGCTCGCCGACGAGCCGTCCGGCGCGCTCGACTCGACAAACGGCGAGGCGGTGATGCGCATGATCCTCGCTGCCTGCCACCGCGGGGTCGCGTCGGTCATCGTCACCCACGACGCGCAGCTCGCTTCGTGGGCTGACCGTGTGGTCTTCCTTCGCGACGGGCGCGTCGTTGATCAGACGATGCCGCCGCCGAGTCCCGAGTCTTTTCTCGAAGAGAGCCCCCAGCCGAGCCCGCATCGCTGATTCGCCGCCGCCGGACACGCGTCTTGTTCCTAAGGGCGACGGGCTGTTGACTTCTTCAAGGCAACACGTAGTGTACGGCGTATAGTATTTGGTGATCTACTGTTTCGATGCCGCGAATGCGGCGAAGGATGTCACAAGCAGATGAGCTTCCTCGAACTCCGCAACGTCTCCAAGTCCTACGGCGAGGGAGCGACCACGGTCCACGCCCTCGAGGGCATCGATCTGTCTGTCGACGAGGGTCATCTCGTCGCCGTGATGGGCCCGAGCGGATCGGGCAAGTCGACGCTTCTCACCATCGCCGGAAGCCTCGAGGATCCGACGGGCGGCGAAGTGATGATCGGTGGCACGCCGTTATCGAGGATGTCTCGCAACGACAAGGCGCGCCTTCGGCGCCGGACGATCGGCTACGTGTTCCAGGACTTCAACCTCCTCGCCGGGCTCAGCGCCGTGGAGAACGTGGCGCTTCCGCTCGAGCTTGACGGCATCCCAGCAAGGAAGGCGCGCGCTGCGGCGATGGCCGCACTCGAGGAACTCGGTCTCGCCGATCGGGCGACGCACTACCCCGACGAGCTGTCCGGAGGCGAGCGACAGCGGGCTTCGATCGCCCGTGCAGTGGTGGGGGAGCGTCACCTGTTGCTTGCCGACGAGCCCTCCGGAGCCCTCGACTCGACGAACGGGGAAGCGGTGATGCAGCTCATCGCCGCCGCATGCAAGCGGGGAGTCGCCGCCGTCGTCGTCACCCACGACGCCCACCTCGCGTCGTGGGCCGATCGGGTGATGTTCCTCCGGGATGGGCACGTCGTCGACCAGACGGTTGCCGACTGCCCGGATTCCCTCCTCGAGCCGAGTCCGCGGCGATGACCTCACGACCCTCGATCGCCCAGGCGCAGTCCGCGACGAGGGTGATGTTGGTCCTCGCGGGCCGCGAGCCGTCGGCGATCGCCCACCAATCGATTGAATGAATCTCAAGGAGCATCGATGAGCACGACGACCCTTCTCCTACCGACCGAATCAAGACCAAGGGACGGTGGCGCGCCGGCGCGCCGTGCTGTGGTTCGCTGGGCATGGCGCCTGTTCCGGCGCGAGTGGCGCCAGCAACTGTTGATCTTGGGGCTCATCGTCGTCGCGGTGGGCGCCACGATCCTTGGTGCGGCTGTCTCCACCAATACGCCACAGCCGGCCAACTTTGGCTTCGGCACCGCCCAGGACCTCGCGACCTTCCAGGGGTCCGGCCCGCAGCTCGCGAGCGAGATCGCCAGCCTGCAGCATCGCTTTGGCCGCACCGAGGTCATCGAGAACGAGACCTTCACGATCCCCGGCTCGATCGACACCTATGAGCTGCGCGCACAGAACCCCAAGGGCCTATTCGGTCAGCCGATGCTTTCTCTTCTGAGCGGGCACTACCCGACGGGGCCGGGCCAGGTGGCCGTGACCGACGGCGTGGCATCGGACTTCAACTTGAAGATCGGTGACCTCTGGCACCAGGGCGGCACGACCCGACTCGTCGTTGGCATCGTCGAGAACCCCCAGAGCCTGCTCGACGAGTTCGCCCTCGTCGCGCCGGGTCAGGTCCGCGCGTCGACCCAAGTCGCTATCACCGTGCTCTTCGATGCGCCGGGGATTCTTCCGAGCTCGATCGGCCCGACCGTGCAGACACCGCAGTCCGCATCTTCGAGCAATGTGGTCAATCCTGAGACCATCTCGATTGCTGCGCTCGTGCTCGGGATGCTGCTCATCGCCCTCGTGGCGGTGGGTGGCTTCACAGTGGTCGCCCAGCGCCGGTTGCGCTCATTCGGGATGCTCGAGTCGGTCGGCGCCACCGACAAGCACGTCGGTCTCGTCGTGCGGGCGAACGGCGTTGTCGTCGGCGTTGTCGGCGCGTTGATCGGGGCCATCGTGGGCCTGGTGGGCTGGCTCGCCTACCGACCGAGCCTCGAGGCTAGCGCCCATCACGTCATCGGCACCTTCGCGCTGCCCTGGCTCGTGGTCGCGCTCGCTATTGCACTCGCCGTCGTGGCCACGTACTTCGCCGCATCGCGCCCGGCCCGTTCGATCACGAAGGTGCCGATCGTCGCTGCTCTTTCGGGAAGGCCAGCTCCCCCCAAGCAGGTCCACCGCTCGGCGGTGCCCGGCATCGTCTCCCTCGTGATCGCCTTCCTCTTGCTGGGTTACTCGGGCGCCGGCAGCAGCGCGAAGCCACGACTTCCCGAGCTCGCGCTCGGCCTCATCGCCCTCATCCCGGGAGTGATCCTGCTCTCGCCCTTCTGCCTCTCGGTGCTCGCCCGCCTCGGCCGGCGCGCTCCGATCGCAGCTCGACTCGCGCTGCGCGACCTCGCCCGCTACCGGGCTCGCTCGGGCTCGGCACTTGCGGCGGTCAGCCTCGGCGTCCTCGTCGCGGTCATCATCTCGGTCGTCGCGGCGGCACGGTACGGGAACGTCCTCGACTACGCCGGGCCGAACCTCGCGTCGAACCAACTCATCGTCTACACGCCGAACGGCGGACCGGGGATCGGCGCCCTGGAGAAGAGCGTTGACACCATTGCCGCCGCCCTCGGATCGCACGACGTCGTTGCGCTCGAGTCGACGGACGCCTTGCTGCAGCACAACGCTTCCGGGCGCAACTTTTCCGGACCGATCTACGTCGCCACGCCACAGCTCCTGCAGGCCTTTGGGATCAAGCCCTCTCAAGTCGACCCCGACGCCGACATCCTCAGCATGCGGCCGGGGCTGTCGGGCATCTCCAAAATGCAGCTCGTCTACGGCAACTACTTCAACGGTCCCGGCAAGGGCACCGGCAACGGCCCCGGGAACGGAGGTAGTTCACAGGCGTTCCCCTGCCCCAAGAGCGACTGCCTCGCCAACCCCTTGATTCAGGAGGTGAGCGCCCTGCCGTCGGGAACATCGGCACCCAACACCGTGATCACCGAACACGCCGTGCACGAGCTCGGCCTGCAGAGCGGGACGTCCGGCTGGCTCATCCAGAGCCCCAATCCACCCACCGCTGCACAGATCAACGGTGCACGGCTGACGGCGGCCGTGGCGAACATGACGATTGAGACGAGGAACAGCCAGCCCACGTCGGCGACGATCATCAACTGGGCCACCGTATTCGCCCTCGCCCTCGCGTTCGGCATCCTTGCCATGAGTGTCGGTCTGATCCGGAGCGAGACAGCTAGCGACCTGCGAATCCTGGCAGCAACAGGGGCGAGCAGCAGAACGCGGCGAACCCTCACCGCTGTGACGGCTGGAGCGCTCGGCCTCCTCGGCGCGGTCCTCGGTACGGCAGCCGGCTACGTCGGTGTCATCGGCTGGATTCGGACCAACTCCCTCAATGGCGGCATCTCAGCCCTGGGCAGTGTTCCGGTCGCGAACCTCCTCGTCATCCTCGTCGGCATGCCGCTCGTCGCGGCAGCAGCCGGCTGGCTGCTTTCTGGACGTCAACCACCTGCCATGGCACATCAGCCGATCGAGTGAAATCAGCTGCCTCGCCTCATTCGCATGCCGTAAGGCGAGGTGGTCCACCTTGGACTGATTCTCAACGTCAATTTCCGCTCGAGTCACCTTGGCCCGGGAGTCGTCACTTTGCGCCCGGCGCGCCGGCTCGCAGAGGCCCAAACGGGACTTCTCCTGGCAAGCCTTCCCGTATCAGAAGAGGTGTTGGTCGCCGGTGCCGTCGTCGTCTTGATTGCGGAGCGGATCCGGTATCGTCCGCAACCGACGGTCGAAGACGTCCACGACGCGCTTCGCTTCGCCGCGGCTGCCGTCGACCGCAAGTGCTCCCAGCCGAAGTCCCGGCAGCAGGCCCGATTCAGAAGAGCCGGCTGACTCGCCCACACGTGCAGCGATGAATTCGAGTGGATGGAGTCGTCTACCCATGTGGACCGATGACATCGGGCGCCTCGCCACTACTGTCTTTCGGGACTGGAGAGGGCCTGCACTGAGCTTGGAGAGGAGCACAGATGAGCGGTGTTCGAGTGCTAGTTGGCACACGGAAGGGCGCCTTCGTTCTGACATCGGACGGCAAGCGCGAGGTTTGGGACGTGAGTGGTCCCCACTTCGGAGGCTGGGAGATCTACCACGTCAACGGCTCTCCCGCCGACCCCGACCGGCTCTACGCGTCGCAGTCCACTGGCTGGTTCGGGCAGCTCATTCAACGCTCCGATGACGGTGGGTCGACTTGGGCCCCCGTGGGGAACCAGTTCCAGTACGACGGCGTGCCCGGCACGCACCAGTGGTACGACGGCACGCCCCACCCGTGGGAGTTCGCACGGGTCTGGCATCTCGAGCCATCACTGACCGACCCCGACACCGTCCTCGCCGGCGTCGAGGACGCGGCCCTGTTTCGCTCAACCGACGGCGGTCAGAGCTGGCACGAGCTCGCAGGACTTCGCGGCCACGGATCGGGATCGTCTTGGCAACCGGGAGCCGGTGGAATGTGCCTGCATACGATCATCCTCGATCCGAGGGATTCTGAGCGCATCTTCGTCGCCATATCGGCTGCCGGAGTGTTCCGTACCGACGACGGTGGCGAGACGTGGCGTCCCGTGAACCGGGGTCTTCAGTCCGGCGGCATCCCGGACCCGGATGCGGAGGTCGGCCACTGCGTTCACCGCCTCGCCATGCACCCCTCGCGCCCCGACGTGCTGTACATGCAAAAGCACTGGGACGTCATGCGCAGCGATGACGCAGGTGAGTCCTGGCACGAGGTCAGTGGCGACCTACCGACAGATTTCGGCTTCGCCATCGACGTGCATTCCCATGAGCCGGAGACCATCTACGTCGTCCCTATCAAGAGCGACTCGGAGCACTTTCCGCCCGACGGGAAGTTGCGTGTGTACCGGAGCCGGACCGGTGGCAACGAATGGGAGCCGCTCACCGAGGGCCTTCCTCAGAGCAACTGCTATGTCAACGTGCTCCGTGACGCAATGGCCGTGGACTCGCTTGAATCCTGCGGCGTGTACTTCGGCACGACCGGCGGTCAGGTCTACGCGTCGGCGGACGCCGGGAACAGCTGGGCTCCTATCGTCCGGGACCTGCCAGCCGTGTTGTCGGTCGAAGCCCAGACCTTGGCATGATCCGGGTCGTGCTCCCCGCCCACCTGCGGACGCTTGCACACGTGGAGCGGGAGGTGGAGCTCGAGGTCATCGGTCAGGCCACCCAGCGATCGGTCATCGACGCACTCGAGGCCCGCTATCCGGTGCTGCAAGGAACTCTTCGCGACCCCGTCACGCAAAAGCGCCGAGCGTTCGTGCGCTTCTTCGCATGCGAGGACGACCTCTCCCACCAACTCCCGGACGCGCCCCTTCCCGAGGCCGTGGCGACCGGGGCCGAGCCGCTCTTCGTCATCGGTGCGATGGCCGGCGGCTGACAACTCGACCGGCGGCGGCGAGCGACACCAGGGCGCATGGAGGCCCTCGTCAAGGCGCTCGTTTCGAGGCCCTTGCTCCAATCGACATCCCAAGCTCGCATCCCTGGTCTCATCCCTAGAGCTGCACGATCTTCGTGGGGAGAAACGAGCTTCAGCGTCCCGTCGTGGTAGGGGCTGCCTCGGGGGCGCTCACTCAGTGGCTCGGGGTGGTCGAGATCGCCCTGTCTTGCTTGGTCGTGGCCGGTCTTTGGGACTTGGGTGTGACGCCCTCCATGGACGAGGCGTACTACGTCGGGTTCAGCGGCGCAGACCAAGACGTAGGTCTGGATCCCCACCGCCACAGCGCGCTTTCCCGCCGCGCTGGAATTCCTAGGTTTCCAGAAATCAGCGGGTAGGGGTGGGGTCAGGCGAAGTGCTGGCGGTTCGCGCGACCGCCAAACAGAGCATCGCGAGGAGCAGGGCGATCGGTCCCATAAGGAAGCGCTCCCATCTGCTGGCGGAGGCGAAGTTTGCGAGTGCGCTGAGAGCCATCCCGCCGGACAGCAATCGTGTCCCCCAGCGACTCGCATGGAGCGGGATGCGCAGCATCGGGTACCCCCCGGTACGCAGTATCAGGAGGGCTCCGAGTATCAGGATCGCAGCCGAAACGGCGCTCCCAGCCCGGAGCCTGCCTGGCAACGCGCTGTACGTGCCGCCCCACGCCGCGTGGCCGAGCGGGGCGCCGAATGCAAGGGCCACCTGGAAGACGGCCATCGCGAGAAAGCCGGCGGCGCCGGCGTTCGCGGCTGCCCGCTGTGAGACGCGCTTTGGCAGCGCCGTTGGTCCAATTGTCGCAGTGCTCATTCGTGTCCTCGCCTCTTGCGTAGATGGCTGTCCGGAATGGCTCGATCGAGCCGCTCGAGCGCGGCCAGAGACTCTTCTTCCAGGCGTCGGCCACCTAGAGATGCCATGTCACGACTTCTAGCTTCCCGAAGGTCCAGCGTCGTGAAGCCGCGCCCAGAACAGGATGCGTTTGAACGTGTAGAAGTAGGGTGCCTGGTCGCCGAGCACCTCGCGCAACCGCTCGCGGTATCGCTCCACGAAGCGGTCGAACAACTCGGGCGGAAGCACCCTCTGGAATCGCAACAGGGTAGTGCCTCTCGTCCACTCGACGATCGCGCCAGTCGAGGTCATGCGGTGGCCGTAAACCTGTAAGCGGACCTGCTGATCGGCGAACCCGATCTCGTCGAGCAGCTCGGCGTAGCGCTCCGGCGGGCAGACCGCGGGCACGGGCTCGGCCGGCTCGTCGCTCATGTTCTCCAGAAACGGAGCTTCCGTTGCCACCTCCGCCGCGACCACATGCGATGGATGGTCGGAATTGGCGGGCACCTGAACTGCCAGCTGCCCGCCCGCGCGAAGCCCCGCTGCCAGCCGGCGCAGTAGACGGGGATGATCGGGCACCCAGTGCAGCGCGGCGTTCGTGAAGATGACGTCGAAGGTGCTCTCGGCGCCGAAGCCGTTGATGTCGCCCGACTCGAAACTCAGCCCGTTCCGTGCATGGGGACGGGCCTTGGCCAGCATGGCCTCCGAGCTGTCGATCCCGATGGTCGTAGCTGCTCGGGTGCGTGCATGCAGCTGGGCGGTCAACTCTCCGGTGCCACACCCGAGGTCGATCACCCTGCCGCCTGGAACGGGCTTCACCATCTCCAGGAGGTCGAAGAACGGCTTGGCGCGTTCGGCGGCGAACTTCGAGTACTGGTCCGGATCCCACCTGTAGTTGCGCACCAACTCGTCGGGCATCGTCCTAGCTTCCGTTCGGCGGCGATTCTACCTTCTTGTAGCAGACATGTATATCACTTGTCTAGTAGTGTGTGAGGATGTTTCGGAACTTCCGTTACTTGACGGCAGCGGACGGGATCCGGGCGGAGCTCGGCTCGGGTACGGTTTCGCCGGCCCAACTTCTTCCAAGTGAAGCGGAGCTTGCAGCTGCTCACGACGTGAGCCGGGCAACGATCCGTAAGGCCCTAGGTCAGCTGAAGACTGAGGGCCTGATCGGCAGCCGGCAAGGCTTCGGTTGGTACGTGATCGCCGCTCCGCTCCGCCAGTCTCTGAGCGAGCTGACGACGATCGAGGCCCAAGTCTCGGCGGCCGGGCGCGTGCCCGAGCGCCGGGTCCTCAGCTTCGCGTTCGTGCCGGCGCCGGCCCGAGCGGCGCAGATCCTCGGCGAAACGACTGTGCTGGAGTTCTCGCGGGTCAACCTGGTCGACAATCTCCCGTTTGCGCTCGTGACTGTATGGGTCCCGGACTCGCTGGCGGCCGACCTCTCGCGCCGCGCAGTGGAGCAGCGGCCTCTGTACGAGTTGCTCGGTATTTCGCTCGGTGGCGCGACCCAGACGATCAGCGCCGTCGGAGCCTCGGCGGCGGACGCCGACCTCCTCGAACTCCCCGAGGGTTCGCCGCTATTGCGTTGCGAGAGGACGACGATGGATCGCCTCGGTCGCCCGATTCTCCTCAGCCATGCCTTGTTCAACCCGCTCGTCACCGAGTTCGTAGCTGACCTCCCGGCTATGGAACAAGTGGAGCCAACCGGGCTGCGGCTCGTTCGGGATCTGCAATCTCTACGGTGAGGCGCTCCACACTCGCGGCGGTTCGATGGAAAGCGACGCGTACCGGAGTCGACTTCGTCGGGCAGGGTCCGGCGGGGTCGGGCGGAGCGCCGGCGCTCACGGGCCTCAGGCGAGGATGTTGACTGCCCGCGATACAACGAGCGCCACGGTCAGGAGCGATGCAGTCGATTGGAGTGCCATCAGCGTCTTCGCCCAGGGCGTAAGCGGCATGGTGTCAGTCGGACTGAAGGCTGTTGCGTTCGTGAACGACGTATAGAGGTAGTCCACGAATCCCGGGGTCCAGCCGGGCTCCGCGGACCCAGGTACGGACATCTGGGGGAAGAGGAAATCGGGCCGGCGATGATCGGAGCGGAGGCGTTTGGCGGGACCACCACGATCGAGTTCCCAGTACCACAATCCGAACACGATGACGTTGGTGAGCCAGATCGGGACAGAGGCGATGATGAGCTGCCTACCGGGGAGTGCAGCCGTCCGGTACAAAAGCGCATGAATCAGCTCTCCGAGTGACACTGCGTTGACAAGGTTGATCAGGCCGATCAGCACGATCGCAGCGACGCGGATCCCTGGTGACTCTCGGGTGATGCGTTGTGGGCTGACGATGATCAGCACGAGCGAAAGGGCGCCTTCGAGGGCGGGCGCGAGCCACCGCGGACCGAGATGCTCGATCAGCTTGGCGGGCAGGACGAAGTAGAGGGCGATCGCGGCCAGGATGGCGATCTGGGCCGGCCAGCGCGGCTCGCCTTTGGAGGCCCAGCCCCAGGCCGCCTGCGCCTCCTCGGCATGAAGGTCACGGTTCATGTCTCGCCAATCCGTCTCCGACGGCTGTTTGCGATGGGCGAGCCACAGCCACAGGACTCTTGCCCTGGCCGATGATTCGTCACGGCGTTCATGGTAGGTGGGATCAGGATCGGCTCAGCGGAACGCGAAGCGGCCGCCGGAGCCCCGGCGGCCGCTCTGCTTCTCTGGATGCTGAGCCGTTACTACTTCCGGCTCAGCTCATCAATCGGTGCAGGTGTTCTTCTGGATCGGACCCTCCAGTTCGGGGTAGTAGAGCCCCTTCGGGACCGACCCGTACTGAGCGTCTTTCCCGAAGTCGTTCCCGTTCGTCATGTTGCCGAACTCCCAGACGCACGAGCTCCCACTTCCCGTCAGCGTCCAGTACGGGTAGAACTTCCCGGGCGCGTTCGGCGGTGGTGCAGCGCATCCTGTCCACGAGGTTCCCGTGGGATGGCAGGTCGACTCGCTCAGGGCGATATCGGTCTGGATCTGAAAGTCCGTGTAGGTATCACCGCGAACGGTTCGAGGCGGAGACTCTAGGAACGTCGACGGGAAGGTGTTTGGTGACAGGCTGTCCGGCCAGTCGGGCCAGTAGGGCGTCCCGTCGAAGTCGAGGTCTCCGTTCTGGAAGTAGTTGGCCTGGCAACCGGTGACCTCGTTCGGCGCCGTGGTTCCGAAGTGGGTGTCCCCGGCCGGATAGCACAACGCGTCACTCGTCTCGGGGCCTTCTGCCACACCCTCGTTCTCGTACGGGCCGATGCACTTGGTGAAGAAGACGTCGAAGAAGCTGCCGTTCTCGTAGGGAGCGGGACCCGTCACCGACGTGCAGGGCTCGAAGTGGCCGGTCTCGAACTCGGTGCTGATGTTCGTCTGGAGCGCGGCCCAAGGGATGATGTTGCCGGCTGCAGCCGTCGAGTACTCGGGTTGGAAGTTGTACGGCGTTCCCGAGCAGTCCGACATGTTCGTGTCTGCGAACCCGTTCTTCGCGGAGGCCTGCATGAACCCGGTTTGCCCGGTCGTGAAGTCGGTGATCTTTGCCAGTAGCGCTTTCACACCTTTCTCCCCGGGAACCGGCGCATCCGAAAGGCTGACCTTGATCCTGTCTCCCCCGCTCATCATGAGCGTCTCCCCGTTCGGGGTATCGGTCTTCAGGTCGGCCAGCTGAGGGCTCGGCGGACCGGTGGGCACACCATTGCGCTGGATCCAACCGAGGTTGACGGGCTCCTCACAACCGGGGTTGCAGCTCACGAAGCCGTACGTGCACTCCAGGGAGTCAATGGTCAAGGCAGCGCACCAGTGCTTGTTGTTGCAGCTGATGCTGTCGACCCAAGGAGCTTCGCCCGGCGGGTACAGCTGCAGCTCAACGAATGCACTGCCACCTCCAGGGTAGAGCCCACTCGTGAACGGCATCTGCGGCGCGTTGGCGTCGCTGTTGGGCGTGCAAGGGAGCTGCGGGTACGACAGCGAGTCGCAAACGGCCATGGAGAACCATGGCGCGGGCGTTAGCTCGAAGTAGTGCGTGACATCACTGCCCGGCTTCTTCACTGTCGGCATCGCCGAGGGGTCCACTCCCAGGGTTTCGGTCCAGGCAACGTTGCCTGCTGAACCGGGAGTGCTCGACAGGAAGCGGACGTCCGGCTCGTCGTGGCCGATGTACACCCCGTTGTCGTAGAAGCGGCCGTCCCAGTTGTTGGCGTTCGCGGTTTGGAATCCCCGGATGTCGGTGCACGCAAGTGGAGGCTTTAGGGACTTCTGGATCGTGCTTTGCCCGTTGCAGTCGAGACTGCCGAGCTTGCCTGGCTTGTAGACGACCACGTGCGACGAGCGCGCGCTCACAGTCCTCGCCAGCGCAGCCTGCGCAGACGACGTAGCGATCAGGGCGAAACACATCAGTGCCCCTACTCCGCCGACCGTCAGCGCTCTTCTTCGGAGAGACCCTCTCGAGCC
>Ga0209415_10018530_pt1 | contig 10975 bp, 11 predicted proteins | sample PeaSoiSIISIP2007_FD_187696 | JGI IMG/M metagenome (GOLD analysis project Ga0209415, IMG submission 187696) | Peat soil microbial communities from Weissenstadt, Germany - SII-SIP-2007 (SPAdes) (version 2) | ecosystem: Environmental > Terrestrial > Soil > Wetlands > Peat | place: Germany...
ACGCCATCCGACGCGCCCGTGCTCATATTCGGAAGCACCGGAATCCCCGGCCACATCTGTGTCACGACTTTCTCCAGCGGATCGAACACTTCTTTCCGCGGAGGCGGCGGCACATAACTGTGACGGTCGGACCCATGATCCATCAGCACGCCGGTGTTCTCGCGAAACTGCACTTTAACTCGCGGATCGTTGACCGCCTTTTCCAGTGTCAGCCGGATTTCCTCCAGCGAGTGTCCGGGCTCGATGCGGCAATTGATGTTTGCCTGCGCCATCTGCGGCAGCGCGTTGTTGGCGTGGCCTCCGCTCAAGCGTGTCGCGACGCAGGTGGTGTGCATGGTGGAGTTGTCTATCGGGTCTTTTGATAGCCGCGCCACGGCGTCCATATCCGGAAGAGTCTTTAACATCGCGTTCAAATCCGCCGCCCGCTGCCCCGTTGACATCTTCACCTGCCGCTCATAGTAGGCGCGCGTGATGTTGTTCAGTTCGAAGGGGAACTGGTAGTGCGCAATCCGCGTCAGCGCGTCCGCCAGTTCGTAGATCGCGTTCTCCGGACGCGGCAGCGAACTGTGGCCGCCGGGATTGGTCGCCGTCAGCACGAAATCGCCGTAGAGTTTCTCGGTGGCGTCCACTTCCATCATCAGCGGCTTGCCGTGATCGGCCAGCACGCCGCCGCCATCGTGGTTCAGCACGAACTCGGCATCGATCAGTTCGCGATGATTCTTGATCAGCCAATCAACGCCATTGGATGTGCCGCCTTCTTCATCCGCCGTCAGGGCAAGAATAATATCGCGGCTGGGCACGTATCCTTCTTTCTTCATGCGGATCAGCGTGGCCGACATGATCGCGTCGCCATCCTTCATATCGCTGCTGCCGCGGCCGTAGTAATACCCGTCTTTCTCGATGAACTGAAACGGATCTGTCGTCCAGTCCTCCCGCCGCGCTTCCACGACGTCGAGATGGCCGATCAGCAGCACCGGCTTGTGCTTGCCCGATCCATGCAGCCGCACCACCACATTCTTCTTCCGGTCATTCGGTCCCAGCAACTGAATATCGCTCTCGGGAAATCCGGCATCGCGAAACCGCTGGGCCATGACTTCCGCGGCCGCGGTCACGCTGCCTACCGAGTCCGTCGTATTGATTTCGATCAGCTGTTTGAAAATGTCCAGCGCCAGTCGCCGCGTCGCCTCGTCAGCTGGCGACAGTTGTTGCGCTTGCATCGAAACGGCAAATACCAGACAGAAAAACAGAACCAACCACCATTTCTTAGGTCCCACGCATATCCTCCACCGAGATTTCCGCAAGAAGTTCCATCAGATGCCGACGCTCACGCTAACAGATTCGTTCCGCAAAACCAAACTTGCCAGCCTTACAGAGGAGACGCAATCCGCCCGGAGAATTTGAGTTGCAATGCCGAACACCTGACGCTAACCTTCGCCATGACAAATGACGAGCGTGCCCGACAACCAAACGAAAATCGCTAGAGTCGCCTTACTCTTTTGCATTTTCTTCCTGATCGCGTGCGGCCTGGGCTATCCGGTCCTAAACCGATTCGATCCGCGCCAGACGCCGGGGCTGTCCGACGTCAAGAACTACGCAGCGCTCGTAACCGGCACGCCCGTTTCTGACGCGGGGCACGTCCGCTTCCGCGTGCTGGTTCCATGGCTGGCCAAGCCGTTTTACCGGCTCGCGCAAGGACATGTCGGAACCTGGGATCCAGTGATGTTCGGGCTTCTCGTTGCCGACTCTCTGTTCGTCGCCGGAACCGCTGTTCTTATCGTCATCCTGGGGAACCGTCAACTGGGCAACTCTGCGGCCGGACTAGTGGGCGCCTTGCTCTACCTGGTCAACTTCGCTGTCCCGAATCTTCGTCTGGTAGGGTTGGTGGACGCCGGCGAGGGCTTCTTTCTGCTGGCGCTACTCTGGAGTTTGTCGGAGTGCGAACTGTGGACATTGCCCGTGATCGCGGTGCTTGGAACACTGACTAAAGAGTCGTTCATCCCCTTCAGCATCGTGTTTACATCCGCCTGGTGGTTCTCAACCCGGAGCGATCGAAATTCTGATCCCTCTCGGAATCATTTCCTGCCGCGCACCGCGTGGATCCTGATCAGTTGGGCGCTAAGTCTTGCCGCGATGATCGGCCTGCAATGGTCGATCACCGGCAGCTTTGCGAGTCCGCTGCAGTTCGGACTCGCTCTTCATCACCCCAACAACTACTTCGGCCACTTCACTTCCTCGTTGCACGATCGGAATCTCTGGTACATCTTTTTGTGGCTATTGCCCACCGCCATCCCCAACCTGAAGCGCCTTCCAAAATCGTGGTTCATGCCCGTGGGCGCGACCTGCGTCATGGCATTTGTGCTGGACGCATATTTTGCGGGTGCGCCCGGGACCGCGGGCAGGGCGCTCTTCAGTATCGCCGGTCCGGTGCTCAGCCTGTCGTCCGCGCTATTCCTGCTGCGGGTTTCCACCTTCGTAACTGCCAACGTGACTGCCGACCTGACCGGCGACGATGGCGGCACAAATGCCTCCTCGACGTGGCGCCCGTAGCCCGTCGTTGCGGCATTGAAAATAAATCTGGTCCGCTGCTTCCGAACTCAGGAATGAGATCGCCGAAAACCCCAGCGCTCGAAGATCGCGCATGAGCATCTGAGGTTCGAAATGCGTCTGCCAGGGTTCTCCCAAGGCGTTCGCCATATTCGCCAGGGCGATGCGACTTTCGGCATCACCGCCGGAGTTCGGGGAATCCGGCGTGGAAAAAGTAAAAACAATTTCGCTGCCCGCGGGGAAAGCCGCGACCAGTTGGAAAATGGCGACCGTCGCTTCCCGGCTCAGGTAAACCAACAAGCCCAGGCAGGAGAAGAAAGCGGGCTCGGAGAAATTGAGCGTGCTGGTTTGCAGCCCTTCGCGCAACGGGACCGATTCGAAGTCGATGGCCACGAATTCCAGATTCGCAGGAATGGGAATGCCGGCCGACTGCAGCCTCTGGCGCTTGTCCTCTTGCGTGGCTCGGTGATCGACCTCGTAAAGACGTAAGCTGCGCGCCCAGTCGGGTTGGCGATAGGCAAATGTCTCGAAACCCGCGCCCAGGATCACACACTGACGCACGCCCCGTTGTGCTGCCTGAGCCATCCGCTCTTCCGCATAGCGGCTTCGCAGAACTACGTGGGAACGTAATCCTTTGATCAGCGGTTCGTCGCTGCGCGCAGGGTTCGATCGAATTTGCTGGAGCGCGCCCGCATCCAGCAGGCGCACGGCGACCGGATCGTAGAGAATTTTTGGCTCGCCGTCCAGAAGTTGGTGCACGGCTCGGAGCGCGGCGACGCCAAGAGCCGTTCGGCTCGAGTTGCGTTCTGGCATGGCGTCAGCCATGATTTGAGTTTATAAGATTTGAGTTTGCGGGCTGGCAAACACGGCAGTACCGCTAGACACTCTTAGTTTTATACGGTCACGCTCTACTTCATACTTCCACCAGTTCCCGTTCCTGGCGTTTTTTCCACAGCGGCGCAAGAATACTCGATTTCAGAATTTCGGACTCGGCTCTGACCCAGTCTTCCAAGTCTCGTCCTTCGATCTGTCCGTGCTCGTCGTAAAGCTGTTGCGCACGCATGCGTATCTTTCTTTCCAGCAATTCCACCATCAGTTTCTGCCGTTCGCGAGTTCTGGTTACGCTATCCACTACTTACACCCCACAATTTATTTGTCTACTAATATTGTAAATGGCGAACTGTTAAAGGGGGATGAAGAGGGACGTTACTAAAGGGATGTCCCAACGGCCGTGTCTCGTGCCGTGGACGGCTCACCGGGGACGCGAACGTTCCAGGTGAAGGGCACACTTCATAGCGCAAACGTGGCCGACGAATATCCGCGGTATAATGCGCGCACTTGCCCTGGTGGCGCCCCATGCGGTCGTAAGAGCAACTTCTCTTTATGGACCAAATGACCGATAAATGAGCGATCAATATCCGAATAGAGGAGGAAACGATGCCGCACGATCTCGATCCCCAGCAGGACCAGGAGAGCACGCCTCAACCGCATCGTCACTATTGCGGGAACCTCTTCGGATGCGGCGAAGAGAAGGGCACAGGCGTGTTTCGCGAAGACATCAAGGACGCGGCCTTCACCAAGCGGGCGGAGGACCGACTTTCGCGCATGGACGAAGTGAATCAAGAGCAGCTCGACGGCTATCTGACCGCCCGCGGCTTGTCCCGCCGACGCCTGCTGCGCGCCAGCAGCTTTATGGGAGCGCTGGCGGGTATCGGGCCCTGGTTTAGTCGACTGACGAACACTAAACTTGCACATGCAGCCGATGCGCTAGGTGGAGTTGCGGCCGTGCCCGCGGCAGCTGAGAAAGACGATCAAGGCCGCGTCCACGTGGTCGAGAGCAACGAGAAGACGGTGCGCCTGGGCGTCTACGACACCACTCTCGATCCTATCCTCAAAGTCGATTCCGGCGATACCATCAGCTATCCCAACACGTGGTCACACTTTTTGAACCAGATGCAGCCCGGTGTTCCGGTCGAGACCCTGGCGAAGCTACGCGTGAGCAATCCGGGACACGGGCCGCACTCAATCGTCGGCCCCATCTACGTTAACGGTGCCGAATCCGGCGATGTGCTGGAGGTCCGCTACAAGCGCATTCGCCCGTTCGACTGGGGAGCCGTATTCAACAATCCGGGGACTCTCGGAACCGGACTGCTGGCTCAGGATTTCCCCGAAGGTCAGGTGAAGTATCTAAAGCTCGACCTGCCCAACATGACGGCGGAGTTTAATCGGGACATTCATGTGCCACTCAAGCCCTTTCAGGGGACGCTAGGCGTGGCTCCTCCAGACGGTTTCTATCCTCCGCTGAGTCCGGGAGTGACCAGTTCCGTTCCTCCGGGCCCACACGCCGGCAATACCGACCTCAGCGAAATGGCCGAAGGCTCGACCATGTTCATCCCGGTGTGGAAGCCGGGGGCACTGCTCTTTACCGGCGATTCCCACGCGGTGCAGGGCGACGGAGAAATCAATCTTTCCGCATTAGAAACGCGCATGCAGGAATTGCGCATCCAAGTGGTCCTGCACAAGCAAAAGAATTTTGCCTGGCCGGTGGCGGAAACCGCGACCCACTGGATCACTCTGGGCCTGGACAAGGACCTCAACGTAGCCATGACCCTGGCGGCACGCAACGCCATCAACTTCCTGGCCGCGCGCGCCGATCTCACCAAGCTCGACGCCTACGCCTTGTGCAGCATCGCCGTCAGCTTCCGGGTGACTCAGGTCGTGGACATCGTGCGCGGGGTCCACGCTATGATTCCTAAGAACCTTTTTGCTGCCGATCTACGCAAGCAGGTCACGGTCGTCTAGCTCATCGGGACAACCTGTCAGCGGGCGTCGACTACCAGCAGCACGAACGAATCCGGCTCGATTTTTCTGTCCTGCCGGGTGCCTGTCACGTTTGCCGTTACGGTGAAGAGTTGATGTGTTTTTGCATCGAGCGCCATGGTGCGCGCTCCCTTCTGCGTGGCCACCGTCTGTGCAACGGTGAACTTGTCGGGCCCATCTTCCTTAATGACCGTGATCGTGCCGTCTCCTGCCGACGCAAACGCCAGGCCTTGATCGGCGTCGAACGCGGTCGCATCGCATCCATCCCCGATGGCAGGAGTCGCAACTACTTTGCCGCTGTCGGCATCCACGATCGCCATCTTCTTATTTCCGCCGCAGCCGGCGAACAGGCGCCGGTTTTTCCGGTCGATCGCGAGGCCGGTAGGTTCTTCGCAGTCGGCGAGCTTCCACCGCGACTTCACCGTCAGTTTCTGTGGATCAAACGCCACCAACTCGGACGTATCCTCAATATTCACGAACACCGTGCCCTTTTCGTCAGTCGCGGCAAATTCCGGTTTTCCCCCCAGATCGATCTTGCCCACGACCTCGCCCTTGGACGCATCCACAGCGGTTGTGTCATGGCTTTTTGCGTTAAAGGTAAACACACGCTTCGAAAATGAGTCGTACAGAATTGCGTCGGGACCGCTGCCCACCTTGATCTTTTTTTCTACCGCCAGGGACTTCAAATCGAATACGCTCACCTCATCTTCGCGGCCGTTGCTGGTAAATCCGCGCCCGATTTCGTAGTCCAGCGCAATTCCATGCACGCCTGTTGTCTCCGGAATCTCGCCCAGTTGCTTGCCCGACTCGGTGTCAATGACCATCACCCGAGTGGCTCGCGCAATGAACAAGCGATGTCCAGCGCTGTCCGCAGTCAGGTAATCCCATCCGCCGTCGCCGCCCAGCTTCCACGTCTTAACGATCTTGTAGTCGGCACTGGACGCCACCGCTACCAACGCCACTATGGTCGCCAGCAAAGTAAAAAAGGTTCGCATCCCTGTTCGTCTTTTCATGTCCGTTACCTTATCGTAATCCCGCGCCGGAAGCCAATTCCCCCTGTTCCGTGCGCTCTCCACAATTGTGCAAATAATTGCCCCTACCCCCCGCCAACCTCCGCCAACCCGCCATTTCGCCCCGGCAAAGTTTGGTACCGGGCTTGCTCTTATTCTGCCTGGAAGAGCTTATATCCGCCGCTTCGTCCGGCGGGTGATTTGTTGCTTTCTCCGAAATTGGGAGACCCTACGATGAAAAAGACCCTGTTTGTCCTCTGTTTACTTTCCACTACCGCAGCCTTTGCGCAATACGCCGGATCCCGTACCAGTACTGAGCCGTCGCCCTTCGCGTCGCCGAATCATCCGGCGCAGGCGTCTTATGCGCCCATGTCCCAGGAGCGGAACGTCCTCGGTTCGGGGAGTTACACCTCCGCCCAGGGAGAAAGGCCGTTTTCTGATTTTCCGCAGCCAGAGCCCGTTCCGCTAGGCACCTCTGCCCGTGAACTCAAGAAGGAGCACGCCCAGGCGAAAAAATCCCGCGTGGTCTATGTAAACCAGTAGGGTGTGGCCGAAACATCCCTTACTGATCTTCTACCGATCCGCCGCCACGCTCTCTAGTGCTAACACCAGCACCAGAATCCGTCCATCGGAGTGAAACTCCCCGCCCGTTGCTGTTTTTGCCTCGGTCAACGGATGCGTCGGAACCACGTGCCCGCGCGCAGACACCAGTCCCGTGGCGGAGAGCGTCTGGTTCACAAATTCCCGCTCGCCATCAATCGCCGGATCGATTTCATGCGTCACGCCGTTATTCCGCTGATCGCGTTCGAACCCGATGTCGTGAGTCGCCGCCACGCACCACAGCGGCCGTCCCTCTACCTGGTACGGCGATTTCCACACCCGCAAATGATTGTGCGACATAATCACTCGCACCGGCTCCGCGTGCGCGAACCCGTAATCCTGCGGATGATCGAACAAATACAGCGTGCTCATCGGCATCGTCAGATAGTCCTTGTTCTCGAGCGTGGCCGTCAGACCCGACAGCACCGTGCTCTCCACCGATTTGTCCACCTTCACCCACTGTGCGGTAGTGAATGCTTTCACCATTTCCTCTTCCGTCCCGACGATCAGGATATTCACCATATCCCCCGGGCTGTGGTTCTGATCCGCAACCCTCCGCGGGACCGAGTCCAGTAGCTTCGGCGTAATCGCCGGTAGCTGCGTTTCCGGTGGACCGCCTACCACCGTCGCCGCGGCCGTGCTCAACCCCTCATGCAACACTTCGATTTTTACCTGGAAGCTTCCCGTTGCTCCCTCCGCATCTCGCATACCCTGGTTGATTCCGAGAAACAGCCGGCCCGCCATTGGAGCCGTATACGTGGTGTCTGCTCCCACTTCAAACGCCTCCGCATCAGCGCCCGATCCCAAACGCCCGATCAGCTCCCCGTGTGCTCCATTCGGCACCGGGTATTGATGAATTACATCCTTAAATGCTCCGCGAGATTCCTGCCGGGCCAAATTGATTTCCCTTGGCATAAGTGACCGTTCCCTCCGCCGTGATCTGCACTTTTTCACCGCCGCGCAGGTCGAGGCCTGTATCCTTCCATTGCTTCGACCCGTTTACTTCAAGCGTGTACGACTCTTTGTAAGAGGAAACCCTGCTCCCCTCCGCCTTAGTTGCAGTCGCCGAATCCGGCGTCTGGTGCCACCGTGAATCGGCCAAGGTCGAGCGCACTATCGCCCCCGCAAAAACCAGCATGACGATTGTCGCCAGCACTGTCCTCCCCGACGTTTTCATATAAACTCTGGCCCTCAACAACAATTGCCCTCCGATCAACTTAAGGAAAAGTGAAGTCACAAAATGTTACCCTATGAGAAATTCAAATGACCATCCTGGAATTTACCGGCATCGTCGCGATCGTTTCCTTCGCTGCCGGACTTCTCGGATCGCTCACCGGCCTGGGTGGAGGTGTCGTTCTCGTTCCCCTGCTCACCATTTTCTTCCACGTGGACATTCGTTACGCCATCGGAGCCTCGCTGGTCTCCGTGATCGCAACCTCCTCCGGCGCTGCCGCCGCGTATGTGAAAGAAGGATTCTCCAACATTCGCATCGGCATGTTCCTGGAAATCGCGACCACGTTTGGCGCGTTGCTCGGAGCCTTCCTCGCCACTCGGATCCCGACCAGCGCCTTGGCGGTCATCTTCGGAGCCATGCTGCTCTACTCGGCGTTTCTTTCCCGCAAGCCGCGCACCGAGGCACAGCGCAACCTGCCACCCGATCCGCTGGCCACGCGCTTGCGATTGAATGGCAGTTTCCCCGATCTCGAAGGCCCGCGTAGTTATAACGTGCAGCGCGTTCCCGCCGGCTTCGGTCTCATGTTCGGCGCCGGCGCGCTCTCCGGGTTGCTTGGCATCGGATCCGGAGCGGTCAAAGTGCTGGCCATGGACCAGGCGATGCGGATCCCTTTTAAAGTTTCCACCACCACCAGCAACTTTATGATCGGCGTGACTGCCGCCGCTAGCGCCGGTGTCTATCTCAGCCGCGGATACGTCGATCCCGGCCTCGCTATGCCTGTCATGTTAGGGGTGCTGGGCGGCTCTTTACTGGGGAGCCGCATCCTGGTCAAAGCCGAAACCAAATCGCTCCGCCTCGTCTTTAGCGTTGTGATTCTCGTTCTGGGCTTGCAAATGCTCTACAACGGATTCTGGGGGAAGATCTGATGCCTGCCGCCCAAGCGCCCGCACGCCAACCGCATCCGTTCAAACCTCAACCGTGGAGAGATCGCCGCATTGAGGTCATCCTCGGCAACCTGCTCCGCACCGGAGTCCTGATCTCGGCGGCTGTTGTCTTGTCGGGGGCGTGTGTCTACCTCTCCCGCCACGCGCATGAGCCCGCCGATTACCGTGTGTTTCGCGGCGAGCCCTCCGAATACCGCACCATCCGCGGAGTTATACAAAGCGTCATGAATGGCCGAGGCCGCGGCTTAATCCAACTCGGATTGCTCCTCCTGATCGCCACGCCCATCGCTCGGGTAGCATTCTCTGTCGCGGGATTCACCATCGAACGCGATCGCCTGTACGTCGCCTTCACCCTGATCGTGCTCGCCATCCTCCTCTATAGTCTGCTCGGTTCCGGCATCGGCTTGTAGGCTGAGTTCCTAGCGCGGCCACAGCCAGCCGAAGGTGCCGGCGGTCAGCAAACCGTAGACAAGTCCGTCAATCACTTCCTTGATGGTGACCGACCATTTTTGACCCTTCCAAATGCCGTTGCTCAGGTTTCCCAGACCGTAGGCGAGGAACGCGGCGGTTCCGACGACGCGAAAGACCACCAGATAGTTTGCGCCAGACGCCACCGTGTGCGCAGTGAGATAGGCGACGAAGAATCCGATCACGAGGCAAAAGACAAACCATTGGATCAGGAACTTCGGCATAGCGGGCGGGCCGCTGGGAAGGATGGTCATGAAGCCGACCGGTCCCTGTTTTTGCTTTTCGAGTATGGCGGGCGAGTTCATGTCCTTGTGGGTGCAGTAGGGGAACACGTAGAGACCTCGCTTGAGAGCGGCGGTGCGCAGTACGGCGAGGACCTTATCCTCGTCGGGAAGCTGGCTGTAGTCATTCTTATGATAGGGCAGCAGCATGTGCATGATGGAACTGGCCACGAAGACGAAGACCGCCGACAACAGGATCGGAAGCCAAAGAGCAGCGAGAGGAACCATGTGCAGCCTCCTTAGGGCGCAACGGACAAGGGCTTGGATTTCGCACGCGAGGCTACGACAGGTGGCAGGGCGCGGTCAAGAGGGCGTTGAAAAGGGAGCACGCGGTTAGCGTTGTTCGCGATGCGCGGGGCGCAGGCATCGTCAGGTCAGAATGGAATCGTCCAGCCGTTTGCGCTTGAAGTCGGCGACGTGCTGCAGGAAGGCGGTGATCAGCGGATGCGGATGGCCCTCGCGCGACGAAAGTTGCGGCTGGAACAAGGTCGCGACGTAGAACAAGTGGGCGGGAGATTCGATGGCGCGGCATTCTTCCTTGGAGCCGCGGGCTACGACCGGAAAACCCGCTTCCATGGCCATCCATTCGAACTCGGGATTCATTTCGTAATTGCAGAAGAATTCTTCCTCGATCGTTTCCTTTCCATAAAACGCCGCGAGATAGGATCCGGGACGGAGGCGGATCTTGCTGACTTTTCCGGACAGCTTGGGCGCATTCTTGTCGCGGTTGGGAACGGCGCAGGCTACGGGATAAATGACGATGTTTTTGGCGTTCGGGTCTTCTTCGGCGGTGGTGGCGTCGGCGATGCCGAGCACGTTGCGGGCGCACTCGATGAGCGCGTATTGGAAACCGGCGCAGGTGCCGATGAAGGGGCGGTCGTGGATGCGGGCGAACTCGATACCCTTGAGCATGCCGTCGAAACTCTTGAAAGGACTGCCCGCCGAAGCCCACAGGCCATCGAAGGAATCAAGTGTGGCGGCGGCGTCCGGCTCAAGCAGTGATGGCGTCGGAAGCCAGGCCGATTCCACCTGGAGCTGGAGCTTCTTCGCCGCGTGCTGGAGCGAATCGTTGGTCGCGTGATGGGAACGAAATTCGGGGTTGAAGTCACCGAGAATTCCGATCCGGACGGGTTC
>Ga0209415_10018531_pt1 | contig 10974 bp, 6 predicted proteins | sample PeaSoiSIISIP2007_FD_187696 | JGI IMG/M metagenome (GOLD analysis project Ga0209415, IMG submission 187696) | Peat soil microbial communities from Weissenstadt, Germany - SII-SIP-2007 (SPAdes) (version 2) | ecosystem: Environmental > Terrestrial > Soil > Wetlands > Peat | place: Germany...
CGAACCTCGTCGTTGACGCGGGCGCTGAGACTCGACGCGAGCGGCACGCCGAGCGCGAGGATCGCCAGCAGCAGCACATACGCGAGCGCCGCCAGCAGGCCGGTCCTGAGTCTCACCGTGCGCTTTACGGCCTCGGCTCCCTATCGGAGGCGAACCGAAAGCCGACGCCACGCACTGTTTGGATGTAGCGTGGCGAGGCCGGTCCCTCGCCGAGCTTGCGCCGCAGCCCCGCGACGTGCACATCGAGCGTCTTGGTGGAGCCGAACCAGTTCTCGTCCCACACATCGGACATCAACGTCTCGCGTGAGACCACGTTCCCCGCATCGCGCACAAGACGGGCGAGCAGATCAAACTCCTTGCGCGTCAGATCCAGCTCGCTGCCCGAGAGCGATGCACGACGCGCACCGAGATCGAGCCACAAATCCCCCACCGTCATAACCGCGGGAGCCGATGGGGTGCTGCGCGCACGGCGCAGCACAGCGCGGATCCTGGAAATCACCTCGCCCACGGCAAAGGGCTTCACCACGTAGTCGTCGGCCCCGAGCTCAAGGCCGACGACGCGGTCGGTGACCGTGCCGCGCGCCGTCAGCATGATGATCGGAACGTCCGAGACGCGCCGCAGCTCGCGGCACACGTCCCGGCCATCGCCATCGGGCAGCGAGAGATCGAGCAGTACAACGTCGATGCCTACCTCACTGGCCAGTCGCAGAGCGTCACCCGCGGTGCGCGCGATCACAGGCTGAAACCCGTTGCGCGCGAGTGCCTGAGCGAAAGGGTCGGCGATCGACGCCTCGTCCTCCACGAGCAAGACCCGTCCGGCATCGCCTGCGCTCATGGCCATCGCACCCCCCACGATAGGGCCGCCCGCGGCCGGGACCTACGGCCTCGGCGGAGACGCGTATTGCGCCTGACGCGATTCGAGCCCGACATGGTTCGATCGCGACCGGCACGATTCGCCGTAGCTCCGAGCGCCGCCGCGAAGGGCACCTCAGCCACGGAGCGCACGCAGCGCGTTGAGGATCACGGCGAGGTCGATGGCCTCCTGCAACAGCGCGCCGGCGACCGGCGGCAGGTAGCCGAGCGCCGCGGCGCCCATCGCGGCGAGACTGAGGCCCATTCCCGCGAGCACGCTCTGGCGGGCGATGTGCAGCGCGCGGCGGCCGATGTGCAGCGCATCGGCAACGCGATCCACACGGTCAACGGTGATGACCGCGTCGGCGGTCTCCGAGGAGACGGTCGCCCCGGCGACACCCATCGCGATGCCGAGGTCCGCTAGCGCCAGCGCTGGCGCATCGTTGACGCCGTCGCCGACCATCACGACTGGGCGCAGCCGCTCCTCGGCGCGCAGGCTGCGCACGATCTCGAGCTTCTCCTGCGGCGACTGCTCGGCGTAGACGCGGTCGACGCCGAGCTCACGGCCGATGCGCTCGGCGACTGAGCGGCGGTCGCCAGAGACCATCGCCACGTGGCGGACGCCCTCGCCGCGCAGACGCTCGACGATGCGATCGGCGTCCGGGCGCAGCTCGTCGGCCATCACGATGACACCTCCGAGATGACCGTCTACACCGACGAGCACGTGCGCCTCGCCGGACCCGTGACCGCTCATCGCGGTGGCCGAGGCTACCTCTTCCGCGGGCACCCCGGCGGCGCGCAGGAACGCCCGGCTCCCAACCGCGACACGGTGGCCGTCGACGTCACCCTCGATGCCCTGGCCCGGCTCCTCCCTGACGCGGGCGGGCATGTCCAGCTCGAGCTCGGCCTCCCGCGCGGCATGCACGAGCGCGTCGCCGAGCACGTGCGCGGACATCCGGTCAACCGATGCGGCCAGGCGTAACAGCTCGCCGGCATCCCGGTGTTCGCGGGTCACGATCTCCCGCACCTCGGGCGTGCCGACCGTCAGGGTGCCGGTCTTGTCGAAGAGGATCGTGCGGGCCTCGCCGAGCGTCTCGATCGCCCCGCCGCCCTTGACGATGACGCCGGCGCGAGCGGCCCGCGAGAGACCGCAGACGAGCGCGATCGGCGCCGCGAGGATCAGCGGGCAGGGTGTCGCAACCACAACCACCGCCAGCGCACGTACCGAATCGCCGCTCAGCGCCCACGCGGCGCCGGCGACCAGAAGGGTCGCCGGCAAGAAGAAGCCCGCATAGCGGTCGGCCATCCGCACGAACGGAGCCCGCTGCGCCTGCGCCTGCTCGACCAGGCGCACAAGCGCCGCGTAGGCGCTCTCGGCAGCCGGTCGGTCGGCCCGCACCTCAAACGGCCCACCCGCGTTGGCAGCGCCGCTCAGCACCGGCATGCCGCGCGCGACCGTGACCGGCAGCGGCTCACCGCTCAGCGTGCTGGTGTCGATGACAGCCTCGCCGCTGAGCACGGTCCCGTCGACCGGGATCACCTCGCCGGCGCGCACCACAACGACGTCCTGTGCCTGGACCTGCTCGACGGGAACCTCTTCCAGGCGGCCCTCGCGCTGGCGCTGCGCGACCTTCGGCGCGCGCTGCAGCAGCGCGGTCAGCTCCCGCCGGGCCCTCGTCGAGGCGATGTCCTCGAGCGTCGAGCCGCCCGTGAACATGATGCCCACGATCAGCCCCGCCAGCTCTTCGCCGAGAGCGAGCGCTCCAACCATCGCGACCAGCGCGATGGTGTCCACACCCATGTGCCGTTCGACCACGACCGTACGACCAACCTCGAACGCCAGCTCGGCCGCGAGCAACGCCACGGCCGCCCGCCAGACATCATCGCCCGCCTCGCCGGCACCGGCGAGGTGCGCGAGTCCTCCGACCGCGAGCGCGGCCAGCGCTATCACAGCGAGCACGCGGGCGCGATGCTCGACCATGCCGCGCCACACCGGCGTTATGCCTCGATCGCCGGGCATCGGGTGGAGACCGGTGGGGATCGCCGGCACCGGCCGTGTCATGACGGCGCCCCGGCCGTGGTGGAGGCTGGGATACGCACCGTGAAGCCGCACAGCGCGAGCGCGCCGATCGACGCCGCGCTGGCAACCGCGGCGGTCAGGATCATGCCGATGTCGGGGATCGTCAGCGCGAAGAAGCCCCGCGTCGCTCCCAGCAGCAGAGCGACCACGTACGCGCCGGCCAGCACTGCGCACATGCCCGCAACCAGCGTCGAGCGCCGCACCGACCCTTCGGCCTCCAGGGCGATCACGAGGTACAGGCCACACGCGACGAGGATCGTGACCGCCACCGTACGCGCGTCGGGCACGGCGAGATCGAGGTCGTGCAGCGCGAACAGATAGCCCGCGAGGACCCCCGTGCCCACCACCACTCCCGCAGGCACCGCGAAGCGCGCGACACTGCGAACGAAGCGCTCCGGACGCCACGGACCGCTGCTGGGTGCGAGCGCGAGGAAGAACGTCGGGATGCCGATCGTGAGGCTCGCCGCGAGCGTGAGATGGCGCGGGAGCAGCGGGTAGGCCTCCGAGCTTGTGCCGATCGCGAGGATCAGGAAAGCGGCGAACGCGGACTTGGTCACGTAGAGCTTCGTCACTCGCTGCAGATTGCGCAGCGCCCGGCGCCCCTCGGCCACCAGCACCGGCACGCTCGCGAAGTCCCCGGAGATAAGCACGAGGTCCGCCACGCTGCGAGCCATCTGCGTGCCGCTGCCCTGGGCAATGGCCAGACGCGAGCTCTTCAACGCCGGCACGTCGTTGACGCCGTCGCCGATCATCGCGACGTAGTGACCCTGCTCACCGAGCGCCTGCACGAATGCCCGCTTCCCCTCCGGCGAGATGCGGCCCACCACGGTCGCCTGTGTCGCGACGACGCCCAGCTCGGCGAGATCGGACGGCAGCGACTCGCCATCCAGCACACCGGTCACGGGGATGCCGACATCGCGCGCAATCGCAGCCACCGTCTGGGGCGCGTCGCCCGAAAGCACCCTGATCTCGACCCCTTCGCGGCGCAGGAACGCGATCGTCTCACGCGCGCCCGGGCGCAGTTCCTCGGCCAGCACCACAAGACCCAGCGGCGTGAGGCCCGCCGGGGGTTGCTCATCGGGATCCTCCGGCAACGGGGAGCGGCCGCTCGCGATCGCAAGCACCCGCCGCCCTTCGCGCTGGAGCTCCTGCGCGCGCGCATGTAACGGACCGAGCGCAAACCGTCCCGGCGCTCCGAGGAAGAGGGCACCATCGCGCAGCGCCACCGCGCTCCAGCGCCGGCCACTGGAGAACTGCACCTCCCCCAGTGGAGTCTGGCCCTGTGCGGGAAGCGCGTCCGCGATCGCCCGCAGCGTCGCGTTCGGAGCCGATGCGCTCGCGGCGGCCTCGCCAAGCACGCTCCGCAGCCACTCCTCGGAGACGCCGGCGGCCGGCAGGATGTCGATGACTCGCAGCGCGGACTCCGTGAGCGTCCCCGTCTTGTCGATGCAGATCGTGTCCACCGACGCCAGCGACTCGATCGCGTTGAGCTGCTGCGCGAGGATCCCCCGCCGCGACATGCGCACCGCCGCGACGGCGTAGGTGAGGCTGACGAGCACCACGAGGCCCTCCGGGATCATGCTCACCACCCCAGCCGTGGAGGTGGAGACGGCGGTGTGTATCGGTACGTGACGGTGATACAGCGAGTACCCGAGCAGCGCCCCGAGTGCGAGCACGACCGCCACCAGCGCGTACAGCAGCCTGTTGATCGCGCGCTCCAGCGGCGAGCGCGGGTGGCGAAACGAGCGTGCCTCGCCGGTCAGACGGACGGCGAAGCTCTCCGCGCCAACTGCGGTGACCTCAAAGACCCCGGTCCCCTCGAGAACGAATGCCCCGGAGCGCACCTCTTCGCCGATCTCGCGAGCGGCCGGCTCGGACTCGCCGCTGAGAATCGACTCATCCAGACGCAGATCGGTCGCCGCGAGCAGGCGGCCGTCGGCCAGCACCTGCTCGCCGGGCGCCACCAGCGCGAGGTCCCCGGGCACGATCTCCTCGAGCGGGACCTCTCGCTCGCGCTGCTCGCGCACAACCCGCGCGCGGGGCGCGACCAGCAGCGAGAGGCGGTCGAGCGCGCGCTTGGCGCGCACCTCCTGCGTGATCCCGATACCGGAGTTCGCCACGATGACGCCCAGGAACAGCGCGTCGCGCCAGTCGCCGAAGATGAGCGTCACCGTGCCGAAGCCGGCGAGGATCGCGTTGAACACTGTGAGCACGTTGGCGCGCACGATGCTCGCGTAGGAGCGGCCCGTGCGCCGGCGCGGCGGACGACCTCGTGCCGCCAGGCGCCGCTCGGCCTCGCGCTCGCTCAGCCCGGCCGGCATCTTGGCATCTCCATTTCGCTTTGGGCCTCTCATGCACGCTCACGTTGCATGACACTTGTCCGATGCGCGCGTCTGCTGGGAGACGATGAGAAAACTCTACTGGGGTACATAACCTGCACTTAGGAGGTTTGTAAAACATGTTCTATGCTCGCGACGCAACGGCTGGGGATGCACGCGTCGCGGAGCTCGAGGTGATCACGTCAATATGCAACCTCTTTCCAATACCTTCTGCCGCTCCGCTGAGGGCACCGTCTGGACGGCGACGGGCCACGAGCGTCCCGTGTTCCTCGACGAGCGCGGACGTCGACGGCGCTGGGTGCTCGCCGGAGGAGTGTTCGCCGGCGCCGCTGCGGCCTTCTGGTTCGCCGCGCTGATCGCGGGCGCGATCGGATTCTCCACGCTGCCCTCGATGCGTGCCCCCATCCCGCTGTTTGCACAGAGGGCCTTGGTCCACGACATCGCGGGTGACAAACGCCACAATCACGTGGTCCTCGCCCTCGTCAGCGGTCGGCGCCAGTCATTACCGGTACGGGCCACGGGGTCGGCGACCACGGGGCCGGTGGTCGGCCGGCGGTTGATCTCGACCGAGTGATGAGGTACGCACGTCTGTGAGCGCCAGCCATCGATCCTGGGGCCGGCGCGCTCTGCTCGGCTTCTGCCTGGGCATGCTCATCCTGCTGCTGCTTGTCGACGGTGTCACCACCAAGACGGTCGGGGCGGCCGGCACGGGCGCGCGGAGCGTCACCGGTTCCTCCCTTGCGGGATCGGCGCCTGTGCTCCTCACAAACGGTCACGGCGGCCTGGTCTCACACCAGCCCCCGCCCGGCCATCGCATCGCGCTCACGTTCGATGACGGTCCCAACCCCACCTGGACGCCGAAGATCGCCGCGATCCTGCTGGCCGAGCACGTGCCGGCCACGTTCTTCGAGGTCGGCAGCCAGGTGGTTCGCTATCCGGAAGTGACCAGGATGCTCCATCGCGATGGGTTTGCGCTCGGCGACCACACCTTCACACACGCCGATCTCTCGCAACTGCCCGGTTGGGAGGCGCAGCTTCAGATCTCGCTCACCGAAAGCGCCATCAGTGGCATCACGGGGACGAGACCACGGCTGGTGCGCCCGCCCTACTCTTCGACCACCGAAGCGGTCACGCCCGCTGAGGAACGCGCGTGGGGAGCCGTGGCGGCTTCGGGCCATGTCATCGCCCTCTCCAATTACGACACTCAGGACTGGGAACGCCCCGGCGTGTCGACGATCGTCTCGAACGTTCTCTCCGAACCCGCCATCCGGCACGGCATCGGCGGGATCGTGCTGATGCACGACGCGGGCGGCAACCGCTCCCAGACCGTTGCCGCTCTACCCAAGCTGATCGCTGCGCTGCGCGCGCGCGGGTTCAGCTTTGCGACGGTCTCACAGATGGCGGACATGTCCCGCGCGCAGGCCGAAGTGCCCGCCACCGCCGGCCAGCGCCTCCGTGGGAGGGCGTTCGACATGATGCTCGCGCTTGCCGGTCTGGTCACGAACCTGCTCACAAGCGTGGTGATGCTGGTAACGATCCTCGTGGGTCTGCGCATGGTCGTCGAGCTCGTGCTCGCGCGGGTGCAGCTGCGGCGCGTGCGAGATCTTCCGATCGACCCGAGCTTCGCTCCGGCAGTCTCGATCCTCGTGCCCGCCCACAACGAGGCGGTCGGGATCGAGCGATCCGTGCGCTCTCTCTCCGGCTCGCGCTACGCGGGCGAGCTCGAGGTGATCGTCGTGGACGACGGCTCGACCGATGAGACCGCAACCATCGTCGAAGGGCTCGCGTTGCCCGGGGTTCGGCTGCTGCGCCAGGCCAATGCCGGCAAGGCCGCCGCGCTGAACCGTGCGCTCGCGGCCGCCAGCCACGACATTCTCGTGACGGTCGATGCCGATACGGTGTTCGAGCCCGAGACGCTCTGCGTGCTCGTCCAGCGCTTTCGCGAGCCCCACGTCGGGGCGATCTCCGGCAACACGAAGGTCGGCAACCGCCACGGCTTGATCGGGCACTGGCAGCACATCGAGTACGTGATGGGGTTCAACCTCGACCGGCGCATGTACGAGGTGCTCGGCTCCACTCCCACGGTGCCGGGCGCGATCGGCGCGTTCTCGCGCGAGGCGCTCGCCGAGATCGGTGGTGTCTCCGGCGCGACGCTTGCCGAGGACACCGACATCACGCTCGACATCGGTCGCGCCGGCTGGCGGGTGCTCTATGAGAACCGCGCTCGTGCGTGGACGGAGGCGCCGAGCACGCTGCGCGGCCTCTTCCGTCAGCGCAGCCGCTGGGCCTACGGCACGATCCAGTCGATGTGGAAGCACCGCCGCGCGCTCACGTTCGCCAGTGACGGCAGCAGCGCGGGGGGGCGTGCTGTGATGGTCATCCTCATCTTTCAGGTCTTGCTGCCGCTCGCCGCGCCCCTGATCGACCTGTTCGCGATCTACAGCATCGTGTTCCTCGACCCGATGCCCATCCTCGCCTTCTGGGTCGCGTTCAACCTGTTCCAGCTTGTGCTTGCTTGGGAGGCCTTCGGCTTTGACGGCGAGTCCCGGCGTCCCCTGTGGGCGTTGCCGCTGCAGCAGATCGGCCACCGCCAGATCTCTTATTTGGTGGTTTATGACGCACTCGTCTCGGCGCTGCTCGGCAGTCACTTGAGATGGCGTCACGCTGAGCGCACCGGCGCGGTGACGATGCCGGTGGGTGAGGCGCCGGTGCTCACTGGTGAGGTCGCGGTACTCGCCGGCGAACCCGAGACGATCGAAGCGACCCGCACATGACACGCACGCTGCCCGCGCTCGCCGCAGGGGCGCTGCTCGCCGCGAGCGCCGTCTCCGTCCTTGCCGCGGGCGCCGCGCCAAGCAGCGCTCCTTCGACTCCGGCTCCTGTGGTTCCCCTCCAGGAGAACGCCCTCGTCATGTTCCGCGTCAATCAGGTCGGCTACATACAGGACCGGCCCAAGCGAGCGCTCGTCATGACCCGCAAGGCCATCGTCTCGCGCCACTACTCGGTTCTCGCCGCGAACGGTAGGGTCGCCGCACGCGGCACGGCCACCGGACCCGCACGCTGGAACGCTCGCTACCTCGTCTACACGCTCGACTTCAGCCGCGTCACCGCGCCCGGCCTGTACACGCTGGACTTCGCCGGACACCGCTCGCCGCGCGTGCGGGTGGCCGCCGCCGCCGCGCTCTACCGCCCGCTGGCCGACGCGGCGCTGGCGTTCCTGCAATCCCAGCGCGACGGCCCCGAAACGATCCCAGGCGCGATGCACCGCCGGTCCTCGCATCTGAGCGACGCCTCCGCGAGCGTCTACAGCATGCCGAGCTATAGCGGCACCACGCTGCTCGGATCGCTCGTTCCGACCGGCGAACACGTCGACGTGTCGGGCGGCTGGTTCGACGCGGGCGACTACCTGAAGTTCGTCGAGACCGCGAGCTTCACCGACATCGCGCTGCTCTACACAGCCCGCGAATACCCCACCGGCGTTTCCGATCAGGCTGCGCTGCTCGCCGAGGTGCGCTACGGGACCGACTGGCTGCTGAAGATGTGGGATCAGAGCCGGCGCGTCCTCTACTTCCAGGTCGGCATCGGCGACGGCAACGACACCAGCATCCTCGGCGACCACGATCTCTGGCGCCTGCCCCAAGCCGACGACGCAAGCCGCGCCAAGCCCGGGTCGCCGACCTGGTTCGCGGTCCACCGGCCCGTGTTCGCCGCGAACGCTCCGGGGACTCCGATCAGCCCCAACCTCGCCGGTCGCGTCGCCGCCGCGTTCGGCCTGTGCGCGCAGGTGTTCGCCGCAAGCGATCCCGCCTACGCGGCGCGCTGCCTGCTCGACGGCCAGACGATCTACGACCAGGCCAACACCCACCCCGGCGCGACGCTGCTGACGAGCGCGCCCCACGCCTACTACACCGAGCCCGAATGGCGCGACGACATGGCGCTCGGTGCGGCCGAGCTGTATCTGGCCACGCAGCAGCTCGCGTCCAGCCCGGCCGTCCAGGCTCAACCGCCGCTGCCCCACACCGACCTCGGCTACTACCTCTCCCGCGCGGGGCAATGGATCAACGCCTACATCGAAGGGCCGCTCTCCGGCGAGGACTCGTTCAACCTGTACGACGTCTCGACGCTCGCCGGCCATGACATCGCGCAGATCCTGCGCACCCCGCTCGGTCAGGGTCTGCAGAAGGACAACAATGTGCCCGCCACTCCCGCCAGCTTGCTCGAAGACCGTCACGACCAGCTGAACCTCGCCGGGCGCCTTGCTCGCCAGGAACCATTTGGGCTGGCCAATCCATCCACCAATCTCGACACAGTCGCCCACGCGCTCGGCTATGTCACCGAGGCACACATCTACGACGAACTGGCTGGCACCGCCGCATATGAGCCCTTCGCCCAGAGCCAGCTCGGCTGGGTGCTCGGCGCAAATGCCTGGGGCACGTCGTTTGTCGTTGGAGCCGGCTCGGTATACCCGCACTGCCTTGCTGCACAGATCCCCAACCTCTCGGGCTCGCTGAACGGCCGCGGCGCGATCCTCGCGGGCGCGACCGTCAACGGGCCGACCGCTCCGGCCAACCTCCGCGAACTGGGCGCTCCCGAAGGCGCCCGCCCGTGCCCCACTCGCTCGTCCGCAGATCCCTTCCGAGCTCAAACAGGGCATGGTCTGGCGTATCTCGACAATGTCCGCTCGCCCACGACCTCCGAGCCCGCAGGCGACCTGGCCGCGCTCACGCTGCTCGCCTCAGCCCAGCTCGCCTCGGGCGGATAGAAGAGGAGGTGAGAAGCTTCTCAAGATGGCGTGACAGGCCTGCCGGAGAGCTAGCATCGATGTCTTGACGCGGCGAGATTTTTCCCCCAGTGGCGATGCGCGAGGTCATGCTCGAACGCTCGTGCGCGTCGAGGGACGGCGTTCGCGCGATCGCGGAGATCGCCGGCCTCGGGGCGTCTATACGCGGCGGCGCCTCGGCGCTATCGCGGCGGTCGCGTTGCTCCTAGCGGGCGTGGGCGCGTACGCATACAGCATGGGTGCCGGAGCTTCCGATACGCGCCATACGCGCGCGGCGAGCGCCGCGGCCACCGGACGGCAAGCGGCCACAGCCGGGGCCAGGCCCGCGGCCGCGACACGCACCCCCGCCCCGCCGCATCTCGTGGTGAGCGCGCCGGGGCGCGCGACGAGCGGCTGGACGGTAGTCGCACGGGTTCACGGCCAGCCCGCCGCGTGGATCGCCCAGCGCTCGGGGGCGACCCTGATGCGCTTCGATCAGGGGCTCATGCATCTCACGCTGCACGCGGGCTCAAGCGACGGAGGGGTCGGCGGCTGGACCTACGGCGATGAGATCACCCCGCGGGAGATCCACCTGCTGATCGCCGGTGTCAACGGCGGGTTCAAGCTCACCTACCACGATGCGGGCTTCTCCTCCGGTGGCCGCGTGGCGGCTGCACTGAAGGCTGGACTTGCGTCGATCGTCACCTACACCGATGGGACGACCGACATCGGGGCCTGGCGGGCGGGCGTGCCCAGCGCGGGCAAGACCGTGTTCTCGGTGCTGCAGAACCAGCGGCTGCTCGTCGATCGCGGAGTGGCCGCGGCGAGCGTGTCGAACTGCATCATCGCGTGCTGGGGCGAAACGATCGGCTCACAGACGAGCGTCGCCCGCTCGGGGCTGGGGATCACCGCGAGCGGGCAGCTCGTGTGGGCCGCCGGCGAGC
>Ga0209415_10018532_pt1 | contig 10974 bp, 8 predicted proteins | sample PeaSoiSIISIP2007_FD_187696 | JGI IMG/M metagenome (GOLD analysis project Ga0209415, IMG submission 187696) | Peat soil microbial communities from Weissenstadt, Germany - SII-SIP-2007 (SPAdes) (version 2) | ecosystem: Environmental > Terrestrial > Soil > Wetlands > Peat | place: Germany...
ACTTTCTGCAGGGGAATCAACTATAAACATCAAACAGAGACAAAGGGGTTACCACAATTTAGTTAGGTAACCCCTTTGTCTCTGTTTTTACTGCACTACACTTTCACCGGTAATCAGCCACCGTGAATTCTGTTTCAGCAGATTAACACGTACATGTATATTCTGTTCATGTGCTTCCCCGACAGGGGTGGCATCTGCCAAGTTAAAGTCCCTTGCTGTGTACCGGTAATCCGCTCGAATTGTAGCCGTATTAGCATCTGCATTTTCGATGTCAACTCGATCAAAGGTTATTTGACTCACATCTAAGCCTAGACCTTGAACCAAGTATCCCTCCGCTCTCCGTGCATGTTTTTCGAACAATTCCCCGGTATAAGCTTTGGCCAGTTTGAGGCGAAAGCTATCCATATCCACGGACTTCCAAGCATCGAAGAAAATCCCGATATCCTGCTTATAGTCTGTTATGATTTCTTGATTCTGGGGACTTAACCCTGCTGCATTCTTGTTGTCATCATTTTGCCCGAGGGAAAGAGGATCATTTTGTTGCGTTCCCGAATTAGAGGTAGAATCCGAATTTAAATTAGTCCCATCTAGGGGGGGATTGTTTCCGACTGGAGCATCCGGTGCCGTGTTTGAGAGTGGAGAGGTTTGCGTCGGGTTACTAACCGCTCCAGCAACTGTTTGAATCTTGTCTTGGCCACGTAGTTTGGAGATAAATGATGCTGGGGAACTCGAATTTGTGAGTAAAGTTACGCCCAGGGTTCCAACTGCTACACCAAGACCTAAGGCTAGGGCTCCTACTAAATAATTGATTTTACGCATATAGACCAAAATCTCCTTCAACTGGATTTTTATTACTATTTTTGCCAGCTCAAGGGTATTTTAGACATACATTAAAAAAAGTACAAGTCCTATCCCTTTTGCGGCAGGCCTTGTACTTTTCTATTCAATTTTTTATTGCTTGGAAATGCGACAACTAAAGTGTTTAACCTTGTAATCCAAGATCATAGCATACATGATTTAGTTGTCTATTCAATTATCAAAAAGACCCCAATTAACTTTAAGATAATCATTCCTTTCAATTCAGATAATTTATCTTAATTCAGCTTTTTCATGCTTAAGCATTGTCTTAGCTTACTGACTGATTTATTCTAACGTTTAATACATAATACAAGAGCCACCGTGCACCTCGGAAACAATTTAGCTGGTTTGTTAGCGCATATCTTACTCTAGCTAAGCTTCATTTCATTCCTATATCCCTTGCGTTAGCAGATGCCTAAATTATGTCCGTTTGGTTGCAAATGGCGTCGCTCCGTAGACTTTTGCATTTACATCATTACGCATGAGATGCGCATCTAGATCGTGAATTTCTTGGTGGAACTGTTCGATCCGTGCTTTATCCTTTGAATCAAACGCATCGATTCCTTTATTTAGAAGCACATCTAGGTATCCGGTGAAAGCTAAAGCCTTGGAAGCATTCGCTTCGTTCTTAATCTGCTTGTCCAAGAGCGTCTTGTGGAACACAATATACTTTTTAATGTCTTGTTCGTTCAACTGCGGACCCGCCGCCGGCCCATAGAGATAACCGTCTACATATTCGTGGATGTTCCACGCGGCGCCATAGATTAAAGTCTCAGCGTCATTACTTAAGGCGTTTTCGCCGAAGAACATGGCGACGGACGGTGCCAGGTCTAATTGTTTGGTGTCCGGTTCTCTATATTTGCTCTTGGAACTGGCATCGACTTGTGGCGGCGGGCTGATCGTACTAGGTGCTGTCGCCGTTGGCGTGGCTTTTCCTGGTGGAGCGGTTCCGTCTGGCAACACCGTGCCTTGGGCTCCATCGCTAGCCTTAGTACCATCAACGGCCGGAGATTGAATGACTACCTGGTCAGTGATGGAGCTTTGTTGTCTAAAAACCTTCCAGACACTAGGGCCATAAACCCCTGCCGCAACAACTGCACCAGCTAGCACCAACGTTCCTGCTAAGGTCACGATTCTCTTTTTGTCCATTGGTATCAGTGGTCTCATTAGTCTCTTCCCTCCTTAAAACTTTTATTATGGTACGTTGATATTTTACCAATTTTTAGGAGAGAAGCGTGTCACTTTTGCTGTAAAGCTTGGCCTATTTTCCGTCCTCTAGCGTTTAGAAATGCCAAAAGATTCCTTTCAGTGCATAAATTTCGCGAAAATTAAGCAGCATAGTCCAAATTTAATTTCAGTCTCTAGTCCACAATTTTTGTATTTAGAACCAAAGCCTTTAAATATTTCATAAGGTCTTCGGAAAGATCTGTTCTGCGTAACGCATATTCGATGGTTGCTTCTACAAAACCGAGCTTATCTCCGACGTCATACCGCCGGCCTTCAAATTCATACGCAAGGATTTCCTGATAGCGACTCAGTTCCTTAATCCCATCCGTGAGCTGAATCTCTCCGCCCTTGCCTGGCTGAAGGACCCCTAAAATAGGGAATATCTCTGGATTTAAGATATACCGCCCCATTATGGCTAAGCGGGTTTCTGGCGCATCCTCAGAACGAGGTTTTTCCACCATATTCTTCGCTCGATAAAGACGATCGGCAAACTTTTCACCATCCACGATCCCGTATTTAGACGTATCCTCAAGCGGTACTTCCTGGACTCCAACCATACTTGCTCCATAGCGCTCATAATGATTCATCATTTGGCGCAAAGCAGGCACTTCAGAATAGATGACATCGTCCCCTAAAAGGACTGCAAAGGGTTCATTGCCGATAAATTTTCGGGCGCTATAGATCGCATGTCCTAAACCTAAGGCTTCCTTTTGCCGAACGTAATAAATATCCGCCATTCGAGCGACGTCTTGTACCAAATCTAGGAGTTCATCTTTCGCGTTTTTTTCTAAAAATGCTTCTAGTTCCATCGAGCGGTCAAAGTGGTCTTCGATGGCCCGTTTATTACGTCCTGTAACAATAATAATGTCTTCAATTCCAGATTGAATAGCCTCTTCTACAATGTATTGAATGGTCGGTTTATCCACAATAGGCAACATCTCTTTCGGTTGGGCTTTTGTTGCTGGCAAAAACCGAGTTCCTAGTCCAGCGGCTGGTATCACTGCTTTACGAATTTTACGCATTGTTCCACTCTCCTTTAATATCACAATTCACTTATCCCTTATGAAGCTATGAAAAGGGCTACCCCCATTTCCAAAACATTCCTGCTTCAATGATACATGCTCTAACCCTGTCTAACCATACTAAATCCATGAAAACACTAAAACGCTTCTTGATTTACGGAATTATTGGCCTAGTGCTCGAGGTCATTTATACAGGTTTAGCCTCCCTCCTCAAAGGGGATTTAAGCATGCATGGGTTTACCTTCTTAGTGATGATACCCATCTATGGTCTATCAATATTTCTCGAACCCTTACATGCTCACCTACGGACTTATCCTTGGTGGATCCGCGGACTGGTCTATTTAGCCATGATCTGGGCGATTGAATACTCTTGTGGTGTTATTTTGGCGGGATTCTTAGGCCATTGTCCCTGGCACTACACTGACCCTTTAAACGTTAATGGCTATATTACCCTCCGAATGGCCCCTGAGTGGTTTCTTGCTGGCTTAGGCTCCGAAGCTCTCCATGATTTCTTGGACAAATTGCCGTTAGAAATCTAGGGTTAAATTTTAAAGTGACCCATTAACTGCGTCAAGTTCTTGGCTAAAACATCTAAGCTTTCTGCCGAGGCAAATAATTCTTCGACAGAGGCGTTTTGTTCCTCTGCAGCGGCAGCTGTGGTTTGGGTGCCAACTGAAGTAGATTCGGCCTGATTCACGACGTTTTGCATGCCGACTTTTATTTGTTCTCCGTCTTTTTGAACCTTCTGTACAGTGACTTCAATATCCTGTGCCAATCCAGCACTTTCTTCCACCGAGTTGAGGATCACACTAAATTGCCGAGAGATTTCTTCTAGGTAGGCACTGCCTTGGTTTACGCTATCCATGCTAGTTTTCATCCCTTGATGGGCGCTCCGTGAAGCCTGCTGCATTTCCTGGACTCGCTGAGAAATATCAATCAAACTGGTTTGAACTTGCTCGGCGAGTTTACGGACTTCTTCTGCCACAACTGCGAATCCACGTCCGTTCTCTCCCGCTCGTGCAGCTTCAATGGCGGCATTTAACGCTAAGAGGTTTGTTTGTTGCGCGATATTGTCGATAATTTGCACTGTCTGGGCAATCTCTTCTGATTTTTCATCCACCTCACCGATCACCTGGTTTAAATTGTGGACCTGACTCTCTATTTCACCCATTTGCTTGACCACTTGTCCGAGGGCCAGATTTCCAGCGCGGGAAAGTTCCGCGGAACGCCCGGAGGCACGGCTTACTTTTTCGGCGCTCTGTTCAGTTTGCTTTAGTTCATCAATCACCTGGCTCATCCGTTCCTGGTTTTCCGTCATTTCCTTGGCTTGCATTTCAGCATCGTTGGCGATTTCGGTCGCGGATGTAGCAACTTGTTCTGCGGCTTGAGCAGATTGTTCAGCACCTTGGCGCATCTCTTGAGCCGTCTGGGCCAATTGGCTAGCCATGTCGACTACTTCCGTCATGGTGCTTCTCAAGGAGGTCACCATATCACCAAAGGCCTTTTGTAGTTCCAGTTCTTCACGATTCCAAACTTTCCAAGGAGCCTTCTTCTTACGGGCAATATCCCCAGCAGCAATTTCGGTCGCATTTTGCAGTAAATGAGTCATCATCTTGCTGAGGGCCCGACTCAATGCCCAGCCTATGACGATGCTGATCAAAATATCAATCACGATGCATATAATCGAAAGAGTTGAAGCGTTCTTAAAAATTAGCATCATTTTGTCCATACTGTCTGAGTTTACACTATTCATTTTGGAGTTAATCAGCTTTTGCAGGATATCTCCTGCTAACTGGTTCTTTGGTCCTGCTACGTCAAACATATTGGCTTTCGCTTCGTCCATCCGTCCATCTTCTGCGTATTGAGTCGTAAATTGAGCTGACACCACATAATCATTCCAGGCAGTTTTAAATTGCTTCCACAATGTATCATCTGCCGACGACTTCGGAAGGGCTTCTATCTTGGCGATCTCCTTTAGCATGGCATCTTTTTTCTGATCGACTTTAAGCAAAAAGTTCTGACGCTCTTCAGGACTGCGTGCGCTAACGGCTAAGACGACATTTGACCTATAGTCCTGGGCATCATAATGCATCTGCGAAAATAAGTTCATCGGAACCACGTCTTGTTGATAAACCTGATTTGAAGCATCGTGCATTTGATTCATCCCATAGATTCCGATTGTTCCGACCACCCCCGCAGCCAAAGCAATAAACACCATTAATGCCGTAACCTGAAAGCCAAGACTCCGCTTCTTAAAATTCAATTCTGTCACTCCTCCAAATAAACATCATACTCTACTACAACTTTTGCTACGATAAAACTTCATCACTAAATTAAGTATTTCGACGCAGAAAATAAATATCCTGTTGAAATCGTCTGGCTAATAAAAAACAAAACACAGGAACGATTAAATCGCCCTTGCGTTTTGTCCATGTTGCACTCACTTGCCTACTTTTTGGTCTCGTTAGTAGGTTCTACCTTCTCTAAAATCTGATCAACTAGTCCGTATTCTTTTGCCTCGTCAGCCGTCATATAGTAATCGCGATCGGTGTCTTTCTCAATCCTCTCTATCGGTTGCCCGGTTCTTTCTGAAAGGATTTTATTCATCTTTGCTTTGGTCCGGAGCAGCTGTTTAGCTTGGATTTCAATCTCGGTCGCTTGTCCAGAGAGACCGTGGCCGCCGATTAAGGGTTGGTGGATTAACACCTCCGAATTGGGAAGCGCAACCCGTTTCCCTTTCGCACCCGCTGCAAGGAGGAAGGCCCCCATACTGGCTGCCATCCCAATACAAATCGTGCGGACGTCTGAGCGAATGTACTGCATGGTGTCATAGATGGCCATTCCGGCTGTGATCGAACCCCCCGGACTGTTGATATACAAATTGATATCCTTTTCTGGATCCTCCGCTTCGAGGAAGAGCATTTGTGCTACGATAAGATTGGACACATCATCATCAATTGCACCCCCGAGAAAAATGATTCGGTCTTTGAGAAGACGCGAGTATATATCGTAGGAGCGCTCCCCACGATTCGTTTGTTCTACAACCATTGGGACGAGATAACCCATTTATTATTCCCCCTATTCGCTTAATTAGTCATCACTGCAGTCAACTTAGTATATTACTCATCGAGTAATTTTATTTTAGTACAATGGTCAGTTAAGGTCAAATTTTTTATTGCAAAAACCTCTACCCACTTTACATATTCTAAAAATTTACACGATTAGTTGCAACAATGAACACTATGCAATATATGGTAATATTGTACTCTCATGGAGCTCTCTTTGCAAATCTATTTCATCCTCTGACGGCTGGGATCGCCACAAAAAAATCCGCTATCCTCTGATAAAGGATAACGGATTTTAGAAAAGGCCTATACGATAAGAAGGGGCGCTTTAGGAGAAGACGCTTTGTAATCCCCTGCAGCCTTCTATCTGCTTAGATAAAATCTGGATATGCTTCTTCCCCATGTAGTGATAAATCCAACCCGCTTGTTTCCTGTTCCTCACTGACACGAAGTTTCATCACCAGGCTTATTGCTTTCAAGATAATGAACGTTGCTACCACCGCAAACACTATCGTAATCACGACACTCTCAACCTGAATCCATAAGAGCGAAGCATTTCCGTAGAACAAGCCATTGTTGCCAGCAGGATTGATGACCTTAGTGGCAAATATCCCTGTTGCCAAAGCTCCCCATGTCCCACCAATTCCATGGCAACCAAAGGCGTCCAAAGCATCATCATACCCAAATTTTGCTTTCATCACACTGATGGTAAAATAACAAATCGTACCGCCAACCAAACCGATGAAGATAGAGGAGAGTGGCGTTACAAAACCCGCACCTGGAGTTATGGCTACTAATCCAGCAACCGCACCGCTGGCGGCACCAAGGACGGTGGATTTTCCTCTGTGGAGACGTTCCACTACCGCCCAAGCTATAGATGCTGCAGCTGCGGCGGTATTTGTATTCACAAAGGCCATAGCCGCTAAGCCGTTCGCGCCCAGGGCGCTCCCGGCATTAAACCCAAACCAACCAAACCAAAGGAGTCCTGCACCTAAAATTGTCATTGGTATGTGATGCGGTGCCATTGATTCCTTGCCGAGTCCTTTACGTTTTCCGAGGATCATAGCCACGATCAAGGCAGAATATCCCGAACTAATATGGACCACATTTCCTCCAGCAAAGTCCAAGGCACCCAGATTCCTTAAGAAACCACCGACACCCCAGATCCAATGGGCCAAAGGATCATAAACAAAGGTTGCCCACATTAGAACAAATACAATAAAGGCCGAAAAGCGCATCCGTTCTGCGATAGAACCGCTGATTAAGGCGGGAGTGATAACTGCAAACATCATTTGAAAGGCCATGAAAACAATGGCAGGAATGGTCGCTGCATAGTCCGCATTGGGAGTTACCCCAACTCCATTCAAACCCAACCAATTTAAACTTCCAATTATACCGTGATAGTCTGGACCAAAGGCCAACGTATATCCCACTAAAATCCATTGTAAAGACATGATACCAAGGACGATCCAACTATGCATGATGGTACTGAGAACGTTCTTTTTACGCACCATACCACCATAAAAGAGCGCTAAACCGGGGGTCATCAGAAAAACCAATGCTGTCGAAATCAAAACAAAACTTGTATCTCCCGTATCCATAAACATTCCTCCTCTGCAAAAAAAAAGGCACCTAAGAAGATACTCTGCAATCTTGAGAGTATCTTCAAAGCGCCATTGCTTTGCTTTCGTTTTTTTCCAACCAAAGACTATCGGCTGTGCACACCTTTATACCTGATATTCTAGCACGATTATAAAGCGTCTTGCAACACTTTTCTTAAATGAATCATGTATACCTACCCCAACCTCTCTCTGAAGTGGAGAACTGGCGAGACGCCCGCTTATAAAAGTGGGCGTCTCGTCGTTGGATCCAAAGAGATCGCTGGAGACTGTGGTGTTTCCTTTACCTCAGGAAACAAGTCGATTTTCTCTAGAATTACTTGAATCCTTGCCCGTTCACGCTCCGCAAAAATTCCACTTTCTAACGTTTTCATATACCGTACCAGCGCTACTTCAATAATTTCCAGCTCGTGATCCGTAAATTGGACCATGCCCCTTCCTCCTTCCTAAGCGTTTGTCGTAGACAATATCCAAGGCATCTTTGACTTGTTATTTTCTTTCATATGCCTTAGATATTCACGCCGAAGGAAAACAGAACAGGGTACTATGCTCAAGCTTGATGGAAAATGTAAGTCATAACGTTCATCAACGCTGGCAAGATGTAGGGGTCATAGACAAAATTCAAGAACATAAATAAGACCAGCCCCACGAGACCACCGATCATTGATCCATTAATCCTGATCCATTGGAGATCATTACCTGCTTTCTCCTCAATAAATTGATTGAGGTCCTGATCCGTGTACGCGGCAAGGGTCTCTCTGACCATACCACCGATCAGGTCATGCTCATTTTGAATCACCCGGCAGAAGGTATCCACCAGGAATGAATTGACCTTCTCCTGAAGTTCTGAGTTATGCTGAATCCTGACCCAGTATTTCTCCAGGCTAGGGTGAATCGCACGATATAGGGCATTCGGTTCCGCGAGAGTTGAAGAAGATAGGGCTAGGGTTCGCGCTGTCTCAAGTAGAGATGCCAAGAATTTGCTCAATAGGTCATCGGTTAATACGTCCTCTTTCCATTGCTCGATTTGAGCACTAAACAGGTCATCACACTCTAGTTCTTCTATTTTATTGAGAATAGTTTCCTTTAGACTACTACGCAAGGGATCGAGCGGGTCTCTAAATTTGCGTAAGGTTAGGAGGAGTTCCACTTGCAGCGCATCGGCAGCTTCATCGAGGTTTAACCCATCTGACATTTCCACAAAGCCCATCAAGGTACGAAAAATTGACCCTCCGTTGCCTACTTTCTCTGCTTTAATTTCTTCGAGATAACTGAGAATACTCTGACGTGTTTCTCCATCAGCGGCTTTATCCCAGAGCCCTTCAGCTAAGCGATCCAGTCCTAAATCAAAATATCCCTGTTGTAACGCCCACTCACTTATGCTCTGCACTCTGAGCGCCAAGTTCCAAGTCTTCGCCGTGGATCGGATAAAAACGGCTAGTTTTTCAGCCAGTTGAGCTGGATCCTGTTTTTCTGCATAGCTCCTTAGATATACTAAAATCAGGTCAGTTAGGTAAGCTGATCCACCTGCTTTCTCCACGCTGAGAAGAATTCCCTCAATAAAAGGAATCCCCTCAATTTTCTTACGAATTATATTCATGTTCAGTAACTCTGTTTGGACGATGGACGCCACAGCTTCAATCACTTTTGCGCGGTTGCGAGGAATCAGGGCGGTATGATAGCCCCAACCCAGTGGCTTTTTGAAAATCGCTGTTACGGCAAACCAATCCGCAATTCCACCTACTAAGGCCGCTTCCGAGACGAAAACCATCAGCTTGATTCCAAAGCTATCTGGGTTAAAATGTTCCAGCAAGGCAGAACCTAAGAAAAATAGAAAGACTACGGTCAGGGTAATATTCGCCCTTCTGTGATAATTCATTTTAACACCACCCCAAGCAGATAGATCAACATACCGACCAGACTGCCTACTACCGATCCGTTAATCCGAATCATTTGCAAGTCATTGCCGGCCTTGTCCTCGATCAATTCAACAAGCTTGTCATCTGTCAGAGGGTCAAGACCTTCATGAACCATACGTCCAATAGCCTCGTGATGGAAGCCGATCTGTTTTTCAAGGGTAAGTTTGACCCTCTCATCCACCTTCAACCTAAAGGTGCGATTGCTTGCTATTCTGCCAAGATGCTCATCCCAATTGTTCCCTAAGTCCTTCATAAAGAGCAAAAGCACAGATGGCACTTTTTCTAGGCTTGTCCCTATGAACGACGGAATGGTAAGAAAAAACCGATTAATACTTTCTTGAAGCAGAGAATTCGTCTTAATTTCCAACCCAAAGCGGAGCAGAGAATCCTTAAGCCACTGCTCAACTGTACCGTCCTGCAGGGCCGTTTTGACCTTTTCTTGGAGACCATGCGCCAGAACTGAGGGCGCGGGCAGGAACTTTACGACCATTTTACGAGTAGGATTATTTTCGCCATACCTTAGCAAAGCTGCTTCCAGCATATTCATTAGGGCAACCTTGACCTCAGGTTGCTCCATGTATTCATTGAGTGCCCAGCAGATAGCTTTCAAAAGCTGATCGACATTTCCGTGGTTTAATGAAAACTCAATAATTTCCGCCAAAGTTTGCGAAAGATTCATCCTATCTAAGTTCTCTTGGAGTAAGACCTGAATAATCCGCGTGGATTCTCCTTGCTCCAGCTGTCGATCAAAATCCTCGGCAAGATTCCTCAGCAAGAGTTCGAAAGCATGCTTAACCTCCTGCTTACCCAAAATTCGAATCAGCACGCCTGAAAAGTCCCAAGTGGATAATTTACGGCGTAGCACATCTTGAGAAAGTAATTCATCCTGTACCATATCTGCCAAGGCTGCAAAAATCCGTTCTCGGTTCTGTGGAATTATCTCAGTGCGAATTACTTTGCCCGGTCGAATTCCCAAGGGACGTCGAAAAAGCGCTGTCACAGCAAACCAATCGGCAAGCCCGCCAATCATTCCCGCACTACATCCACTCGAGATAAGCCCGCCGAAAAAACCCGCATGGAACGGGTAACTGAGCATAAATCCCAGAGTAATCCCCCCCAGGGTGAGATTTGCAGTCTTAGTATTATTTTTTCTTTTCGTCATTTTTTCACCTACATCAAACAATATGAACCTAAAATCCCGCATTTTTTTATACCTACAAGGAAAAACACTGTAAATACGCCTTGGGGAATTCTGAACGGGGAA
>Ga0209415_10018534_pt1 | contig 10974 bp, 12 predicted proteins | sample PeaSoiSIISIP2007_FD_187696 | JGI IMG/M metagenome (GOLD analysis project Ga0209415, IMG submission 187696) | Peat soil microbial communities from Weissenstadt, Germany - SII-SIP-2007 (SPAdes) (version 2) | ecosystem: Environmental > Terrestrial > Soil > Wetlands > Peat | place: Germany...
GCGGCCTCGGCCGCCGCCTCGAACGCGAGCATCGTCGAGGCGTGACGGGCCGGATAGTCTTTCACCGCTTCGAGCACGGAGAGCTCCGAAAATCGTCCGGATGGCGCGGGGCCACCTGCCTTCAACATAGCACGAAGGCCGTCGCGGGCCACCTCGATCTCCTCTGGCGTCGCGCCGATGACGTGCGCGCCGAGCACCGCGGCCGCCGCCTGGCCTAGCGCGCAGGCCTTGACCTCCTGGGCGAAGTCGCTGACGCGCCCGGCCCTCACCTTGACGTCGACCAGGATGCGCGAGCCGCACAGCTTGGAGATCTTCTCAGCTGACGCATCGGGCGCGGCGAGCCGGCCGGTGTGCGGGATGTTGGCCACCAGCTTTAGCACGCGTGCGGAATAAAGATCGTCGATCATGGCGCCCCTAAGGTGGTCGCTTGCGCCTGCTCGCGCCAGAGCGCCTCGGCGCGGTCCCGCACCGCCTCGCCGAGCGCGGCGAAACCCTGCCTCAGGCTGGGCTTGAGCCGCCGCACGACCGCGCCGCTCAGCACGCCGGAGAAGATCTCGCCGTTCGAGAAGATGCAGCCCACGTCCGACATGGCCTCGATCTCGAGATAGCGCACGGTGCGCACGAACCCGCCGACGTGCGACGTCCGCCAGTGGATCGCTTCGTTCGGCGTCCAGTCGGTCACGGTGGCCAGAAGCTCCGTCTCGGGCTGATTAGGAAGCATGAGCCGGAGCTTGAGCGTCTCGCCATAGCCGATCCGACCCGCGACTTCGGGATAGAGCGGGTTCCACTCACGCCACCGGTCGAGGTCGTGGACGACGTCCCAGACCACAGACGCCGGCGCCTTCACCCCCAACCTGTGTTCGATCTTCGTCGGCATCGTCCGCCTATGTCGGCTTGCGCCAGGTCGGGCCATTGGGCCCGTCCATCACCTCGACGCCAAGGGCGCCGATCTCGTCGCGGATGCGGTCGGCCGTCGGCCAGTCCCGCGCCGCCCGCGCCCGCGCCCGCGCGTCGATCAGGCCCTCGATGCGCTCCCTGAACGCCGGGTCGGCGGCGCCCTGGAACCAGGCCTCGGGATCGGCTTTGAGGAAGCCGATCAGCTGGCCGGCGGCGAGCAGCTCACCCTTGAGCCTGCCGCGTTCTCCCGTCGGCGCTGTCTCCAGCTGCTGGGCGAGGCTGAACAGCTCGGCATAGGCCCTGGGCGTGTTGAGGTCGTCGTCGAGCGCCGCCATGAACGCCGCGCCCGGTTCGACCGCCTCGGCTTCGACATCCGCGGCGCGCAAGAGAGCGCCGTACAGCTTGTCGAGCGCGGCCTTGGCGTTCACCGGGGTCTCTTCACTCCAGGCCAACGGCTGGCGGTAGTGGCTGGCGAGCAGCGCCCAGCGCAGCGCCTCGCCCGGGTACTTGCTCACTAGGTCGTGGGCCAGGATCACGTTGCCGAGGCTCTTCGACATCTTCTCCGCGCCCATGTTCAAAAAGCCGTTGTGCATCCAGTAGCGGGCGTACTCGGCGTCGTGGGTGGCGCAGACTCCTTGCGCCATCTCGTTCTCGTGGTGGGGGAAGATCAGGTCGTTGCCGCCGCCGTGGATGTCGATCGGCAGCCCCAGCGTCTTTTCGATCATCGCCGAGCACTCGATGTGCCAGCCGGGGCGTCCCGGGCCGAAGGGCGAGTCCCACACCGGCTCGCCCGGCTTAGACGGTTTCCAGAGCACGAAGTCGGCCGGGTTCTGCTTGTAGGGCGCCACATCGACGCGGGCGCCGGCGATCAACTCGTCCAGCGGCCGGCGCGAAAGCTTGCCGTAGTCGGAGTAGGCTTGCGTGTTGAACAGTACATGCCCGTCGGCCTCGTAGGCGGCGTTGTTGCGGATCAACCGGCCGATCATGTCGATGATCTCGGCCATGGTCTGGGTCGCGCGTGGCTCGAACGTGGGCCGAAGAGCGCCCAGCACCGACATGTCGGCATGGTAGGCGTCGAGGTAGCGGCGGGTGATCACCTCGATCGGCACGCCCTCGTCGGCCGCCTTCTGGTTGATCTTGTCGTCGACGTCGGTGACGTTCGCCGCGTAGAGGACGTGCTCTTCGCCGTACGTTCGCCTGAGCAGACGGAACAGCAGGTCGAACACCACGACCGGCCGCGCATTTCCGATGTGGGCGTAGTTGTAGACGGTCGGGCCGCAGACATAGACCGTCACGCGCGCGGGATCGCGCGGCTCGAACGGCCGCTTGCGCCGCGTCATCGTGTCATAAAGGACGAGATTCATCGTCTATTGATGCATGGAAAACGGTTGTCCGCACCCGGGCGGCTCCCATATAGCTTTGGGAGTCGCGGGAGACCATGGGCGGCCAGCTGGCGCTGCTGATCGGACTTCTCCCGCCATCGTGAAAGGGTGGCACGCGTCATTTCCGGGGCCCTCGCTCCGGCGCAACTCAGCCCTGGGAACTTTTGAACATGGACGCCTTTGCAAAGGACCGGGGCCCGGTCGGCGCGAGCGAGCTTGACCTGCACCCCGTCCAGCGCCCGACGCGCGAGCAAGCGCTCGAGGCGGTGCGGACGCTGATCGCCTGGGCCGGCGACGACCCGAGGCGCGAGGGGCTGGTCGGCACGCCCGAACGGGTGATCGAGGCTTATGGCGAGTGGTTCGAAGGCTACGGCCTGGATCCGGCCAAGGAGCTCGACCGCACCTTCGAGGACGTGCAGGGCTACGACGGCATCGTCATGCTGCGCGACATCGAAGTGGAGAGTCACTGCGAGCACCACATGGCGCCCTTCCTCGGCAAGGCGTTCGTCGCCTACATGCCGACCAACAAGGTCGTCGGCCTCTCCAAGCTCGCCCGCGTGGTCGAGATCTTCGCGCGCCGCCTGCAGACGCAGGAGACCCTGACCCAGCAGATTGCCGACGCCATCAGCGACGACCTCGAACCGGCCGGCGTGGCCGTGCTGATCGACGCCAAGCACGAGTGCATGACCACCCGCGGCGTGCATCATCGCGATGTGTCGACGATCACCACCCAGTTCACAGGCGTGTTTAAGACCGACCCCGAACTGCAGCGCCGCTTCATCAGCTTCTGCAATCGGACCTGAGGGCGGGCTAGCCGCCTGCGCGTTCGGTCGCCGGCCGCACCGCGTCGGCCTGAGGCTCTTCGGCCGCCGCCCCCTCGGCCGGGCGGTGCACGGTGGTCACCAGGACGAAGCTGAGCAGCATCAACAGGTACCACGAGCCCAGCTTGCCGAGCGGCACCATCGCCCATCCGTGTCGCTGCGCCGGATAGATCCACGCGCCGGCGAAGGTGCCGAGGTTCTCGGCGAACCAGATGAAGATCGAAACCAGGACCGCGCCGAGGATCAGGTGCATGCGCCTGGGCGCGCGGTCGGGCGTGAACGCAAACGAGGTGCGCCAGAAGATCAGCGCCGAGAAGGCGAACAGGCACCAGCGAATGTCGGGCAGATAGTGGTGGGTGAAGAAGTTGGCGTAGGCCAGGGTGGCGAGCAGCCAAAGCGTCCAGCGCGGCGGGAAGTGGCTGAAGCGGATCTCGAACAGCCGCATGGCGCGGGCCATGTAGCTGCCGATCGAGGCGTACATGAACCCCGAGAACAGGGGCACGCCGGCGATGCGTAAGATGCTGGGCTCTGGGTAGATCCACGAGCCGTGGGCGGTCTTGAACACGTCCATCGCGGTGCCGACCGCGTGGAAGATCAGGATGACCAGGGCTTCGTACCAGCGCTCGAGCTTGGTCGCGAGCAGGAGCGCCTGGATGGCGACCGCGCCCAGGACGAGGAAGTCGTAGCGCGCGATCGGCGCGTGCCTGGGCCAATAGAGGTGGGTGCCGAGGATGAGCGCCAGCATCGCGCCGCCAAAGATGCAGGCCCAGGCCTGTTTCAGCCCGAACAGCAGGAACTCGTAGGCGAATGCGTTGAAGCTGGACCGCTCGGCCCATGGCCGGACCGCGACGTCCATCGCCGCGATGCGAGCCTTGATCCAGTCCTTCAGACTCAATCGCGTGCACCCCCTCGGCCGGCCAAGGCTAGCGCGACCGGCGGTCAAAGGGCCATATGGCGTCTATGGACGAGCCGCTTTTTCCGACCGCGCCCGATGCCGATGCGCTGGAAAACGGAGCGGTGCTTGCGCCACGCTTCGACGGCGCCGGCCTGATCGCGGCCGTGCTCCAGCACGCGGCGACGGGCGAGGTGATGATGCTCGGCTGGATGAATGCCGAGGCGCTGCGGCGAACGCTCGATGAGGGCGAGGTCTGGTTCTTCAGCCGCTCGCGAAACGCGCTCTGGCGCAAGGGCGACACGAGCGGCCAGATCCAGAGAGTGGTGGAGATCCTCGTCGACTGCGACCAGGACGTTGTCCTGGTCAAGGTCGACCCGCAAGGCGATGGCGGTGTCTGCCACACCGGCCACCGGGCCTGCTTCTACCGGGTCCTGAAGGACGGACGATTGGTGGAGCGGCCATGACCCTCCTTCGCCAAGGCTTCGGAGGGTTCGTGCGTCTCGTCCTCCGAAGCTCCCGCCTTTGTGGAGGCCTGGGCGGACAGACCGGCGGGAGCGTAGGAGGATGACTCTGACGACGGCGCTCATCGCCTATGTCGCCGCAGCCGCGCTACTCACCATCACGCCCGGGCTCGACACCGCGATCGTGCTCCGCACCGCGGCGGTCGAGGGGCCGCGCCGGTCGGCGCTGGCGGCGCTGGGCGTCATCTGCGGCTGCCTGGTCTGGGGAATTGCGGTCGCGCTTGGTCTGGGCATCCTGCTGGCCGCCTCACACCTGGCCTACGTGATCCTGAAGTGGGCCGGCGCGGCCTACCTCGCCTGGCTCGGCGTCAACCTGCTGCTCGAGCCCCGCGCCGCGTTCGACCTCGACGCCGCACCGGGGCCGCGCGGCGGCAACTGGTGGCTGCGCGGCTTCCTGACCAACCTGCTGAACCCGAAGGTGGGCGTCTTCTACGTTTCCTTCCTGCCCCAGTTCGTCCCCAAGGACGTCTCGCCGGCGCCGTTCATCGTGCTGCTCGCGGTGATCCACGGCGCGCTCGGCACGCTCTGGTTCGCCGGTCTCATCGCCGCCACCACCCCGCTAAAGCGCTGGCTGCAGAGGACGGCGGTCGTACGCTGGCTGGACCGCCTGACCGGCGTCGTCTTCCTGGCCTTCGGCGCGAGGCTGGCGTTTGATCGACGTTGACGCCGAAGAGGAAGCGCTCGCCGACCCCTCGTTCGACGTGCGCGACGTCGAGGTCGCGAAGGCCGATGTTGGCGCCCGGCTCGACCGGGCGCTCGCCAACGCGATTCCGGACCTCTCGCGCGCCCGCATCCAGGCGCTGATCGCCGAGGGCGCCGTCAGCCTGGACGGGGCGGCCGCGACTGATTCCGCCGCCAGAGCGCGCGCCGGCGCCTATCGCATCGCCATCCCGCCGCCCGCGCCGGCGGAGCCGATGCCGGAGCCCATTGCGCTCAGCGTGCTGTTCGAGGACGCCGATCTGATCGTGGTGGATAAGCCCGCCGGCATGGCCGCGCACCCGGCCCCGGGCTTCGAGCGCGGCACCCTGGTCAACGCGCTGCTTGCTCACTGCGGCGCATCCTTGTCCGGCATCGGCGGGGTCGCCCGTCCCGGCATCGTGCATCGTCTCGACAAGGACACCTCCGGCGTGATGGTCGCCGCCAAGAGCGATGCGGCGCATCGGGGCCTCTCGGCCTTCTTCGCCGCGCACGACATCGAGCGCGCCTATATCGCGCTGACCCGCGGCGCGCCGCCGGCGGCGCGGGGGACGATCGCGACGCGCATCGGGCGCTCGCCGCGCGACCGGAAGAAGATGGCCGTCCTGCGCTCGGGCGGGCGCGAGGCGATCACCCACTATGCAACCGAACTGAGCTTCGGCCCGCCGGCCAGGCCGTCGGCCGCGCGCGTCCGCGCCACGCTCGAGACCGGTCGCACGCACCAGATCCGCGTGCACCTGGCGTCGGTGGGCGCCCCGGTCCTCGGCGATCCGCTCTACGGCGCCGGTTCGCCCGCACCGCGGGTGCGGGCCGCGATCGCCGAAGCGGGGCTGCGCCGTCAGGCGCTGCATGCCGCCGTGCTCGGTTTCTCGCACCCCGTGACCGGCGCCCGCCTCCGGTTCGAGACGCCGCTGCCCCCGGATATGGCAGCCCTGCAAGCAGCGTTAGAAAAAATAGCCGAGCCCGCCGCTAGGAATTGATTTTAACACTGTTTAGTCTTCAATCGGACGCAACGCATCCCTATCTAGGGGATTGCGGGGAAAAGGCGGCGCAACGGTTGCGCCGAGTTCCAAGTGCTTGAGGGGATTCCACAATGGCAGCTAGCCATTCACTCGCCGTGATGACTCCAGAGGGGGGCCTTTCGCGCTACCTCACGGACATCCGCAAATTCCCCATGTTGACCCGCGACGAGGAGTTCATGCTCGCCAAGCGCTGGAAAGAGCATGCCGACCCTGAAGCCGCGCACAAGCTGGTCACGTCCCACCTTCGCCTGGTGGCCAAGATCGCCATGGGCTACCGCGGCTACGGGCTGCCGATCGTCGAGGTGATCTCCGAAGGCAACGTCGGCCTGATGCAGGCCGTGCGCAAGTTCGAGCCCGACAAGGGCTTTCGGCTCGCGACCTACGCCATGTGGTGGATCAGAGCCTCGATCCAGGAATACATCCTGCGCTCGTGGTCGCTCGTGAAGATGGGCACGACCGCCGCTCAGAAGAAGCTGTTCTTCAACCTCAGGAAGGCCAAGAGCGAGATCTCGGCGCTCGAAGAGGGCGATCTGCGACCTGACCAGGTCAGCCACATCGCCAACCGCCTCGGCGTGCTCGACGAGGAGGTGATCTCGATGAACCGCCGCCTCTCCGGTCCGGACGCGTCGTTGAATGCGCCGCTGCGGTCGGACGGCGAGAGCGAGTGGCAGGATTGGCTGGCCGACGACAACGCCGTCAGCCAGGAGACCCAGCTCGCCGAGGACGAGGAGCGCTCGATCCGCATGTCGCTGCTCGAAGAGGCGATGACCGAGCTGACGGACCGTGAGCGGCACATCCTCACCGAGCGCCGGCTGAAGGACAGTCCGACCACGCTCGAGGAGCTGGCCGCGCAATACGGCGTCAGCCGTGAGCGCGTGCGCCAGATCGAGGTCCGGGCGTTCGAGAAGCTGCAGAAGGCCATGCGCGCCGCCGCCAGCGAGCGCAACCTCGACGCGGCCTAGGCAACCGCCTTGGCCGGCCGCGCCGGCTCGCCGGGCAGATAGCTCCAAAGATCGGCCGCGGCCGCTTCCAGCGCAGGCCGCGACAGGCTCGCCTCCGGCGTGCCGTTCAGCACGTTTTGCAGTTTGGCGGCGGCGGCGACGAGCGTTGAGTCGCCCTCTGTGACGCCGAGGCTCTTCAGCTCCGACGCTTGCACCTGCAGCGAGCGAAACGCCTGGGCGGCATCCATCTCGACCGCGCCGATGGCGGCTTTGGCGATGCGGACCGCCTGCTCGATCCGCGCGGCCGGAGTCGAGGCCGCAACGTCCGAGCGCCGCTTGTGAGGCCCCTGGTAGTCGCCGCTGTTGAAGCGCCGCCGGTCGGGCCCGGCGTAGCCCACGGCCTCGATCCAGTCGCGCGGATGCAAGGCGGCCACTTCGAGTCGCCGCGCCAGGTCCCGGGCGGTGAACGGCTTGCGCAGAAACTCGTGCACGCCGGCGTTTCTGGCCGTCACGATCACGCGCGCGGTGGCCTCGCCCGACACCACGATCACCGGCGCCTGGCGGCAAGCGAGGTCGCCGCGCCGCAGCTCGCGCACGAAGCTCAGGCCTTCCAGCTCAGGTCCGCCGACTTCGGTGAAGATCAACCGGGGCTCGAACACACGGCACGTGGCCAGCGCCCGCGGGTAGGCGCGTTCGATCTGGACTTGCCGGGCGCCGGCGCCCTTCAGAAGTTCGCTCAGCAGCTGGGCCGAGGCCTGGCTGGGCTCGACGATCAGCACGCGCTCGAACCAGGGCTCGAGCCGGCGCGCCAGTCGTGCATCGGTGAAGATCATCGAGCGCCCCGGAACCGCTTGTCAGCCCGGGCCGAATATGGCGCACGAAGCGTAAACGCGGCCTTGATGCTACCGCAGCGTTCAGCCAGCGAACGGGTCGCGCATCACGATCACGTCCTTGCGGTCGGGGCCTGTTGTCACCTGCACCACCGGCGCGCCGATCAGCTCCTCGATGCGGCGCACATAGATCACGGCGTTGGGCGGCAGGTCGCGCCACGAGCGAGCGCCCTTGGTCGACCCGCTCCAGCCGGCGATGTCCTCGTAGATCGGCTCCAGCGCCGCCTGCTCGCGCACGCCGGCCGGCAGGTAGTCCACCACCTCGGCCCCGAGCCGATAGCCGGTGCAGATCTTCAGGGACTCAAGGCCGTCCAGGACGTCGAGCTTGGTGAGGACGACCCCGTCGATCCCGGCCACGGCGATCGACTGGCGCACCAGCGCCGCGTCGAACCAGCCGCAGCGGCGCGGCCGGCCGGTGACGGTGCCGAACTCGTCGCCGCGCTCGCCCAGCCGCTGGCCGACCGCGTCGGTGAGCTCGGTCGGGAAGGGACCCTCGCCGACACGGGTCGTGTAGGCCTTGACGATGCCCAGCACATAGCCGCCGGCGGCAGGCCCCACGCCGGCGCCGGCTGCGGCCTGGCCGGCCACCGTGTTGGACGAGGTCACGAACGGATACGTGCCATGGTCGACGTCGAGCATGACCGCCTGGGCGCCCTCGAACAGCACCCGCTTGCCCGACTTCACCACCCCGTTCAGCACCCGCCACGCCGGCTGCACGTAGGGCGCGACCTTCGGCGCGATCTCGCTCAGCATGTCGAACACGGCGTCCGGCGTCATGTCCGGCAGGCCCAGCCCCCGGCGCAGCGGCTCGTGGTGGGCCAGGAGGCGCTCGATCTTCGCGCGTAGGGCCTGCTCGTCGTCCAGGTCGACGAACCGGATGGCGCGCCGGCCGACCTTGTCCTCATAGGCCGGGCCGATGCCGCGTCCCGTGGTGCCGATCTTGTTCGCGCCGGCGCGGGCCTCGCGCGCGGCGTCGAGGTCGCGATGCAGCGGCAGGACCAGGCAGGCATTGTCGGCCAGCACGAGGATGTCGGGCGTGATCGTAAGCCCTTGCGCGCGCACGCGCTCGATCTCGTCCAGCAGCGACCAGGGGTCGACGACGACGCCGTTGCCGATGATCGAGAGCTTGCCCTGCACCACGCCCGACGGCAGAAGCGAGAACTTGTAGACGCTGTTGCCGACCACGATCGTGTGACCGGCGTTGTTTCCGCCCTGGAAGCGAACCACCACGTCGGCGCGCTCGGCCAGCCAGTCGATGACCTTGCCCTTGCCCTCATCGCCCCACTGGGCGCCGATCACGGTGACGTTGGCCATGGCCTAAGCGACCTCACCTGCCCGGTGGGTCTCGCTTGCCCCTTCGACAGGTGCTCGGCCAAGGAGACGGATTGAGATGTCGTCGCGCGGGGCGACTCGATAGGGCCGTCCGCGCCGGCGGCGTGCGTAGCGCAAGCGGCGAGCGGGGGTCAAGGCCGGCCTATGGCTGGAGCGCGCAGCGCTCCGTCGCGCCTAGCCGGCTCGGCGGTCCAGCACCCGTCCGCTCAGCCAAGCGGCGACGACGATTGCGAGCCCGAGCGCGATCAACCACCAGAGCCTGGCCCAGGCGCCGGCGACCATCACCAGGTCTCCGGCGAGCCGCGCCGCTTCGATCGGCCGCGTCATGCGCCGGCCGATGTAGCATCCGAGCGGCGAGGCCTTCAGCGGCTCGAGGTTGACCACAGCCATGACTAGGGCCGACGCCAGGATCGGCGGCAGGAAGTGGGTCGCCAGGCCAAGCCAAAGCGCGTGACGCCAGAAGAAATAGAGCGACACCGGCTCGCAGAGGATGTCGGTCGCGAGCTTCGCCGGGTGGAGCTGGTGATAGAGCGCCTTCTCCCGAAAGGTCATGGCGCCGCCGGGCGCACTTGCGTCCACGCCCGTCATTGCTGAAATCCGTCCCCAATCATGGCCAAGTCCGCCCCGAGCCGCTGAAGATCGCCGACGCCGACGTCGTGGTGATCGCCGACACCGGGTCGACCGACGGCACGGTGGCCGCCTTCCGCCGCCGCGATAGTGCATGTCCAGTGACCTTGACACGTCGGCGGATCGGTGTCATGTTTCCTTGTCATAGGGAGACAGGGGGATGCAAGTCATGGAAGCCACGGAGTCCTCAACGCGGTCCTGGTCGCTGTCGGCCAGGCTGGCCGTCATTGCGCTTGGGGCGGTCGGCCTCGCGCTCTCGACGCTTGCGCTCACGACGGGTTGGTCTGTGGGCTTGGGGGCCGTCGGCGTGGCCGTCTCGGCCCTGCTCATTGCTTCCGGCGCGCGCGTTCCGGAGGGCGTGCCGCCGCTCAGCCCTGCCTATGTGCGCTACGGCCGCCGTCTCACGGTGGCAATGGCGAGCTACGTGGTTGTGCTGGTAGCGGCGCTGTTCACTTATCATGCAAGATGGGCGGCCGGCCTGCTTGGCTACGCCGTCGCGCTCGCCCCGGCAGTGCCCTTGCTGTTCGTCATCGGCTTCCCCGTGACCTATGTGCGGAGCGAGACCGACGAATTCGCCCGCGCCGTATTTGTCGAGAGCCAGCTCTGGGCGTCGCTGTTGATCCTTGTGAGCGCAACGGTCTGGGGCATGCTCGAGGCCTTTGGCAAGGTCCCGCATCTTGCGCTGTGGGTGATCATTCCGGTCTGGGGCGTCGGCAACGGCCTAGGCTATGTCGTGGCGATGGCGCGCTATCGATGAAGAACCGTCTGAAGGTGCTGCGCGCCGAGCGCGACTGGAGCCAGGCCGACCTCGCCCAGCGGCTCGACGTCTCGCGCCAGAGCGTCAATGCGATCGAGACCGGCAAGTACGACCCGAGCCTGCCGCTTGCGTTCCGCATCGCCCGCCTTTTCGGGCAGCCGATCGAGGTGATCTTCGTGGACGGTGACGCCTA
>Ga0209415_10018535_pt1 | contig 10973 bp, 8 predicted proteins | sample PeaSoiSIISIP2007_FD_187696 | JGI IMG/M metagenome (GOLD analysis project Ga0209415, IMG submission 187696) | Peat soil microbial communities from Weissenstadt, Germany - SII-SIP-2007 (SPAdes) (version 2) | ecosystem: Environmental > Terrestrial > Soil > Wetlands > Peat | place: Germany...
TCGACGCCGTCCTGGTCGTAGACCTCGAGGAAGCGCCGCTTGGTGCGCGGGCGCTGGTACTCGACGGTCTCGCGGTTCACGTCGCGGAAGACGAGCTTGAGAAACTCCCAGACGCGGTTCAGATCGCGGCGGTGAATCCTGCGGACGCGGACGCTCGCGTTCGACTGCGGATCACGGGTCGAGGGCTCCATCGCGGGGGCGCGAGCATATCAGGGGCCGGCGGTGGCCGGTGGCTGCGTCAGCGTGCACGCCGCGTCGACGCCGTGGGCGTCCGGATCGCAGGTCACGAAGCCGAGGTCGCGACAGGGCACCTGGATGTGACGGCCGGCTGCGCAGAAGGCCAGCGAAGCGCCCTCGCAGCGCGGCGGACCGGCGGCGCAGGCGCGCGCTCCGGGGACGACGCACGCGGCTCCGGCGGCCTCGGCGTGCTCGTCGCAGGCGAGACCGAGGGCGGCGCAGTCGCTGACGACGGCCTCGCCGAACGGGCCGTGCGGCTGACAGGTCACGACGCTGCCGCCCTCGCACCAGCGCTTGCCCACGGCGTTGCAGTGGCGATGGGCCGGCGGCTCGCAGACGGCGGAGGCGACGCCGTCGGCCCCACGAACGGCCAGGCATCGCGCGTCGGCGGCGCATTCGATTCGGTCCACGGCACCGTCGCGGCAAGACACGAGCGCGCTCTGCCCCTCGCAGCGGTCCTCGGGCGCGCCCGCGGGGCATAGCGTGGGCGACAGGCACGCACGCGAGACGAGCCCGCCGGGTTGCTTCCACTCGCCGCACCGCGCGCCGAAGGCCGTGCACGCGACCGACGTGCTGTCGGCGGGATCGTCGGCGGAGCAGGTCACGAGCCGGTCGCCGTCGCAGCCGGTGCGCGCGCCGGCGTTCTGGCGACAGAAGGCGGCCGCCACGGCGTCGCCTCGCGCTCGCAGGCACACCGCGACCGCCTCGCAGTCCGCCGCGTCGGCGACGCAGCGCGCCGGCTCGTCGAACTCCGACGGCGCCCGGACGATCCACGCGTCCACGCAGGCGCTGGGGTCTCGATCGCGGGGCGCGTCGTGCTCGTGGGCGCAGCTGGCGACCTTGGCGCAGGTGCGCGCCGCGCGGTCCATGCGCGCGTCGAGCCCCACGGGCGAGGGGGAGGCCGGACCGCGGCACGCGACGGCGACGACCGCGGCGAGAGCACCGAGAGTCAGGGTGATTCGCGGGAGAGTCATGCGAGGCAGGCAGTCACACCGCCATCGCGCGACGGAGGGTCTCGAGCGACGTCACGAGCTCGTGCGCTCCGGAGCTCGACGCCAGCTCGAGCGCCTCGCGCAGGTAGTCGCGCGCCTCCTGCCGCCGGTCGCGCTCGTTGGCCACGTGCGCGAGGGCCCCGAGCAGCGCGGCGCGATCCATCCCGCTCGGTCCCGCGACGTCGAGGGCCTCGCGCAGCACGCCCTCGGCGTCGTTGAGCTGCCCGCCGCGAACGAGCGCCTCGCCGAGCTTGCGGCTGAAGATGAGCACCGCGCGCATGGGATCGTCGAGCTCGCCCCGGAACAGCTCGCGGCGCGCGAGCTCGAGGCCCCTTCGCAGCGCGACGACGGCGCCGTGGTGGTCGCCCCGGGAGCTGGCGAGCGCGCTGACGCGCTCGAGCAGCAGCAGCGCCTGGAACGCGGTACCGCCCCAGGTCTCGTGCATCGCGCGCACCTCGAGCGGCAGGTCGCGCTCGTCGCACGCGATGGCCGCGGCGGCGTGCAGCTCGCGCCGCACGGCGGCCGGGATCATCGCCAGGACGACCTCGCGCACGAGCGGGTGCGAGGTGCGTATCCCGTCCTCCGCGACCAGGAGCATTCCCGACCGGCGCAGGAAGCCCAGGGCCTCGACCAGATCGACGTCGTCGCCCAGCATGCGCATGAGCACCGCGTCGTCGGCGTCGTCGCCCCACACGGCGGCGGCCTGCAGCACGCGCCGCGCGTCCGCCGGCAGCCGCTCGAGACGAACCGCGATGATGTCGGCGATGCCGGAGGGCGCCTGGCCGGACTCCTCGCGCTGGAAGCGCAGCAGCTGCTCGAGGTAGAGCGGCACGATGGTGCGCGCCGACACGATCCCCGCCGAGCTCGGACGCAGCGTCTTCGACAGGGCCTTGGCCACCTGGGTCGCAGGCAGCCCGGTGAGCATCCGGGCGGCCGCGACGTCGGCGGGCCACCCTGGATCGAAGGGCGGGGCGTAGGTCGCGACGAGCAGCGCGGGCACGAGCGGCGGATCGCTCAGGGTGTCGAGGAAGGCGTTGCGGCTGGCCCCATCCACGTGGTGCAGGTCGTCGACGGCGAGCACCACGCGATGGCCCCTGGCCCGCTCGCTGGCGCGCACGAAGGCCCAGCGCAGGGCCTCGGCGGCGGCGAAGCGACGCTCGTCGGGCGACAGCGACGCAGCCCGCTCGGAACTCTCGTGCCGGAACACGTCGGCCAGCCCCCGGCGGGCCTCTGCCGTGGCCGCGACCCACTCGCGCGGGCCTCCTCCCGACGCGGGCAGCGCCGCGAGCTGCACGATGGCGTGCTCGAGCGCCCAGCACCCGACCTCCGCCCAGGCGGGATCCGGGCCGGTCTGCACCACGACGTCCCCCGCGGCGGCGGCCGTGTCGAGGAACTCGCGCACCAGGCGCGTCTTGCCGATCCCGATGTCCCCCACGACCCGGGCGCCGACGAGCGACCGCGCTTCGCTGCGCCGCGACTCGAGCCACGCGAGCTCTTCTTCGCGGTCGATGAAGGGCAGCGGCCCGCGAGCCGGATCCTTCAACTTCGGGGCGGGCTCGGTGTGGGCGGTCCGCGACGTGACCACCGGCTGCTCCCGCGGGGCAGCCGACACGCGTCCGGGAAGGGTCGTGAGCTGGGTCTGCGTGGTCGCCGCTCCGCACTCGCCGCAGAACTTCTGCGACTCGGGATTGGGCGCACCGCACGTCGGACAGCGAACCGTGGCGCCTCCCGAGCGCAGGCTCAGGCTCGCGCGCTCGCCGCCTTCGATCGACGCGAGGGCGGCGCCGAGCGCAGCAGACAGCTCGTCGGAGTCCTGGAAGCGGTCCTTCGGGTCCTTGGCGAGCGCCTTGAGGGTGATCTCGGCGAGGGGCGCGGGGATCTGCCGCTCGGGGGCCGCCTCGCGCGGGTCCTGCGGCGCCCTGGTGAGGTGCGCGAGCACGACCTGCGTCGGCGACTCGGCCTCGAAGGGCAGCCGACCGGTCAGCAGCTGGTAGAGGATGACGCCGACCGCGTACAGGTCACTCCGCCCATCGAGCGGATCCCCGCGAGCCTGCTCCGGGCTCATGTACTCGGGCGTGCCGCACACGATGCCGGGGCTGGTGACGCTCGGCTGCCTCTCGTCGGCGCGGATCTTGGCCAGGCCGAAGTCGACGACCTTCACGAAGTCGCCGCCCGAGCGCACGGGCTCCAGGATGATGTTCTCGGGCTTGAGGTCGCGGTGGATGATGTTCTCGTTGTGCGCTTCGGCGAGGGCCGCCAGCGTCTGACGCAGGACGTCCACGATACGGCGGAAGGGCAGCGGCCCCTCCTCGTAGGTCACGCGGGCCAGGTCCATGCCCCGCAGGAACTCCATGACCAGGTACAGCTGCCCGTCGGGCGACTTGCCGAAGTCGATGATGCCGACCGAGTTGGGGTGATTCAGCCGGCTGGCGGCGCGCGACTCGGTGATGAAGCGTGCCGCGGCGTTCTCCTCGCCGACCAGGTGCGGGTGGATGATCTTGACCGCGACGGTGCGCCCCAGGGCCGTCTGCTCGGCGCGATAGACCCTGCCCATGCCGCCGATGCCGACCAGCTCGAGCATCAGGTAGCCGCCGGGCAGCGTTCGCCCGATCAGCGGGTCGTCGGGGCTGACCGCGACCTTGCTTACCGGGAACCCGCACGAGGGGCAGAACTTGTGCGTTTCGTCGCACGGACTGGCGCACTGAGGGCACGGGCGCATGAACACTCCCCACCGTCCGCGGGGTAGCGTCGAGGGTAACACGGCGTACAGGCGGGGGCCCTGCGCAGCGATCTCGGCCGAGATTTCGCGTCCGGAGGGGGCCCTGTCGTACGATGCCAACGTGGCGAAGCGCATCGGCGAGCTGCTTGTCGAAGGCGGCGTCCTCTCGCAGTCCCAGCTCGAGCAGGCCCTCTTCGCCCAGCGCAAGGACGGGCGAAAGCTGGGCCAGCTGCTGGTCGAGCTGGGCCTGGTCAGCGAGATCCAGGTGACCCAGACGCTCTCGCGGCAGCTGAGCGTGCCGTGGGTATCGCTCTACCACGTCGATTTCTCACGCTCGCTGCTGAACCTGGTGCCGCGCGAGACGGCCGAGAAGTACTGCCTCATCCCCATCTTCGTTCGGAAGGTCAGAAAGATGGGCGAGACGCTCTACGTGGCGATGGACGACCCGACCAACGAGGCGGCCATCCAGGAGGTCATCAACGCGGCCTCGCTGCCCGTGAAGCCCATGATCGCGTGCCCCAGCGACGTGCGGGCGGCCATCCGGGTCTACTACCTGGGCGAAGCAGTGCCGGTGGCGGCGCCCTCGAGCCCGACGGCCGTGAGCGCTCCGCAGCAGGCCGCGCCCGCCGCAGCGCCGCCCCCCGCTCCTTCCGCGACGCAGCTGGCCGCCAAGCCCGCAGGACCCCCGCCGCCCCTACCGGAGCGGGCGCGCGCTCCCAGTCGCGCCGAGGTCCCTCCCGCCGAGGCTGCCCCGCCCATCGAGTCGGTGCCGCCGCTCGAATCGGTGCCCCCGTCGTCCGAGGGGACTCCGTCGGACAGCCCCGAGGCCGCCCCCGAGATCGAGGCTCAGGAGCGCGAGCTCGCGCCCCCGCGCAAGGGCCGGCCGCGCATGTTCTCGCTGACCCTGCTCGACGGCACGACCATCTCGCTACCCACGCCGCCCAAGAAGCGTGCGTCGGCGCCCGACGTCCCGGCGGAGAGTGCCGCAGCGGCCGTACCCGCGCGCGAGTTCAGCGATCAGCTCACGGCGCGAGACCTGGTGAGCGCCCTGCGCGCCGTGGCCCACGGCGTCGACGCGAGCGAGATCCTCGGCACCGAGCCCCGGTGGGAGGCGATGTTCTCGGCGCTCCTGTCGATCCTGCTCAAGAAGGGGCTCATCGCCGACTGGGAGTTCATCGAGGAGTTCCGGAAGATCTGAGGCGGGGCGGGCTCGCGGGCCCTAGTTGAACTGGGCCCCTTCCTCGATCCAGGCCGAGATGCGCGCCATGTCGTCGGGCGTGAACGTGTACGCCCCGGTGCCCTTGGGGCAAGCCTGCCCGATGTTGGCGTAGGGCATGTTGTCGCAGAGCCCTGCCCGCGTGCACGTGGTCGACGGGACGTGTAGCGCTGGCCAGATGTAGATCGTGGTGACGTCGGTCGTCCCGCCCATCGGCACGATGGGCAAGTCCGGATTGGCCGCCGACGGGTAACAGCTGCAGATGGGCGCCGCGTCGGCGCCGGCGTCGGCCGGCGGCATGGGACAGGAGCCGTCGACCGCGGCGGCTCCGGCGTCGCAGACCGTCGGGGGCTCCACACCCTGGAGGACGTAGATGGGGTGCGTCATGCCGAACCAGCAGGACTCCTTGGTGGTGCCGCACACGAAGCCGCTGATGCTCGCGACGGTGCCGTCCGGGCTCACGTGGCAGCCCGACTGCGCCGAGCAGTTCGCCTTGCCGGTGGGGCCGAAGTAGCACGCGTAGAGGTCGGACCACGTGTGGCCGCCGTGGGTGGCGGCGCAGGGGTCGGGGAGGAGGGCGGGAGCAGGCCACGCATCGGGGGGCGATTGTAGCAGAGTGGACTCGGATGCGGATGCGGAGTCCGACTCGGATTCGGACTCGGATTCGGAGTCGGAGTCCGACCTCGCGGGCCGACGCCGCCGAAGCAGCCGCTGCTCCCGAGGAGCAGCACCGCGAGCGCGCCAGCGCGGGTGACACGGCCAACCCCCATGCACCCCCATGAGCACGAGGACGGAGCACCATGCCGCGTCCGTCCATGGACAGGCCGAAATCCGTCCGCGGACACCCCCTGCTGCCCCGCGCCGCAGGTTTTCGGCCGATCGCGGCTGGCCTCGCCGTTGCTCAGAGGCGGCGCCATACTCAGGAGAGCAGGCCATGGAACCGACCGACGTCACCATCGAGATCCTCAAGGGCATCCACAGCGAGATCCAGAAGACCAACGAGCGCCTCGGTGGCTTCGAGCACTCGACCAACGAGCGTCTCGACCGTCTCGAGCAGCGCCAGGCTTCCAGCGAGATCCGTCTGGCCACGGAGCTGGTCGGAGTCGCGGGCGCCGTGCGCGAGGTGCGCGATCTGCTGCGCGAAGACCGCGCGATGCGTGCTCAGGTGGCCGACCACGAGCAGCGCATCACGGCGATCGAGAAGCGCACGGGGTGAGGGCGCGTCGGGGGCGGCTTCGTCGTCACCGGGGGCTGGTGACGGCCCCGCTGACGCTCCAGGCGGGGATCGTCCGTCACCATCTCCTCGAGCCAGGTCGACAGTGCCCCCTTCGTCCCGTCGTCGATCGCACCGCCCACCACGACGTGGCCCCCCGGGCTGCGCGCGTCGGGCTGCGCGCCGAGGTCGCCGCTACCCGCAGGGCTTGCGCTGCCACCGGCCGTCTCGACCGTGCAACCAATCGCACCCAAGAACGCGAGCACTGCCAGGGCGCGAGGCGAGGCCATGCTCTCCAGCAAGGCATCGTCCGCGCCGACGCCCGCGAGCCGGAATGCTGAGCTGTACGACGAGGACGCTGGCGCGCCGCTTGCTCTTCATGTGGGAATCATGAACAAGCGAACCATGGCTGCAATCCCGGGCGCCGTCTGGCTCGGGGCCATCGCAATGGCGGTCGCCGCTGGCGTCGCTCTCAATCACCCTCGCGGGTTCCGCGACGTCTCGAGCTCGTTTCCCTCGAACGCGCGGATCACCAACGAGCCCCGACAGCCCGCCGACGTAACGGCAGAGTCGCCGGTCCTGCAGATCCCCCCCACGGTCATCGTCGGCGACCCGAGGTCCTCGGCGCGCGGCGTGGCCGAGATGCAGGGACGACCTCAGGTGATCATCGGGCCCGGGATCGTGACGTACCCCCAGGAGTCATTCGCGAAAAGCGATGGCGACCGGATCCGCCGGTAGCCTCCGCGGTGCATCTGGTCCACCGCATTGCCAGAGGTGTCGCCGCGACGCCGCCACGTGAGAGACAGGCGTGAGCTACCCTCGGCGCGATGAGAGCCCCGGTGGGCCGGATGGTGGGCGTCGCCCTCGCGATCGCGTCGTGTGCACCGCCACCGGCGGCGGCACCGGTGCGGGCGGCTCCCGACGTCACGCCGGCCTGCCGCGAGGCAGCCGGGCTGCGCGCGCGCGTTGAGCAGCTCGTCGCGCAGGGCAAGGTCGACCGCACCGTGCGCGTCATCCACGAGGCCGACCTGCTGTGCCCCGCCTCGGCGCGCGAGACGCGCGGGGCGCTTCTCGATGCCCTCAGGGACCTCGGGCGCCTGGACGCGGAGGAGGAGGTCGCGCGCGGCGTCCTTTCGACCCCGGGGACCTCGGACCGCGACCTGGACCATGCGCGGGACGCGCTGCGGGCCATCGACGAGGAGAGGGCGCGCGAGACTCCGCGGCGGTCGACGCTCGAGACCGCGACGGACCTGTTCGCGCACGCCCAGGCGAACAAGGGCACGCCCGAGGGACAGCGGCTGCTCGATCGGGCCGTCGCGGTCCTGGAGCGTGACGGCGCGACGATGGCGCTCGACGTGCAATGGCCCGGGTACGGCGGCGCGGCATGGCTGTCGGACGGGCGGCTCGTCGTGTCGCTCGGCGAGAAGCAGTCGCGGATCGTCCGCGTCGACACCGGCGAGGTGACGCCGCTGTCCGTGGAGGCGTGGCTGCTCGCGCCCAGCGAATCACCGGAGCCGCCCGTCGTCAGCCCGGGCGGGCGCTTCGTGATCGTCGACGCTGCGCGCGGCGAGCCGGGCGTCTACCGGGCCGACACGGGCCAGCAGGTACGCCTGATCGACGCGCAGAGCCGGCGCGTACGGTGGAGCCCCGACGGCCGCTGGCTCGCGTGGGCGCACGGCCCGGAGGTCGAGCTGCTCGCGCTCGATGCGAACGACCTGCGCGGCCTCCAGGTGGAGCCCGCAAAGGTCGGCGCGGCACCGATCGCCTCCATCGCCATCGGTGACCGCGCGGCCGCCGCGCTCACGAGCGACGGCCGGCTGCACTTCTGGGAGCTGCCGTCGCGACGCTACGTCGGCGCGGCGCAGGGGCTCGTAGCGAAGGGCGACGAGTCGCGGCGGCTGGAGATGAGCCCCGACGGGACGGTCGTCGCCGCGTGGGTCGACGGGCCCGCGAAGCGGCCGGAGGTGGCGCTGTTCGACACGGCGAGCGGCAAGCGCGTCGCCGCGCTGCGCGACCCGCGGTGCGCGCCCGTGACGTTCGCGATGCACCCGTCGAAGCCGGAGCTAGCGATTGGAGCCGCCGGCGCGATCTGCTTCTGGGACACGGCGTCGCGGCGCGTGAGGCGCGTGAGGCGACCCGACCTGATGCGGGCGCTCCGCGTGGCGCTCACGGGCGCCGACGCGCCGGACGCGGCGATCCCCCCGCCGCCGAAGGAGGTGAAGGATCTACCCTTCGAGTTCATCCGCTGGGAAGGCGCCGAGCCGAAGATCGGGCTGGCGGTTGCGTACGTGCTGGGGGACACGCGGTTCGACGACGATGGCACGCCCGACGTGTCGCCGCTCGATCCGCGCGTCGCCGCTACCGCGGACGGTCCCTTGGTCAAGGGCTCGGCGAACGTGCTCGCGGGCGCGCAGAGGCGCGCGTTCATCGGAGTGGCGGAGCGCTGGGAGAACATCGCCGTCTCGCCGGACGGGCGGTACGTGGCCGAGCGCGACGGGGCGGGGCGCGTGTGGGACGCGGCGAGCGGTCGCGTCGTGCGGCGGTTCGGAGAGCACCGGAGCGACGAGCGCTTGCTCTGGACACGCGCCGGGCTGACGCGCGTGACCGACCCCACGGGGAGCGCATCGACTCCGACGCCTTCGCCCGGGGGCCGGTACACGGCCGTCGCCCGCCCGCCCCACGGCGAGATCGACATCATGCGCGTGAGCGACGGCGCGCATGTCGCGACCGTGTACCCGCTTCCGGACGACGACGGCGCGGTGGTGCGCGACGCGGAGGGACACGTCGAGCTGCTGCCGGACGACGCGCGCACCCGGGGGCTGCTCTTGTGTCATGCGCGCGACGTCGTGCTGCCGGCGGAGGCGTGCGAGGAGCGGCTCGTGACGGGCGGCGTGTGGAACGCGGTGCTCGAGGCAGGAGCGGCACCGGGCGGGCCGTGAGCTGGGGCGCCCTGCGGAGACGTGCCCACAGCCAGACGGGTCACTTCGCGGCCAGCGCGTCCGCCAGCGCCGCATCGTCGTTCGGCCTTCCCTGCTTGCGCCGCACCTCGGCCCACTCACCGCGCGACGGCTCCGCGCGCGGATCGCCACGGAGCACCGCGAGGTAGTCGGCCTCGGCCGCGCTCCAATCGCCGCGCGCGCATCGGAGTCGCGCGCGGTTGAAGCGGGCGTGCACGTAGTCGGGACGGGCCCTGATGGCCTCGCCGAAGTCGGCGAGCGCCCCTTCGACGTCCCCCTCGTCTCGGCGCGCGACGGCCCGGTTGCTCCACGCGTAGTGTCGCCCGTCGTCCTGGATCGAGCGCGTCAGGGCCTCGATGGCGTCGACGCGGCGGCCGAGCTCGAGCAGCGCGGTGCCTCGGATGTGGTGAGCGCGCGCTCGCTCCGGGCGCTCGACGAACTCGCCGCGCTCGGGCTCGGGACGGTCCCGATCGAGCTGCCCCGCGAGCGCCTCGTCGGCCGCGGCAAGCGCATCCTCGAAGCGTCGCTCGGCGAGGGCGTTCGAGGCTCGCGAGAGTGCCTGCACCGCGTCCATGCGGAAAGCATAGCGCCGCGCTGCGCCATGACCGCGCAGCTCGACTCGCGAGGTCCCGAGCGACCGCTGGACCTCGTCGCCCTGGAAGGCCTTCGCGTCCGCGGGGAGCGGCGGCGTGCAGGGGTAGACGGAGGACATCGCCGGCCCCTACCGAGGGTACACGGATGGCGCCGAGCGTGTCACGGCAGCGGATGACTCTGGAACATGCTCCAGGCCGTGCCTACGATGGGGAAGGTCCCGTAGTTACCGCAGTGCGTGCCGTTCGGGACGGTGCACAGCGTGACCTCGGCCCCGGCGCCACACGTCGAGTACGTCTCGCATGCAGCCTCGGCCGACTGGGGCTGGGGCGAGCCGGTGCACTGGTCGATGCCCGCCCACGTCGCGAAGTTCGCCTTCGCCCCCGGAAAGAGCAGGCCCGCGACGACCGACGTCGCCCCGCCGTCGTACGGACAGAACATGTCGGCGGTCCCGCGGAACTGGCACTCGGAGATGGGACGCGAGGGGCTGCAGTCCCCGCAGGACGGGTCGTTCGTCGACCCGGTGACGCAGTCGAAGTCGACCGGGGCCACGGCAGCGATGACGTCGGAGGCATCGCACGCGAGCCGGTAGCTCATGCCGCCCCCATTCGAGCACCCGCTCGCGTAGATGCGCCTCTGATCGACGCAAGCCTCGGACGAGACCTTGGCGATGATGGCCCGCGTGAACGCGACGTCGTCGACGTGCGCGCCGAGGGCCGGGTCGCAGCAGCGTCCGACGTTCCACGAGCTCATGTAGCCCTGCGGCCAGACGACGATGAAGCCGTCCGCGTCGGCGGCCGTGCCCCACCCTGCCACGCCCTTCCACAGCTCCGCGGTCACGCCGATCGGGTGGAAGTCGAACACGAGGGGCATCGGCGTCTTGCCCGTGTAGCCCGGCGGCACGTGCAGGATGTACGTGCGCGCCATGCCGCCGACCATGATCGTCTCGGTCGTCTCGCCCGGCTTGGCCGTGACCGAAGCGGGGCACGTCTGGAGCGGACCGCCGGCGTCGGGTGTCGGGCCCGCCGAGCCGCTGCCGGTGCTGCAA
>Ga0209415_10018536_pt1 | contig 10973 bp, 7 predicted proteins | sample PeaSoiSIISIP2007_FD_187696 | JGI IMG/M metagenome (GOLD analysis project Ga0209415, IMG submission 187696) | Peat soil microbial communities from Weissenstadt, Germany - SII-SIP-2007 (SPAdes) (version 2) | ecosystem: Environmental > Terrestrial > Soil > Wetlands > Peat | place: Germany...
CAGCATGAGCGATGGGTTCATATTATTATAAGCGTAGGTTAAATGCTAATGGCGAAGCGTTAATAATATGAATTCAGCGCGGGCTATCAACAAGATGCTTATAGCGTCACGTCACGATTACAATCTTTGGAATATACATAGGCAAATTCTTCACCGCGCCCTACCGCGTAGCAGGCTTGCAATGAATAGGCGCTCATAAAGATGTAGTCGCCCTTTTGTACAGGAACCCAGTCATTATCCAGATTGTACATCCCTTGTCCGCTCAAGCAGTAAGCGCCATGTTCCTGAACATGTGTCTCCACATAACCATGGGAAGCACCGGGTTTGAAGCTGAGGATATGAAAGTTACAGTCAAACGCCAAATCTTTTGGCAAAAAGTCTTTGATCAGGACATCTTCCATGCCTTCGTAAATGGCCCATTCCATGTCTTCCGTATTACCTGTAACCACATAGGGTTCAAAGCCTTCCAATGGTGCGTAAACACGTTTATACATGAATGCCTTAGCCACTTCCCCGCTTTCATTATGAAAATAAAGCTTGGTACCAGGAGGGCAGTACACAAAGCCGCCTTTCTGGAAAGAATAAGACTGTTCTCCCACTTTGACGACTAAGCTTCCCTCCATCAAATAAAATAAGGTTTCAATGCCCTCTGCGCCAAAGCCCAGTTCATTTTTGCCATCCTTATGAATGGTAACTAGGTAATCGACAAAACTAGCACCTAGCTTAGGGGAACCGAGAATTGTGATGTCACAATCCGCAAACCCCGGAATAACATTTTTGACTAACCCATCGGGTTCAAGTAGTGCATAATTATTTTTCTTAACGATGGATCGATTACTTAACAGGTCTTTTCTGTATCCGATTGCATTATTTAGATAGCTCATGATGAATCTCCTTATCTAACCCTGCATTTGCTTTGTTATTTGCTACATAGAAGAAAATTGTACCAACGATTAAGAGAATAGCTCCCAAATAGAAACCCCAAACACCGGAACCAGTCCGATCGATGATATAACCTGTAAGGGCTGGAGCCACTACAGAAGAAGACATGCCGAAGAAATTAAAAGTACCAAGTGTGGTAGCCATGGTTTTCTTGTCAGCTTGGTCGGATACATGGGAAATCAGAACTGGGTCAACGGCCATTTTACCTAAGAATCCATACAGGAGCAAGACAACAACAAGACTGGTAGTGTCTGGCACAAACATAGAAACTGCAATTAAGACAAAGGAAGCCAAGGAAAGAAAAATAACGATATTGGATTTCTTATCACGCTTTTTATCAGACATTCTAGCGAAATACAAGGCCCCTGGAACAGCGGTAACAGCGATCATGGATACCATAAGTCCAATCATGCCACCTTTAATGCCACGCTCCGCTTCAAGGAATTTTGGCAACCAAGTAACGATCAAATAATAGGCATAACAGGTTGTGAAATACATAAAATAGCAACTTACTAATGAAAGACGGAATATGGAACCTTTGGATTCAGTAGCAACTTCAGTGGTTGCTTCCCCTTTTTTGTTAACAGAAGCTGTGGAAACGGGAGCCACTTTGCTAGGATCAATAATGGCGAAGAAAAACCACAGAACGAGGAAAACCAGCAAGCACCCTGAAACGACAACCATTGTCTGCCATGGCAAACCCATTGTTTTAACAAAATAGCTTGATCCGGTCATACCAAGGATCATCCCTAGGGCAGAACCACTATTCACAATCGCCGTTTGCAGGCCTTTCTTTTCCGCAGGTACATGTTGAGATGTCAGAGAGTAAGCAGAACCATAATAGGTACCACAGCCAACACCAGCCAGCACAGCGCCTACATAAATCGCAGTAATCGACGTGGCAGAAGCGATACTAAAAACACCAGCAGCAAAAATTATAAATCCAGGAATCAAGACTTTTTTCTGACCAAATTTATCAACTAAGTATCCAGATGGAATTTGTAGTGCGGTATAACCAAAGAAATAACAGGATGCAATAAGCCCCATGGCAGCATTGGTTTGCGGTCCGATTGTACTTTGAATCTCAGGATAGATTGGTGACAGCATCGCTCTGTAAATCCAGATGATGGTCCATCCCATACAAAACGTGAATACAAGGCGTTTCCAATAGTTCTCGGGATAGGATTTTGTTACTGCTTGTATATTCATCATAAACATCCTTTCCTATTTGTATTAATAAGCAAGTTCGTGGAGGGTATATGCTAGAGTTTTGATTCCTTCACAAAGATCTTCAACTTTTGTATCTTCCCCAGGGTTATGACTAATTCCCTTGATACTGGGGACAAAGATCATTCCAGTGGGAACACGGGGAGCAAAAATCTGTGAATCATGACCAGCACCGCTGTGCATCACTTTGTAGTTCATCTTCTTCTCTTTGCAAATACGCTCAATAATCCCAACGACTTTCGTATCCATCAATACAGGGGTCTCGTTCATCCAGTTGTCAAATTCAATCTCAATGCCATGCTTGTCCGCAATTTCCTGCATATCAGCCTCTAGACCCGTTGTAAATTCCTGTAGGAACTTGGCATCGGTATGGCGGCAATCCATTGTAAACATGGTTTCTCCTGGAACAACATTCACGGTATTAGGCTTTGGTACGACTTTACCAAAAGTAATGACCAAGGGATCCCCCGCCGCTTTCGCTTTATCAATGGCATGAACCACAATGCGGGACATGCATTCCACTGTGTCTTTGCGGAACCGCATGAGGGTTGTACCGGCATGGTTTGCTTCGCCTTTAAGGGTAATGTTATAGCGCTTTTGCCCCACTATGGAATTTACAACACCAACCGTAAAATTTTCTTCTTCCAAAAAATTGCCCTGTTCAATGTGTAGTTCAATAAAAGCCTCGATATCTGTTCTTTCCTGATGATCGGTGGCAAAGTCAAAGCCGCACTTGTGCATAGCTTCTACAAAACCAATGCCATTGGCATCTTTGATCGTTTCAACATCTTCTTTTTTTGCTAGACCAAAAATGTTTTTGCTACCCCAGAAAACATAAGGGAAGCGGGAACCTTCTTCCTCTGCCATAGAAATGATCTGAATGCTTTTCTTAGGTTTACCAAAGGTTTCAAGTAGCTTCTTTACGGCAAGATATCCGCCGAAAATCCCCAGTTGTCCATCTAATTTTCCGCCTCTGACCACCGTGTCAACGTGTGACCCCGTGGCGATTGTCTTCTCTGGCATCTCCGTTCCTTCCAAGGTACCGTACAAGTTGCCTACCGCATCGAAATGACACTTCATACCTAGTGCTTCAAAGCGGGCTTCCAGCTCTTTCTGGGCCTGTAGCCAGCTTAAGGAGTACAACAGGCGTGTTGTCCCCGGTCCTTTATCATCACTGATCGAAGATAACCACTCCATCGTCTCTTGGATTTCACTCAACATCATATCCATCTCTTATCCCTCCCATTGATTTGTTAAAAATGTTAACCCTACGAACAAGCCAAACAGTGTATCATGTCCTGAAGTATGACCAAATGACTGTATATTTTTTATTGTTTTTTCGATTTGCACGATTTCTAGATCGTCGATCTGCTTTACAAGACGGATAAAGTGCTCGCTTGCATACCCTTGCAATAACGCACTGAGATATGCCACGCTGATCATCGTTGTTTGCGCTTTGGTAACCCCTGCCGCCACCGCTTGCCGCCAAGAATTGAATTTGCCAAACATCATCAGTGTCAGCGTAAATCCCATAAGAATGTCATCGCCACTCGGCGTTAATCCCTTCCCTCTGCCAGCAAAAAACTTTACAATCCTAGCATTTACATTCACATCTTCTTTGTTGGAATTTAATAATAAGTCTACATATTTGCGGTTTTTTTCATCGAACTTGATGCCAATTACGTTTTCAAATTCAATGGCTTGTAAATAGTGATAGAGTTTCGTCTCAAGTATCTCATGAATGCCACATTGAATTAAGGGAAGTGTTAAGTCTACCTCTTCAAGTTCTTGGTAATCAACATTCATAATGCCATCAATACCATAAAAAACGAACCGATCCCCTTTGTTTACCACCACATCATCAATTCTTACCAGTTTCAACAGTGCTACCAGTTTTTCTTTTTCGATCGTAAGTCCAAATGCCGAAAGGGGAGTACCGCTACAACCAATATAAATTAGCACATCATCCACTTGTATATTAAGACCACTACTAAATTTGCTATGCACACTACCTACGCTATGTTTGTTTAGATAGCGAGGCAATAGATTGCTCTTTGCCCCTCTAGCCCATTTGCACTCATCTCTACTCAACATCGATTCCCATTTTTTTTGCGTACGCAGTGATTGCTTTTTCAAAGCACGCAAGTGGTGCACGCACAGTTCCAGCCCCGATCTGACCGACTCCCATATTCTTGTGAGCAATGCCTGTGTTGATCAGAGGTGTAATCCCCGTTGCTACTACTTTTCTAGCATCGATTCCTAGGCACGCTCCCTTGAAGTCCCACGTTGGAATACTCCAGTTGGAATTGTTGGCAATACAGATTTTATCCATTTCATTTGAGATTTTTAAAGCATCATGGAATCCGCCTGCACCGATAAACCGGGTAACCCCAGGAGCTGCCACCATCGCCATACCGCCGACTCCCACCGTCTCTGTAATGGCGCTGTCACCGATATCAGGATTGGCATCGCCTTCTGAATACCCTGTGAAATAGAGACCGTTTGGCGTGTTCACTGGCGCTGTAAACCATTCATCGCCCATTCCGCTGATTCTTACACCGAAATTCTGTCCATTCCGCGCCATTGTGGTAACAACCGTACCACTGGTCACTTTTCTGGCACAATCCACAATGGATTTACTCGCTGCCATCATGATATTTAAGAAGAATTGATCTGTATCTGCTAAGAACTTGATTACGCTGTACTTTTCTTGTTGGTCAATGTCAAGTTCTGTGATCAGTGGTGTGATTTCTTTTAGGAAATTAAGTGTAGCCGCGATATTTCTTTGGTGGAATTCATCCCCCATGGTAATCGCCTTGGCAATGAGTACGTTTAGATTCAAGCCCCCAGCTTTTTTCTGCAATGCTTGGGATAATACAGGTCCTAAGGAATCTCTCATCCAGATCAAGCGGTTTACGACTTCTTCGGAGAACGCGCCAAAGCGAAGTACTTTTCCGATTCCTTCGTTCATGATGCAATATCCAATGGAGCCATCTAACTTGTTTTGTACCACTAGCACTGGCATGTTACCCGACGTAATTCCGCCCATCGGTCCTACTGCATTTACATGATGGCAAGGTGTGAATTTCACCTCTCCTCGTTTCAGTAATTCCCTTGCACTTTGTTCATCCTCGGCCCAACCTTCGAATAATACGGCTCCAATACAAGAACCTTGCATGGGACCTGTCATATTTTCATATTCGATCGGTGGTCCGGCATGAAGTAATACTCGATCATTTAAGATTTCGATTACTGATTTGGCAGGCACTACATCCATTAAGAAGGGTTGTGAATTTTTCATTTTTTCAATGACTTCACTGTTAGCCGTTTCGATTTCTTCCATTTTTGAAAGTTGGTTTAAAATCTTAATCAATTTTTTATTGCCGCCTGCTGCTGGTTGCCAATCGTACTGTACGGTACTTCCACCATAAGCTAGAATCGATTCGGTAAAGCTCGCAAGACCAATATTTACAATACGCGGTTTGGAGTTTAAAAGGTCCATTACCTGATCGCTGACCTCCGGTAATGCTTTCTTTTCTCCTTGTCTTTCGACTACGTATTTATCCTCTTCTGTAAAGTTGATTCCTTTTAATTTCAGGGCTAGTCTTACAGCCTTGGCATTACTCTCTTCCACCAACACACCGCACTCTTGCAATGTTTTAATGGATTCCTGATAGCTTTGTGGATCGCACTGTGTTCCACAAACTGTTGCTACGAAATACAGCTCCCGTCCATTGTCCTTGGCGGTTTGTATCCCAGCCTTAATGGCCTCAGCTAATGCCCCTGCCATGTCTGGATGTGAACCATATCCGAGTACGCAATCTAGAAGTATGACGCCTGTGTTTTCATCCATTGCATATTCGTTGATCTTTTTGATTCGAATTTCGGGATCAATCATGGGATGTGGTTTTCCTTGGGTATAAATGTCATCGCCCAGATCCATGACTTCGTAGCCATTGGCGTTAAGGATATAACCTTCTTTTTTGGTTAATTTTCCAAGGCCCAAAGCCTCCGTGATTAACATTCCCGCTTCGGCAGCCAGTGTACCGCCTGAGTATAATCCCTTTACGGTTTTACCGAGCGCTAATGGCCGTTTTACCTCATATTTTATTTCTTCCATGTAATTTGGTTTAACGGGTCTGTCCTTGGCAAGATCTAGGGCGATCATTGCTGTTTCTTCAAGAGTATGAGCTAAATACACATTGCCCTCATGCTGTTCTGGCTTTTCACCTAAGAATATGGCCACCACAGGTTTTGTAAGACTATGTAGTAACTCTACGATTTCATCTCTAACTTTCTTTGCTGGTGGTTTTGAAATCACTACAATTACATCCGTAGGATCATGATACTCAAGTCCCAGTATCGCATCACGAACGGTTATGGCATTGACCTCTTCACTCAAATCCCGTCCGCCGGTGCCGATTGCATGTACCACTCCGCCACCAAGTCGATCGATAATGGTCGTCACTTCTTGTATACCCGTTCCAGACGCTCCCACAATACCGATGTTGCCTGGTCTTACAACGTTTGTAAATGCGATGGGAATGCTAGAAATAATTCCCGTTCCACAGTCAGGTCCCATTAATAAGAGTCCTTTTTCATGTGCTTTTTTCTTAAGCCGTACTTCATCTTCTAATGGGATGTTATCGGTGAAGGAAAACACATGCAATCCTTGATCAAGAGCCTTTTCGATCTCATCCGTTGCATATTCTCCCGGTATGGAAAACAGCGCAACATTGGCATCTGGCATCTCTTCTAAGGCCGCCTCTATACTGGTTACGCTTTCAATGTTATTATTTTTTCTTTTCACAGCTAAGTCATTTAAAAACTTATCTGCCTCACTCAGAACCTTTTCCACAATGTTTTCATCAGCGGTCTCGATGGCGATAATCATATCACTTGGAGCTGCACTTTCCGCTTCGGCGGTAAGCAGTCCACCATTTTTAAGAATGTCTTTATTTGCATCAGTACCCATCATGATGGAGCATTTGCTTATACCATCTAGAGTATTAATGGAATTCGTAAGTAACATCAGATTTATAGAATCTTGATAGCTATTTTTCTTAATTACAGTATATAGCATTTCCAATTCCCCTTTATTGTGTTAATATTTTGTTAAATCAAGTACCGTAATTATAACACTAATTTTTCGCATTATCATTGGCATAAAAGTATGAAGTTTATAGTTTTTTTTATACTTTTAGGATAAAGGAGTAGGAATTTGAACATCAAAGACATACTAAAAATGCAGTCCCTCTTTGGAACAAAATTAATAGCTGGTAAAGATGGCATTTTAAACGAAATACATGGCGTGAACGTACTTGAAGCAACGGATATTGCAAATTGGGGACGCCCTGGGGAGGTCATCCTTACCAGTTTTTTTGCGCTACAAAACTTGAATGATGCGGAATTAGATCTGTTTTTCGAAAAACTCCATAACATCGGCATTAGTGCTATCATCATTAAGATTGATCGACTGGTTACCCAAATACCCCATAAAATCATCGAGCTCTGCGATGCGTATGTAATTCCGCTAATCCAAATTAATAAAGATGTAAAATACGAATCCATCATTCTTGAGATATTAGGGCCAATCATCAATAAAAACGTAAACCTACTCAATAAGTACTACGAAGTGCATAGTGAGCTTACCAGCCTTGCCATGAAGATGCCATCGATGGACGAGATCCTTTGTGAATTCAAAAAAATGATCCTCCGTGATGTCAGCCTTATTAATTACATCAAAGGAACGGAAATTAGTACAAACCCTGAACTTTGCGACGTAACAATTATCGATACCAGTGAAGTATTAACGGAAAAGTACATGCATTTCAAATATGAACGTAACAGTGTAATCTATAATGGCACCAATCCCAAAGTGGCTGGCACACAGGTTCGCGTCCGTATCCCCCACCTCGTCTATGATGACTACGAGCTAGTCATTCACGAACTGCCAGATCAAATTAACTCTGAAGATTTCATGGTCATCGAAAACGGCGTAAAGTTTTTGCAAATGGAACTGTTACGTAGCTATGTAATCTCGCAAAATCTCTTTCAACAAAAAAACAACATTATCAGCGATTTATTAAACGATCGGCTCTACGCGGAAAAAGACATCGACGAAGTGTTGGAATCCCTTACGATCAATAAACATAAGCACTATCAAGTCCTGCTCATCAAGCTGTACCAACAAAACAAACAAAAAGATATCCTCAAAAACCTTCTGCCCCAAACTTTACGGCAAATTCGCATGAAATTTAAAGCTAGTTTCAAAGATATTATTTTCTTGGAAAAAGTAGATACCTTAGTGTTTATATTGAATTTGAACGATCAACAAAATAGCTTTACTGCTGACTCCGTTGGGAAAATAATGAACTCACTCGTTGAAAACAACTTGCTGAAAGAGTTTTATTACTATGTCAGCATCAGCTCGAAAGTAGACAAATTAGGTATTCCCAAAGCAAATAGAGAAGTTTTGGATACGCAAAAAATACTTATGTTATTCTACAATTCCAACAAAATATTGCCCTATGAAGAGCTTGGAATTTATAAATTATTCTTAGATTCAAACAGTCTCGACGATCTTAAAAAGTTTATATCTCCGCGAATCGTTACGTTCAGACGGGATTATCCCCTCCTCTTCGATACCCTAACCACCTTTCTTGACGCAAACCAAAACTATAAACTCACCGCTGAAAAGTTATTTATCCACTTAAAGACCGTGAGGTATCGAATTGAAAACATCAAAAACATACATGGCATTGATTTTGCAAACCCTGAAGAGCTACTCCAAATTCAAATCGCCTCTAGACTCTTTAAATTAATTAACGGGAGAAAAAATAATGAATAAACCAGAAACTTTCAGTTTTGTGACTGAAGAAAATATCACCTTGAATATGAACTTGCATCGCGCCACAAGCAATCGCAAAAACATAACGATCCTTTATTTTCATGGCGGCGGACTACTTTATGGCGTGCGCGATGACCTGCCAGAAATGTATATCACTGCATTTTTAAAGGCAGGGTATGATTTTTTAGCATTAGATTATCCCTTAGCGCCAGAATCAAAAATAGACCTGATTTTAGAATCCGCTCTCCAGCTTGTTTTATTTTATTTGCAAAATTCGGAGCAAGTATTTTCCCTGCAAAATAATAACTACTTGTTATTGGGAAGGTCAGCAGGAGCCTACCTCGCCTTGATGATGTGTAATTTATTACTCAAAAATGAAGTCTTACCACCAATGGCGATCATAAGCCTGTATGGCTATGCTAGGCTTGACGAAACTGCCTTTCACACACCAAGCAAACACTATAACAAGTTAGCCAGCGTACCCGCTGAAAGCATCGCAAAAATCATCTCGGATAGCCCCGTGACATACGGTCCAATGAATTTGAGATTTTCCCTGTATATAAAAGCAAGACAAGAAGGAACCTGGATACAACACCTATGCGGAAAGGAAAATCCCAGCAACTACTCTTTAACTGACGAGCAACTTAACACCTTCCCGCCCACGCTCCTCGCCGCCGCAACCCTCGATCCCGATGTGCCCTATAAAATAAGCAAAACACTGCGCAAATTAATCCCCAATTCACACCTGATCACAATTTACAAAGAAGCCCACGACTTCGACCGTGATCTAAAAGATGAATCTGGAAAAGCAACCTATGCCGAAATAATACAATGGTTAGAGACTATGCACAGCACGCTAAGAAATTAACATGTATATTGTTGGTCTGCTAGGACTGTAAGGAGGCTCATCGATGATTTCTATTGCAGAACTTTTAAAAAACCCACCTTTCTCCCAAATGACCCTTTTGAATCCGGGCGCCGATTTGTCTCGCAAGGTGGACAGTGCCGATATTTCCGAAACCCCCGACATTACCTTCTTTATCAAGCCCCACACCCTGCTGATTACAACGGGCATGGCCTTTAAAGAAGATCCTGCCGGTTTCTGCCAGATGATTGAGGAATTAAACCGTGTTCCCATTGCTGGCATCTGCGTAAAGCTGGGCCGATTTATTGATAAACTAGATCCCTCCATTCTTGAAACTGCCAACAAACTTCATTTTCCCCTACTGCAAATCCCAGCTTCCTGGACACTAGGAGTAACCTGCCATCAACTCCTCTCCTACCTGTGGAATGTGGAAAATGAACAGCTTTTAAACGCTCTGAAAATCCAGCGGGAATATTCCCAAATGCTAATAAAAGATACTCCGATTTCGGCTCTCCTTGTTCATTTAAGCCGAACCGTCGGGCAGGTCGTGTTTTTGACTAACCCCTTTGGGGAAATTGTAAATACCTCTCTCCCCCAAGGCAAGAAAACTCCAGAGATGGAGCAAACAATGGCCGCCATACAAGAAAAAGGAGAACTAAAAAATTCTCCTTCCGAGTCCATCCCCTCTTCCCTATATATTCAGGCTTCTCGTCCCTTTACCGCATGGATTTTTCCCGTTTGGGCCACATCCATCCACCCCTACCTGCTGATTGTGCTGGAAGAGGAAAAAATCCCCTATCCATTTTCTTATCTGGTCATTGAGCAGACTGCCGCCGCCACCGCCTTTTCCCTTTACAAAAATCAAAAACTCAAAGAACTATATTGGAGAATCCGCGAGGATTTTCTGCGGCGTCTAACCCATAACACCAGTAGTACAGACACTCCCGTTTTTCTAGAGCAAGGTGCTGACCTCGGTTTGATTTCCTCGGACTATTACCGTTTCCTCATTGTCGGAATCGATGGTTTACTAGAGGAAAAAGCCGCTGTGCAGTCCGATCTTTATTCTCTTGTGTATGACTGGTTGGAACG
>Ga0209415_10018537_pt1 | contig 10973 bp, 10 predicted proteins | sample PeaSoiSIISIP2007_FD_187696 | JGI IMG/M metagenome (GOLD analysis project Ga0209415, IMG submission 187696) | Peat soil microbial communities from Weissenstadt, Germany - SII-SIP-2007 (SPAdes) (version 2) | ecosystem: Environmental > Terrestrial > Soil > Wetlands > Peat | place: Germany...
GCCGATGCTGAGGCGCACATCCAGGGCCTCCACCGGGCGGCTTATGCTGGTGATCGGCACGGGTGTCGCCATCGTCGCGGTCGCGCTCTCGGCGACGTTGCGGCCTCCAGAGACCTCCGTCCGACCCAGCGCCTCCCCGGGACTTGCCGCAGCGCCCGCAACTCCAACGGCGATGCCGTCCGGCTCAGCAGGCACGCCGAAGCCCACGCCCGCTCCAGGCACCCCGATCGTGCCGGTGGTGGGCTTCTGGTCGACCGACCGATCGCTGTCGACGACCGAGATCCGTCTGGCGCTCGCCGGGCAGGATCCGCGCTTTGCGCGGGTCATCGTCGGGACACCGGATCTCGCGGCCATCGCGGCGGCCCTCGGCGTTCGAGCCGGGCCGGATGTGGAGGAACTCGCGCCCACGGCGGCGCTCGACGCCGTCGAAGGTCGGGTCAACGTGCTCGGGCTCATCCGGGCCGCCGACGTCCGCCCGGCCGTCAGGGCGCTGGGGATCGACGGCCTGACCCTCTTCGGCGAGAGCCGTGTCCGCTCGGTTGCGGCATGGCCACTCCTCATCCCTGGGTCGAGCCGGATCCAGGGGCCGGCCGACGCATCCGCCTTCGACCCGGCAACCATCTGGACCCTGGTGGCCGCTGGCGACGTGATGAATGACCGCGAGGTCTATCGCCGGGCGGTACTGCTGGGCGACGGGCCGGACTTCCCGTGGCAGGGCGGCACAGCGCAGATCGTGAGCCGCACCTGTTGCAGCGGCGGTCTCACGGACGTGCAGGCGGTGCGTACGGGCAACGCGGGCGCGGTCGCGGCGCTCTTCCGGGACGCCGACCTGGCACTCGTGAACCATGAGGGTCCGACTCCCGACCACTTCTCCTACCACCCGAACGGCTACACCTTCACGTTCGATCCGGCCCTCGAGGTCGGCATCCGCGACGCCGGCGTGGACGTCGTGTCGCTGGCGAACAACCACATCCGCAACGCCGGCTCGACCGGCGTCGTGCAGACGATCCGTAACGTCGAGGCGGCGGGCCTCACCCCGGTCGGTGCCGGGGCCAACATCGACGCCGCTAATGCTCCCGTCTGGTTCACGGTCGATGGTGTCCGGGTGGCCATCCTCGCCTTCGACGCCATCGATCTCACGGCGGAGGGAGCCACCGCCAGCCGGGCCGGCGCGGCGCCCCTGGACCTGACCCGCGCACGGGCGGATATCGCCGCTGCCAGGGCGGCCGGTGCGGACCTCGTCGTGGTGATCCCCCACTGGGGCGTGGAGTACACCTCCACCGCGACGGCGTCCCAGCGTCGCGATGCCGCGGCGCTCATCGCCGACGGGGCCGACGTCATCCTTGGCTCGCACCCGCATTGGGCGGGCGCCATGGAGGTGATCGGCGCCGGGGTGGTCGTCTACTCGATGGGCGACTTCATCTTCGACCTCGACCGCTCCGAGCAGACCGATGAGGGCTTGATCGTGGAGTTGAGCTTCGCGGGTTCGCGCCTGGCGCAGATCGACCTCCAGCCCACGATCGAGATCGATGATTCCCAACCGAACCTGCTCGATCCGACCGGGGATGGCAAAGTCGTCCTGGACCAGGTCCGCAAGGCGTCCCAGGCCTTTCTCGGCTGGTAGCGGGCCGACGCCGAGGTCAACCCGTACACGCCGCGATATCGCGGCGGGCTGATCAGCTCGAGGCTGCCGCCACGACCGTGTAGAAGCTGACCACCGCCACGGACAGCTGGAAGCACAGCGCGGCCGCGAAGACGGCCACGGATGCGAAGGCGATCGCGTTCGCCGCGAACAGCAGGCAGGCGAGAGGCCCCAGCACGAAGAGCAGCTGGCCGCTGCGCGTGTGGAAGGCGTTGGTCTTGAGGAATTGGCGCGCGCGCGTCCCCACCACCCAGGTCGTGTACAGGGCAACCACGATGCTCGAGAGGACGAGCGCCGTGTGCGCGTCGCCGAACCAGGCGAAGGCGATGACGGGCAGCAGGCTCTCGAACACCACGTTGAAGCTCGTCGAGACGATCGCCCGCTGGCGGATCCGCTGGTCCGGACTCCATGAGCCGCCTGGCGGCGTCAGGGCGGCGGTCACGGCCGTGAACCCGGCGACCACGACGGCGATCTGGGCGATCCCGAGGAGGAGGTCTTCGTTTGGCACGTGCGGCATGGTATGGGGTCCGCAGTCGGGCGGTGAGACAATCGAGCCGTTGGACTGACGCATGCGCTGAAAGGGGTGGAGCGATGACCGAAGAGACACCGACGACCGAGTCGCAGACCGCGATGGTGTGCCCCAAGGACGGGACCGCGATGGCGCCGCTCGGACGACGCGGCCGGGGAGGGGCCTATCGCTGCCCGACGTGCAAGAGCGTGTTCCTGGACGTCGAAGCGATGCGACACGGGCGGTCCCGCCAGCAGATGACCTGGGCGCCGCTCGTCATGAGTGTCGCGATGAGCCTGGTCATGACGGCGCTGGTCCGCCGACTCCGCCATCGCTCGGCGCCGGCAGCGGCGGCCCCGACCGCCGCTTAGGACGGCCATGGCAAGAGGGTTCGAGGCGGTCAAGACCGTCACGATCGGCGCGCCCCGCGCGAAGGTCTGGGACGCGCTGACCGACCCGGCGAAAGTCGCCCTGTACCTGCACGGGACCGCCATGGCCACCGACTGGCAGGTGGGGAGTCCCATCACCTGGACCGGCGAATGGAAGGGCAAGGCCTACCAGGACAAGGGCACCGTGCTCGCGTTCGAGCCGCAGCGGCGCCTCCAGACCACCCACTGGAGTCCGCTTGGCGGCACGGAGGACAGGCCCGAGAACTACCACACCGTCACGTATGAGCTTGCGGGTGACGGAGGCAACACGACCTTGACGCTCACCCAGGACAACAACGCGACCCAGGCGGAAGCGGACGCCATGGCCGACGACAACTGGGGGCCCGTGCTGCTGGTCCTCAAGGAAGTCGCCGAGGGGCTGCGATAGGCCAGGATCGCCGGCCTCGTTGACGGTCGGATCCGTTAACCGACGGGTGGTAGGCTCCATGCCCGCGCAGCCGTGTGCCTCGACAAGATCGCTGCGCGGATCCAGGAGGATGCACGTTGCGAGATGATGCGCGCCTGACGACGCTCGACCGGGTATCCCATGAGGAGGACGACATCCAGGCGATCGCGGCCCATCTGAAGACAGGGCTGCGCAACCCGGAGTCGAATCCGTATCTTGAGCGCCTCGTCGGCGCCGCGATGGGCGACGAGGCCGCCACGGACGCCGACCTCGACCTTGCACGGGAGCCTGTGCTCACGCGATAGGCCTCGAGTTGGGGCCCGGGGCGGGGAGCCCTGGCCCGATCAGGGCGGCGGGGCCGCAGGTGTGGGGATCGCCGTGCCGGGGTCATCGGGCGGGAGCCTCCGTCAGGCTCGCCCGGCTGCGACCGCGTCGGCCAGCGCGGCACCCCAGCGGCGTGCCCGTTCCAGCTCCCCATCGCGGAGCGGACCGTATGCGCCGGCGACGATGAAGCGCTCTGCCTTGGCCACCCTGCGGTAACCGGCCCGCTTCAGCTTCGCCTCGATCGAGGCGGTCGCGCCACGTGGTGACCACCAGATACGGGTCTCGAAGGCGGCGGCCAAGCCGTGACCGGCCGGCAGGGCGTCAAGCCACGCCCGCAGGAGCAGGTGGGACACATCGGCTGGGGTCGGGGCCTTGACATCGCCGGCGATCTGGCGACGCATGCCCTCTCGGGGCAGACCGAAGGCGATGACGGGCGCGCCCACGACAAGCAGGTCCGCACCCGCGACCAGCGAGCCGGTGGCTTCATCGGTGTTGAGCGCCTGGGCCCCGGGACCGAGCCCTTCGGCGATGGCCCGCGCGACCGCGGCGGTGCTGCCCCAATGCGACTCGTACACGACGACGGCGTTCATGGTCTGATCGCACCTCCAGGAAGACGCTCATCCGGGCCGGCTGACGCCTGGCTCACGATAGGGGCACGAGTCGCACCAGCGGGATCGTCCGGCCCGTGGCCTGCAGGTACCGCGCGATTCGGTGCGCGACGCAGGTCTCACGAGGTGAGCGTCGGGGTCACCGCATCGTCGTGCCAGTGCCGATGGGCCCGGATCCTCCGTGACGGTCGGGCAGCGGGCGGTCCGCGGTCGGGCCGGCGGCGGCCGTCGTGCTGGCATAAGTCCAGGGCGGGACGGCGCGGGCCATCCGCCACCGTTCGTCAGACGCACGCCGGTGGGACGTTGGCTGCGCCGTCGACGGGCCAGGCCGGCCGACCCGAGCGCGGAAGACATCGCGTCACGCTCGCCGGGGGTCGCCGCGAGGGTCAGGAGGCGCTTCGAAGTGGTCGGTGACGTCGCGAAGGTTCCCCCGGTGTGCGTCTGCCACAAGCCCGCTCGCCGGACTCGCCCCGCTCGCCGGAAAGCCCCGCTCGCCGGACTCCGGGCCCGGACACCAAAGGACCCGGATGCAACCGGCGAGGCCCCGGAGGAGGAGGGAGGGCGCTCACCGGCCATGCCGGGCCGTTTGGTTATGCGGTTCCCTTCGCCGGGGAGGCGGCGATGGGCCCTGGTGGCCGAGATGGGGTCGGCCGCCGAGACACATCATCGACGGCCAGTCTTTCGACTTGATTACCGTGTCGTGAACGTGACGGACGACCGTTGACGCCGCCACGCGACGCAGCGCGCCATTGACCCATCTGGCACACGTCCTATCCGCCACGGTCCGAACCGCTCTGCAGCCCAGTGGCCCCATGGGCCGCACCCTGCGCGGCTCCCGCGGGCTAGGGCGCGCCGGACGAGTTGACCATGGCGCGGCGTCGGCGCGGCGCGGATACTGCCACATCCCGGGGCCACCCTGATCGTGCCCCCGGAACCGCTGACCACGAAATAGCACACCCGCCGCGAGGCGGGGCCGCAAAGCCACGGGGCTCTCGCAGCCAGCCGGGTTATCGAATGGAGCGAACATCGAATGTTCTGGGACGGCACCCGCTGGGTCGATGAGCGGCCCACCCCCACTCCTGTCGTCTTCCACGGCCCCCGGCGTCTCCGCGACTGGATCGCCACCATCCCCATGCTGGTCCTCATCCCTGCGCTGCTGTTCCCCTTCCTGCCGGCCATGGCCACCACCGCGGGGCCGTCGCTGACGGTGGTCGGTCCGGTGACGGCCGGCGCGACCCTGGCCGTCAAGGCGAGCGGCTTCAGCAGCGGCGCGACGGTCCAGCTCCAGTGGGACGGCTCGTCCGCGGGCATGCCCAGTGCGCGTACGAAGACCGCCGACCCGCTCGTGCTGAACGTGCACGTGCCGTCGAAGGCCAAGCTGGGGACGCACGTGCTCACCGCCGTCCTGCCCGCGTGGGCCCAGTACGCTGTCCGTCTCGGCGCGGCAGCGGTGACACCGCTGCGTGGCCGGACCGTCGTGGCCTCGACCAACGTCATCGTCGTCGCCGCGGTCTCCGGCGCAGCCCCGACGTCGAGCCCTGCCGCGCCTCCGGCCGGTGCCGCCGCACCTACGCCCAAACCCAGCGCCGCACCCACCGCGCCACCGACGCCCAAGCCCACGGCAGCCCCCACCGCCGCCCCCACGGCGGCGCCCACAGCGGCACCCACGGCGGCGCCCACAGCGGCACCCACGGCCCCGCCGGCCGGGAGCTGTCCGGCCAGCCTCCAGGCGGCCGTCAACGCGGCCCCCGCCGGGGCCACGCTGAATGAGACCGGCTGCGCCTTCCACGAGCGGGTGACGATCGCCAAGAGTCTCACCCTCGTCGGCGCGACGTTCGACGGCAGCGGCCTCGGCGTGCCCCTCCAGCAGGGCGTCCTGACGCTGTCGGGCAGCGGCATCACCGTCAGTGGCATCCGCATCAGCGGCTCGGCCGGGGCGGGCCTCCAGGTCACCGGCAGCTCGATCCTCATCGAGGACAGCTCGCTCGACCACAACATCCAGGAGGGCTACAACGTCTCGGGCGCGACGAACGTGACGTTCCTGCGCGACCGCATCGCCTACAACAACGTGGCCCTCACGGTCGATCCCGGCTGGGAGGCCGGCGGGGGCAAGGCCCACGGCACGAACATCGTCTTCGACACCTGCGAGGTCGACCACAACGGCGGGCCCGGCATCTGGTTCGACCAGTGGTACCCCGCCGGCACGCCGGCGTCGGCCAAGAACTACAACCCGGGTGCCGTCGTGCGCAACAGCCGCGTCCACGACAACACCGGGGCGGGCATCATGTACGAGGTCAGCCGCGGCGCCACGATCGCCGACAATGTCGTGTGGGGCAACGGCAGCGCCTCGGACGGCTGGGTCTGGGCGGCGGGCATCCTCATCAGCTCCAGCTCCGACGTGAACGTCTACGGCAACGTCGTGGCCTGGAACCTCGACGGCATCAGCGTCGTCAGCCAGAACCGCGCCGATGCTCCCGGCACGGTCAGCGGCAACAGCGTCCACGACAACACGATCGCCCTCGGCACCCCGGTCGCGGGTGACAGTTCGGACAAGGTGCTCCTCGCCTTCGACGAGGACTGGGCCAGCGGGATGTACGCGGCGAGCGCCGCCAACACGGCCGCCCGCAACGTCTTCTGGAGCGCTACCCCCGAGCCGCAGTGGGCGCGCTTCGGGGCCTGGGCCGGCACGAGCGTGCAGACCCTTGCCGCCCTCAACGGCCTGCCCATCGGCGGCGGCAGTACGTACGCCTCGACGGCCCAGCTCGACGCCCTCCTGGCCGCCGACGGCCTGTCCCTGGCGCCGTAGCGGGGCGCGGGGCCACCGGCCCATCCCCACACGAGGCCGCGGCCCGCGGCACCGCGGCCTCGTCGCATCAGTGCCGCGCGCGCCGGTGGGCCCTGTATCATCCGTCGCGTGCGGCGTCCGCAGGGAGACGCGGGCCGACTGGGAGGTTGAGATGATCCGATCACTGCGGCTGCCGGCCGCCTCCGCCTGTGCCATCGCGGTGGCCCTCATCGTCGCGGCCTGCGGCAGCAGTGCCACAGCGACGCCGACCCCCACCCCGGCCGGCGGCGGTGGACTGCCGACGGGTCTCGGCGGGCTGCCGAGCGGCCTCGGCGGCTCCGGTGGTCTGTTGGGCGGCCTCCTGGGGAACAACAACCCCGCGCTCCAGGCCAAGCTCCCCTCGCAGATCTGCGGCGCGCCCGCCATCACGTTCAGCATGCCCGCGGGAGCCATCCCGGCATCTGCCCTCTCGGGGCTGGCGGGCGGCGCCGGCTCGATCCTCTCCGGGCTCACCGGAACGGAGACCTTCTCGTTCGCCGTCGCCAGTCCGGGTGCGGCGGCGTCGGACCCCTGCGACACGAGCTACTTCGCCGTGCAGCTCTCCGGCGGCGATGCGAACTCGTTCCTCCAGCTCTTGGTCCAGGGCAATGCCTCTGACGGTGGCACGAGCAGCACGACGTCGATGGCCGGCAAGAGCGTGACCGTTGTGACCCCCAGCGGCGGCGGCAGCATGACCTACGCCTGGGTCAACGGCGACACCATCATCGCCGTCCAGGCCGACGACGATGCCACCGCGGCGGCGGCGTTCGCGGCGTTGCCCTAGCCGGGCCAGCCGGCCCACCGGTACGTTCGTCGCATAGCCGGGGGTCGCGCGTGCGGTTACCTTACGCCGCCTCACCCGCGCTGAAGGAGCCGTCCGTGCCCTCGTCGACCCTGCCTCGCTCGTCCCACCGTCGCTGGGGCGTCCTCGCCTCGGCCGCTCTCGCGATCTCCCTCGCGGCCTGCAGCTCGGGGGCGGCCAACCCGACCCCTCCGGACGCGAGCGGCCTCGTCTCCGCCATCACCTCGTCGCTCGAAACGGTCAAGCAGGTCGACGCCCACCTGACGCTCGCGGGGACCTTCACCTCGTCGCCGGATGCGGCTGCCGCGTCCGGGGCTGGGGCGACGGCCGCCCAGGTGAAGCTCGATGGCACGGCCCTCGAGGCGAAGATCGACGAGGTCGCCGGTTCCGCCGACGTGACGGTGACCCTGCCGGCCACGGTCGGCGGTGGCGGCACGAGCGAAGTCATCGTGGTGGGGTCGGACCTCTACCTCAAACTGGGCCCCGTCGGGACGGCCTTGGGTCTCCCCGATGACGGCAAGTACCACCACACGACGACCGCTGCGCTCGGCGGCCTGGGCGGCCTCAGCGGTCTGCCGGTCGCATCGGCGGAAGCCTCGGCCGATCCGTCGCAGATGGCCCAGGCGTTGAGCGCCATGAACGGGTTCTTCTCCGGGCTGGCGCAGCAGCCCACGGTGACCTCGACCTCGTGCGGCGGGGCCAGCTGCTGGGACCTCCATGTCGTCCTGGGGCCGGCCGACCTGGCCAGCCTCGCCGCGAAGGGTGCCGGGGCGCTGGCCTCGGCGATGCCCTTCGGACCCCTCCCCACCGCCGGGCTGGACACGCTGGGCAGCGTGACGCTCGACGTCATCGCCCGCCAGGATGACGGACGCCCCAGCGAGATCAAGGTCGCCATCGATGGCGGCTCGTCGGGCACGGCGAGCGCGGACCTGACGTTCACCTTCGACACGCCGCTCGCCATCACGGCGCCGCCCGCCGGCCAGGTCGTGGAGGGGTTCCCCGGCCTGTCCCTGCCCTGACGCTTCGCCGGGAACCGTCGGCGAGGCATTGACGTACTCTCCTCGCTTGCGCCGCGCTCGCGGCGCCGTCATCCGAGGAGTTCATGATCGGTCCGAGCGCGCCCCCACCTGGCCCCGCCGCGCGCGGGGGACGGCCGTGGACGGTCCGCGTCGCGGCCTGGAGCGCCAGCCACCGCTGGCCCGTGCTGGTCGGGTGGTTCGCCCTGACGATCGGCGTCTTCGCCCTCAGCGTCGCGGCCGGGGGCATCCGCACCGTGGGGGCGACCGGTGGGCCGAGCGGCACGACCACGGAGTCCCAGCACGCGGACGACATCTTCGACGGCGCCGGGACGGCCGATCCCCACGAGACGATGACGATCGTCATCACCAGCGCCTCGGCCCACGCCACCGACGCCTCGTTCCGTTCGACGGTGGAAGACATCCTTGGCCGGCTCGGATCCGTCACGGCCACCGTGGACGGGACCAGCGGGCCGGCGTTCCGCCAGCTGGTCGACCCGTACCAGGCACCGCCGCAGGCGGGGCTGGTCGCGCCCGACCAGGCGGGCGTGCGCATCGAAGGGGACATCGGTGGCGACGCAGCGGCCATCGAGACGCGGACGCAGGCCATCGCCCCGGTGCTCGCGGCGATCCAGGTCGCCCACCCCGCATATGCCATCCACGCCGTGGCCATCACCCTGACCAACGACCAGATCAACCAGCTCGTCAACGAGGACCTGGATGGGGCCCTGAAGATCAGCCTGCCCGCCACCTTCCTGATCCTGCTGGTGGCCTTCGGGGCGGCCGTGGCGGCCGTGGTGCCGCTGATCCTGGCCGTGAGCGCGCTGCTTGCCGCCTTCGGCCTGCTCGGGCTGTACAGCCACGCGATCGGCGCCGTGAGTCCGTATGCCACTCAGCTGGTGGTCCTCATCGGCCTGGCGGTGGCAGTCGACTACTCCCTGTTCATGGTCACCCGCTTCCGCTCGGAGCGCCGCGCGGGCCGTGATGTCCTGGCGGCCATCGAGACCGCCAGTTCCACGGCGGGCCGGGCGGTGTTCTTCAGCGGCCTGGCCGTGATGATCTCCGTGGCCGGCCTGTTCATCCTGCCCGACACGCTCTTCCGCTCGATGGCGATCGGCACCATCTCGGTCATCGCGGTCGCAGTCGTCGGCAGCCTGACGTTCCTGCCCGCCCTGCTGGCGATCCTGGGGGACGGCGTCGACCGCGGCCGCGTGCCGGTGCTCGGCCGGCCACGACCCGCCGGCGGCGGCCTGTGGGCGCGCCTGGTGGAGGCGGTGGTGCGCCGGCCCGTCGTCTCGGCCGTGGGGGCCGCGGTCGTGCTCCTCGTCCTCGCCGCGCCGGTGACGCACCTGCGGCTGGGCAACTCCGACATCACCTCGTTCCCCGAGTCGATCGACGGCGTGCAAGCCATCGAGGCCCTCCAGGCGCACTGGCCGGCGGGCACCCTCCTCTCCCTGCAGGTGGTGGTCACCGACGCGACGGCACCGACCACGCAAGCCGCCATCGCCACGCTGGAGCGCACCGGGCTGAACGTCGCCGGCCTCAGCGGGCCGGTCACCGTGACGCCCTCGGGCGACGGGACGGTGGCCCTCGTGTCGTTCGTCATGTCCGGCACGGACAACGACCCGGCCAACTGGCAGGCGGTGCGGGACATGCGCACGACCATCGTGCCCCAGGCCCTGGCCCAGGCGCCGGGAGCGGCCGGCTACGTCACGGGTGACGCCGCGGCGAGCATGGATCAGACGCAGGTCTTCACGGACGGCATGGTCAAGATCTTCGTGTTCGTGCTGGGCCTCAGCTTCCTGCTCCTGCTGGCGGTCTTCCGCTCCGTCGTCATCCCCCTTAAGGCGATCGTGCTGAACCTGCTCTCCACCGGCGCCGCGTACGGCGTGCTGGTGCTCGTCTTCCAGGACGGCCTCCTCGGCGGGCCGCTGGGGGTGCGGCCCAGCGAGGTCATCCAGAACTGGGTCCCGGTCTTCGTCTTCACCATCCTCTTCGGCCTGTCCATGGACTACGAGGTGTTCATCCTCACCCGGGTCAAGGAATGGCACGACGGCGGCCTCGACACCCATCGGGCGGTGGCCCGCGGGATCGCCGAGACGGCCGGCACGGTCACCAGCGCGGCGGCCATCATGGTCGTGGTCTTCGCCGTCTTCGTGACGCTCCGCCTGGTCATCATCCGGGAGCTTGGCCTGGGCCTCGCGGTGGCCGTCTTCCTTGACGCGACCGTCATCCGGGCCATCCTGCTGCCGGCTTCGATGCGGCTCCTGGGGGAGTGGAACTGGTACCTGCCGGGCTTCCTGCGCTGGCTCCCGCGCGTCACCATCGAGACGGCCCCCCACCCGGAGACCGGCAGCCCGGGTCCGCACGCCACGGCCTGAGCCGCGACTAGACTGCGCCGGTGAGCGCCTCTCC
>Ga0209415_10018538_pt1 | contig 10973 bp, 18 predicted proteins | sample PeaSoiSIISIP2007_FD_187696 | JGI IMG/M metagenome (GOLD analysis project Ga0209415, IMG submission 187696) | Peat soil microbial communities from Weissenstadt, Germany - SII-SIP-2007 (SPAdes) (version 2) | ecosystem: Environmental > Terrestrial > Soil > Wetlands > Peat | place: Germany...
CACTCAACCGCCGGCGGCCAAGATCATCGCAGTTTCAAACCGACCGATTTACGCCAAAATCAAACCGGCGCGCGCACGTTACCGCGAGCACAAGAACGCTTCGCCAGTCGCCGGCCCAGCCAAAGGTCAAGATGGCTGCCGCAGCGGCTCCCAGGATCGCCCACGTCACCTGCAATACCCGACGCGGCTCAATTGGGAGGCTACCGGCTGTTAGCTCTGAAGCGCGTTGAGTATCGGTATGCACCGCAATCTCTTGGCGAGGAGGCGGTTTACTTGCCATGGCATCGCTATCGGTCATTTCAAGCTGGATCCCCAAGGAGCATTTGCCCAACCAACATAACTTCTGGTCATTATCCTCGGCCAAGCGAAACGTACACCTAGTGGGCGCAATGCTGTCCGCGAACAATCTAAGCGAAGGCTCAATGTTGATCCCTTCGTAGGCGGGAATTTTTTCCCTTGATTCTCCCGGTCCGACGGGGGCGTCATCGAGAAACCGGGCGCGCGAGGCGGCGTGAGATTGAGGGGCCGGATTCGGCCAATTTGGCGTTCGTTCTTCCAAGGCTGCTAAGGAAACTGGCACGCTTGTATACCTCCGCTAGTACCGTGCACGTAAATCCGGGACATGATTCGCCAGAAAAAGCGCGCATGCTTTTCTCCGCGCTCCAGGTTGGCGATGACTCCGTCGTGCTGGCCTTGCTCGATGCGCTCGCTAGAGGAGAACAACATCGCCAAGTATCTTTTCGAAGCACACTATGGAGCCGAGGGTGTAAAGGGCCTCGCCAAGGAAGGCGGCTCCGGACGTCGTGCGGCAATTGCGAAGATGGCTGACGTATTGGGCGGCAGACTGGAGATGTTTTACACACGCATTCGGTGACGTCGATGCATACGTTGTTGTCGACGTGCCCGACAGCGTAACGGCCACCGCCATGGCGCTCGCCGTCAACCAGACCGGCGCCGTGACCGTGAAGACAGTTGTGTTGATTACGCCCGAGGACATCGACAACGCGGGCAAGAAGGTCGTAGGTTATCGGGCACCAGGGCGTTAACAGGTAAGAGCGTCTACTGTTCAAAAGCAATCGAGAGGCGCCGGATTACTCTCGCGGCGCCGCTTCACACGAGCGGGCTACGGGCGTGGCGCGCCCAGCGCGCCAAACGGTGTGCTAGAAAGGCGCTGCTGCAAATCCGTTTGCGCATCTTTCGGAAATGCAGCTGTCGTTTTCGTCGATCGCGGTGACGCACTTCGGCGCTAGGATTGGGAGGACTTCGAGGTTCCTGGTCGCAACCACATGGCACTATTAAACGATCAACTTACAGTTTGGGAAATCGGCTTCCGCTGGGCCGGGTACGATCCTGCCCGTCCGCGATTATGGCTGCCGCTTGGCGCGCGCGACAATTTCCGCGTGATCGTTGATTCGATTCTTTCGGGGGAACTGGATTGCCTGACGCTGGGAATCGAAAAATACGCTGGCAACGACGCTGAAGGCGCCAGGTTCTTCATACGGTATTGGATTGACGAGGTTTACGACTGCATCAAGGGACGACAATTTAACCGTGCCTTCTTGCGATGGGCAATTGTCGATCGCGACTCCTTTCGTGTTTGGTGCGAACGTCGCAGAGTCCCGTTCCCCGAATTTTGGTTTCCACCGGGTTGGAAGTTGTCGTACGAGTGGCCGGACACCGAGGCGTACACCGCGGAGGAATCGGAGACTGTCGAATCTCTTCTGGCGGGTTTGCAACCTCAAGCGGAGTCGGCTTTGGAAAAGGAGGAGCGGCTGGGGGCGAGGCAGCGTGCGCGGGCGGCCTGCCAGCAGATCGCCACGGTACTTTGGAAGGAGAATCCGGAATACACCATTGCCGCCCTGATCAAGCACGAACAGGTATTGAAATATGGGGGTGGGTCCCAGTTTGTCGAGGAGACCGTGAGAAGGTGGATGCAGGAGGTTGCGCCCGAGGAAGTGAGCAAACGAAGGGGGCGACCCACCAAGGAAGACGGCAGGGAGGATGGGAAACTATGAAGCGGACTGCATTTTGCTCTTAAATGAGGCAATTGATCTAAAAAGAGAAAGGACCCCACGGAATTGGTGCGTGGGGTAAGTCTCTTCTTCGGTGCACTCTTCCGAAACTGCAAGGGGCAGATTCTTCAGACTCCTTACACCGACACGCGAGTCTGGAGCGAAAAAGAGCGCAGTTCGAGTCGAGCACGCCGCGAGATGGCCAGATGGGCGTGCGGCGCCCGCCCGATGGTGGTGGGTCGGGGTGCGCCTCCTATTAGCACGGCAACCGATAACCGAATCAGGCTTCGAGGTCCTCCGGATTCCGGGTCCTACGTTGCTGGCGGCACCGCGCAAGCAACGCCGGATTTTGAGCTGCAGGCCTACGACGCGCACTTGAACGCTGACCAGTCGTACCTGGAGGACGATGAGCACCAGCTTGCGCAAGATGAGGCCGACGTCATCCGGCAGGTGGGGATATCCGAGCAGATGTTTTACCGTTGGAAGAAGAAGCAATATGCCGACCCGCAGCCGGATCGGGCGCGGGAGCGCAAGCAGCTGCGGCAATAGAACAGCAAGCCCAGGCGGCTGGTGGTGGAGTTGAGCCTGGACAAGGTGCTCTTGCAGGACATCTTGTCGAAAGAATGTCCCGGCCCGAGTTAAAACGCGAAGTAGAGGGCTACCGTGAAATGAGCATCCTCTCGACCCCTCTTAGGAGGCTGATTTCTATTGCTTATTTTCTCATATGTTCGTCGCGATACCGATCTGCTTGGATGATTTCCTGTCTCGCCTTTTTTAGGAAGTCCTCGGCCGTTTCCAGGTGCCCGCCGAACGGAGCGCCCCTATCGCCGTTGGCCTCATAGGCTTTATGAAGATGATCCATCGCTTCCCCGACTCGTTCGTAGGCCTCCTTTAGGTTCGGGTGGGCAATCTCGTAAGCCCAAACACTGCCTGCCGCAAAGATCGAAAGTAGAAGAATTGCGGTCGTCATTTTTTTCATGGTTGCTCCCAATAAGGATAGAAATTTTAGAATCCGGAGGGGTTGGGATCATCTGGTCGTTGCATGGCTCGCTGACATTTTATATGCAGGCGTCCTGAGCCCAAAGGTCTTTCGAGTATGTAGGCTTAGGCGCAGGCGATTTTGTCCTCGAAGCCCCCAAAAAAAGGGTACAAGTGGGCCATCCGAGCGGGGGAAGTGGTCTGGTGCCGGGTGAAGTAGGCGGGCAACATAGGCCTGCAAGCAAACGCCTTATTTGCAACGGAAGTAGAGATTTCGCCGAATGTGGGTCGCATTAGCAAATTCCTCCTTGTCGAAGGTATCGAAGCCAGCGAAACAGGTTCCTGCTGCGCTTTTATCGCAATCTAACCAGGTTCGGTCGGTCCCATTGCAGGCGACCACATATCCGGGTTTGCCATTTCCCAAGGTCACTGGCTTCGGCGCAGGTCCGGAAACACATGCGGCGAGAAGAGTGCTAGCAGCAGCAAATGCGGCAAAAAATTGAGTTTGGCGAAAAGGCGCGTGTGGCAGGTCGGTCATAAAGCGAAGGCTAGAAATGTGGGGTAACTTACCGAGGATAGATTTTGGTCAACCTGCGTACTCCGGCGGGAAATTGGCAGGACGCTTGACTACGGAAACCAAGAAAGGCAAGAAAATTGTCTTACAGGGACTGTCTGAATTATTGTGTTTGAGGCGGTTGGAGACTTTTCCACAGCGGCGGTCGTCGCTTGCGACGAACGGGCGACGCAGCGGGAAAGTCGCTGGTCATGTTACTACGCTGCTGCTCGGGTGAATCGATCTTCGTAGAGAATGCCGAACTGATGGATCGCTTCCGATCAGCGCCTTCGTAAGACGCCATGGACGCGGCGTTGACCGCCTCGGCGCTCATCGACCCGCTTACAAACTGGTCAATCAATTCCTTCGGCATGGCCGGCGGCACCGGTCCGGCCGCATCGGCCTTCTTCTTGCGTGGTGCCATAGACCTCCTAGTCGTCATACTAAGTCTCACACACAAAATTCCTGACGGGCTCGGCCATATCGAGGAAAAGTGGACGCTTGGGTCGTTCCCGCCTACGAAGCTTCGATGCGCGCTCGACCTTTTGGCAACCACAAGACAGCTCGATACGGGAAGAGTTCGGCCTTCGTGATTCCGTCGTTCGCCGCCTGCTTCCTGGCCAACGCGAATAACAGATCTTGCGCGCGCTCCAGCGCTTTCCCCCTTGCTTGGTAGGCAACCGTAAGGATATGCTGTTCCCGTTGCAGTCGGAATCTATGCCCAGCCGTGGAGTCATTTATGTACCAGCGCATATTGATTGCGGCCGATGGCAGTAATGCTTCGGACCTCGCCCTGAACGAAGCAGTCAAGCTCGCTGCCAAGCTCCAGTCTCAATTGCGCATTGTTCATGTAATCGACGTCCGAATTTTGAGCGGAGAATCGGCCTTTTTGGATGCCGGTGATCTCGAGAAAGCTCTCGTGGAGTCGGGGGAACGGGTCCTGCAAAAGGCGGCCGCAACCGCTGGCAATGCCGGAATCAAGGCGGAGACAAAATTGTTGAAAATCGAAGATTTCCGCCAAAGAATCGCCGACGGGATCGTGGGCGAGAGCGCAGCATGGCCGGCCGAACTGATTGTGGTCGGCACTCATGGACGCCGCGGTCTAAGTCACCTGTTCCTTGGCAGCGTGGCGGAGGGAATCGTCCGGATCTCGCAAGTACCGGTATTGCTGATTCGGGGGAAGTAGTCTGCCGCTTTGCGTCTTCTACGCGGCACGGGCGGCCGTATGGGGGCCGTGAGTTGAACACCATTTTATCGTGGAACACCCTGCGGCGCGCGCTCGATAGGCGGCCAAAAATCCGGGGCGCTTTTATCGGCGGGTAATGCGCTTTCTACTCGTGCTGCATGATGTTAGACGGTCCCTCTAGTCGTGCACATTTTCGCAAGATTTTCTTTTGCCGAAACGCCACACGAAGCGTCCAACGGCGATCGCAGCCAAGAAAGCCACAATTTCGACTGTCCAGACAATGAATTGAACCCTTTCTTTCATTGCCAATCCCTTGTGTACAACATCATTTGCAACCGCGCGGCGACGGTTGCACGAACCGTTCTGCACAATTGATGCGGGGTTGCGGATGCGTGACTATTAGGCGTGCAGACCAAGCTCCAGAGAATTCGGGTGCGCCCTCGGCCGCTGTCTCTCGACCCGACATCATGTTCGCTTCCAGTAGGTTTTCGACGTCTACGCGAAATTTCGCCTGCGACCGACCTGCGACGGTTACCACCGTTTCGGAAGCTTTTCAAACTGAAAGTAGATTTGAATTTCTCGCAGAAAGCCTCTGACAACTGGCGGCTTTCCAAACGCGGTGGCGGGCGCCTTGGCGGTGGTCTATGCTCGGCGCGCGGTGGACGCCTATGTTTCCCGTATTATCACTAGGGGATTCACTTTTGAAATTGCTGGCAGGTATTGCAACCATCTTGGCCCTGATACTCGCACCGGGTGCGTATGCCCAACCAGGACCTGGGAAAGCGCTTGGACCCGGAGGGGCGAGCAGCCCAATGATGGAGCAGGCGAACGATACGTCCGGCTGGAACTTGATGAGCGCGGAGGAACAGAAGGCGCACCTCGAAAAGGTATCCTCGATGAAAACGTACGTCGAATGCAAAGAGTACATGGAGCGACATGACAAGGAACTGGTCGATCGAGCGAAAGCAAAGGGAATGGAACTGCGTAGTCCAAATGAAGGTGCGTGCGATCGAATGAAAATGATGGGTCGATTCAAATAGCTTTGCGGCTGTATGAAAGCAGAGCCGGGAATGCCTGCAATTAGGTAAGGGCACTATGGCAACGGCATTGTGGAACCGAGTCGTGCTTGCGCAGTGCGGTGACTTCAAGGTCGTCGACGGAAACGTTTACTTCCCACCGACCTCGATCTGCCGTAATTACTTCCAGCCGAGCGAACACCATATGACATGCCCATGGAAAGGGCTAGCGAGCTACTACGATGTCATCGTGGACGGCAAGTCCAATCCGCTGGCGACCTGGCTTTATCACACACGAACCGCCGCTGCGCATTATTTCTTTCGGCTAGGCTTAAGGGGATTTGCCAACCCAGACATCGAGCGCGTCTCCTGGCCCGGTTGCGATCGGGTTTGTTGTCTCAATGCCGAAACCAGCGCCGCGTTGTAGTCGGTGAAAAGCGTTTTGGTGGGCGGATCTTGTGCTACCGTCATCCACAGGCCGCGCAAGTTCCCAAGGGCCTCGATTTGCTGGTCCGAGATAGGCGTATCGACGAGCGGGTCCTGCGCTGCCCGTAGCCCAACCAGATTGCTCTGTGGGATCTTTGGTTGTGGCGTAGCTTGTGCCGCTGCGATCCGACCGAAACCGCCCGCACTATTCATTTTGCCAAGCATCCCCAACGCATTAAGCCCGCTTGATTGCTTAGCGCACTTCTGCTGCTCGTTCACGAGCCATTGTTGCATTTCGGTGCTCTCAGCGTTGGCCTCGTATGCGACCCGGTGCCCTTTTAACGCTCCGGTCCGTGCGATCAGCAGTCGCTTGTAGTCCTCGCGGCCGAGGCGCTCGTACGCCGCTGAAGAAACCTGGATGGGCTGTAGACCGCGCTTGTTGCCTTGATTGCAAAGGTCCGCGGCGTTGTTGACAACCTCGCCCATCCAGATCACCTCGTTGATCCCGGTACCGGAGCAGCCGCCTTGCAATATGAGCGCGCGTCCGTAGTCCATCCCGATTCCGCATTGAATCTGTGCATAGCCCCGTTGCCCGAGGCGCCAGTTGAGCATATTGACGAGGCTGTTGAGCTGAAACGCACGAAACAACGCCCCATCAACGAATTCCGGTTTATTGCCGTCGATCATGCCGCTCACGCAATCGCCGTGGATGAAGACCTGCTTGCAGTTCGGGTCCTGGTTGAGGATGGCGACGCACTCGGACAGATAAGCGCGGTAGAGTTTCCCGAGCACCGGTCGGGTGTGGTTGTTCGCGAGCTGCGAGCTCCCCCGGATATCGATGAAAACGGCAACGCAGTGGTTGACGTAAAAGCCGTTGGAATTCGTCAAGCGCCACAGCGCCGGGACGCTGTCGACTTCCTCGTACCCCTGGTCGTTCGCATCGAGAATCTCGCGGATGCGTGCGTCGCTGCCCGCGATTGAGTAAAGCCGCCCATTTGTGTTCATGCCGATATCCTCAAGATCAAGGTCGCGCCCATGGCGATGAACGCCAAGAAAAGCGCGTAGCCGGATCGCTCCACCCACTTTGACTTGGCCGCGACCCGGTGGGCGATCAAGAAATGCTGCGCCAGGGCCTCGTTCGCGAGTTCCACTTCGTCCATGCCATTGCGGATCCCGCGATACCTGTCGAACTCCGGCAGGCCAGATTTTCGTGCCATGTACCCGTAGAAGCTCACCGGGTGATACTTCGGCGCCCAATCCGACCCCTTGCCAACAATTTTCTCGAGGCGCTCTATTGGCAGCACCGGCCACAGCGCGAGCAGGATCGAGACACGGGCGAGCACGGTCGACGTGCCGCCTGCGAACTTAACGATGGCGTGCACATCCTTGTCGGTTAGTGCGGGACCCGCCCAGAGCGACGCGATGAGCCCGAGATTCAAGGCAGCGATGAATCCGGCTTTCGTGTCGATCACCTGCGCCCGGCCGCGATTAAGGGTCGCAAATCCCGCGCAAATGTCGAATCTTTTAGCAGGGGTACATCCTTCTTCATTTTCGGCTGTCACTCCACGTTTGGCCGGCCGCCTACGCCCACGCCCACGCCTACATGCGATTTTCAGCAGCCTAAAACGCCAAGGGGTTGCTTGCACAACCCCTTGATTTATCTTGATTCCGACCTGGACTCGAACCAGGAGCCAAACCTCTACCCTTGTGTACCGGGCGATTTCGCCCTTCGTTAAGGGCAGGAGCTCCCGACACTGCGGTCGCGGACGGTCTGAAGTCGCTGAAAAAATTAGTATTCGAAATCAATACGTTACGGATTATTGTTAAAGTGACTTATCGTTTCATTTTGTAGATTAACAAGCGATATTATGCATTGAGTTTTAACGTTTTTGGCCCGCCCTCATTCGCCAAGACCCGCCGATCGCCGCCATCCATGTGACGTTCGCTTTAGCTCAATTGAGCAGAGGCCGGTGCCCACCGGGTTACTGCATCTTCGTGGGGCTGCATGGCGGTCCTCGGGAGCGCAATCGCGACTATGTTTTGGGAGCAGTGCTGTGCGCGGAATATTTATCCGACGCCGCAGCAGGATCGCTTTCTTTTAACTCCGCCCATTTGGCGTAGTGCGTGATTCCTAGAATTACCCGACCCATGCCGTAGTCCATTAGCTCAAGAGCTCGATTGATCTCGGCGGTCGCCGCATCAGGTGAGTCCGCTTTAAGCAGCAGGAATTCCGCGTCGTTTCCGTGGGTCCACGCGGAATTCGGGTTAAGCGCGAGGTCATTCCTATACGCTGATCGGCCCCAGACATGTTTCCCTCGCGGGAATACAGTTCCTCTTGAGCGCCGTAAAGGGCCGTCAGGTCGGTGGGTGGGAGGCCGGATTTGCCTTTCACCCTATTTAATTGAACCTCGGCTCCACTCCCGTAGTTCATTGCTCCGAGGACATGCGCCCAGTTCATAATGGGCTCCAGGGTTAGTCGGGCTGAACCAGAGAACGCGACGACCGGAGTCGGTCAGTAACGCGGTTTGGGCGCGTAAAAGTCGACATGCGCCGTGACTTACTCCCCACCAGCCGTACCCGGCTAGCAGAAGGTAACTTCTGAAAAGTGGGATTAGCAAAAGCTTCGAGTGCACCGCCCAGGCGGCGGTAGCGTCACCCCGCTCGGTTCTGTGCGCCCCAATAGCGCTCAAGATTGGCGATCAATGCGGGGCTGAAATGACAATGGGCTTGCTCGCGCGCATAGACGGCGCAATAGCGCCGGAACACATCGAGCGGTTCTTCGCCGACGCGAAAGGCGCGTCGGTTGCCGACCGCGCCTACAGCGCCCGAGCTCGTCAGCGCGGCAACTACCCGCTCAATGGCGGCGTCCATTTTCGCAGCCGGCGCGATCTCGTCGCAGATCAGCCTTCCTTCCGGACTGTCGCAGGCCAACCTGCGCTCGTATTGGATCAGTTGCCTGGCAAGGCGATCGCCGGTGAAACGCGGCAGGCGCAAATTTGAAACGCCCGGGATGATGCCCTCCTTGCGCGCAGGCAAGGTCAAATAGGCGTCATCGGCCGCTAACACGTAGTCCATCGTCAGCAAAATCTGGCAATGACCGCCGATGGCAAAGCCGTCAACCGCCGCGATCCACGGTTTTTCGATGCCGTGGCCGTGGACGTCGTCGGGCAGGACGTCCGGACGGGCGACGCCGCGCATGAATTTGTGTACGAAACCGAGATCCCGTTGCAGGAACCACACGAACGGAATCTTGCCGCGATAGAGATGGGTGAGATTGATGCCGGCGCCGAAAACGCGGCGACCGCGGTATTTGGGATGCTCGACTGTGCCGCCCTGCAGCACTGCGATGTCGCTGCCGGGATCGAGGATCGCGATATCGACGGCGATTTCCATCGCATCGAGCGTCGTTTGATCTTCCGCATTCAAATAGCGTGGGTTGGACGGGAACAGAAAGACGCCTTTCCCGCGGCGCTCGATCCTAACTGTGCCGAGATCGACGATCCCATCGGTGGCAAGCCTGGCGAGCTGTTCCTCGCTCTCGCGTCGTGGTAGCAGCATCGCGTGACACAGATGACTCCCTGTCCGTTCATGGCCAAGAAAATGCGACAAAAGAATCCCTTGATCGATCTCAATCCCGTCCTTGTCGCGTTGAATCGCATCAGCCTCCGTAGCGATTTGTTCTCGCGTCGGCGCAAGTCCGGGAAATGCTTCGGCCGCGGCAAACACGAGTTCCTCGACGCGAATGAAGCGGGAAAGTCCTTGCGTGATGGAGGCGTAAATCGCCTCCACATGCGTGCGCAGGAAACGTTCCCGCGCGGCGCGCGATTTCTCGCAGATGGCATCGGCCGCCTGTGCTTCCAGCGGGCGACGCGCGGTTTTTTTTGGTAGTTCCCCGATAAGCCGCTCGGAGTAATGCCAAAACGCTGCATACCGACGCCGATCCTCCGCAAGTTCGCCAATCGCCTTCGGCTCGGCCTCAAGCCAGGCGTCGATTGTCGTTTCAGCCAATCCGGCGCCACGCAATAACGCCGAAACCGGAGCTGCGGTCGCTTGCTGCATGTTCAGCTTTCGTCTCAAGTCCTTAAGAGTCTATGGCTTTGGCTGACTTCGATGACGCTACTCGCCAATTTTGAGCTAAGCAACCGGGCGTCAATGATTGCAATGTGGAGGGTTTGCACAAAACCATCTAGAGACCGATTTTGGCTGAAAACGGCGCCAATCGTTACGTTTCACTCGCCCCTGCCGCTAATCTCGAGCTCAGACCATGGCTCTTCGCGATTTCGTCTACCGCCGCGTCCACCTTTCCTTCGTCGATGTCGTTGTTGCGGTGGCGCCGGTTTTGTAGTCTGCCGGAGCGCTGGTCTTCGGTGCCTTTGCAGCGGCGACTAAAGGAGGACGGGAGCGGCAACTGGCCTTGCCGGACAAGGCACAGTCTGTTCAGCACCCGCCCGGTCCGCCCGTCGCCAGCGGCTCGAACTGGTACTGCGCCGCTCTCATTCGCACAGGGCCCGCCATTCGGGCGGCACCGGGACGGCCTGGATGCGGTGCCGGTCACCGTCTACGCGGCGCGCGAAGATGCGCACTTCACTCGCCTCGACCAGGGGACGCTTGCCGCAGCGAATGTGATGTTTTAGCACGAAGCTTTTTCCGCGCCACTGTGCGATGTGGGTGTCGATGTCGATCGCATCGCCGTAGCTTGCGGGAGAGATGAATTTCGACTCAATAGTCACGCAGGGCGTTCCGATGATGCCGTGCGTGCGCTCCGTCTCGTGCCAGGGCGGCAGGCCGCAGGCCAAGAAGAA
>Ga0209415_10018539_pt1 | contig 10973 bp, 9 predicted proteins | sample PeaSoiSIISIP2007_FD_187696 | JGI IMG/M metagenome (GOLD analysis project Ga0209415, IMG submission 187696) | Peat soil microbial communities from Weissenstadt, Germany - SII-SIP-2007 (SPAdes) (version 2) | ecosystem: Environmental > Terrestrial > Soil > Wetlands > Peat | place: Germany...
CACTTTCCAGCCAATCGAATACGATCACTGATGACAGCTCCGGCATCACCGGCCTGAGCGTGAACGTCTTGGCGAAAGGCCCGGTCAACATCACCGTCGCCACGGACACCAGCACCATCAAGACGGCGATTACGAATCTGGTCACCGAGTACAACAAGGTCGAATCGGTCATCGGCACCCAGACCGCCAGCACCACCGACTCGACCGGAAAAGTGACCGCTGGCCTCCTGGCCGGCAATCAGGATATCGAGAGCCTGAGCTCGAACTTGCGCGACCTGATGAACCAGGCGGTTTCCAGCATATCCGGGCAGCCCCTGCGGCTCAGCGACCTGGGGTTCAATTCGAACGGCACGGATAACTCCCTTTCGACGAGCGACACCTCCGGCCTGGACTCCGCCCTCGCGACCAATCTTTCCGGGCTGAAGGATCTCTTCACCAATTCCACGAGCGGCCTGGCGGTCCAACTCAACTCGTTTCTAACCAACACCATTGGCGACAACGGTTCGCTGGTGACGGAGCAGACCGACCTGACGAAACAATCCGCCGCGATTGACACGCAGATCAGCAACATCGAGACGCAGGTGCAGGCGTATCAGACCCAGATGGACAACGAGTTCGTGGCGATGGAGACTGCTGAGTCGACGACCAACCAACAAATGCAGTATTTGACGGACGCTTTCGGCGGTAGTAGCAGCAGCAGCGGTTAGTCCGAAAGTAGTCTTCTCCGGGACCGAAGTTGTGCCAGGCGGTTTGCCGGGTCCTCGCGGAACCGGAAAGCTGCCGCTCCTGCCTATTGGGCCGACACCACCACTGAAATCTGAATCTATGTCCGCTCACCCCTCGAATCAGCCACCGCCATGCACGTCGGCGGCGTCGGCAGTGCGATTCCACCGGGCCGTGCAGGGCCAGGCGAGCCCCGAAAAGCTCGCGGCGGCACGCAAGTGCTTGCAGGCGCTCCAGTTACACCCCGGTTGCTTTGAAGCGGCATTCAATCTCGGCGTGCTGTTCCAGGAAATGGGTCAAAGCAACAAAGCGGTCGACTGCTATCGTCAGGCACTGCAATTCAAGCCGGATCTCGCGCCCGCCTGGGGCAACCTGGGGGTGGCCCTGCGCGACACCGGCCGGGGCCTGGAGGCGGTCGTCAGTCTTCGTCAGGCCTTGCACTTGCAGCCCGGGGAGCCGGACGTGCTCAACAACCTCGGCAACACCTTGCTCGCGCAGCAGCAGCACGCGGAAGCCATTGCCTGCTTCCGCGACGCGCTGCGCCGCGCCCCTGCCAATCCGGGTATTCACCTGAATCTCGGCAACGCGCTTCGCGCTTCCGGGCGCGTGGGCGAAGCCGTCCAGAGTCTCCGGCAGGCGCTGGAGCTCCGGCCCGATTTTGCCGAAGCCCACTGGGATCTTGCCTTCGCGCTCTTGTTGCAGGGGGATTTCATCCAGGGCTTCCAGGAATACGAATGGCGTTGGCGGCGTCCCGACTTTCCCCGCCGCCAATTCGCCTCGCCACTCTGGCTCGGCGAGGACTTGGCTGGCCGGACGTTGCTTGTTCACAGCGAGCAGGGCGCGGGCGACAATATCCAATTCCTGCGGTTTCTCGCCCAGCTCCCCGAGCACGGGGCGCGGGTGATGCTGGAATGCCCGCCTTCCCTGGCCGCGCTATTTGAGTCCGTGGCGGGCGTGTCGCAGGTCATCCCGAGAGGCGACCCGCTCCCCGCAGTCGATTGCCACGTGCCCTTGCTGAGCCTCCCGCATCGGCTCGGGGTCACGCCCGAAACCATCCCCGCGGCGACGCCGTACCTGTGGCCGCCGGCCAGCCGGCGCGTGCGGTTGCCTCCGCCCCGCAGCGAAGAAGGCGTGCGCTTAACGGTGGGACTCGCCTGGCGAGGCAATCCGCAGCATCCCAACGACCGCCAGCGGTCAATCCCCCTGGCGTCGCTCGAACCCTTGTTTGCGGTGCCCGGCGTGGACTTCTACAACCTGCAAGTGGCGCCCGGCCCGCAATTCGCCGGCGAGGCCGCCCATCAGCCGACGCTCATCCCGCTGGAGGGCTTGCTGCACGATTATGCCGCCACCGCCAGTGCCATAGCACAACTGGACCTGGTGATTTCCCCCGACACGAGCCTGGCTCACCTCGCCGGGGCGTTGGGCCGGACTGCCTGGGTCCTGCTGCCATTTGCTCCCGATTGGCGCTGGATGCTCCAGGGCGACGACACCCCTTGGTATCCGACCCTGCGTCTATTCCGCCAAACTGCGCCTGGTGATTGGGCGGCCGTTATCCACCGTATTCGCGACGCATTGCTCGAGCGGGTGCGAGCTTCAGCCCGCTAAAGTTTTTCTGCCGGGTGCCGATAAGACACCCAGTAATAAGGCGGCTGGCGGCCTCAAACAACCAGCAAGGATTACGGTGGATGCCTTAAGTTCCACCTCGCGACATGGATGTCGTGAAATAGAAACCGAACCCCGCAAGGGGTGACTCATGGAAGGAGTCTTAGTATGGTAATTAATACAAACATCGCGGCGGAAAGCAGTGCTTCACTGCTAGCCACTTCATCGGCCAACCTGGCCAAATCACTGCAACGCCTCTCCTCCGGCTCGAAAATCATCTCGCCGGAAGATGATGCCGCCGGGCTCGGGGAGTCGATGAAATTCGACGCCCAATCCACCCGCATCAGCGCGGCCTCGAATAACGTCAGCAACGCCACCTCCTACACCCAGACGCAAGACGGCTTTCTCCAACAGGTCGGCAACGCCCTGGACCGGATGAGCGAACTGGCCGTCTCGGCCCAGGACGCGACGAAGACCGACACCGACCGTTCCTTGTATAACGCGGAATACACCCAGCTCGCGTCCTACATCACGAGCACGGCGTCGAAGGACTTCAACGGCGTCAGCCTGTTCGACAGCGCGGCCAAAGCGGTGACGGTGGACAGCGACGCCACCACCTGGTCGATGGGCACCGTCAACCTCGGCGCCGCCGCCTACACGGGCGCCACCGCCTCGACCATCGGCACCACCACCGCCGCGATTAGCGCGCTCACGGCCGTCCAGTCCGCCATCAATCAACTCGCCAGCGACCGCGGCACGGTCGGCGCGAACGAGGCTCGCCTCAGCTACACCAACGATGCGTTGACGGTTCAGAAGACGAACATCGACGCGGCCAACAGCCAGCTCTCGGATGTGGATGTGGCGACCGAGAGCACCAACTACGCCAAGCTGAACATCCTGGTTCAGTCCGGCACGGCGATGCTCGCGCAGGCCAACACGATGCCCCAGTCCGTGTTGAAGCTGCTCGGATAAGCCGGTTGACTCGACCCGCCCCGGTCTAGAGGGTTCCCGGACGGCGCTCGCGCGCTGTCCGGGATTTTCGTTCCGTAACTGCCCCCGCTTCCGTACTTTCCCGGACTTAAGTCCTTGGCCCGGGTAGCCGATACCCAGGCATGACGATTCGCGCCCTGTCTTTGGCTGCCCTGCTCCCCGCCCTGGTGGCGGGCTGCTCGGTCATGCCTGCGTCCATGCGGCGTGCAATAGTGCCCCCCTACACCCCTGTCAACGTCGCTGTTCTCCAACCCACCTTGCCGCCAACCATCCGGCGGGTGGCCGTGCTGCCTCTGCCGCAGAGCCGCCAGGACGACAACCAAGCCGCCGGGGCGAGCCTGCTGCAGCCCGTCCTGCTCGCCGAGCTGGCCAAGCGGAATCTGTTCGAAATCATTCCCGTCTCGCCCGAAACCCTTCGCGGGCTGACCGCCGGCAACGACTGGGCGGCCGATGCCCCCTTGCCGCCGGACTTTTTTGAGCGGCTGCACCAGCTCACCGACTGTGACGCGGTGGTGTTCGCCAGCCTGACGGTGTACCGGCCTTATCCCCCGCTGCAAACCGGCTGGAAAGTCCGCCTGGTCGATTGTCGGGAACACCAAACCTGGTGGGCGGTGGACGAAGTCTTCGACGCGGGCACAGAATCCGTCGCCGCCGCCGCCGAACACTACGCGCGGGGGAGCTTGAGTCTGCCCAACCCTTTGCTGGCCGACACCGGCGTGCTCCATTCGCCCCTCCGCTTCGGCCAGTATGCGGCCAACGCTGTCGCCCAAACTCTCCCCGCTCGCTGATTTATGCTAAAGCCCGCGGCACTTCTGCCGATATATCTCTAAGTAAGAGCGACTGCCTGCCACTCTGAAGACGACTATGCGTGTTAATCCAAACAGTGAAGCGTCGGCGGTATCAGCGACTCCGGGCCGGACCGCGGCCCCAGCACCTCGCCTCGGGCAGGACCAACTGGCTCTTACCGCGACTGAGTCCCTCAACCAATCACTCGGGCAAACCCCGGAGGTCCGGCCCGACAAGGTGGCGGAAGCCAAAGCCCTGATCGAGGATGGCACCTACCCGCCGGCCGTCATCATCCGCAAAATCTCCGCGCTGTTGGCCATCAACCTCGACCCCACGAACAACTCCGAGTAGGCGCCGGTTGCCCGCTCACCGCCCCTCAGACATGACTACTGCTGCCCCGCTCCGATCTTACCAAACCATCGCCACCCAAACCGCCCCGCCCGGCCAGTTGGTGCTGATGCTCTACGAAGGCGCCATCCGGTTCCTGGAACGTGCCCTGACGGGCTTCCAGCATAAGGACCCGCTCGAATTCAACTTGACCATCAACAACAACGTCCTTCGCGCCCAGGAAATCCTCAGCGAGTTGAACAACTCGCTCGATCTCGACCAGGGCGGCGACCTGGCGACGACTCTGCGGGGCCTCTACGGCTATATGAACCGCCAGCTCAACCTGAGCAACCGGCGCAAATCCCCGGAGGGCATTCACGACACCATCAAGCGCCTCTCGGTCCTGCGGGATGCCTGGAGCGAGATGCTCCGCCAGCAAGGCGCCGCCCCTGCCGCGCCGGAGCATTCCGGCAATTTCTCGCTCACTTCCTGAGCTGCCCCACGGCCATGGATGCGACTGCCGACGTGACCCGCGCGCTGGCCGAGTGGCGTCGGCTGACCGACCTCGAAGGCGAGGCGATTATCAACGACGACTGGCGCGAAGTCGCCGAGCAGCAAAGCCGGAAGGCGCAACTGCAGACCGAGATCCAGCGCGCCCTGGCCTTGTTTCGTGCCCCCTCCACCCAGGGGCACGCTGCTCGGGAAATGGAATGCAAGTTTAGCTCCGCCGCCGGCGAGTTGATGGCCCTCGAACGGCGCAACGCCGACCTGATTGCCGCCAAACGGAAGCGCCGTCAGGCGGAGTCAGCACGCCTGGCGCTGACGCTGCGCGACCTGCACGGTGTCCGGCGAGCCTACGGCTCCTGCCAACACCCGCACTGGCAGTCCTATTCCTGAATGACACAACTGTGTCATTCCCTTTCTGGCGGCACTCGGCTAATCTCGCGCTCGAAATGGAACGCGAATGAACACCAACCTGAACCGTCGTCAATTCATCGGCACGAGTGCGGCTGCCAGCGTCGGGCTGGGTCTGACCAGTGTCCTGGGCGCCAACGACTCGTCGGCTGGGGCCGGCGCCACCAAACCCGCCGTGCTCGGCGGCGCGAAAGCCCATCCCGGCCAGTGGCCAAAGTGGCCCGTCTTCGATCAGATGGAGGAGAAAGCGCTGTTGGAGACGCTGCGCACCGGGGAGTGGTTTCGCTATTACAAAGGCGCCCAGCAAGCCGCCGGGTTTGAAGCGGCCTACGCCGCGCGCGCCGGCGCCAAGTACTGCATTGGCACGTCCAGCGGCACCAGCTCGCTGTACACGGCGCTGGGGGCGCTGGATATCGGGCCCGGCGACGAGGTCATCCTCACTCCCTATACCTTTGTCGCCACTTACAACGTCATCGTGCTCAACTACGCGTTGCCCATCTTCGCGGATGTGGAGGTGGAGACGTTCCAACTCGACCCGGCGAAGCTGGAGGGGGCGATCACCGAGAACACCAAGGCGATCATCCCGGTGCATATCGGGGGCAACGTGTCGGACCTGGACCGGATTCTGGCCGTGGCCAACAAGCACGGCATCCCGGTGATCGAAGACGCCTGCCAGGCGCACTTGTCGGAATGGCGGGGCAAGATGGTGGGCAATTGGGGCCTGTGCGGCTGCTTCAGCTTCCAGGCCAGCAAGAACCTCAATTCGGGCGAAGGCGGGGCGATTCTGACCAACAATGCCGAATTCGCCCACAAGTGCGAGCTGTTCCAGGACCAGGGCCGCGCGCGCAAAACGGCGGCGGGCGCCGCGGATGCGTTTTCCTATTCCGGCAACCGCGGCACCAATATGCGGATGACCGAGTGGCAGGGAGCGATTCTAAGGGCGCAGATGACCCGGCTGGAGGAGCAGTCCAATCGGCGCTGGGAGAACGCGAAGTATCTCAGCGGGTTGCTGCGGCAGATCCCGGGCATTTCCCCCGCCCGGCTCTACGAAGGCTGCACGCGCAGCTCCTATCATCTGTATATGTTCCGCTACGAGCAGGAGCACTTTGCGGGGCTGGACCACGAGAAGTTCATCGATGCCCTCTGCAAGGAAGGCGTGCCCGCCGGCAGCGGTTACAACCAGTTGAACACCGACAAGTATGTGACCACGCTGGCGGACAACCGCCATTACCAGCGGCTGTACTCGAAGGAGACGCTCGCCCGCTGGCAAAAGCAGGCCAACTGCCCGCAGAACGACCAGCTCTGCTCGCAGTCGGTCTGGCTGGCGCAGACCATGCTCCTGGGGTCCAAGACGGACATGGAGCAAATCGCTGAGGCCGTGCAGAGGATTCAAAAGCATGCGGGCGAAGTCGCCCGGGCTTGAGATCAACTTGCTAGCCAGGATCCAATTCGCGGCGCTTGCGCTCGGATGCTGGGGCCTGCTCGCCGGGGCTTCACCGGTGCGAGCACAGGGCTCGGCCCAGCCCGCGCCGTTCCACTGGCCGGCGGGCAAGCGGGCGGCGGTCAGCCTGACTTTCGACGACGCACGCCTCAGCCAGATGGACCTTGGCTTGGAGTTGTTGAACCGGTGCGGCGTCAAGGTGACTTTCTACGTCAACCCGGGCAGCGTGGAAAAGCGGTTGGAAGCCTGGAAGCGGGCCGCGGCCGGCGGCCACGAGATCGGCAACCACACGCTCACGCATCCGTGCACCGCCAACTACGCGTGGTCCCGGGACAACGGCCTGGAAACTTACTCGCTGCCGATGATGGCCGCGCAATTGGATCGGGCGAACGCGGAGATCCAACGGCTGCTGGGCGTCAAGCCCACGACTTTCGCCTATCCGTGCGGCCAGAAGTTTGTGGGGACCGGGCTGGCCGTAAAGAGCTATGTGCCCCTGGTGGCGGAGCGATTCCTGGCCGGGCGCGGCTGGAACGACACGTCCATCAATGACCCGATTCGTGTGGATCTGCCCCAGGTCAGCGGTACCCCGTTCGATGATCTGGACTACGGCCAGATGACGAACGTGGTGGCCAAGGCCGCCGCGGAGGGACGGTGGCTGGTGTTTGTGGGCCACGAAATTGGCCAGCGCGGATTTCAGATCACCGATGCCCAGGCACTCGAAGCGCTGTGCAAGTATGTGCTGGACCCTCACCACGGCCTGTGGGTCGATCGCGTGGACCGTATCGCCAGCTACATCCGGCAACAACGGACGGGCGATAAGCGCTGAAGGTCACTTGACAGGGAAAGAGAGCAGATTTCCGGGAAAGCGCGGTTTCGTCTGAACAGCGGCCGCGCCTGGACTGTCCAATCCAGCCAAAGACACGGCGGAAATACCTCCGGGCCGCCGCAAGGTGTGCGAAAGCACAGGGGCAGAATACGAGGAACAATAGAGGAACAATAGAGGAACAGTAGAGGAACAATCGAGAACAGCTCGCCTGCTCCTGGCGGGCACCTGGCTATCAAAACGCTTCCCCATGGCGACGGACATTAGCTGACTTCCATGCAGCCTCGGGACCCGGCCCCTGTCCCGAAGACCGGGCATTCGCTAGGACCCCGAAGAGCGTGCGCCGGAAGTGAAAGGCGGGTGGCGAGGGGATGACACAACTGTGTCATTCACAGCCCGGCGAGTCCGGCTAGGCTTCGGGTACGGTTAACACCCGGGCTCAAGAAAGCACGCTTATGAAGAGATTCCTCGCGGCGATCACCTTGACGGCTGCCTTGGCGGCTGGCGAGAGCATCGCGCAGACGGTCACCTACTGCTATTGGGATAGCAACGGCACGGATGCGGGAAGCGGCGGTCCGTCGCCCAGCGGCAGTTGGGAGGGCACCAACTGGTTCACCGCCACCGGCACGACGGCGCCGGGCGATGACGGCACGCAGCCCACGGGAGCATTCGTCGAAGGTGGCGACGCGCATTTTAGCGCCGGCGCCGATGCGACCGGGGCTTATACCATCACCGCCACCAATCCGCATACCGTGGGCACGTTTTACCTGGATACGCCGGGAAACTGCATGATCACCGGCACCAACCTGACCTTCGCTTCCAATGGCGAGGGGTTCAAAGTCGTCACCGGCGGCACGCTGACCATCAGCAATGCGCTGGTCGGGCTGACGACGGCCTTTATCAATTGGTCCAGCGCCAACGGCAACGGAACCTTGAACCTGGCGGGCAGCAATATCTTCCCGGCCATCAGTTCGCCCAACGAACCCAATATCCTCTTGGCCAACCCCGGCACCCTCATCCTGAGCGGGACCAACACGTTCGGCGGCAACCACAGCTTCGGCGCGATCGATGTGACCGCCGCCGGCACAGTCGTGCTGGCCAACGATGCTTGCCTGGGCGGGTGCGGCAATGCCAACGCCAACGTCTGGCTCAACTTCCAGGCCGCCGGCGCCACCCTGCAATCGCAGGGCGCTCGCACGATCACCGGGGCCGGGTCGGGGATTATGGTCGGCCTTTTCAAGAGCACCACTATTACCGGCGATCCGCTGACCCTGAAAGGCAAAGTCTATTTGGGCGGCAGCGCCCTCAGTCACACGGTTAACAATGTGACCACGATCACGGGCAGCGTGGGGCCGTACGGGGTGGGGCCGCATCTCTACGGGACGGGCGAACTCATCTTGAGTTGTTCGGTGGCGCCCACGTTCAGTGGCCCGCTCTTTCTCGACGGCGCGACCCTGGGCATCGGCAGCGCCAACCAGATCCCGATTTCGCTGCAGATTGACGCCTCGGCGGGCGGCTATGTGCAGGCGGTCAATGGGCCGCAAACGATCGCCAAGCCGCTCCTGTTCAGCGCAGGCGGCTGTGGCTTCGCCGTCATCGGGACCAACCCCCTGACCTTCTCCGGCGGCTGCACGCTGGCGGGCAGCGGGGATTACAGCACGATTACGAATGCCAGCACGGCGGACGTGACCATCTCCGGGACCGTATCCGGCGGTGCCGCGCTTAACGTTTACGGTCCCGGCCGGCTCACGCTCTCGGCCCCCGCCACGGGCAACACCTATGCCGGAGGCACGACGATTAACAGCGGCACCCTGAAGGCGACTGGCAACACCTCGGGCAGCGCGACCGGCAGCGGCGCCGTTCAGGTCAGCGGCGGCACGCTGACGGGGACGGGCATCCTCGGTCCGGTGTCGGTGAATGCGGGCGGGACCATCGTGCCAGGTGATTCGCCAAATCCCGGCCCGGCGACATTGACCACGGGCGACCTGACCTGGAGTGGCGGCGGCCATTACGCGTGGCAGATCAATAACGCGGCCGGCGCGGCCGGCGCTGCCTCCGGCTGGAACCTGCTAACGGTGCAGGGCGTTTTGAATATCCAGTCCTACGCCGGGAACACATTCAACCTCGACGTCGCCTCGCTGACCTCGGGAAACGGCCCGGGCAGCCCGGCCAACTTCGATGCGTCCCGCGCCTGGAGGTGGCCCATCGCGACTGCCTCGGGTGGCATCAACGGCTTCTCGCCTGACGCCTTCTCCGTGAATGCGGGGGGCTTCACCAGTTCCCTTCCCGGTGTATTCAGCATTGTGCAGAACGGTTCCGAGCTGGACCTGGTCTATACTCCGCCGCTCGTCCTGGGCACGCCGGTGGTTTTGGGGGACAGGACCGTGCAGCTCACCATTCCCAGCGCCATCGCCAGCACCAATTATACCATCTGGGCGGCGACCAACCTGACGCCGCCAGTAGCCTGGGCGACCTTGTTCACTACGCAGGCAATCTCCGGCGGGCCGCTCCAGTATATCGACACGCGCGCCACCAATGCCAAAGCCGGCTTTTACCGCCTGAGCGTTCCCTGAGCGATTCATCCTGACAGCCGCAGCCCCACTGACATGTTCAACGACGAGAAAGAACTCCCAACTCCAAATATGAAACCAAGCATCACACGTCGGCATTTTCTAGAAACCGCTTCCCTGGCAGGCGCCGGGCTTTCCCTGGCGCTGCCCCGGTTGGCATCGGCTGGCAATGACCCAGGCACGACCGCCGCCGTCGGGACGGCGACGGAGAAACCAGTCGTATTGGGCGGCAAACCGCTGTGCGGCAGCTTCCCCACCTGGCCGGTCTTCGACCAAACCGAGGAGAAAGCGGTGTTGGACACCTTGCACAGCGGCAAATGGTATCGCGGCTGGGGCAAGGCCGTCTCCCAGTTCGAGGAGGCCTACGCCAAATTGACCGGCGCCAAGTATTGCATCGCCACCTCCTGCGGCACCAGCGCCCTGTATGCGGCGCTCGCGACCGTGGAAATCGGGCCCGGCGATGAGGTCATCATCCCGCCCTACACCTTCATCGCCACTTACAACGTCGTCGTCTTGAATTACGCGCTCCCGGTGTTCGTGGACTCAGACCTGGAGAGCTTCCAGATTGATGCGAACAAGATCGAGGCCGCCATTACCGACCGCACGCGGGCGATCCTGCCGGTCCACATAGGCGGCGCCGCGGCGAACCTCGACCGCATCCTGGAAGTCGCGAACAAGCATAAGATCGCGGTCATCGAGGATGCCTGCCAGTCACACCTGGCCGAATGGCGGGGGCGCAAGGTCGGCACCTGGGGCGCGGCCGGCTGCTTCAGATTCCAGGCGAGCAAGAACCTGT
>Ga0209415_10018540_pt1 | contig 10972 bp, 11 predicted proteins | sample PeaSoiSIISIP2007_FD_187696 | JGI IMG/M metagenome (GOLD analysis project Ga0209415, IMG submission 187696) | Peat soil microbial communities from Weissenstadt, Germany - SII-SIP-2007 (SPAdes) (version 2) | ecosystem: Environmental > Terrestrial > Soil > Wetlands > Peat | place: Germany...
TTGGCGAACAAGCGCGCCGCCTGCTTGCGTCTGTTCGCCAGACCCGCGAAATCACGTAGGTGTTTTCGGTGCACCACAATGGCCCAGCATGACACAGTCTTGCTCTAATGTCACTGTATTATGCGAGACTCAATAGTTGGCATCGGAACCGTGCGAATCGCTCAGTTCCGACTCAGAACATTATAACAACAATTTGTTCGATTGCAGCTCAGAAGCAGAGGCGGAACGGCGAATTTCGCTTAAAGTTTCTTCACGCTTGCAGCTTCGCCAGATCCTCTACCGCGAAGTTGCCGCCGCACAGTACCAGCACCACGTGCCGCTCCGGTGCGAACTTGTCGCGCAGCCGATCGGCGGCGGCGAGCGTACACGACGCAGCGGGCTCACTCAGCACCTTCAATCGTTCGAGGAGAAACAGCAATGCCGACACCGCTTCGCTATCCGGCACCACGGTGACGCCTTCCAGATACTGCTGCGCCATCGCCAGCGTTCGTTCCGACGGAGCAGGCGCGCCCAGAGTCCGCGCGATGGAGGTGATGGCTTCGAGTGTTTCCACCTTGCCCGCCGCCAGCGATCTGGACATGCAATCGGCGCCCTCGGTCTCGACGCCCCAGATGCGCACCGCCGGCTTCAGCGATTTCACAGCCGTGGCTACGCCGCCCGCGAACCCGCCGCCGCCGATGCTGATCACGACGTCGGTCACTTGCGGAACGTCCTCCAGAATCTCCAGGCCCACGGTTCCCTGCCCCGCCATCACCAGCGGATCGTCAAAGGGGTGGATGTAGACCCAGCCTTGGTGCTCGAACTCGGCGACCTCGGAAAACGCGGCGGCGGCGCTGGCGGCGAACTTGATCTGCGCGCCATAGCCGCGCGTGGCTTCGACGTAGTTGCGCGGGGTCGATTCCGGCATCAGCACCATCGATTTCAGCCCCAGAGCGCGCGCCATGTAGGCAACGGCCTGCGCGTGATTCCCCCCGCTGACGGCCACGATTCCATGCTCGCGTTCTTCGGGCGTCAGGCTGAGCGCCTTGTTGAACGCGCCGCGGACTTTGAAGGAGCCGGTCTTCTGGAACATCTCCAGCTTGACGTAGACGTTGGTTTTCAAGCGCTCACTGAGCGTCGCGCTGGGACTCAACGGAGTGCGGCGGATGCACGGCGCGATCCTCTGCCGCGCGCTTTGGATGTCCTTAAGGGATAGCGTTGTCCACATGGAGGATAACGTTCTGCGAGTACGGTTCTTATCAGTGTACATGGTGTGCTATCCGTGAAAGGATGAAGACCACCCACGCCACCGTCCACTACGCCGGCAACGATTTTTTTATCGCCGTTTCGCCCAGCGGGCACGCGGTTCCCATCGACACCGATTCGCAACGCTCCGCCGCGTCCGGTCCGCTGGAGCTGCTGCTGCTGGCGCTGGGCGGCTGCACCGGCGCCGACGTCATTTCGATCCTCCGCAAGAAGCGCGAGCAGGTCACGGATTACCGCGTCGAGATTCGCGGCGAGCGCCGCGAGGAGCACCCGCGCAGCTTCCGCAGCCTGGAGCTCCGCCACATCCTGCGCGGACATGGGCTATCCGAAGCCGCTGTGGCTCGGGCCGTGCAGCTTTCGACGGAGAAGTATTGCAGCGTCGCTGCCACGCTGCGGCCGACGGCTGAGATCGTGGCCACGTGGGAGATTCAAGAAGAGCCGGCGGCCGCCCCCAAATGAAGGCTCCGGACAAGGCTAAGATACCTCTATGAAGAAATCCCTTCTGCTTCTTCCCTTGACGCTATTGCTAGGGGCTTGCAACCGCGAGACCCGGCCCACCGTGGAGGACGCCCGCAAATTTCTCGCCGATGCGGAAGAGAAGCTGCTGGCGTTGAACGTGGAAGATCAGCAAGCCAACTGGATTCAAGAGAATTTCATCACCGACGATTCCGAGGCGATCTCCGCCAAGGCGGACCAGCGCGCTATCGATGAGGCTGTACAACTGGCGAAGGATGCCACGCGCTATGACAAGCTGAGCCTGCCCGAGGACATGGCGCGCAAGATGAAGCTGCTCAAAGTCGGGCTGGTTCTAGCGACGCCTGCCGATCCCAAATTGAGCGAGGAGGTCACGCGATTAGGGTCGTCGCTCAGCGGCGCTTACGGCAAGGGGAAATATTGTCCAGATCGTTTGAAGACGAGCGACCATCCGTGCCTGGACATCGAAGACATCACCAAGATCATGGCCACCAGTAATAAGCCGGATGAGCTGCTGGACGTCTGGCGCGGCTGGCACGCCATTTCGCCTCCGCTGCGCAAGGATTACACGCGCTTTGTCGAGCTTTCAAACAAGGGCGCGAGCGAGCTGGGCTTCAAGGACACCGGGGCCATGTGGCGGTCGAAGTACGATATGGCTCCGGACGATTTTTCGAAAGAATTGGACTGGCTCTGGGACCAGGTCCGTCCCCTGTACCTTTCCTTGCATTCCTATGTGCGCTGGAAGCTGCACGAAAAATACGGTGACGCCGTACCGGCCAACGGACCCATTCCCGCGCATCTTCTGGGCAACATCTGGGCACAGGATTGGACCGACATTTATAAACTGGTCGCGCCCGCCTCGGCCGATCCGGGCTATGATCTGACGCAGATTTTGAAGAGCCGGAACACCAAGCCGGTCGACATGGTCAAATATGGCGAGCGATTCTTCACCTCGCTCGGTTTCGCGCCGCTGCCCGGGACGTTCTGGGAGCGTAGCTTGTTTACCAAACCTCGGGATCGCGAGGTAGTGTGCCATCCCAGCGCCTGGGATATCGATTTCGTGGAAGATCTTCGCGTGAAGATGTGCATCGACATTACCAACGACTTCTTCGTGACGATCCACCATGAGCTGGGCCACAACTTCTACCAGAGGGCGTATGACAAGCAGCCGTTCCTCTTCCGCGATAGCGCCAACGACGGGTTCCATGAGGCCATCGGCGACACCATCGCTCTGTCCGTCACGCCGGAATATTTGGTAAAGATCGGGATGCTGCCGAAGGCTCCCGACGCATCGAAGGACATCGGGCTGCTGCTCAACAAAGCTCTGGATAAGATCGCATTCCTGCCCTTCGGGTTGATCATCGACGAGTGGCGCTGGAAGGTATTTTCGGGCGAGATTCCGCCGGAGAAATACAATCAGGCATGGTGGGATTTACGGCTGAAGTATGAGGGCATCGCTCCGCCGGTGGCGCGGACGGAGCAAGATTTCGATCCCGGCGCGAAGTATCACGTGTCGGCGAATGTGCCATACATGCGCTACTTCCTCGCCTATATTTTGGAGTTCCAGTTTCATCGCGCGCTGGCGAAGGAAGCGGGCTGCCCTGCTCCGGGGAGCAACACGCCGCTCCATCGCTGCTCGATTTATGAGAGCAAAGCCGCGGGTGACAAGCTGAACGCGATGCTCCAGATGGGCGCGAGCAAGCCATGGCCGGACGCCCTGAACACGATCGCCGGCACGCGGGAGATGGACGCCACGGCGATCCTGGATTATTTCGCGCCGCTGAAGGCGTGGCTGGATGAGCAGAACAAGGGCAAGCCGGTGGGCTGGTAGACGAGCCTTGAACTTGTACCAAGAATTATGGTACAACTTGGTCATGGAAGAAATCGCGGCGTCCAAGTTCAAGATTACTTGCTTGTCCGTAATCGAGCGTGTTCGTAAGACCCGCAAGCCGATTCGGGTGACCAGGTATGGGAAGCCCGTGGCGGAGATTAGGCCGCCATCTCCACCCGAGCGTCCCAAGAGCCGGCTCGGCACGATGGCCGGAACAATATTATATATGGGGGATGTTATTTCCCCCACGACGGACCCGGACGATTGGGGTACTGAAGATCTCATTTGATGCAGCTCCTCCTGGACACGCACATCTGGCTCTGGAGCCAAGATGAACCCAAACGGCTTAACGGTCGCGTGTCCAGGGCCATCGACGATTCGCGGAATGAGCTGTGGATCTCGCCGGTGAGCATCTGGGAAATCTTGAATCTCTGCGGCAAAGGGCGGATGAAACTGAAGGGTGGTCCTAGCGCCTGGTTCTCCGAGGCATTTGCGAAGGTTTCTTATCAGGAGGCTCCGCTCACCCATGAGGTCGCTCTGGCGACCATGTCTGTCGCCTTGCCGCATCGCGATCCAATCGACATCTTCCTCGTCGCCAGCGCCAAGGTCTACGGCCTGACGTTGGTGACGGCAGACGCGAAGTTATTGGCGACCAAAGCCTGCACAGTTCTCGCGAACCGCTAGGCGCGGTGTGCCACAATGACCCGCCGTGCCACAATAAATGAATAGGGATGGGATGACCGGCTCACACATACGCCTGAAGTTTCTCGATTATTTCGCCGAGCGGGGCCACCGCGTGGTGCGCAGCTCCTCGCTGGTGCCCGCCAACGACCCGACGCTGCTGTTCACCAACGCGGGCATGAACCAGTTCAAGGATACGTTCCTGGGGCAGGAAAAGCGCGAATACACGCGGGCCGCCAGTTCGCAGAAGTGTGTGCGCGCGGGTGGCAAGCACAACGATCTCGACAACGTCGGCTACACTCGCCGCCATCATACGTTCTTCGAGATGCTGGGGAATTTTTCGTTCGGCGATTACTTCAAGAGCGACGCTATTGCCTTCGCCTGGGAGCTGATCACGAAAGAGTACGGCCTGCCGAAAGACAAGCTCTACGTCACCGTGTTCCGCGAAGACGACGATGCCGAGGAGCTGTGGCAGAAGGTCGCGGGCGTGCCGAAGGATCGCATCTTCCGTCTCGGCGAAAAGGACAATTTCTGGCAGATGGGCGAGACGGGGCCGTGCGGACCGTGCTCGGAAATCTATTATGACTTCGGCCCGGAAGCCGACCCCGGGAAGAGCTTTCCGGACGACCCCGGCGAGCGATACGTTGAATTCTGGAATCTGGTGTTCATGCAGTACGACCGCGACGCCACCGGAAAGATGACGCCGCTGCCGAAGCCTTCGATCGACACCGGAATGGGCCTGGAGCGCCTGACTACCATCCTGCAAGGCAAGCTGTGGGTCTACGATACTGACCTGTTGCGACCAATTATCGACAAGACCGGCGAACTACTCCGGAAGTCTTACGGCGAGGATTCGCGCACGGACACCGCGCTGCGCATCAATGCCGATCACGCTCGCGCGACGGCGTTTTTGATCAACGACGGAGTGCTGCCTTCGAACGAAGGCCGCGGCTATGTTCTGCGCAAGATCATGCGCCGCGCCATGCGCAACGCCCGAATGGCCGGGGTCTCCGAGCCGTACTTGTATCAACTGACTGGATTCGTCGCGGAATTGATGCGCGATGCCTATCCCGAGATGATGGAAAGCATCCCGCGTGTCGCCCGGGTTGTGAAGGATGAAGAACACCGTTACGCCACCACGTTTCAGGTCGCGGAGAAATTCTTCCGCGATGAAGCAGCGGCGGCGGGCGGCAGTATCCTGGGCGGCGCTGCCTCATTCAAGCTGTACGATACCTACGGTCTGGCGCTTGATGAACAGGAGGAGATGGCTCGCGAGGCCGGGCTCACCATCGACCGCGAAGGTTTTACCGCGGAGATGGAGAAGCAGCGGACTCGGGCTCGTGCGAGCTGGAAGGGCGCGGAGAAGGCGCAGATCAATCCGGTTTATCAAGCGCTGCCGCGCACCGAGTTCATTGGCCGGGAAACGCTGGAAGCGCCGGCCACAGTCGTCGCGGTTCTCGACGGGGAAATCGCGCTCGACCGCACGCCGTTCTATGCCGAAGCCGGCGGGCAGGTCGGCGACACGGGCGTCCTGATATCGCAGGCCACGGGCGAGACCGTGGCGGTGGTCGAAAGCACCTACGCCGCCGCGCCGGGCAAGAGCGTCCACAGGGTGAAGATCACGGGGCCGGTAAAGATCGGCGACACCGTCATCGCGCGAGTGGACGCGGCGGCGCGCCATGCCACGATGCGTAATCATACAGGAACTCATTTGCTGCATGCGGCGTTGCGCAGCGTGCTGGGCACTCACGTGAAGCAGGCGGGCAGTGTGGTGGAACCATCGCGCTTGCGCTTCGACTTCACCCACTACACGGCGATGGACGCGGAAGAGACGGCCGAAGTCGAGCGGCTGATGAACGAGGAGATCCTCGCCAACCGCAACGTCCACACCGACGTCATGGATCTGGATCGGGCTCTCGAAACTGGCGCCATGGCGCTGTTCGGCGAAAAGTACGGCGACAAGGTGCGCGTCGTCTCCATCGACACCTTCAGCAAGGAGCTTTGCGGCGGCACGCACGTCGGCCGCACCGGCGATATCGGCATCTGCAAGATTGTCTATGAAGGCTCGATTTCCGCGGGAGTGCGCCGGATCGAGGCTATCACCGGCGAAGGCGCGCTACGGCGGTTCCAGGAAGCGCAAGCGCAACTGGCTCGCTTCCAGGGCATCGACGTAGAGAAACTTCTCAGCCGCGAAAAGGCTCTGGAGCATGAGCTTCAGCAATTGAAGACCAAGGTCGCGCAGGCGCAAGCGGGCCAGCTCGAGGAGCAGGTGCGCGAATTCAAGGGCGTCAAAGTACTCGCCGCTCAGGTGGAGGGTTTCGATCGCGCGCAGCTTCGCACGCTGGTCGATTCTCTTCGCAACAAGTTGAAGACTGCCGTGGTGGTGCTGGCTACGGGGGAGGATTCCACCGTCTCCATCGTCGCCGGCGTCACTAAGGATCTGACCGCGAAGGTTCACGCTGGGAAGCTTGCCGGAGCCGTCGCGCAGGCTGTCGGAGGCAAGGGCGGTGGCCGTCCGGATATGGCCGAGGCGGGCGGAAAGGATCCCTCCGCGTTGCCTGCTGCGCTTGAGCAGGTGTACACAAGCGTCGAGGGGATGCTGTAGAGGATGGAAACGTTTGACGCCGTCATTGTCGGCGCCGGACCCACGGGCTTGGCGTGCGGCATCGAACTGAAGCGCCGAGGCGTCAGCGCCGTGCTTCTCGACAAAGGCTGCGTGGTGAATTCGTTGTACCAATACCCCACCAACATGGTGTTTTTCACTACGCCGGAGCTGCTGGAGATCGGCGACATTCCGATGACGTCCCTGAATGAAAAGCCGCTGCGGCCCGAGGCGCTTAAATATTATCGCCGCGTGGCCGAGCATTATAAGCTGGATATCCGCCAATACCAGCGCGTCCATCGCGTCACCGGCGAAGACGGGGCCTTTATCACTCACAGCACGGACGCGCACGGTTGCCCGTTGCAGTACGCTTCGAAGAAGGCGATTCTCGCCACCGGTTATTACGACGTTCCCAATTTGTTGAACGTGCCTGGCGAGGAGCTGCCCAAGGTGATCCACTATTACAAAGAGGCGCACCCTTACTACAATCACGACGTGCTGGTGGTGGGCGCGAAGAACTCCGCCTGCATCGCGGCGCTGGAGCTATGGTGGACCGGCGCGCGCGTCACCATGGTGATCCGCGACGGCGAAATTCACCGGCAGGTGAAATATTGGATCAAGCCGAACATCGAAAATCGCATCAAGAACGGGGAGATCCCGGCGCACTTCCAGTCGCGCGTGGTGGAGATTGGGGAACGGTCCGTGCGCATCGCGACGCCCGATGGCGAAAAGGAATTGAAGAACGATTTCGTTTTCGCGATGACCGGCTACCGGCCGGATACGGAGTTCCTGGCCTCGCACGGCATCCAGTTCGATCCGAAGACCAAGCGGCCGTATACCAATCCGGATACGCTCGAAAGCGATCGCAAGGGAATGTTTCTGGCAGGCGTGCTGGTGGCGGGGATGCACACCAACGAGATCTTCATCGAGAACGGACGCTTCCACGGCAAGATCATCGCGGAGGCGATCGCGAAGCAACTGGGGTAAAGTGTGGGGCAGGTCTATGACCTGCCAAAACTAATCGCAGGCCGCAGGCCTGCGCCACGGGCCGCAGGGCCTGCGCCACTCCTGCCTATTTCGCGGCCGCTACGGTCGAAGGACCCTTTTGCGGGATCGCCGCTCCGCTCTTGGACGGCGTGCCGGCGCTCTCCGCCAACAGCTTCTCGACCAGAGCGCGAAGGTGCGGTTCATCCTGCAACGCCTGGGGCGACATGTCCGCGGTGGTCTGCTCGCGGATCTGACCTTTGCGGTCGACGACGGCGATCTGCGGGAAACCGGGACGGTCCATGACGGACAATCCCAGGAAGATGTTCAGCGGATCGCGCAGCAGGGGGCCGACGGGGAACGCTTGGGCATATTGATTGTGATAGTCCCGGGCCATTTCGGGCGTGGCTTCATTGACCGCCGCGCCGATGGCCTGGAATCCTTTCGGCCCGTATTCGGCCTGGAGCCGGTCCAGCAACTGCGAGAACCTCTGGCAATGCGGGCACGTGGTGAGCAGGAATTGCACCACCACGACCTTGCCCTTGTAATTCGCCAGCGAGATGCTCTTGCCGGTGGAATCGACGAAGTTCAGAGGCGGAGCGGGACGCGGAACCGGAGACGCCGCGAAGAGCACAGCCCCGAGTGCGAGGACTGCCGAACTGAGAAGGAAGGATCGCATGTGTTTTTTCCTCAACTTTTAGGATACCGGCTTCTTGGGAGCGGTTTTATTGGTCGATGAGCCGGTAGTGGGCGCGGCCTTACCGGCCCCGCCTTCGTTCAACAGCTTCTCGATGGAAGCGCGAAGGTGCGTTTCGTCCTGAAGCGGCATAGGCGCGGTGGGGTTGGCTTCGGTCTGCTCGCGGATCTGGCCCTTCTTGTCGATGAGGACGATCTGTGGGACCACCAAACGGTCCATCAGAGAGAAGCCCAGAAAGCTCATGACGGTATCGCGCATCACCGGACCAACCGGAAACCCGACTTTATATTTCTCGATGTAGTTGCTCACCACAAGGGAATTCGCTTCCTCGTTGAACGCGGCTCCGAGGGCTTGGAACCCCTTGGGTCCGTACTCGCCCTGGATCTTGGTCAGCAGCTGCGAATAGGCCTGGCAATGCGGGCAGGTGGTGAACAGGAATTGAACCACAACGACCTTGCCTCGATAGCTGGTCAGCAAGTCATGTTTTCCGCCCGGTTCAACGATCTCGAGTTCCTTGGCCGGACGAGGCACCACCGGAGGCGCGGCGAAAGCGCTGACGCCGAGGGCAGCAAGCAGAACAACAGGGGTGAGCAATCGCATGGTTTTAGTCTATCGCATCTTTTCACGCATATCACCGGTTGCTGGGCGGCGGAGTCGCGGCCTGCGGTGTAAAGCCGGGCGGCAAGCCCTCCAAAGATTGGACCGCGTTGCCCACCATGCGCACTTGAAATTTTCCGGTGTCGCCGGTTCCGTCTAGCTCGGCTGGGGATGGCGCGGAAACGTCGAGCCTCTTCCACTTGCCCTTGAGCACCTGCCGGTACATCGAAAGAAACGTCTGCGCGGCCTCGGGCGAATCCCAATCGATCACGAAGGTCAGCAGCGGACGCTTGTCGCGCTTGCTCTCGTACAAACGATAGGAGCCGCCGCGAAAATGCGCAGCCTCCGCCGCGCCCGCGCGCTCCTCCGTGTATTGGCGCAGCAAAGCGGAGACATCGAATTCGCCGAGCGCGCCTTCGGCCAGCTCACGAAACTGCCGCGCCGCCGGTTTTCCCAGAGCCATGTCCAGCATGGGAGCGTCGGTCATGTCGGGCATCAGCTTGCTGAAATACGTCTCCGGATGGAGGATTTGCTGGGTGCTGACGGGCGGACGATCAAACACTTCGTCGAAAGCCTTGCGGCCCAGCTTGCGAAATACGGCATCCTGGAACAGGATTCCGCGATTATACGGAAACACCAGCGATTCGCGGATGTACAAAGGGGCGCTCGAATACACCGGCCCTTCGGCGCCGGCAGAGTTCGCCAGTTCATCCAGGCGGTTCTCGGGAATCTCGCCGCGGCCGTTGCGGCTCCAGAACAGGTACGCCCAGCTCAGCCAAGTGGCTTGGCCCTCCATGACGGCCTGCCGAGCGGTGGAGGCATCGTCATCGGGGTTTCCTTCCTTCATGTACTTGCCCAGATTGTGATGCTGATCGGCCAACGCGTGGGCCAGCTCATGCACCAGCGCCAGGTGCGCCTCTTCGTCGTCCTTGGTGCTGTCCAGAATGAACAGCCGCTTTTTGTTGTAATCGTAGAATGCCGCGGCCTGCTCGCTCAGCAGATCCACGGTTTCCCCCACCAGGTTGAAGTCGGGGGGAACAAGGCCGAACATCTTGAGCGTTTCTTCCTCCGCACGCACTTCCTTTTTGCTGGAGTCGTTCATGTGATCCTGCATCATGCGTTTGAAATCGGACTGGTGCAGGATTTCGGCGGGAACCTTACGCTCCACTTTCCAGCCGGTGATCTGGGAAAGACCCGCCAAGATGGGATCGACCTGCTCGAAGAGCTTGTTTCGTGGTTGCGCCAGCGCGGCCGAAGCCAGAAGCGCGAGCAGGATCGAACGGCGGAGCATCAAAACGTCTAGCGTAGCACGCGCTACAATAGTAGGACCCATGGCGGACGAAAATCTTTATAAAGCCGAGTATCAAGGCAGCGGCACTTTTATCATCAGCAAGCCCAAGCGCAAGGCGGCCAAGCTCCGTCAAACGCGGCTCAAGAGCCCCAAACGCGGAGCGCGCAAATCATAAACCAGGGAAGCCAGCCTGGCTGAATGGCAGATCGCTCTTCGATGAGCGGGTGAGCTTGCGGGATGGGACTCGGGCAGATTTTTGTATCGAGGTTCGAGTTGCGGGACCGTTCCGGCTTCCCTGTACACCCCGAGCCTACGCCGCGACACGACCGCGATCGCCGCGTACGGCGAGCCATTTCATTCATTCTGTTGGAAAAGAAATATTCGCTCGGGATGTGACCGAGTGCCGACGAGGCACGCAGGAAGAATAATGGAGACACTTCGGCTATTGAAGATCGCGCAAAACGGGGCGCTTCGCGCCCTTTGCGCTTTTGAGAATCGTTACGCGGTGGGCCGATTACATGCAATCGAGCCCACCGGGGTGGAAACCATGAGTTACTGCGACTGTTCGTA
>Ga0209415_10018541_pt1 | contig 10972 bp, 5 predicted proteins | sample PeaSoiSIISIP2007_FD_187696 | JGI IMG/M metagenome (GOLD analysis project Ga0209415, IMG submission 187696) | Peat soil microbial communities from Weissenstadt, Germany - SII-SIP-2007 (SPAdes) (version 2) | ecosystem: Environmental > Terrestrial > Soil > Wetlands > Peat | place: Germany...
CACTATGATCCCAACAACTTCTTCCGGCTGAATCAGAACGTTCCACCGCGTAAACTCGTCGCAAAGAGCTCGTAGCTGGTCCACAGCCCAGGGGCGGAATTGCAAAGGTTCCGCCACTTCGTGCTCCCGTCCGCCATCCACTGCTAGGCGAGACTGTCAGTCACTTGGCCGGCCGGGTCCGATTCCCGAATGCCCGTTTAGGTTTCTCAGAGTAGCCGCCGCCGCTTCGGCCGTGATGTCTCGCTGGGGGCTGGCCAGCATTTCGTAGCCGACCATGAACTTGCGGACGGTGGCCGAGCGCAACAGCGGCGGATAAAAGTGCGCGTGAAGATGCCACTCCGGGTGCGCTTCGCCATCAGTCGGCGACTGATGAAAACCCATCGAATAAGGAAACGATGTCTCGAAGAGATTATCGTACCGTGCAGTGATCTGCTTGAGTATGTCCGCAAGACCGTTGCGCATACTGAGATCAAGAGTTCCCATGTCGCGAGCATGTTGTTTGGAGAGCAGCAACACTTCGAAAGGCCACACCGCCCAGAAAGGCACGACGGCCGCGAAATTACCGTTCTCGACGACCAAGCGCGTCCCTGCCTGGGTTTCCACTTGCAGGTAGTCACACAGCAAGCAAGCGCGGTTCCTCTCGAAATATGCCTTCTGCGATTCTTGCTCTTTGCGAGGTTCGTTCGGGACGGTCTGGTTGGCCCAGATCTGACCATGGGGATGAGAATTGCTGCATCCCATGATCTCGCCTCGGTTTTCAAAGATCTGCACATAACTGATGTATGGTAAGGAGCCGATCTCAGCGTATTGTTCCACCCATACATTCACCACGCCGACGATTTCCGGGACTGTCATGCGCGCCAGCGTAAGATCGTGGCGGGGCGAAAAGCAAACTACCTTGCAGATTCCGGCCTCAGATTCAGAAAGCAACAAACCGCGCCCGGAGTCATTTTGTCTTGCAGGTTGAACCTCGGGCTTCAACGCCGCGAAGTCGTTGGTGAAGACAAATATATTCTCGTATCTGGGATTGCGCGCTCCGCCCGCCCGCTCGTTCCCGGGGCAGAGATAACAAGTCGGATCGTAGGTCAGCGCCGGAGCAGATGCGGCCGCTTCCAGTTGGCCCTGCCAAGGCCGTTGTGCACGATGCGGCGACACCAATACCCAATCGCGCGTAAGCGGATTGAATCGGCGATGAGGTTCTTGGTACAGACTCCCCAGGTCCATTTATTCCTCACCTTTGTACGCGGGGGGGCCACGCTTGCGCGCCCTGGCCCGGCTCACAAACGTAAGTTTCAGGAATGATACCTGTTGCGTCCCGGTACGCACGCACAATGTGCTGCTCGAACGAATCGGAGGCCTCTGCCCTCAACAGATTGACGGTGCATCCGCCGAATCCGCCACCCGTCATGCGAGCGCCATAAACGCCGGAGTACGAGGAGGCCAGATCGACCAGCAAGTCCAGTTCTTTGCAACTCACCTCATAGTCGTCGCGCAAGCTGGCGTGGGATTCGTGCATCAAACAGCCAAACCGGCCGGCATCGCCGGACTGAAGAGCCCGCGCAGCCGCCAAGACTCTTTGATTTTCCGTGATCACGTGCCGGCAACGACGATAAACCGTCGCCTGCAACACATGCTTCCAAGCCTCGAGATCGGCGAGCCGGGCGTCGCGCAGAGCGTGGATTTCCGGCAGATGGGTTTGCAGCAGCTTCACCCCCTTCTCGCAGTCTGCTCGGCGGCGGTTGTATTCCCCCGAGGCCAATTCGTGCCTGACCATGCTGTTGCATACCACCAATCGAACGTCATGCGGCAGCGGCAGCAGTTGATATTCAAGGGAGCGGCAATCGAGCATCAGGGCATGCCCAGTGGCGCCATAAACGGCGACGAACTGATCCATGATTCCGCAGCGCGTGCCGACAAATTCGTGTTCTGCCTTCTGACACAGTTTCACCAAATCCAGACGGGGAACGTCAGCTCCTGCAAGCGAGGTCAAGGCGAGCCCGGTCGCGACTTCCAGAGATGCCGAGGAACTGAGCCCAACGCCGAGAGGAACTTTTCCGTGAATAACCAGATTGGCCCCGGCCAGCTTGTATCCAGCATCCTGCAAGACGGCCGCAACACCGCGGATGAAATCGCTCCAGTGCTTTCTAGGCGGGCCATCTAGCCTATCGAGAGATAGGCTGATCTTTTCGTCGAAGTGCTCGGAGTAGGCTTCCAGGATGCGGTCTGCCCGCTTGGCGGCGGCAACCCACGTATAAAACTCCAGGGCTGCGGGCATGACGAAGCCGTCGTTGTAGTCCGTGTGCTCACCGATCAGGTTGACGCGGCCGGGCGCGCGAAAAATACGCGCGTTTGAGCCGAACATTTCCCGGAACTGCGCCGCCAGTCGATCGCCGGCGGCTTCAGGGCTCAACACGCGGGAAGTCATTTCTTCTCACCCGCGGGGCAGCCGCTGCTGCCTGTGGACGATTCAGAATCTTGACGAATCGCGCCCGCGCGTCTTCCGAGTATCACCATGTAGCGTTTCAAGGCTACGCCGATCCCAAGGACGAAGACCGAATACACTGCCATGATGATCCAGTCAATGGCGGTTAAGCTCATAAGGTTCCGGTCTCAGCAAAACTAAGGCCTGACAGATTATGCCCGATTTTTCAGTCTTCTATGGCTTGATGGTCCGACACTCGTATCTTGCGACCGAAGTTCAGACCGCTCCACGCTGTATCCTAGGTTCTCTCAGGGAGGGCATCTGTGATGATTATTCTCAGCAAACCAAACTGGACTCGGTGCTTCTCAGCGCTGATCACGTTATGCCTTAGTGCCGCTGTTTTGACCGGAGCCTCGCAGGTTGCGACTCCTCCCACTGCGTCAGCATCCCAAACTCCACTCCTTCTTGGGACGGCGTGGTATCCGGAGCAATGGCCGGAAGCGCGCTGGGACGCCGATCTTGAACTCATGGAGAATGCCGGCATCCACTTTGTCCGCATTGGTGAGTTTGCCTGGAGCACGATGGAACCCGCCGAAGGCGAATATAAGTTTGACTGGCTGGAACGGGCAATCGCACTGGCGGCACAACATCACATTCAGGTTGTGCTGGGAACGCCTACAGCCGCGCCTCCGGCATGGCTGACGCAGAAGTATCCCGAGACTCTTCGCATTAATGAAGATGGCCGTCCGGACGAGCACGGGAACCGGCAGCAATTCAACTGGTCCGATCTCGAGTATCGTGAATTGGCGCACGACATTGCCTTCAGAATGGCCGATCGTTTCGGCCACAATCCGAATGTAATTGGCTGGCAGATCGATAACGAGTACGCCAGCGAATCTTACGGTCCGAAAGACAGGCAGCGTTTTCAGGAGTGGCTGAAGTCGCGTTACGGAACGCTGGATGCGCTGAACGCCCGCTGGACAACCGCTTACTGGAGCGAAAGCTACACGGGTTGGAACCAGATTCCGATCGAAACCAGCTACGGAAACCCAGGGCTGTTGCTCAACTGGAAGCTTTTCGTAAGCGACACATGGCGCAGCTATCAGAAAAATCAGATTGACGCCATTCGCCCCCACGCCGACGCACGCCAGCTCATCACGACCAACATGATGGGCTGGTTCGACGGATACGACCACTACACGGTCTCACAGGATCTTGGTCTTGCTGCTTGGGATGATTATGTAGGCCAGGGGCATCTCGATCCGATCCGCAATGGAGCAGCGCACGATTTGACCCGCGGCTTTCTGAACAAGAACTTCTGGGTAATGGAAACACAACCAGGATTCGTAAACTGGGCCCGGGTGAACAACGCCTTAGATAAAGGAGAGGTACGCGCCATGGCCTGGCACGATGTTGGCCACGGTGCCGACGCCGTGAGCTACTGGCAATGGCGCAGCCCGCTGAATGGGCAGGAAGAGTACCACGGTACGCTGGTGGGAGCGGATGGAACTCCTGCGCCACTCTATGCAGAAGTTGCCCAACTCGGACGAGAGTTCGCCAAAGTCGCTCCCGCACTGGCGGGGACTTCAGTACAGTCCGAAGTGGCGATTTTGCATTCCTACGAAAGCCGTTGGGCAATCAACTGGCAACGGCATAACTCGGAATACGATCCCGTGAAGGAATTGCTCAGCTATTACGATCCACTGCGCGAGTATGCGCAGTCGATCGACATTGTTTCATCGGACGCGCCTCTATCTCAATACAAGCTTGTGGTTGCGCCCGCGCTCAATGTGATTTCGGAAGAAACCGCGCAAAAGTTGATCGCCTATGTGCGCGGTGGCGGGCACCTGGTGCTCGGAGATCGCAGCGGCATGAAGGACGCGGATAACGGGCTCTGGCCGCAGCGGCAGCCTGGTCCGCTAGCCGACCTGCTCGGCGGCCGTGTGGAACAGTTTTATGCGCTGGACGCGCCGGTGGAGGTGCTAGGAGATTTTGGTCAGGCAAGTTCGACAACAACGAAGCAGTATGCGACTCTCTGGGCCGAGCAACTGAGCGTAAAGGCATCGGATACCGAGATCCTGTTGCGTTATGGCAAAAGCAATGGTTGGCTGGATGGCCAGCCTGCGGCCATCACTCGTCGAGTGGGTGCGGGGCGCATTACGTATATCGGCGCATCGCTTGACGCCAAGACCATGGCAGCGGCGGCGAACTGGATGCTCAAAACAAGCGGCGTCACTCGCGCTTTCGGCCCAGTGCCTGCTGGCATTGAAGTGTATCCCCGTTCAGGCAACGGCAAATTGGTCTATATCCTGGTGAACCTTGGGAAGAAAACTGAAACAGTGGATCTCCCGGCAGAAATGACGGACATTCTGCACGACGGCAGGGTCAAACGTCTCACGCTGCAACCCTATGATGTTACGGTGCTTCAAGCGGCCAACAGGTAACCCATTAGCATCGCAAAACTGGGACGGAGTGTTCGTTGGCTGAACCCGCAAGCTGCGGGAGCCGCCTCTCCTCATATCGGTATAATTGTGGTTGCTCATGGACTGGGTTCGGTCCGCTCTCCGCTGGCTGTTCGACTCCGAACATGACGCACTTGATCGCCTGATTTCGCGCTGGCTCTTCCTGCGAGTGCAGTGGGTTTTGGAACTAACTATGGAAATGTTGGTGGCCAGGGTGGAGTTGAACAGCCGACGCCAGCCTCTTCAGAGCGTGGCTATCCAATACATCCAACGACTTGCAGGTTGCGGACGGCTGTGTAAGTTCCTTTCGCTAACGGTAAGTCTGATTTACTGTGAGTTGCGAACATCTTCGTGGCAAACCGCGCGAACGAACGCGGAAGAAGTCTGCAAAGGCGGCTAGGTTCCTAGTTTGCGGCCGCCGCCACCGACGGCGGATAAAACACGAAACTACAGCCAGTGTCGGAACAGGAGAGCATGCCTCTTCGGACCAGATGCGCCGTCGAGTTTGGTGGGTACATCTCTTCGAGCAAGGTTCTCTCCAGCCTCTCTCCCGCATGGCGGAGCAGTTCGGACCCGCGGACAAAATTAGCTTTTTCTATCTTTCCACCGGCCACGAGCAAGACGTCGAAGTCTGCACTCGCTGTCTCCTTGACGATCGAAGGAAGTTTGGCGGTACGCATCCAGCTCAATTCTTCTCCAGCACTCATCCTGTTCGCAGGAAGCGGCACGTGGGCCAGGTTACGCATGCGCGCCGGAGTCTCTTCCAACCGCGGATTCGCCTCAAGCGCCAGGCTGTACATGTGAAGCGCTGCTGGCAATTTTTGCTCTTTTTCGTACACCTGGCCGAGGTGGTCGCCCACGACTCCATCCTGTCCGAGCTGCCAAGCTGAGTTCAAGTAACTCTCTGCGCGAGCCAGATCGTCCATCTTGAAGTAGATCCAGCCCAGTGTGTCCCAGTACGCGGCGATCGTAAAAGGAAGTTGCAGGTCCGCTTTCTGTATGTTCTCAAGATCAACCTTTTGTGATCGCTCCTCCACTTCTTTCACGGACTGCTGCGAGTAGACGAGGGCATCGGCGAGGTTCGTATCGGCTTCTGCCATCTCATAGGCCACATCATTGAGCATCTCTGCGCTGGAGTCGATCTCCAATGCTTTGCGCAAAGCCTCAAGCCCCTGATCCGTGTGGCGAGAACGCAAGTTGACCATCCCCAGCCTCAACTGCGCATACGCGTCGGAGGGGTTCGCCTTGGCTGCCGTCTCAAAGAGTGCCGCCGCTTCCGAATAACGCTTCTGGGCCATATAAAGCCCACCGAGATTGGCTGCTATGTCGGGATCGTCGGGAGCGATACTTTGCAATCTCTGCCAAGTGGTGATCGCATTGTCCCGGTTCCCGAGGAACATGTAATCGAAGGCGAGGATCTTGTAGGGAAGGATCTGCTTCGGATCGGCTTCGACTGCTTTTTGAAAAGCGTTGAGAGCTGAACTCTTGTCTGCGCTCACGGAATACACCCAGCCCAATTCAATCCACGCACGGGAAAAATTCGAGTCCAGCGAGACTGCATACTTCAGAGCCGTGATCGCGGACGTGTAGTCCTTTGTCTGCATCGACTTCTTAGCATTCTGCTCCGCTCGAAGCGCCTCGGAATCGGAGCTATCCGGAAGTTGCGTGTAACTCTGGCGTAACAGCTCTGCAAAGCTGGCGGGCCGCCGTGCAGGGCCGATTGCAGCGGCACGAACGTGTCCGGAAGGTTGGGCTGCATTTCTGACCGCGACGTGTCCCGTGCGGTGAAAACCAAGCCAGACGAGAAACCCTGTTAGAGTCGCCACCAGAGCCGAAATCAGAATCGCTTTCCTCCAGTGGCGAAAAGTACCTCCCTCCGAACCGTCCCGAGAGCCCTGGCACAAGGCAATCTGCACGCTGATCAGATTGCATGTGTCGGTTTGTCTGGACAAATGCACGGAGCCGTCCTGCTGGACGCAAAAGCCCAGGTGGTACGACCTGCATTGATCTGGTGTGATGTCAGGACTGAGCGACAGGTCCGCGATCTAACCGCCAAAATCGGTGCCGAACGCTTAATTCGACTCACATGCAACCCGGCACTCGCCAACTTCACGCTGACCAAGTGTATGTGGGTCCGGGAGAACGAGCCCGAAAATTGGAGCAACGTTCGCTCGCTGATGCTCCCCAAAGACTATGTAAGGTTTGAATTGACAGGAGAACGTGCGACCGACATGGCTGATGCTTCAGGCACTCTGCTGCTCGATGTTGCTCACCGCCGCTGGTCGAAGGAAATGTTAGAGCTCGTTCAAATCGACGAGTCGCTTTTGCCCAACCTGTACGAGTCGCCGGAAATCTGTGGGCGAATCTCAGCTGCCGGCGCCGCAGCCACTGGCCTGCACAACGGAACGCCAGTCGTGGCCGGTGCCGGAGATCAAGCGGCGGGCTCGCTCGGCATGGGTGTGGTTTCACCAGGGAGTGTGAGCGCTACCATCGGAACGTCGGGTGTAGTTCTTGCCGCAACCGATGGTCCAGCGCTTGACCCGGGAGGACGTCTGCACACGTTTTGCCACGCTGTTCCCGGACGTTGGCTGGTGATGGGTGTGACCCAATCCGCGGGACTTTCGCTTCGTTGGTTCCGGGACCAGTTCGGCGCGGCTGTGGTCGGTCGGCTTGAGTCCTATGAGGAGCTCACCACCGAGGCGGCGAAGGCTCCTCCAGGATGCGAAGGTCTGCTGTGGGCTCCTTACCTGATGGGTGAGCGCACTCCCTACCTCGACCCCACTGCACGCGCGATGCTAGTTGGCCTGACGGCGTCTCATACGCGAGCTCATGTAATTCGCGCGATCTTGGAAGGAGTCGCTTTTAGCTTGCGCGATACTCTGACGATCTTTCAAGAAATCGAAGTTCCAGTGAAGGCGATCCGTCTGGGCGGCGGTGGCGCTAGGTCAGCGCTTTGGCGACAGATCCAAGCCGACATCTATGGACAACGAGTCGAGACTGTTGAGGCGGAAGAAGGCGCCGCCTACGGAGCCGCGATCCTGGCGGCAGTCGGCGCGAAAGCTTGGCCGTCGGTTGACGCTGCCTGCAATGCCACAGTGCGCGTTGCCGGAACCACGAGCCCGAATTCCAAAAACTCATTGGTCATGGAGAAGGCCTATGCGTCGTATCGCCGGCTATATCCCGCGATGAAGTCCATTCAAAACTGAAAACTGCTGGGGAGTTGAAGTCAGCAACTGCGGAGCCAAGTTGAGCCAAAATCGGGTGGGACGATGCCGCTAAGTGCTTGAAAAGATGGTGGCCAGGGACGGAGTTGAACCGCCGACGCCAGCCTTTTCAGACCTAGTTCAACCTGAACCTACAAACTACTTACAGGTTTGCGGAAGACTGCCAAGTACCTGCAAATACGTGGAAGGTACCGCAATCCTGGGCTGGGATCCTGGGCTGAGTTTTGTGGCGATTCTGCTCCCGAGCACTTTTGGCACGGGCAACCATCAGCCCTGGCGGCGATTGCGCGGCTTGCCGGTTGTTGTGCGAAAAAGAAATCCTTTTCACACACTCCAAGTTCATAGGGGGCGGCCCGGTGGCTCCCCCCTAGCAGGCTGCTGAAAAACGAGCCTATACGGGCATAACGTCTCTTCTGCGGCTCTCTTCAGGATTCCTTTTTGTGGGTTGTTCGGTTGGAAGTTGCGGTTTGAGGCGGTATGGAGCGCGTGGAGATTTCTTGGGCGACTGGATTGTGACGGAACCACATGGTTTCCACACGCCACGGCTCAGTTTCCGGCGAACAATTGTCATCCCACTCATTGACCCAGCCGCTAATGCTCAATGAGTGTAATCGCCTGTTTTCAACAGCTATGAGGAGCGGTGCAGCAATTCCAGGGTGAATTGCCACGACGGCAGTTCGTTTCGCTGTTTAGCTGGTAGTTGGGCGGCAGGGCTTTCTAAGGGTAAGACGTCTGCGGAATCGTCGTGTTGCGTGTGCTGCGCAGAAGGAGCTAACTGCCTCTCTGATCACCGTCTGTTCTTCAGATAGCGATCAAACCAGTCGACAGTTCTCTGCATGGCGTCAATCTGATTCTCCCGCTTCGCGAAGCCGTGGCCTTCGTCGGGATAGTAGTGTGCGTCCACGATCTTGCCTTCCTTCTTCAGAATCGTTTCCGCTTGCTCCGCCTCCTCTTTAGGGTCACGAATGTCGTTCGCTCCCTGCAGAATCAGCAGGGGAGCTTTGGCATTCTTGAAATACTTGATGGGCGAGGCATCTTCATAAGATTTGCGATCTTTCACAGGATCTCCCAGGATCGACTGATCGTATTGCTGAAGCGCAGGTTCTTCGTGCTCCTGTTCGGTGAGCCAGTCGGTGATGCCAAAAAGTTCGACTGACGCCGCCCACACGTCCGGTGTTCGACCGATGGCGATCATAGCCATGTATCCGCCATAAGAGCCGCCGGTAATGCCGATCTTCGTCGGATCGACATAGCCGGTGGCGGCAAGGAAATGCGCGGCGTAGACTTCGTCCTGCAGATCGCCGCCGCCGAGATCTTTGTAATTCGACCGCTGAAATTCCATTCCGTAGCCGGTCGAGCCGCGAACGTTGGGCGCTATGCAAACGTAGCCACGCGACGCGAGAGCGGCAGCGGTCTTGTTGAAACTGTCTACCATCTGTCCCGTGGGACCGCCGTGCGGAAGCACGATCCCGGGGTTGGTTCCGTCGCGTTTGAGATTGAACGGCACCCAGAGAAACGCGCTGATCGTTTTTCCATCAAATGTCTTGTAGTGCACCACCTGCGACGCAGGCAGGCGTGACGGGTTCAAGCTTCCCGGCGCCGAAAATGTTAACTGCCGCGATGTGTGAGCCGCCATGTCAGAGACCCACAAGTCAGCGGGCTCGGTCGAACTCTGGTGCGAAATCAGCAAGCGATCACCCGAGGGCGAGTAGGCCCTTGGATTGCCGCCGGGAACCGTGATGCCTGCGGCAAATCGCAGCGCCGTGGCCCGGCTCGAATTGCGATCCACCACATAAATGTCGGTGCGGCCGTCGGCATTCAGGGTGTAAGTGAAACTCTTGCCATCGGGAGAGAATTCTCCGGCGCTAGCTTCCCACTTCAGGTCGGTGACCCAGGTTCGCTGCTTGCTGGCCACATCCACGAATGCGACGTTGTCGTATCCACCTTTTTCGTTCGAAGTGATCAGTAGAGTTTTGCCGTCAGGAGACACGGACGATATGGTGTTCACGACGTCGCCTTGGTGGGGAGTGAGATTCTCCAGTTTGCCCGTAGCCACGTCAATGCGATAAACGTCAGAGTCAGTGAAGCCGGCATTGGCGCGGTCGGCGTAGATGGTCTTTCCATCTGCACTCCAGATCGCTCTATACCATTCACGGTTCTTGGTTTGCTCGTTCGTGAGTTTGCGAACTTTGTTTGTCTTCCAGTCGAGTAGCGCAATGTCTACGTTCGATGAAGTCTTCAGCCGGTAAGAAAGTAACAGCATGCTGCCATCGGGAGACCAATGAGCGCCGCTCTCGGAAATGTCCGGCGTGTTAGTGAGGTTCAGGACCTCGCCGCCATCGCTTGAGACTGCGAACAAGTCATACATTTCGCCCCCACCGAAGTCCTGCTCGAAGACAATCCACTTTCCATCCGGCGACCAGACCGCGCCGGATTGCCGATCATCCGACTGCAAAAGCTGAATAGGAAATCCTCCCGCGGCCGAAACCTTCCACAGATTCGCCCGTCCCGTCAGATTGGTGGTGAACACTACGTCGCGGCCATCGGGAGACCACGCCGCGCCATAGGTGCTCCGCGTGTAATAAAGCTGGGGAATCGGCACCGGCCCCGCCGCCGCGTTCGAAGCGGAGACCACCGATTTGGGATCGGTCATCTGCCGGGCGTCCGGCGAGTTTTGGGCCGACAAAAAACCGGCGCTCAAACTGATGCCGGCAAGACCGATCAACATCGGACAGCCGATCCTGGTGAGTGTGGTTGTTCGCATGGTTTCACCTTCGGCAGAGAATGTTAGAGATCCGCGGAAGCGAAAGTCAAAGATGTTTCCGAGATCTTTCAGTCTGAGATTACCAAAGTTTATATCGGTT
>Ga0209415_10018542_pt1 | contig 10971 bp, 11 predicted proteins | sample PeaSoiSIISIP2007_FD_187696 | JGI IMG/M metagenome (GOLD analysis project Ga0209415, IMG submission 187696) | Peat soil microbial communities from Weissenstadt, Germany - SII-SIP-2007 (SPAdes) (version 2) | ecosystem: Environmental > Terrestrial > Soil > Wetlands > Peat | place: Germany...
CGACCGGCTGTCCACGCTGGTGCACGAGTTCCCCGACAGCCGCTTCGTCCCCTGCGCGACCGCGACCTGTCAGGGCCTGGAGCGACCCTCGAAGAGCGGCGCGCCGAAGGAGTGCCGCGACTACATCCAGAACGGGAAGAAGGACGACGAGGCGCCTCCCTCTCAGGGCTTCTCGCCTTCCTCTTCTTCCTCTTCTTCTTCCTCGTCGTCGTCCTCGTCGAGGTCTTCGTCTTCCTCGAAGTCCTCGTCCTCGTAGTCCGCGGTCTCGCCCTCTTCTTCTTCGGCCTCGGCGACGGCGCGCTTCTCGAACTTGAGGTCGACGCCCACGTCGCCGAGCTGCGTGTCGAGCAGCTCGATGAGCTCGTCGGCGTCGTCGCCCGACCACTCGTCGAGGAGATCGGTCAGGAACTCGAAGAAGTCGCCGTTGTCGAGGCGCCGCTCGATCTCCTCGACCTGCTCCTCGGTGAACGCCTCGAGGATGTCCTCGCGGAGCGTCTCGATGTCGCCCTCTTCGATCGCGTCCTGCGCGGAGAGGCGGATTTGCTTGACCGCGCGCTTGTCGAGGTAGATCTCCATCGCAGGGCCACCCGAGTATGCGAACCGCCATCGGCCTGTCAACGCCCACGTGAGCAGGCCGCGCGTTGTATGCTGGGAGCCGCATGAAGAGGCCCCGCCCGGCGACACTGGCGAGCGTCGCGGTGCTGACGAGTGTGGCGGGATTGCTCGTCTCGACGGCGAGGGCGGACGATTCCTCCACTGCCGCGCCCGCAGCGACGCCGAGGGCCACCGAGCCCCTTGCCGCGCCCCCTTCGTCGGGCCACGCGTACATCCAGTACGGCGTGGCGCTCGCGGCCGAGACCGTGGTGGCCTCGGGCGCGATCTGCGCGGGGTTGCCCAACTGCATCTTCGGCTCGGGCGGGGGGCTCGTGGTGCGCGTCGGGTGGCGCCCGAGCAACGCCCTCTTCATCGGCGGGACTTACGAGATCTCGAAGCAGGACCCCGACCAGCTCTACCGGCTCGGCATCCTGCAGCAGCTCCGCGCCGAGGGTCGACGCTACTTCGCCACGGGGCGCGAGGTGACGCCGTTCCTGCTCGTGGGCGCGGGGGTGAGCGCCTACGGCAACGAATGGGCGGTCGACACGTGGGGTCCTATGGCGATGCTCGGGGGAGGCATCGAGGTCGAGCTCGGCGGACCGGTGCTCCTGCTCTCGGCCGCCTACCGCCCCATGTACTTTCACTCCTGGGACGTGTCGGGCACCGAGCTCGGGACGGGCATCGTGCACTTCGTCGGTCTCGATATCGCGGTGGAGGCGAAGGACCGTCTGTAAAGATGGGCCGCGGCGCGGGCTCACCTTGACTCTCGCCCGCGCGCCGTTGTCCCATCGCACTCGCGTGATTTGCACGACGTGCGGCCGGGACAACCCGAGCCATCTGACGTTCTGTCAAGAGTGTGGTCAGAGGCTCGCTCCGCGCGTCGCGCCCCCGACGCCGCCGATCGGGCTTGCCCCCCGCGCGCCGGAGAACGTCCCCGCGTCCCTCGCGGCCACCGCGCTGGCGCCGTCGTCGCCGCCTCCTCCGATGGCGTATCCGTCGCCGCCGCCTCCCGCGGCGGTGCCGCAGGGCCAGCGGAGCTCCGTGCCCGGCGTCCCGCTGCACCGCCCCCCGGCGCCCGAGGTGAGCTTTGCGCCGCGCGGCGAGCCGCAGCCGACGGTGCCCCTGCCGATGATGCCTTGTCCGCTGTGCGGCAGCTCGAACCAGCGGGGCCTTCGCTTCTGCGTCACGTGCGGCCACCTGCTGGCGGGGGCCGCCGCTCCTGCCCCCACCGCGATGCCGCGAGGTCCGAGCGGGACGACCGACCTCTCTCACACCGTGCCCGAGCCGCCACCGCGCTTCTCGTCGGCGCCGCCCCCGCCCACGCCGACGCCGCCGCCCATCGCGCCCGTTCGCGTCGTCGAGCTGGGAGCGAGCCCCGCGCCCGCGATGCAGCGTCTCTGCTCGCGGTGCCGCGGCGCCTCGGAGCACACGGCGCAGTTCTGTCGCTTCTGCGGCGCCTCCCTCGCCGACGCGCAGGCCGTCCCCATCCAGCCGTCGGCCAACCCCATCGGGGCGACCCCCGGCCCTCCGGCGGCCGCTCCCCCTGCCCCCGTCGCCGCCCGCGCGCCCGTGGCGCCGACCGCCCCACCATCGCCCGCCCCCGCCGCCGCGCCTGCTCCTGCTCCCGCACCGACTCCGCCGGTCGCCGCGAGCGCGACGCGCGCGCGCCTGGTCCTCATCGCGCGCGACGGCAACGAGGGGCCGAGCTACCCGCTCGGCGAGTCGACGGACATCGGTCGCACCGAGGGGAACATCGTCATCGCCGAGGACCGCTACATCTCGCCGCGTCATGCGCGCGTCGCGATGCGCGGAGGGGCCTTCTTCGTTCGCGATCTCGAGAGCACGAACGGTGTCTTCGTGCGCATCCCGTTCCCGCGCGGGATGGCGAACGAAGGCGCGAACGAGGCCCTGAAACCCCCCGAGTCCGAGCAGGTCCTGGCCGATCAAGACTTGTTCCTGGTGGGACAACAGGTGCTAAGGTTTGAGGTCGTGAAGCATGCGGACGAGGGGTTCGGCGTGGCATCCGAGAACGGAACGCTGCTTTTCGGAACACCAGCCGCACCGCGTTATGCTCGACTGAGCCAGCGCACGGTGGAGGGGGTCGTGCGCGACGTCTTCCACGTCAAGAAAGCGGAGACCGTCATCGGGCGCGAGTCGGGGGACATCGTTTTCAGCGACGACGCCTTCCTCTCCCGGCGCCACGCCGTGGTACGAGTGCATGGAGTGACCTCTGTCGGCGGGCCACGCAGCTTCACCCTGGCCGACCTCGGCTCGTCGAACGGAACGTTCTTGCAGGTGCGCGACGAAGTGCGCCTGCGTCATGGCGACCACTTCCGTATCGGCCAGCAGCTCTTCCGGTTCGACACGTGACGCAACCCGACACCCCCCACTCGTCTCCCGTGCTCGGCGATTCGAACGACGCTTCGACCGGCGCCCGGGGGGAGATCCGCGTGAAGCTGTTCGCGCGGACCGACGTGGGGCAGATCCGCGAGCACAACGAGGACAACTTCCTCGTGGCCGACATCACGCGCAAGACGCGCGGCCTGCTCGAGGCGAACCGCACCGGCGTCATCGGACCCCACGGCGCGCTCTTCGCGGTGTGCGACGGCATGGGGGGCGCTGCGGCGGGCGAGATCGCCAGCCAGCTCGCGGTCGACATCCTCTACGAGCGGATGGTCGAGCACCTCGAAGACGGCCACTCGATGCAGCGCGACGATCTGGCGCGACGCCTCGTGCGCGCCATCGAAGCGGCGGGGCTGCGCATCTTCCAGGAGGCGAAGCTCGATCGCACACGCCGCGGCATGGGGACGACGGTCACGGCGGCCGCGCTGGTGGACGACCACCTCTTCTTCGCGCAGGTGGGCGATTCGCGCGGCTACGTGATGCGTCAGGGACAGCTCGTGCAGCTGACGCGCGATCAGTCGCTCGTCAACCAGCTCATCGAGGCCGGCCAGCTCACCGAGGAAGAGGCCGAGACCTTCGAGCACAACAACATCATCCTGCAGGCGCTCGGCACCGCCGACACCGTGCAGGTCGACCTCACCTACTGCGAGCTCCGTCGGGGCGACGTGCTGCTCCTCTGCTCGGACGGCCTCAGCGGGATGGTCCGCTTCGACGACATCCGCGAAGCCCTGCGCACGACGACGGAGCCCATCGACGCGTGCAAGCAGCTCACCGAGCGCGCCAACCAGGCCGGCGGCCACGACAACATCACGGTCATCGTCGTGCAGTTCGACGGCGAAGGGCTGAAGCCCCTCGCGCAGGACGCCGAGCCGCTCAAGTACCGCAAGTACGTGCTGCCCGAGGAGCCGGCGGACAACACCGTCCCTCACCGGATGATCCCGGAGATCTCCTCGATGCCGCCGGCGCTGTCGAACGCGCACGGACCGGGGTCGAGCGCACCGCAGGGCTTGTCGTCGACCATCGTCTACTCCGGCGCGAATGCGCCCCCGCTGCCCGCCATTCCGCCGGCGACCACGTCCTCTCCATCGAGCAGCCCACCGCCGGGCTACTACGAGGAGGAACGCATCGAGATCCCCGGGACGCACGTGCCGGCGTGGGTCGTGGTGGTGCTCGTCGTCGGCGTCATTCTCGTCCTGGCGGGGACGGCGTTCCTCTTCCTGCGCTGAAGTCCCGTGGACGAATGTCGGCGTGCGAACCTGCACGCCGGCTGAGCGTGAGCGCGAGCGCATACTTCGCGACGGGATCCTCGCGATCGATGGCGAGCGCGGCGCACGCAGCCTCGCGCGCCCCATCCATGTCCCCCCGCCCCACGCGGGCCACGGCCATCCACGCCCACGCCGTCCCTGCTCTCTCCCGGTCGCGATCGCCCACGACGCGCGCCAGCAGCGCCTCCGCTTCGTCCCAGTCCCCTCGGGTCAGCCGGGCACGCGCTACCAGCAGGAGCAGGGCGGGCGCGTCCCCCACTTGCTCGCGCGCGACCACGACTACCTGCTCCGCCTCCACCTCGCGACCCAGCGCCCTCAGCGACTCGGCCTCGCCCGCCCAGCCCTCCACCTCCGCCGGCGCCACCTCGCGCAGCCGCTGGAACTGCTCGCGCGCGTTCTCGTACTGACCGCGCGCGAAGAGGCGCCTCGCCAGGTTGGCCCTCGCGGGGCCGAACCCGGGATCGACCTCGAGCGCGCGCCGGTAGCAGCGCTCGGCCTCCTCGCCGTCGCCCTGCTCGTCGGCGAGCAGTCCCAGCGCGTGATGCGGCGCCGGGATGTCCTTGTTGAGCGAGCGCGCCTTCACGAAGTCGCGCCGCGCCTGCTCGAAGTTGCCGCGCCGCAGCTCGACGTACCCGAGGTTGACCCACGCCTCGACGAAGCGGGGGCTGTACTCCAGGGCCACCGAGAGACGCGCCTCCGCCGTCGACAGGTCGCCTCGCCCGAGCGCCTCCGCCCCCGCCGCGTTCAGCGCGAGCGCCTTCTTCGGCAGCGGCACCGTGCCGGCGCAGCCCGTCGCGCACGCGCACGCGAGCACGGCGCCCGCCGCGACCCACCGTCTTCTCCTCATGACCCCCCATCGGCCGCTTCGCGACCGAGTTGCGTGCCCGGCCCCGCCCATTGCGGACGCCGAGGCTGGCGCTACTCTTGCCGTCGCCGACCATGGTCCCCCTCCTCGACGACGAGCCGTGTCTCGTCGCCTCGCCCGAGGCGCCGAGCGCCCAGGCCGACGAGCCCCGCTGCGACGCGTGCGGCGCCGTTCTTCCCCCGGAGGAGGACGACGACGAGTTCGCCCTTCCAGGCACCGGCGTGTACGTGTGGACGCGCGGCACCGAGGCGCGCTTCGAGAAGGTCCCGCTCTGCGCGTCGTGCGCCTCGGCCATCGGGATGACGGCCCTCGCGCGCTGGGAGATCGAGGAAGAAGAGGGCTAGACGACGGTCAGTGCACGCCGTCGTCGCCCGGCCTCTCGACGGGAGGGCGCCGCTCGAGGTGCTCCATGCAGAGGGCCCGCACCGCCGGGGCCACGTGCGGAGCCCCCGCAACGAGCTCCAGCTCGGGCCTCAGCAGCAGCCCCGCGATGCGCGCCGCGATCTCCGCGGGCGTCGCCGGGTTGAGCACCAGCGCCATCCTCACGCGTGGCCGGTGCACCCACTTGGTCGAGCGCGCGATCTCGGCGAGCACTTCGCTCCGGCCCGGTCTGCGCGCCGCCAGCCGGACGACATCGTCCTCCAGCACGCGGGGGTTTCGCAGCAGCCGGTGGATGACGTCGGGGTGGGGGTCGGCGATGAGGCGCTGCATCGTGTCGCGGTCGGGCCGGCGCGCGAGCGACTTGCGCTCCCCGAGCGTCAGCGGGCGCCCGCTGGCGTCGAACGGGACCTTGTCCTGGCGGAGCTTGTCGTCGGTGCTCCCCGCCGGCCGCCCGAGACGGACGGGATGCCGGATGAGCCGCTCCAGCGCGAGCAGCGACCGCCCCTCCGCCTCCTCCCGCAGCCGCTGCACCACGTCGTCCATCCCCTCGACGTTGAGCGCGTCGACGATGGACAGCAGCGCCTCGCGCGCCGCGACCTCCGCCTGCTCCGCCCGCTCGCACACCTCGTCGAGCACCTGCGCCAGGACGGGCACCTCCCAGGCGCGCACGACGCTCGCGACGTACGCCGCCCGCAGCGCGGCGTCGCCCAGAGACAGGGTCGCCCCCACCAGCGTGTCCGGCCCTCTTCGCACCCCCATCAGCTTACACGGGCAAGCTCCTCTTGGCCGGCGCCGTGGTCACGCTATGGTCGACTTAACCACGCATGTCGGACCCGAAGAACCCGGACCGCCACGAGGACATCGAAGTCGAGGAACGACAAAAGACTGCCGTTCCGAAAAGGTACAAGGTCATCTTCCACAACGACGACTACACGACCATGGAATACGTGGTCGAGGTGCTCCGCCGCTTCTTCCACAAGAGCGAGACCGAGGCATTGCACATCATGCTGACCGTGCACAAGAAAGGTAAGGCCATCGTCGGCCTTTACCCCCGCGACGTCGCGGAGACCAAGGTCGCGGAGGTGATGCGCGATGCTCGGGATCGCGGTCACCCTCTCCTCGTCACCACCGAAGCCGAGTAAAATCACAGTACCGAGGTCACCCCAGAGCCGATGCGTATCAGTCCCGAGGTCGAGATTGCCCTTCAGGTGGCGCAGAGCGATGCGTCGCGTCGCCGGCACGAGTACGTCACCCTCGAGCACCTGCTCTACGCGCTGATGCTCGACGATACGACGGCCGGCGTCGTCCGCCACGCGGGCGGCGACCCCACCGTCCTCAAGAAGCGACTCGAGCGGTACCTCGACGAGCAGCTCGAGCCCCTGCCGGAGGAGACGGCCGAGGTGCCCACGGCGTCGCTCGGCGTGCAGCGCGCCATGCGCCGTGCGGTCCAGCACGTCCGTTCGAGCGGCAAGGACGAGGTGACCGGCGCCAACGTCCTCATCGCGATGTTCGCCGAGCGGGACTCCTACGCGGTCGCGCTCCTCGAGGAGAACGGAGTCACCCGGCTCGATCTCGTCTCGTACATCTCGCACGGCGTCTCCAAGGTCGACGACGACGAGGCCGAGCCCGGCAAGGCCGGTGGCGTCGAGGCCGGCGACGAGCCCGCCCGCCAGTCGAAGGACCCCCTGAAGGCCTACACGGTGAACCTCAACGAGGAGGCCCTCGGCAAGCGCATCGATCCGCTCGTGGGGCGCGAGAGCGAGGTCGCGCGCATCGTGCAGATCCTCGCCCGCCGGAAGAAGAACAATCCGCTCCTCGTCGGCGACGCGGGCGTGGGCAAGACGGCGCTTGCCGAGGGGCTCGCGCTGAAGATCGAGCGGCACGAGGTGCCGAAGGCGCTCGAGGGGTCCACGGTGTACTCGCTCGACATGGGGGCGCTGCTGGCGGGGACGCGCTACCGGGGCGACTTCGAGGAGCGCATCAAGGCCGTCATCAAGGCGCTGCAGAAGCTCGACAAGGCCATCCTCTTCATCGACGAGATCCACACCATCGTCGGCGCCGGGGCCACCAGCGGCGGCAGCATGGACGCCAGCAACCTGCTGAAGCCCGCGCTCGCGAGCGGGCGCCTGCGCTGCATCGGGTCGACGACGTTCCGCGAGTACCGCCAGTACTTCGAGAAGGACCGCGCGCTGTCACGCCGCTTCCAGCGCGTCGAGGTCAACGAGCCGAGCGTCGAGGACACGGTGAAGATCCTCGAGGGCCTCCGCAAGCACTACGAGGAGTTCCACGGCGTCACCTACCAGGACGAGGCCATCCGCGCCGCGGCCGAGCTGTCGGCCAAGTATCTCCACGACCTCAAGCTGCCCGACAAGGCCATCGATCTCATCGACGAGAGCGGCGCGGCGAAGAAGCTCCTCGCCGACGGCTCGAACGTGGTCTCGGTGAGCGACGTGGAGGCGGTGCTCGCGCGCATGGCGCAGATCCCCCCCCGCGAGGTGTCGACCAGCGACAGGGACCGGCTGATGAACCTGGACACGGAGCTTCGCGCCGTCGTGTTCGGGCAGGACGAGGCCATCAAGCAGCTGGTGTCGGCCATCAAGCTGTCGCGGGCGGGGCTCCGGGCTCCGGAGAAGCCCATCGGGTCGTTCCTGCTCACCGGTCCCACGGGCGTCGGCAAGACGGAGGCGGCGAAGCAGCTGGCGAAGGTGATGGGCGTCGCCTTCCACCGCTTCGACATGAGCGAGTACATGGAGTCGCACACCGTCTCGCGCCTCATCGGGGCGCCGCCGGGGTACGTCGGCTTCGATCAGGGCGGCCTGCTGACCGACGCCATCGCGAAGACTCCGCACGCGGTGCTGCTGCTCGACGAGATCGAGAAGGCGCACCCGCAGATCTTCAACATCCTTCTGCAGGTGATGGATCACGGCAAGCTCACGGACCACAACGGCCGGCAGACCGATTTCCGCCACGTGATCCTTCTCATGACCAGCAACATCGGCGCGCGCGATCTCCAGCGAAAGGCCGTCGGCTTCGGCGGCGCGGGGGGCGCGGACCGGGAGAAGCCGGACATCGACCGCGAGTACAAGCAGCTCTTCAGCCCGGAGTTCCGGAACCGCCTCGACGCGAAGATCGCCTTCCGCGCGCTCGATCCGGCCATCATGAAGAGCATCGTCGGCAAGTTCATGAAGGAGCTGTCCGGGCAGCTCGCCGAGCGCAAGGTGACCATCGAGCTGACCGAGGCCGCGACGGAGTACCTGGCGAAGGCCGGCTACGATCCGGACAACGGCGCGAGGCCGCTCGCCCGCGTGATGCAGGACGAGGTGAAGCGCCCGCTGGGCGACGAGCTGCTCTTCGGCGCGCTGGAGAACGGCGGCCACGTCGTGGTCGACGCGGAGAAGAAGGACGGCGCGGAGAAGCTGGTGTTCCGGTTCGAGAAGAAGGACTAGTCAACGTCCATGCCGCAGCCGCTGGTCTCCATCCTCATGGGCAGCAAGAGTGACCTCGACGTCATGCAGCCCGCACGGGACGCCCTCGCAGAGCTCGGCGTCGACCACGAGGTCCGCGTCCTGTCCGCGCATCGCACCCCCGACGCTTTGTTTGCCTACCTGAAGGACGCCGAGGCTCGCGGTGTCGAGGTGTTCATCGCCGGGGCCGGCGGTGCGGCCCACCTTCCCGGCGTCATCGCGGCGAAGACGCCGCTCCCGGTGCTCGGGGTCCCGATCCCATCGGGTCACCTGCTCGGGCTCGACGCGCTCCTCGCCATCGTGCAGATGCCCAAGGGGATCCCCGTGGCGACGTTCGCGGTGGGCAAGGCGGGAGCAGGCAACGCGGGGCTGTTCGCGGTCGCCGTGCTCGCAGGGAAGCGGCCGGATCTGGCCGCGAAGCTCGTCGCGTGGCGCGCGGCGCAAGCTGAGAGACTCTTGAAGGAGTCCGTCATCGTCTAAGGCCCTTGACCAGTACGCCTGTTCAGTACCAGGCTTCCGAGGTGAACCCACTCCGGCCCCTCGCCAACCCGCCCAATCCCTGGGCCATGGCGGACGTCGAGTACCTCGACGGGGAGGCTCCGAGCGCGCGGCTGGAGGTCTACGAAGACCACACGCGCACCATCCTCGCGCACAACGACAGCCCCGACGTCGGCTTCTCGTGGAGCGTCAACCCGTACCGCGGCTGCTTCCACGCCTGCGCCTACTGCTACGCCCGCCCCGGCCACGAGTACCTCTCCTTCGGCGCGGGAACCGACTTCGACCGGAAGATCGTCGTCAAGCCGCGGGCCCCGGAGCTGCTGCGCGAGGCGTTCGATCAGCCGAAGTGGAAGGGCGAGCGCGTCGTCTTCAGTGGGGTCACCGACTGCTACCAGCCCCTCGAGGCGAGCTACCGCATCACGCGTGGCTGCCTCGAGGTGTGCGCCGAGTACCGGAACCCCGCAGGCATCATCTCCAAGTCGCCGCTGGTCGAGCGCGACATCGACGTGATGCAGGAGCTGACGCGCGTGACGAGCTTCTCGGTCATGGTGAGCGTCCCCTTCTGGGACGAGGCCAAGGCGCGCGCCATCGAGCCGTTCGTGACGACGCCGGCGCGACGCGTGCGCGCGATCGAGCGGCTGGCGAAGGCGGGGATCCGCGTCGGCGTCATGGTGGCCCCCATCATCCCGGGCCTGAACGACGAGGACATGAGCGAGGTGCTGCGCGCGGCCCACGGGGCGGGGGCACGGCACGCGGGGATGGTGCTGCTGCGCCTGCCGGGACCGGTGAAGGAGGTCTTCGAGGAGCGCCTGCGCGCCGCCCTGCCCCTGCGGGCCGACAAGGTGATCCGCCGCATCAAGGACACGCGCGGGGGCAAGATGTACGACGCGCGCTTCTCGGTGCGCGGAAAGGGCGAGGGCCCGTACGCCGAGGCCATCCAGGGGCTGTTCGACCAGACCTGCGCGAAGCTGGGGATGGATACCGGCGCGCGGCACGGAGAGCCGGAGGTGACGACCTTCCGGCGGCCTCGGGGTCAGATGGCGCTCTTCTGACGAAGACGCTCCCGCGTCGCCTCGCGGTCGTAGTGGTAGGCGATCTGGTCGGCGTCGTAGCGCGAGGTCTGGCCGACGACGCACCTCGAGCGCACCTCGGCGGTGGCACCGGCGATCCCCTCGGCGTTGGCCCAGCCGCCGACGCAGGGCGCCGGGCATCCCTCGCAGGGAGGGCGGTGCGCCAGCGGAGGATCGACGTCCGCGTCGACGAGCCACGCGCCGCGGAGCGCCCACCAGGCGCCGTGGGTCGCGTGGATGAGGAGGCGGAAGGGGCCGGGTGAGCCCAGGCCGGCGAGGCGACCGAGGGCGATGAAGTCCAGGCGCGGCGTGGCGTGGAAGGCCGCTTCGAAGCGGCGGTACGGGATGCGGGCGCGTGAGAGGGCGTCGTCGGCGCGACCGAGGAGCGATGCGACGAACGCGTCGTAGGGATGCGGCTCGTCCCAGAGCGC
>Ga0209415_10018543_pt1 | contig 10971 bp, 8 predicted proteins | sample PeaSoiSIISIP2007_FD_187696 | JGI IMG/M metagenome (GOLD analysis project Ga0209415, IMG submission 187696) | Peat soil microbial communities from Weissenstadt, Germany - SII-SIP-2007 (SPAdes) (version 2) | ecosystem: Environmental > Terrestrial > Soil > Wetlands > Peat | place: Germany...
GCCAGGCGCGCAACGACCAGGACGAATAACGTTTGGAGCCGATCACCAGGACTGGGCGTTGCAGGGCCATGGCGCTCATCCGATCCGGCGCGAAGCGCCATTGAGGGCTATTTCGGCCATTCTGACACCCCAAAAGGCAAGATCGCAAACCCTTGCTGGACGAATTTGGAACGATTAGACCGCAATCTTGCGATCCGGACCTCCATCGACGCCGCATGTCAGATCATTGATCTGCATCAATTGCGCGGCTCGAAGCGCCGGGCTAGGATGCACCGCAGTACGGCGCCGCGGGTTGGGTGGGCCGAGCAGGGGAAGTATTTGATGGATTACGAAAAGTTCTTCGCCGAAAGAGTCGGCGAGTTGCGCCGGGAGGGGCGTTATCGCGTGTTCGCCGATCTGGAGCGCGCCGCCGGGGCCTTTCCGTTCGCCCGTCATCATGGCGGCGGCCGGGTGCGCGAGGTCACCGTCTGGTGCAGCAACGATTATCTCGGCATGGGTCAGCACCCGGTGGTGATCGAAGCGATGGTGGATGCGCTGCACCGTTGCGGCGCGGGCGCGGGCGGCACGCGCAACATCTCCGGCACCAACCACTACCATGTGCTGCTCGAGAACGAGCTGGCGCGCTGGAACCAGAAGGAAGCGGGGCTCATCTTCACTTCGGGCTACGTCGCCAACCAGACGGTGCTGTCGACGCTGGGGCGCCAGATGCCGGGCCTGATCGTCTTCTCCGACGCGCAGAACCACAATTCGATGATCGAAGGCATCCGCCAGGGCAAGGTCGAGCGCCATATCTTCCGCCACAACGACCCGGCCGATCTCGACCGGGCGATGAGCGCGGTCGATCCGGCCGCGCCCAAGCTGGTCGCCTTCGAGTCGGTCTACTCCATGGACGGCGATATCGCGCCGATGGCCGAGATGTGCTCGGTCGCGGAGAAATACGGTGCCATGACCTTCTGCGACGAGGTGCACGCGGTCGGTATGTACGGCGCCACCGGCGCCGGCGTTTGCGAGCGCGACGGCGTGCTCGATCGCATCACCATCGTGCAGGGCACGCTGGCCAAGGCGATCGGGGTGGTGGGCGGCTACATCGCCGCCTCGGCGGCCACGGTCGACTTCATTCGCAGTTTCGGCGCCGGCTTCATTTTCTCCTCGGCCTTGCCGCCGGCGGTGGCCGCCGGCGCGCTGGCGAGCATCAGGTTCCTGCGCGAGCATCCCGAGCTCCGCATCCGGCACCAGGAGCGCGCGGCGACCGTGAAAATGCGCCTGGCTCAAGCCGGCCTGCCGGTGGTCGCCTCGGCGAGCCATATCGTGCCGGTGATGGTCGGCGACGCCGGCCTGTGCAAGCGGGCGTCCGATGAATTGCTGACCAAGTACGACATCTACGTGCAGCCGATCAACTACCCGACCGTGCCGCGCGGCTCGGAACGGCTCAGGATCACGCCCACCCCGGTGCACGACGACGCCATGATCGACCGTCTGGTCGACGCGCTGCACGATGTCTGGGGCCGGCTCGGCCTGAGGCGCGCCGCCGCCTAGTCGATTGCGCCGCCGCCCCAAAGACCCGGCCGCGCCGCCTGCAGAATCCATTACGCTTGGTGTTGCCCGAAGGTGTACAATGCCCCACTCCCGCCGAACGCGGAACGGATGAACCTCGATGCGCGGAATCGCCTTTTCGATCCTACTGTTCGGCGCCGCTTGCGCCGCGCCCGCATGTGCCGCCGACCTCGGCGGCACGGCGCAATCGGGCGCGACGAAGCCTGTCCTGGTACAAGGCGGCGGCCTCGCGTTCACCGGCCTGGATGGCGGGACGTGGGGCGTCAGCGTCCCCTTGACCGGCGAGACCGGAGTCTTTGGCTGGGGCCGGGACTATCGGCTGGACGCGACGCTGCAGCCCAATCTGGGAGGCGGCTACACGGCCGGAATCGGCGCGGCGGTGGGAGCGATGCCCGGCCAGCCCGGTGGCACCTACGCGCTGCGCCTCGGCGCCGGCTGGCTCGCCGACCAGGTCGGTCTCAACGCGGCGAGCGGGTCCGCCCCGGTTGCCACGCCGCAATCGCCGAGCGACCTCAATCTGAGCTTGGGCTATAGCCAATCCCTGTTGCCCGGTCTTTCCTTCAGCGGCGGTGCCGAGGCGCATCGCGGCATGGGCGGCGGCGTCGATCCGACGACGGAAGCCAACCAGATCATCATCGGCGCCGGCATCGGCATGCGCTTCTGATCCGAGGCCGCCGCCCGTCCTGGGCACGCGCCGCGCGACCGATCCGTTACCCAATCGCGCTGGCGAAGCCGCGCCCTGCCCAGTACCATTCATTGCACCCTTCGCGTTGGGCCGCCGGATCCTAGTTTGCGCCTGATTCTGATCAGCTCTGCCGTCGCTGCGGTGTCGTCGCGCCGGCCGCCGGCACGACCCTTGAGCTAAGCGCATGTGGACCCTCGGGCCGCTCGCCTTCGCTGTCCCCTGGGCGCTCGCCTTCGTCGGCGTGCTGCCGCTTCTGTGGTGGCTGCTGCGGGTCATGCCGCCGGCGCCGCGCCGCCTGGTCTTTCCCGCGATCCGGCTGCTGCTGGGCCTCCGCTCCGAGGCCCAGACCACCGCGCGCACCCCCTGGTGGCTGGTGGCCCTGCGCATCCTGGCGGCAACCGTGGTGATCGCCGCGGTCGCGCACCCGATCCTCGATCTGCGTCCGGCCGGTTTCGACGGTCCCTTGCTGCTGGTGGTCGACGACGATTGGGCCGCGGCCAAAGACTGGAATGGGCGGCGCGCATTGATGGACGGCCTGATCGATCGGGCCGAGCGCGACGGCCGCGTCGTTTCGCTGCTGGCCACGGCCCCGCCCGCCGACGCCGGCAAGGTGGCGCTCGAAGGTCCGCTCGCCGCCGAGGCGGCGCGCGACCTTGCCGATGCCATGGTACCGCTGCCCTGGCCGGCCGACCGCCAGGCCGCGCTGGTCGCGCTCGGCGCGCCATCGCCCAAGGGGCCGATGCGCGTGGTGTGGATCGCGGACGGACTCGCCGATGCCGGCTCGGGCGCGTTCGCCGCCAGGCTGGCCGCGCTCGGCGAACTCGAAGTGGCGCGACCCGCGCCGCAGGCGTTGCCGCATCTCCTGTTGCCGCCCGATCCCGCCGCGGCCGATCTGTCGCCCCGCGTGCGGCGGGCGGATTCGGCGCGGGCGGAGACGCTGGTCCTGCGCGCCGCCGATGCCCAGGGCCGCACGCTCGCGCGCGCCAACCTCGACCTCGCCGCCGGCCAGGATGGCGGCGAGGTGCGTCTGCCGATGCCGACCGAACTGCGCAACCGGGTGGCGCGCATCGACCTCGAGGGCGAGGCGACCGCCGGTGCGGTGGCGCTGCTCGACGCAAGCTGGCAGCGCCGCCCGGTCGGGCTGGTCGGTCCGAGCGGGGGCGGGGTGGCCTCGCCGCTGCTCGACGACCTCTACTACGTCGAACGCGCCATGAGTCCGTTCGCGGAAATCCGCCGCGGATCGATCGGCGAATTGCTCAAGCGCGATCTGTCGTTGGTCGTCCTGCCCGACGCCGGCATCCTTTCCGACGAAGAGGCGAATGCCTTGCGCGCCTGGGTCCAGGCGGGCGGTACGCTGCTCCGCCTGGCCGGGCCGCGGCTCGCGCGCAATCCCGACGCGCTGCTGCCGGTCGCGCTGCGCGGCGAAGGGCGCACGCTGGGCGGCGCCATGAGCTGGACCCAGCCGATGGCCCTGGCGCCGATGCCCGACGCCGGACCCTTCGCCGGCCTCGCTGTGCCCGCCGATGTCCGCGTCAACGCCCAGGTGCTGGCCGAGCCGGCGATCGATCTCGGCCACAAAACCTGGGCGATGCTCGCCGACGGCACGCCGCTGGTGACCGGCGCGCCGCTCGGCAACGGCTGGCTGGTGCTGCTGCACACCACGGCCTGGCCGGAATGGAGCAATCTCGGCCTCTCCGGCCTGTTCCCCGGGATGCTGCGCCGCCTGCTCGACATGTCGCGCGGCGTGGCCGGGCGCGCTTCCGAGCGCCCGCTGCCGCCGCTCGAACTGCTCGACGGATTCGGACGCCAGGTGGCGCCCGGCGGCGCGGCCGAGGCGCTGCCGCCGCGGACCGCGTCGCTCGCGCCCGGTCCCCGGCATCCGCCCGGCTACTATGGCGACGACAGCGGCCGGGTGGCGATCAATCTCGGTCCGCAGGTGACGACGCTGGCGCCGCTGGCGCTGCCCGCCGGCGCGCGCGCGCTGCCGCTCGACGACCGGCCCGCCGAGCGCGATCTGCAACCGATCCTGCTGCTGGCGGCGGTGTTGCTGCTGGTGCTCGACGCGCTGGCCGTGGCGGCGCTGGGCGGCGGGCTCCGCGCCCGCGCCGCCGCCGTCACGGTCGTGGCGCAGCTGTGCGCGCAGGCGCCAAGCGCGCGCGCCGACGACCAGGCGATGGTGATGCAAGCCGCGCTCTCGACGCGGCTCGCCTATGTCGTCACCGGCGACGCGCGCGCCGACGAGGCCAGCCGGCTGGGTCTTGCCGGCCTGACCCTCGAACTGTCGCAGCGCACCACCGCCGCGCTCGGCGAGCCGATGGGCGTCGACGTCACCCACGATCCGCTGATGGTCTTTCCGCTGCTCTACTGGCCGGTGACCGATGCGCAGGGATCCCTGGCGGAGGGGGCGCGCGCGGCGATCAACGACTATTTGCGCAAGGGCGGCATGATCATGTTCGACACGCGCGACGGCGGACAGGACGGCCCCGAGCGCCTGCGCGCGCTCACCGCCGGGCTCGACATTCCGCCGCTCGCCCAGGTCACGTCGGACCATGTGCTGACGCGGTCGTTCTATCTGCTGCGCGAAATGCCCGGACGGATCGCCGGCGCGCCGGTGTTCGCGCAGGCCGGGGGCGATCCGGCCAACGACAATGTCTCGCCGGTGGTGATCGGCGGCAACGACTACGCCGCCGCCTGGGCGCTCGACGCGCGCGGACAGGCGGCCTATGCCGTGGTGCCCGGCGGCGAAGAGCAGCGCGAACTCGCCTTCCGCTTCGGCATCAATCTGGTGATGTACGCGCTCACCGGCAGCTACAAGTCGGATCAGGTGCATCTGCCGATCATCCTCGAGCGGCTCAGGCGATGACCCTGCCCCACCTGCTGTTTGCGCCGTGGATCCCGCTGTGGGCGCTGGCCGCGCTGGGCGTCGCCGCGCTGGCCAGCACCGCGCTGGCGGCGCGCGGCCGCGGCATGGGACCGTGGTGGCGCCTGGTGCCGCTGGCGGCGCTGCTGCTCGGGCTCGCCAATCCGCGCTGGACCGAGGCGGAAACCACCGCGCTCGACGATTTGGCGGTGGTTCTGGTCGACGAGAGCGCCAGCATGAATTTGGGCGCACGCCACGCGCAGGCCGAGGCCGCGCTCGCCGACCTGCTCGCCAAGCTCAAGCGGTTCGCCGGGCTCGAAGTGCGGGTCGAACGCTACCGACCCCCGTTGGGCCGCGACGAGGGCACGCAACTGTTCCACGCGCTCGATCGCGCGCTCGCCGACGTGCCGCGCAACCGCCTCGCCGGCTCGATCATGATCACCGACGGCGAAGTGCACGACGTGCCGGCCAAGCCCGATCCGAGCGCGCCGCTGCACGCGCTGATCGCCGGCGCGAAAAACGAGCGCGACCGCCGCCTGGTGATCGATCAGGCGCCCACCTTCGGCATCGTCGGCAACAAGGCGGCGCTGTCGTTCCATGTCGAGGACATCGGCCATACCGGCGATGCGGTCGTGACCATCCGTCGCGACGGCGGTCCGCCCAGCCAGGTTCCGGTCCCGCTCAACAGGCCCACGGCGCTCGACGTCCCGCTCGATCACGCCGGACCCAATCTGATCGAGCTCTCGGTCGAGGCCGCGCCAAACGAGCTTACGCTCGCCAACAACCGCGCCGCGCTGACCGTCAACGGGGTGCGCGACCGGCTCAAGGTGCTGCTGATCTCGGGCGAGCCGCACGCCGGCGAGCGCGTCTGGCGCAACCTGCTCAAGGCCGATCCCTCGGTCGATCTGGTGCACTTCACCATCCTGCGGCCCCCCGAGAAGGAGGACGCAACGCCGTTGCGCGACCTGGCCCTGATCGCCTTTCCGGTGCGCGAGCTGTTCGAGGACAAGCTGCGCGACTTCGACCTGATCATCCTCGATCGTTTCCGCCGCCGCGTCCTGCTGCCCGCGGCCTACTATCAGAACATCGCCGACTATGTGCGCAATGGCGGCGCGCTGCTGGTGGCCGCCGGGCCCGAGTTCGGCGGCCCGGATTCGCCCTATGCGACCCCGCTCGCCCAGATCCTGCCGGCGGAACCGACCGGCCACGATCTCGAGGAACCGTATCTGCCGCTGCTCGCTCCGCTCGGCCGACGCCATCCGGTGACCGCCGGCCTGCCCGGGTCGGAGACCGACCCTCCCCATTGGGGCCGCTGGATGCGGGTGGTCGAAAGCCAGCTCAAGGGGCGCGGCACGGTGCTGATGACCGGACCCGACGGATCGCCGCTCTTGGTGCTGGACCGCGTCGAGGACGGCCGGGTCGCCGAACTGCTCACCGACACCGCCTGGCTGTGGTCGCGCGGCTACGATGGCGGCGGGCCGCAGGCCGAACTGCTGCGCCGGCTCGCCCACTGGATGATGAAGGAACCGGAGCTCGAAGAGGAACAGCTCGCCGCTTCGCTCGAGGGCGATGCGCTCACGGTCAACCGCCGCAGCCTCGAGGCCGGCGCGGCCCAGGTGACCGTGACCGGCCCCGACGGCAAGGAGCAGATGCTCGCGCTGGACGATCGGGGCGCCGGCATCGCCAGCGGCCGGATGCGGGTCGATCAGGATGGGCTGTGGCGGGTGACCGACGGCAAGCACGTCGCCCTGGCCGCGTCCGGTTCGCTCGCCTCGATCGAGATGGCGGAGCTGCGCGCCACCGCCGACAAGCTCGCTCCGGCGGTCGCGGCCAGCGGCGGCGGGATCGCCTGGATCGCCGACGGCGTGCCCGAGTTCCGCCGCGTCGAGCCCGGCGCGGCGGCTTCCGGAACCGGATGGATCGGCATGCGCGCCAACCACGCCAGCATCGTCACCGCGCTCAAGGATGTGCCCCTCATGCCGGCGCCGATCCTCCTGTTGCTCGGTCTCGGCGGGTTGGTCATGGCCTGGTGGCGCGAAGGCCGCTAGACCGGAATGCCCCATTTGTGCAACGACAATTACGATGGCCGGCCGACGACGACTATCCGCTCGAATTCAGACATACAGCGTGGAGCCGGTTACCGCACTGTTTGACCCGTGGTGGACACAGGGCATCGGGCAGAAATCAAATCGGTGGGGGTGGCGACACAGTGGGTGCGCCAGATCGACCTCCGCCTCAATGATCCGACCACGTGTTGCTGTCCCGCGACCGGTGCGGGCCGCCCGCATTTCCGAGCTTCGCAAGGGGGCGAACCATTTGACAGAGAATGATTGGGCACCCACATAGGATCAATTAGTCCAAGCGTAGGAGGGACCGATGCCCGCGCTGCGCAACGGCGACGCTTTTCCCGCTCTCACCATCGACGCCGTCGGCGGCGGAACTATTTCGTTGCCCGGTGATCTAGCAGGCTCCTTCGGCGTCGTCCTGATCTACCGCGGGTCCTGGTGCCCATACTGCAACGCGCAGCTCGCGGGGTTTTCCCGGGCTGCGGGCGCCTTGGCCGGACTCGGTATCAAGGTCGTCGCCCTGTCGGTTGATGACAAGGCCGCTTCCGCGGCTCTCGTGGCAAAGCACCACTTGGCCTTTTCGGTCGGATACGGCGCCGACGCCGATAAGGTCGCCGCGGCGACCGGGGCTTACACCAACGACAGCCCGCACTACTTGCAGTCCACCGGCTTCGTTCTGGATCCGAGCGGCAAGGTGATCACCGCGGTGTATTCCAGCGGGGCCATCGGCCGACTGGTCGCCGACGATGTCGTTGGCTTCGTCCGCTACGTCAAGTCCCACAAATGATCAAAGCAGGCCTCGGTGGCCGCCATATGCGCAGGAGCGACCCTGTGTGGCGTTCGCTGTAACAGGCTTAAGTCGCACGTCGTCTTTAACCGGGGGGATTGCGGCAGATAAGCTTACCCTAATTCCGGCGTTTCGGGATCGTAGTACGACATGTGGAGCGCAAACACCAACGGGAGCGGACGCGAAGCCCCCGAGCGAGCGCAGTGTCCCGTCCCGTTGCATAGTCGAGCCGACCAAGCGCTCACATCTCTGCGACCGTCGCTGATAACCCGAAGCCAACATTCCGGGTACCCTGCCGTTATCGAGGGCCGCGGCGTCAGAATCGAGTCGTCAGCTGGATGAGCCAAGCGGGCGATGAATTGATCAGGTAAGTCTCGAACGTCCGGTCCAGGCCGGTGATAATGAGTAGCCCGGCAAGCCCAGCGAAAGCGCCGAGTGCCGCCCGGCCCTGCCGCCCCATGAAGCGCAATGAACCGCGCCACCGCGTTGCCATCCGGTGCGACAACACGCCCAGTCCGATCAACGGCAGGCTGGCGCCAAGCCCGAATGCGAGCATGATCAAGGCGACCGAGGTGAGGTCGCGCCCCTGGGCGGCCAGGATCGACGCGGCGCCGAGGGTCGGCCCCACACATGGGCTCCACGCGATTCCGAGGACGAGGCCGAGCAGGAATTGCCCGCGCAGACCCTCGACGGACAGGCGCTGCGCCGCCCCGTCGATCAACGAAGTGAAACGGCCGACGGTCAGGGCAAAGCGCCCCTCAATCACAGGCACCAGCAGCAACAGGCCGAAGGCGACGAGCAGCACTGCCGCGACGTTGCGCAACAATGTCGTATCCATACCGATCGAGAATCCGATGGTCGCAATGAACAAACCGGCCGCGGTAAACGACAGCGCGATGCCGGCCGCCAGCGCCGCCGGTCCCCACCGGTGCTGCGCCACTGCTGCGCCGAACACGATCGGCACGATCGGCAGCACGCAAGGCGACAGGATTGACAGTGCGCCCGCCAGGAACGCGAAAGCTGCGCTGCCGAGCGTCATGGAAGAAGTTCAGCGCTCAGCGGAGCGAAGCAGCATCTCGATGGATTGCGCGTTGGTATCGCCAACCGAGCGGCCGGTTTCGGTCTTGCCCTTGAATACAATCAAGGTGCTCTGCATCTGGGCGCGGAACTGGCGGACGACGTCCTTCTGCGCGTCGAAATCGACCGTGAACACGATCAAATTCTTGAACTCGGGCTCGGCCGTCAGCCGGTCGAGGATCGGCCTTTGCACGGCGCAGGTCGGACACCACGAGGCCCTGATATGGACCAGGATCGGCTGCCCTTCCTGCTGCGCCGCGACGAATCGACCCTGCTCGTACGGAACTGTTTCGGCCGCGAAAGCGGGTGCGGCGAGCCAGATCAGCGCCGCGGCGGCTAGGGTCAGGCGGACAAGACGCATGAAGCTCTCCAGGGGCGTTCAGACAGTAGCGAGCGAATTTCTATGCAAAGTTGTCGGAGCCATTAGCTTCCAGGTCGCGGCGGATTGTGCCATTTCGTCGACCGTCATGCCAAGCCAATCGAACAGTCAAATGTGCCCTCATGGAAATGTGATGCCGTAGGACCTGCCGTGCGAAGGCAAAACAATACTCGCCATGGAATGGCCAAGTGAGCAAAGACCCCCAGGGCCTTCCGTATGCGTGCCAGAATCGTGTCCGCGATTGTCGGGTTCTGGCACATCGCTTGGTTTCGCCGCGTCGCGGCAACTTGGCTGAAGTCGGAAGCCAAGCGGACTCTGGCCGGCCGCTCCAAGGCGCGTTCGAGAGCCGACGCCCAAAGTTGGGAACGACAATAATTGCCGGCGACGATTGTCGTTCGCGGTCACATCCATATAAGCGATAACTACTTCGGCACCACCTCGACGGTCCCGACCATCTGCGGATGGAGCGTGCAGAAATAGGCGTAGGTGCCGGGTCGGTCGAAGGCGAAGGAAAAGCTGTCGCCGGTGTCGAGCGCGCCGGAGCGGAACTTGCCGTCCTTGCTGACCACCGTATGAACCTCCGGGTCCTTGTTGATCCAGGTGACCTTGGTGCCGGCGGTCACGCGGATCGTCTTGGGCCCATAGGCGAAGGTCTTGATGATCACGTTGCCGGCCTCGTCGGCGTAGGCCGGCGCGATCATCAGGACCAGCAAAGCGGCGCGCAGCATCGTGCGAAGCGAAGGGCGCATCGGATCAGCCCAACGCCGTGTCGGTCACGCCGAGCGGCGCCGCCAGCGACGCCACCGCGACGCTGCGCACGCCCAACACCGAACGAAGCCGCTCCGCCGGCACCTTGAGCGGGCCGGGACCGTCGCCCTGGCCCGGCGCGGGCTGCGGATAGGCGGTCGAGCGCGCCGAGTAGTAGCGCACATTGCCCTCGACCTTCTGCACCACCTGGTGGATGTGCCCATTGAGGGCGGTCACCGAGCCGAAGCGCTTGACCAGTTCCATCGCCTGCGGCCAGTCCTCGGTGCTCCAGCCCCATTGCGGATAGAGCGACCACAACGGGATGTGGCTGAGGATCACCAGGGGCTGGCTCGCGGCGCGGCCCTTGAGATCGGATTCCAGCCAGGCGAGCTGATCGGGGCCCAGCCGTCCCTGGCCGCCGGGCTTGAACTCCAGCACGTTGACCAGCGCGACGAAATGCACGCCGCCATGGTCGAAGGCGTACCAGCCCTTGCCCGAGGCGCCGCCGCCGAACCGTTCGAAGAACGCACTTTGCTTCTCGTCGAGCAAATCGTGCTCGCCGGGGATCACGTGCATCTCGGAAGTCCTGATGCCCTTGAGCAGTTCGGCGGCGGCGTCGAATTCCGCCGCCTTGGAAAGATGCGTGACGTCGCCGGTGTGCAGGACGAACGCGGCGCCGGGCGCGCCTTGGTTCACCAGATCGATCGCCGCCTTGGCCGTGCCGGCGGTGTCGGGATTGGCGTCCTTGGCGAAGCCGATATGGGTGTCGCTGATCTGCACGAAGCTGAACGCGCCGGAAGCGGCGCTCGTATCGGC
>Ga0209415_10018544_pt1 | contig 10970 bp, 11 predicted proteins | sample PeaSoiSIISIP2007_FD_187696 | JGI IMG/M metagenome (GOLD analysis project Ga0209415, IMG submission 187696) | Peat soil microbial communities from Weissenstadt, Germany - SII-SIP-2007 (SPAdes) (version 2) | ecosystem: Environmental > Terrestrial > Soil > Wetlands > Peat | place: Germany...
TTCGGCTTTGTCAATTTCTTGTGCTGAACAGTATTTTTTTACATCTTCATATACCTGTTCAAAACTTCGTTTGAAATTAGATCCTGCAGGCTAATCTATCTTTGATTTTGTTCAAATTCTTAATGTCCTGGTTAAAGGGTGACATAATGTTATAAACTTCTGATTGTGAATCGATATTTATATTGCGTTTGGCAAAGGAGGTTAGTGAGCCTCCGGGACCCAGATCCAAATATACAAGATTTTTACTACTTTGCTTTTCGAGTTCCTTTAGCGCTTCGGGAAACACGATGGGCTTTCTGGCAACTTCCCAGAAATACGCATTAGGTAGTTGGGTTAAAATTCTGCCCTGTATACAGGATGCCAGAGGAATCCGAGGTTTATGATAAATTTTACCTTTGAGAAAATCGAGGTAACGAATTGCTGCCGAGTCGATCAGGGATGAGTGAAAACCGTAGGTTACCGGCAGTAGCTGAGAGATTATTTTCTTATCTCTTAGAAATTCCTCAATTTCTTTCAACTCTTCAGTTTTTCCCGAGATCACAAAATGATTGTTATAATTAATTGAGGCTAATTCGCTATTTCTATTAATCACCGCAGTCTCAGAATATAGGCTAGAATCATGAAGAATTGCCAACATCCCTCCACTAGGACAGCAGGCTTTAATTAGATTGGCTTGTTCTAAAAGCACCTTCAGAATTTCTTCAACCGTCATCACGCCAGCAATAGCTGCGGCTGCAAATTCTCCCATACTTGTTCCCAAAACATAGTCTGGTATAATTCCAGTTTCCATACAAACTTGGGCCAAGGCATATTCAACCATAAAAATTGCAGGATAAGTATATAGGATGGAAGAGAAGACTTCACTCCTAGTTTTTTGCCCATCATACAACTTATTCAGTACTGACTCGCCAGTAATCTCATATACAATATCATTTAACCTTAACATCCAGCTTCGAAAAACAGGTTGCCGAGCGAAAAATTCTTGGCCCATATGATAATATTGAGAACCCTGACCGGAAAACATAAATACTATTAAGTTGCTCATAAGTTCCACCTAACTTGTAATTGCAGATTCCGCACTCTTCGAAATCATAATAGCATAACATTGTAAATATTTGATTATGACCAGATAAATATTTGGTTAAACTTTCCTTTATACCATTTTAATAACAGAATTGTTTCTTTTGGCATGATATCTATCCGGCCCTTTTTCTTTTGCAAACTTTACAAGCCTTTGCCCATTAGGACTCAGATGGCTCTTTGAAGGCCTCTGGGTTCTAATTGACCCCTATCCGTCGTACTATAAAGGGGAGGGATAGAATGAAAGGCGTTCAATTCGATTCGGAAATACTTTATGTTCAAAAACTATACTATTTTTTGTTTTTGGCGACTTTCAGCACGCTTACTAGTGCTATCGCCCTCTGGCGTTTTGGCTTGAATATTGGATTTCTTGTTCTAGGCGTCGGACTCGTCATTTCCTATATCGCCATGCTCAGAAAGAAAAACTTTACCCCTCCTAAAAAAAAGGTAACTGCTCAGCGAATGGCTCGCGCAATTTCGACAGATGCCAGTCCTTTGTCGATTGCTCGTTTTGCATGTCAACTTTATTACTACTTTCATAAACCAACTCAAGCTATATCGCTTCTAGAAAAATTCTTACCTAGCCAAGACCCTTTACTCTGCATGACACTTGGAGATATTCTTCTAAAAGAAGGCAAAGCAAGACGGGCGCTCTATGTTTTGCGCGATAATCCTTATGCCTTAATCGACCCACTTTTGCTAACAACTCAAGGCCACGCTCTCAAACAAATCGAGAAAATCCCTGAAGCCGTGAGAATGTACGAACGGGGTTTGCATCTCGCTAAAAAGAATGGATTTCCGCATAGTGGTGCCCACTGGTTTACCCAAAAACTTCTAACTCTAAGCTATACAGCCAGTATTCATCATACGCTGGCAGACTGTTATGTTATTCTTGGGAATCTGCCTGATGCCAAACGTCATTATCGAGCCGGAAACCGACTTCTTTTTGACCTTTCGCTATGGCGTGATCAATCAACTCCTATCAGTTTGGCAAAAAAACACACTAAATCTCGTTAGTTCATCATTCTTTCCTATTTTCATCCTATGTTTAGTTCCCTATTCCAACAGGTTTTTCAAGGGTGATTCTCTATAATAAGGATAAAGCTAATACATTATGGCAAAATAGGACAATAGTAACGCGATATTTACGGATGGAGGGTTGCAAATGCTGTCAACTCATAGTGAAGAAGTTCTTGGATTTATACGTGATTTCGAAACATCCTCTCGTGAATATCTCCGTTCCAAAGGCTTGAGTGAATACGAGATGACCAACGCCTATCTTGACCTACAATGGAATTTCCTTCGTACAATTCTCAAACAACGTAGCAAATGCACGATGCATCGTGCCTCTACTCAACGCCAAGTTCTTCGTTCTAAGAAACAGGCGATTTAACTATATATACTATATACATTGTAGGGGCACGATTCATAGTGCCCCTACGTTTCTACCTCAAGAAAGATGCCTTATACAAACGTTGATACCTCTGTAGTGCACGAATTGCGGTTAGGGCTGTTGTTAATGGTTCTTCATAATTCCAGCCCTTAGCGTAAACCCCACGATAAGAAGGTTCAAATGAACCATTCCCTTTTTGGGCTGCGAGGAGGTTCCTAATTCCTTTATCCAATATTCCCCTTGGTATAACTTTCGTATACCGCCATAACCCTGAAAGAGATAAGCTGGTTTCGACGACAGAACCCCAGCCTCCATCACTGTTCTGTGCTTTTATTAGAAACTCATGTCCTTTTTTTCTTGCTATTAGGATGTGGCGTGCAGTGTTCCATCGTTCCCAACTAAACTTCCACTTGCTGAGTAATTCTAAGGCCTGTGCTGTGCTATAAATTGACCCCTCGAACCAAGAAGCCGGAAAGGCACCTTGCTCGTCCTGTTGGGCTAAAATCCAATTCAAACCTCGCCATATTTTTTCATCTTGAGTACGTGAACGCAACCATAATGCCTCTAAAACATGAATACTGACGTCAACGCTCGGAATATAAACCGGAAACTCGGAGACAACATGGGGTGGTATACCTTGAAAACTGGGAAACGTTCCCCAACTACCGTCGTCATTTTGCAACTGCTTCAGAAGGTTTACTCCTAACTGATTCTGCTCACTAAGAACCTGATGCAAACCGATCAACGCAACAGCCGTGTCGTCCAAGTCAGGGTGAGTAAACGGAGGAGTACTTCCATAACTTCCATCCATATTCTGACCCTTTTTTAACCAATCTACCGCTTGATTGAGCCACGGTATATCTGCCGGTCTATAAGTTGTCTCTCCAAAGACACTGACGGCCCAGCCGATAGCCCATATTTTGAGTTGGTCAAAAGCAGGCCACCCACCACTTGGATACTGTTTCTGTACCAACCATCGTCCGGCTCTTTGTGTTTGTTCTACATAGTTGCCTTTATTCATGATCGCGAGAATCGACAAACTTGTGGCGATAATATCCTCTGCCCAAGAACCATCGGACATTTGTGTTTTCAAAAGGTACTGAATGCCCTTCTGAATTCCCTCTTGAGAATTGGTGGCTAGAAGTGACGCTGCCACAACGACTGGTCGACCATAGAGTGGCAGCTTGGCCAAGATTCTATCTTCAAGAATAGTCGGGAGCAAAATCTCCTCTGATGTAGGCCCCTCCAATCCTGGAACCACTCTTTGTCCTAAAGATAAGATAATATGGGAAAATTGCCGTGCTTGAGCTAAGAGCCTGATCCTTGTCATCCACCCACCTTGGCTTCCTTGAAGAACCGTTCCGACGATCTGAGTTATCTCTTCATCTGGTTTATCACCAGGAAATTTCCCCCATCCGCCTTGATAGTTCTGCCTTAACCATTGTATTCCTCGCTGTTGGGCGGTCTCAAACCCTCTACCAACTGCGATCAAGGCTAATGAAGCGAGCGCTGTCGCTCCTGGGCTTGAAGATACACCATGCGCCTCGTCAAGATTTCCCAACAAGATCTGTTCTACACCCTCAACCACAAAATCCTTTGCTTTAGCAAGACCCTCTTGGACATCGTTTGTAAGCTCCATTGCACCGTCTCCGTCCTTATATTTAGCGCATACCATAGTATGATTTATGTTAGAAGAAGGTAATTTGTTCAAAGACAAGAAAACGACGAACCGAAGTTCGTCGTTTTCTTGTCACATATATACTTGATAATAAAAAATTTGCACTCATTTGCGCTAAAGCATCCGACTTACGGCGGTTTCATCACAATTTGGAAACTTGATACAATTAATACATTCAGTCCAGACTTTCTGGGGCATTTGTTCTTTATTGACCTCTTCATAACCGCAGTATTTAAAAAACTCAGGTTGATACGTTAAAGCAAAAAGCTTTGTACAGCCCAATGCTCTCGCTTCTTCTTCAAGTCCCTTAACGATCAGTGTTCCGATTCCTTTTCTTTTATACTCATTGGATACCGCTAAGGCTCGGATTTCCGCTAAGTCACTCCAAAGAATATGGAGCGATGCAACCCCCACCAATTGTCCATCCTCTTCAGCCAGCAAGAACTCACGAATATTTTCATAAAGCATATTTCTTGATCTGCCAAGCATAAGTCCTTGTTCTGCATTACTATTAATCAATAACATCATATCTTCAACATCCGCTATTCGTGCCTTACGCAATTTCATCTTTCTTTCTCCTTTTGTACTTTTGCATAATTATACAACAATTCTTATATTGTTGCATCCCCTTTTTTACGAATAATTCCAGTTCTACTTTTGCCAAATTCGTCGAATTTCTCCAACTTTCTTTTCTTATACGAGCATACTTTCCCTACCTTATCTCCTTATTTTTACATTTTTTTGTATTATATTATGGTACAATATGACAGAATTGTTCTTTGTAATTAACTGGAGGGGATTGTATTTTGTTTTCTCTAAAATTACGTTTTCTTAAACGACAAAGTGGTTTATTATTTTTAATTTTATCTCTTATCTTCATAATAACCATTGTCTTAATTAATATCTTACCACTTCCCATTTACCTTCGGCTTGTTCTCCTGTTCTTACCTATCCTCACAGTCATTTTTTGGTTGAAGCTTTGGTTAACCACTTGGGGCAAAGCTTGGATCCTATCTGCTACTCTGCTCGCAGTTACTACACAGGTATACTTTAATCAACCTATTGTCCCGTTGCTTCTAGTTATTAATGCTCTTTTCTTGATGGGAATAATGTTTCTCTACGTACGCAAGGAAACAGAAGAGCGCTTACTTCATCAACATCACATCAAAGCGCTGCGTGTGTTGCTTCGGCAAAATCCCCCCTTGAGACAAACTGTCGACTATACGCGTGAAGCAGTTATCATCTTGGACAATACAGGATCTATTATTGAATCAAATCCTCAATCAACATTCCTCTTATCATTATCTGAATCTGCCTTAATTGGCAAACCTATATCCAATGTCTTGGGGATTCTACCAAATTTCCAGCGAGCTGAAGTGCCTGAGAATGGTGAGTTCATCTGGGAAACTCAGAACCAAGTAATCAAGCACCTAAAGTTTCGTACTCGACCTTTACTGGACTACGACATTCCATCAGGCACGCTTTTAACGCTTTATGATATCAGTGAAGCAAAGAAACGCTCGGAAGCGTATGTGCAAATTGCAAAATTCTCCATTATCGGCCAAGTCTCCGCAGGTTTAGCACATGAAATTCGCAACCCCTTGACAACCATCAAAGGTTTTATGCAATTAATTACCCCTGCCCAATGGCCCGAAGCATTTCGCCCGTATCAACAACTTATTCTCGATGAAATCCACACTATTGATCAAGTGTTAGACAAATTTGTCCTCTTAACCAGTCCCTCCGCACCTCAAATGAAGCTAGTCAATTTGATCGAAACCATTCAAGCCATGGTACAAACGATTCAGCCCCTATGCCTTATGCAGGGAATTACCCTCGTTTTAGAAATTTCCGACCATCCAGTATATGTCATGGGGGATTATGAACAACTTCTCCAAGCATTTCTTTCCATCCTCGACAACGCTATTGAAGCCTCACCCAAAAATGGGCAGGTTATTATTCGTTTAACTGAGCAAGAATCACACATCAGGATTAGTGTTATTGATAACGGTCCTGGTATTCCGGAAGACATGCGTCAGCGTGTGCTTGATCCATTCTTCACCACGCAAGTTGAAGGTACCGGACTGGGTTTAACCATTGCACAACAAATCATCCTTGCGCACCATGGCAAACTTCACTTTTCCTTACCCTCTTCTGGAACTGAAGTGTTGATTGATCTACCGCGTTTATCAAATTTCACGAGTAATCTTTCTGCATAAGTGACGGGTTCATAAGCTTACTATGACATTTCAACTCATCAATCCCTTTGTCCCGCCAGCTTTCTGGTAGCGTCCAAATCGGAAATTTATCCACATCTTTTAACCAACAGTGCCAACGGCGAATTTCCTCCTCCATGCCGAGTGTTGTAAGCCAATGTATGCGGCCATCCCATACTAATGGGTCTCCCTGCTCGTCTTTAGCATTGACGACAAGTAGGCTTCTTTCCAACACGCACGCCAACAGAATGCTTCGTGAGGCTCTAGCGAGCGGCCTTTCAAAAATCGGACATACGATACTTAATTGCCCATTGTCTTGGAAATAATACCATTGTTCCAGTTCGATCACTGAATTTTCGCCACGTTCTTTAGGTTGCCAAGGCCAAGGCCAAGGCCTCCCCCAAATTCCACTCCCCTGGTGAAGCCATAAAGCAAGGAGATCCTGAGGTCTAAGTTGGCCTTCTTGCTCAAGAGATTCAAGGTAGTCAAGGATACTCAAAATGGTCGTGCAAAATTCAGAATTAAGTGAGCCTGAAGCATCCACCCACCCCTGTTTTTGCCACTTTAAGATTTGTTCATTCTCCTTAAGCCACTTTACTTTACTGCTAAGTTCAAATTTTTTACCTTTACGACGTACTTCGGCAATCTCAAAGTTGCCCCAAAGAAAGGCAATGTGCTGAGGTTTTATTTCTATACGAACCCGACGACTGGCCAAACCCGTAAAAAAAACGTTAACAATCATAAGTTGTTGCAGAGCGACTGGATTTAGTCCTTGTCCCCATCGTTTCCAATCCGGTCGTTCTTCCCCTAGGGCGTATCGGGAATGGTTATTTTTTTGTTCCTCAGGAATAAGGTATAAGCTAGGCGTAAGTTTCTCACGCCAATAAACTGCCCTTGCTGAGATAACTCCTCCAATTTTAGAGACTCCATTTAAAAAAGCTGATGAAAAATTAGGAGCAACAAAATAGATCACGGTCTTAGCACCATTGCTGAGTCGATTTCCCCATAAAACACCTGCCAGAAAGAATTCCTCTTCACGTATTATAGAAGAACTGGCAATGATGCCAACTCTTAACGTCGTCTCGCAGCCCATAAAATAGGCAAACTGAGGCGGGAGACGGTTTGCCTTTTTTTTGTCCTCTGGGCATTCTAGCCAGTTCTGAGTAATAAATACGTCAGAATGAGCTTCCCAGATCTCGTTCCAGGTGATACTCACAGTGAACCCCCTTAGCATTTCTCTATATACATGTTTACGCGCTAAGGACGAAGATCATGACACATTTAACGAAATCTCGTGACTATTGTAGCATCTGCCAGTTTCTAAGAATTTGCAACGTTTCTTCGATAGGCAGAGCGTGACGGATGTGTCCGTCACGTCCTTCCATCGTACGGGCTAAAAACAAGGCGTTCCAAATACTTTCTGCGCTTGCTTCAACCACGGCTCTGAAGAATTCATCCAGTTCCCAGTCGGATAAATAATCGTTATATTCACATGAATTGGTGCTTACCATCAAGCAAAAATCTCCACTTCCGGTCATGGTGATCGAACCTGTTCGCCCCATTCCCAAACTAGCTCGACGTGCGAGTTGGTTGAGTTGCCATCGCGATAAGGGCGCATCCGTCATCCCCACAAGAATCAAAGAACCTGGAATGTGCCCCACTCCTGGGACAGAAAGAATTTGTCCCACTGGAACGCCAGAGAGAAGAAAATCACGCAATAGACCAAAATTTGCCAAGGCAAGGATTCCGACAACATAGCGACGCCCACTTTGGTCCTGAACAAGACGGGAAGCGCTACCTATTCCTCCTTTTAGTTGAAAACAAGACATACCTACCCCAGCCCCAACGTTACCTTGCTCTATCGGCCCTATTGAAGCACGGTGAAGAGCAATGATGGCATCCTCAGGCTTAACATGGCGCCCTCGAATATCATTCAAGTACGAATCATCACATTCCATGACTACAATATTTGGGGTCCGGTCATCATCCCCGATCTTAGGATTTTGCTGTAATAGATATGTGATGACGCCGTTAGCCACGTCGTTAACGCTGAGTGTATTCGTCAATAAAATGGGGCAGTTTAGAATCCCCATTTCTTGAATAAAGGGAACGCCGATAGACTTTCCGTATCCGTTGAAAACTTCAATTCCCGCACGGCATGGTTGACGATAAAGGTTAACTGGACGAGGTAAGATCGCCGTTACACCCGTTCGAACTGGGCCCCTGCCTGGAACTAACGGGCCGCCACCCTGAACTATCGATACATTCCCTACACACACTCCTGGAACATCCGTAATATCATTGGCTGGGCCAGCAGGCATCTGTCCCATCCAAAGTCCTAAACTTCTGGGCGTACACCTTTTTTGCATCAAAAATCCCTCCATAGTTACTCTATGTGAGCAACGGAGGGATATGAACGAAATTCTATCTATGTATCTATCGATTGTCTATTGTCGATGCAGGACAAGAGAAATGATTTAATGCCCTGCTAAAACCAGACCAATAACTAAAATCCCAATAATAAAACGATAGCCTACAAAAAGAGCAAAATTACTTGATTTTAAATACCGGAGTAAAAATGAGATACTTAATACACCAACAACAAAGGCTGAAATAACACCGACTGAAAAAGGTAAATCTATGGAAGCCATCGTCAAATGTCGAAGCTTCAGAACTCCTGCGCCCAAAATAATTGGCGTAGACATAAGAAATGAAAATCTAGCGGCATCTTCTCTAGTTAAATCCAAAAAACGAGCCGTAGTCATTGTACTGCCTGAACGAGATACTCCTGGAATAATTGCCAGGGCTTGGGAAAGGCCAATCCAAATCGCATCAACCATAGTCATTGTATCCATTTTACGAAGTTGACGTTTTTTGTCTGCCAAATAAAGAAGAATCCCCATAACTATCATCATAATTCCGATGAGCAAAGGTTTACGAAAAGCGTTCTCCGCTTGTTTCTCAAGAGCGAGACCAAATAATCCCCCGGGAATGGTCGCCACAACTAAGTACCAGAAAATACGCTTATCGTCTGATGCCTGACGTCGTAGAGCCGCTTTAACTAATCTGACCCAATCCTTCCAGAAATACAAGACCACCGCCAAAAGAGTACCCATGTGAAGTGCAACGTCAAATGTTAGAGCCGCTCCAGCATTCGTTAGAGCTGGATCTTTCCACCCAAAAAGCCATGGAATAAGTACCAGGTGCGCTGAACTGGAAATGGGCAAAAACTCCCCTAACCCTTGCACAATACCTAAGATCAAAGCATGTAGAACTGTCACTATTCACCCTCCATCGCAAAGATAGTATAACTATACCACATGGGGCATGGAATTTAAACGTCAAATAACCATTTGCTACTCTTATTATGCCTCCTGCTGCTTTTCAGAGAGCCCATCTAAAAAGACAGAGAGTGCATGATTCACCTCTTCATGCAAATCGCCCACACCTGAAACAAACCAGCGGATAAAATGTTGTACCATCATACCTTCCAGACTTTCAGCCAAAAAGGCGGGGTCAAATTCACGACTAATTTCGTTGTTTTGTTGCCCAACCGTTAAAATAGCCAACAGACCATAATGTAAACTTAGATCATAATCTGTTCCTTCGCGGTTTCGGACAGTGACCCAAGCAATTTCCCGGTCTCTGATCATGAATTCAGTCCAATCTTGCAGAAGTGTCCCTAAGCGTTGCCGTGTACACAAACTAGGCTTTTGACGGCCAGCGTTGACAAGATTTTGACATGTGCGTCTAGAAAATTCCGAAATAACAGCTTCCTTCGTGGGAAAATAGTTATAGAAGGTTCCTTTCCCCACGTCAGCATGTTGCGTAATCTGTTCAACAGAAGTAGCTGCGAATCCTTGCATACGAAAAAGTTGCATGGCATTGGAGAAGATTTTTTCACGAGTTTCTTTTTTCTTACGTTCTCGACGAGACATATCCAGCATCTTCAATCCCCCCTTATATCGATGTTAGCCAATGGATAGACCTATATATCCATTCTCTACATACCATATTTTTCCTTCTTTTTAGGGGGGATATTTCGGAAATTTTCTAATTCTTAGACTGAGCACGCTGTCCTATAATCATTCCAACCTTAAGAAAAACGAGGAGACTAAGAAAGTCTAAACCGACTACTATCCAACTTTCAATTGGAATTCCTGAAACAACTGCAGCCAAATAGGATAAACAATTGAATAAAAGGGCCGCAAGATATGCAGAGCGCAAGTTCTCAAGCCGAGGACGATACCCCACCAAAAAGCCCAACGGATAGAAAAGTGCAAAATTGAAAGACACTTGATTAAGCAGACCATCAGTAACAAAAAATTGGCCCCAAAAAATAAAGAGCACGCTCAAGATAAGTATGTAGCGCCAAAAAGCTGAATTCATGCCTACCCCCCATTAAAACAGGGAGGGAGATAGACTCCCTCCCCAATCCTATTTTCGGCACATTCAAGCAAATAACCAGTCAGTATGCCAGTCTATTTCGTGTCATACTGCGTCGGCATGTTCACCTAATAGTCCCACTATGAGGTAAACATACCTCCTTGTCTGACGCAAAATATCCAAGGCATCTTTGACTTGTTATTTTCTTTCATATGCC
>Ga0209415_10018547_pt1 | contig 10969 bp, 10 predicted proteins | sample PeaSoiSIISIP2007_FD_187696 | JGI IMG/M metagenome (GOLD analysis project Ga0209415, IMG submission 187696) | Peat soil microbial communities from Weissenstadt, Germany - SII-SIP-2007 (SPAdes) (version 2) | ecosystem: Environmental > Terrestrial > Soil > Wetlands > Peat | place: Germany...
GATGGCGGCTACCGCGGCGATGGCGGCCCACCCAAGCGCGCGACGCTCGCCGCGAGCCGCCTCCGTCACCGTCTCGCTCGACCCCTGATCGCGCTCGGCCTGTTCGCCCGAAGACAGCGGGACAGCCGGGATCGCGACTGGAGGCGGCTCGTCGGTCATAGGGCCGCATCCTCGCCTATTTCGTGCCCCTCTGCCGACCGCGTTCCTCGTCAGAGCCAGCCCGCGATCTCGACCTTTGCCCCGGGCCGCACCGGACTGGCAGTTTCCACCAGGCAGCCCCCCAGGCTGGTGTTGGAGAGATTTCCCCAGATCGGGTTCTGGGTTTCATCCACCCGGAGTTCGACGGCAACAAAGCATTTGATTCGCGGATGACGCCGGCGGTCGGTGGTCCAATTCGGCGTATATACATCCGGCTCAAACGGTGGCGTAGCCGAAGCGGGAGTCGGGATCGGAGAAGGGACCGGAGAAACGCTGGACCCTGCTGCCGGCTTACCGGCTGCAGCGGTGCCGGCCTTGATCTCCTGCATCGCGGAAAGCAGCACTTCTTCCCGCTTCTCCGGCGGGGCCTCACGATAAGCCTGGAGTAGCTTTCCGACGTTCCGAACCAGGTCCGGGTCAGACAGTATTCGAGTCCAGTCAGTGCCGGTTGCTGCGCTCATTCGGGGTTCGTCCGCCGTTTCTGGATGCGAAGGTTTCTGGTCTAGGTTGAACCCTGGGTCACCATCGTTCAAGATGACCTAAGTCACTGGCGAGCAGACATTGCCCATCTGAGGCTTAATCCTCGGAATCGGCGCGTGGCAGCGAGGGTAGGTAGTCCCTAAGTGTTTGCACCTGCTGACGGGAAAGAGAAAGAAACTCAAAGCCGTAATGGTACCCGCGCCGGTGGCGCAGTACCGCGCGCATGTCCCACGCCTGGGGCAATCCCGGGAGATTAAACCGCATGGAAGCAACCTCTCCCGGAGTCAATTCTGCCGCCACGAGCAGGCCGATGCCGGCCTCCGACAGGTCCCGGCAATGAGCCGTCAATTGCTGGTGGCCTTCGTCGTGGAACAGGCTTACCTCGACTGGGAATTCGCAGCGGTAGCGCGGAAAGCGCCGCTGACGCCGGTTGGGTGCCGCGGTCGGGGCTTTTTCTGGTGCTGAAGACATGGGTTGTGATTCTTTCAGAGTTTGGCTAAATGGTCTTGTTACTTGGAGCGAGAGCCGAGGCGCCGACCCAACCTGATCCGACGACCCACCTCAAGCTTAGCTGGTGGCTATGTGCCACAGCAAAACACCGAAGTCACTGCACTACAGCAGATTGCCGGATGCAATGCAAACGGCCGGTCGGCGCAATGGTGCCTCAGAACGGGCTTTTGAGGTCACGGTCCTCGGAACATTTTTGCATCGCAGGAGTTCCCAGCGAATCCAAGCTGAAAACGTTTATGCTATCTGCGTAGAAAGGCGTCCTTCTCGTAACGGGAACCAGGGACGATTCCACGCCCAAGAATGTGTCTCTTACAGAAGTTCCAGCACAGCATTCCTGCCAGCCTGGCACTTGCCTTATTCCTCTCGGGAGTGGCGTCGGCGCAAACGGCCACGCCCTCCGCTCCGAGCATAGCCCTGCCCGGCAGCCAGAGTCCGTTTCTGGGAAGCGCCCCAGAGGGCAAAGCAACTGCGGAAATCTTGCAGATTGATTTCAAAGATGCGATCGATCGCGGCCTGCGAAACAACCTTGGCCTACTGTTGGCCGGCGATCAGACCGAGACTGCCCGGGGCGAGAGGTGGAAAGAACTGAGCGAACTGTTGCCCAACGTGAGCGCGCGAGTCATCGAGGACGCTCAGACGCAAAGCCTGGCCGCACTCGGTTTCAACAAGCTTTTCCCCCTGCTGGCCGCTCCCGGGAGCAGTCCAACTGCTCTGCCGCGTTTAGTTCCGGCTTTCAACTACTTCGATGCTCGTGCTTCACTCAGTCAGTCTCTGTTCAATTTCAAGAACCTTGAACGGGCGCGCGCGGCTTCGGAGGGATTCAAGGCAGCGCAGTACAACTACAAAGAAGCGCGGGAAGTGGTTGTGCTTGCAGTCGGTAACTCTTACCTGCAGGCGATCGCGGAGGCGGCTCGGGTGGAAACGGCGGAGGCCCAGGTCAAAAGCGCGCAGGCGCTTTATGACAAAGCCGCCGACCAGCAGAAAGCCGGGGTCAGCCCGGCGATTGACACTTTGCGCGCCCAGGTGGAATTGCAAACCCGGAAACAGCAGCTTATCGTGGCGCGCAACGACATCGCCAAGCAGAAACTTACGATCGCGCGGATTATCGGTTTGCCGGAAGGGCAGCAGTTCGTTCTCACCGAAAAGGCGCCCTACGAGTCACTGACACCCCTTCCCCCGGAAGCGTATCTGCAGCGCGCCTACACTGCGCGGGCTGATTATCAGGCAGCGACCTCGCAGGTGAACACGGCAGAGTTGTTCCGCAAGGCCGCAGCCGCGGGCCGGTATCCTTCGCTCGATGTCAACGCGAGTCTCGGCGATATTGGGGTGACGCCTTCTCATTCCAATGGCACCTGGCAGGTGACCGGTGGGCTCAACATCCCGATCTTTGCCGGCAATCGCGTGCACAGCGACGTGCTCGAGGCAGACGCTCAACTCAAGCAGGCGCGCTCACAACTGGCCGACTTGCGCGGGCGCATCGATTACGAGGTTCGAGCTGCGCTTCTGGACCTCAGCGCGGCTGCCGATCAGGTCGAGGTGGCGCGCAGTTCGGTGGATCTGGCGGAGCAGGCGCTGGCGCAGTCGCAGGACAGGTTTACCGCCGGGGTTACCGACAACCTGGAAGTCGTGCAAGCCCAGGAAGCATTGGCCGGAGCGCATGAGAGCTACATCCAAAGTCTGTACGCTCACAACGTGGCCAAAGTGGAACTGGCTTACGCCATCGGAAACGCGGAAGTCGGGGTGAAGAGATATTTGAAAGGCAATCCATAACGTATGCCACAAACCACACAGAGTTCCGTTGCTGAAAGCAGTCGCCCGGAGAGGGAACATGAATACACGCCGCCGGCCCGGCGGAGGAACGGCCGGGTGTTTCGCATCGGTGCTTCCGTTGGCGTTGTCATTCTGGTGATTGTGGGATTTTTCGTCTACCGGTATGTCGCGAGTTACGAATCTACCGACGATGCCCAGGTGGACGGGCACGTCAATTCGATCAGCGCCCGCATCTCGGGCCACGTGATCAAACTCAACGTGCAGGACAACCAGTACGTGCAAGCTGGGACGGTTCTGGTCGAGATCGATCCCGCCGACTACCAGGTGGCCTATGATCGCGCCAAGGCGGACTTTGATGACGCCCAGGCTGCGGCGGTCGCGGCCGGAGTCAGCGTGCCGATTTCGTCGGTCAACACCAGCAGCCAGGTTTCCGCCACCGAGGCAGATATAAGCAGCACGCGCGCAGGCATTCAGGCGGCGCAGCAGCAGTTCGAAGCAGCGAAGGCGCAGTTGGAGCAGGCGGTGGCCAACAATGTGAAGGCGCAAAACGACCTGGCTCGCTACAAGCAGCTGGTGGAGAAGCAGGAAATATCCCAGCAACAGTACGATCAGGCGACGGCTGCGGCGCAGGCCAGCGCTGCGACGGTCGAAGCAGCGCGCGCCAGCGCCAGCGCTGCCGAGCAGCAGGTGACGCAGGCCCAGAGCCGGCTGGCGCAGGCACAGGCGAACTGGCGCTACGCCAATACTGCTCCCAAGCAAATGCAGGTCATCCGCGCCAGAGCGACTGCCGCATTGGCCGAAGCGCAGCGCAAGAAAGCCGACCTGGATCAGGCTCAGCTCAACCTGCAGTACACCAAGATTGTCGCGCCGGTGAGCGGCATCGTCAGTGACCGAACGGTTGAGGTCGGCCAGAACGTGGCTTCCGGCCAGGAGCTGATGAAACTTATTAACCTGGACGACATCTGGATCACCGCGAATTTCAAAGAAACCCAGCTCCGCAGCATGAAAGTCGGCCAGCACGCTACAGTCGAAGTGGATGCCAACGGCAGGAAGTACAACGGCAAAGTGGACAGCATTGCCGGTGCGAGCGGAGCGCGTTTCAGCCTGCTGCCTCCGGAGAACGCGACCGGTAACTACGTGAAGGTCGTGCAGCGCATTCCGATCAAGATCGTGCTCGACGCCGGATCCAACAACGACCACCAGTTGCGGCCGGGCATGTCGGTCGAACCTAAGGTCTGGATCGGCAAATGAGTGCCGGGGCCACCACACTGGACCAAGCCGACGCCTGGCGTCCGGCGGTCAATCCCTGGGTGATTGCGCTCGCCGTCACGCTGGCGACGTTCATGGAAGTGCTCGATACTTCCATCGCCAACGTTGCCCTGCCTCACATTGCGGGCAGTCTCTCGGCTGGGCAGGACGAGAGCACATGGGTATTGACGTCGTATCTCGTTTCCAACGCCATCGTGCTGCCTCTCAGCGGCTGGCTGTCGTCCATCATCGGCCGCAAGAATTTCTACATGGGATGCGTGGCCCTGTTTACGATCAGTTCGTTCCTGTGCGGACTGGCGCCGAACCTGGCAACGCTGATCATTTGCCGCATTCTGCAGGGAGCGGGCGGCGGCGGCTTGCAGCCGAGCGAACAAGCCATCCTGGCCGATACGTTTCCGCCGGCCAAGCGTGGCATGGCTTTTGCGGTTTATGGCATGGCCGTAGTGACTGCGCCTGCGATCGGACCGACTCTCGGTGGGTGGATCACCGACAATTTCAGCTGGCGTTGGATTTTCTTTATCAACATTCCAGTCGGTATCCTCTCGATTCTCCTGACATCACGACTGATTCAGGATCCTCCCTATTTTCGGCGCCGCAAGCTCGGCGAAACGAAAATTGACTATACCGGTCTGGGCTTCGTCGCCCTCGGTCTTGGAGCTTTGCAGGTTGTCCTCGACAAAGGACAGCGGGACGACTGGTTCGAGTCGGATTTTATCGTGACTCTGTCTCTGATCTCCGCGGCGGCGTTGATCTTTGTCATATTCTGGGAATGGAGGCACAAAGATCCGATTATCGACTTGCATTTGTTCCGCGACCGCACTTTCGGCGTCTCCAACCTGCTGATGTTTATGCTCGGCTTTGCCTTGCTGGGTAGCACGTTGCTGCTGCCTTTGTTCTCGCAAACGCTGCTAGGCTATACCGCAAAAGAGGCCGGCTTGGCGCTCATGCCAGGAGGCTTTGTGATCATCCTCCTGCTGCCTTTGGTGGGATTCCTGCTCTCCCGCTACAGCCCGCGATGGCTACTTCTATTGGGTCTGATCGTCCTGTCGTTTTCACTGTTTCACATGACCGGTTTCGACCTTGACATCGATTTCCGGACGGTGGCCACGGCGCGCATGGTTCAGGCCGCTGGCATGGCTTTCTTGTTCGTCCCGATCAATACGGCCGCCTATGCTTTTCTGCCCAGAGATAAGAATAATGCAGCCTCCGGCCTGATGAACCTGGCGCGAAACATCGGCGGCAGTGTGGGGATTTCTGTCGTGACCACCATGCTGGACCGGCGAACGCAGGTCCACCTGACGAATTTATCCAGTCACTTGAGTCCGGCCAACCCCGCGCTGCAGGCGATGATTCAGGGGGCGTCGGGAGCCCTGCGAGCGCATGGCGAGAGCGCAGCCGGCGCGACCCAGCGTGCTTATGCCCTGATTCAGGCCGTCGTTTTCCGCCAGGCCACTATGCTGGCTTACGTCGACTGTTTCTGGCTTCTCGGCGTAGCGATTCTGCTGATGGTCCCCATGGTATTTCTGATGAAAAAATCGAAGCCGGGCGGCGGGATGGCGGTACACTAGAAAAAGGATGTTTCGCCTCGTTACCATTGAGCGCGAGTACGGCTGCGGCGCTGGCGCCATTGCCGGTCAACTGGCCGACCACCTGGGCTGGAAACTCTGGGACCATCTCATCACCGAGGAGATTGCCCGGTTGGCTCACGTCGAGCCTGCGGCGGTCAGACTCTGTGACGAAAGGATGGACAGTCGCGCACGCCGCCTGGCAAAAGCCTTCTGGCGGGGCAGTTACGAACGCGGCACCGTTCTGGGCCACCAGATCTTCGATACCGATCGGATGATGTCCATGATGCAGGACATCATGAACCGCATTGCGAGCCAGGGTGATGCAGTGGTGGTGGGTCGCGGCGCTCCCTATCTGCTCCGCGAGCGCCCGGATGCCTTCCATGTTTTTCTTTACGCTCCGCGGTCGGAGAAGATTCGCCGCGTCGTTGCCGACGGGCAAACCCACGCCGAGGCCGAGGAGTTGGTGGATTCCGTGGATCACGAGCGCGCGGCCTATATCAAGCATTACTTCAATTCAGAATGGCCGACGCGCTCTCTCTACCATCTCATGCTCAACACCGCGGTCGGCAATGAAGCGGTGATTCAGACCATCCTGAACACCATGCGGCTGGTCGAAGGCCGTCCGATAGCCACCGATTTCGATCATCCTAAGGTGCCAGCCTCATCTCAGTGATCTGACAGGCTGCCGGAGATCCTTCAGGTACTGGGCCGGCCGACTGCCGGTTGCGGACGCGCCGGCCGCTGCGGGGCGGGACAGCAATCTTCCGCACAAATGTCTTGACGCGGTCCGAGTGCACCCAACGCCCGCCGCTCGCCATTTGGGTCCATTCGTTCCAGAATCAATTCCCGAATCATCGCCACGAACTTCGGGTGCACCCCCACAGTCTTAGCCCGCGCCATCGGCAAACCCAGCGACTCGCACAATTGTCGAGCCTCGATGTCGAGATCGTAGAGAACTTCCATGTGGTCAGAAATGAAACTGATGGGCGCGAGTACAACCGCGCTGGCCAGATTGCGAGCCCTGATCTCGCGCAGGTAATCGAGAATGTCCGGCTCGAGCCACGGCTGCCCTGGCACGCCGCTGCGGCTCTGATACACCAGAACGTCGTTTGTGGCTCCCAGTCTGGCGGACACCAGAGCCTTCACTTCTTCCAGCTGTTGAACATAGTCGCAAGTATTTGCCATTGAGAGCGGAATGCTGTGCGCCGTGTAAACGATCTGAATGTTTCTCCGGGCGGTTTCTGGAATCTGCCCCATTGCATCCCGCAGCCGTTCTTCAGTTGCCTCGATAAAGCCCGGGTGGTTGAAGAACACGCGCAGTTTTTCAATTTGCGGAGCGCCCAGTCCAGAGTCGCTTTGCGCGCGCGCAAGGTCTTCCCGGTATTGCCGGCACCCGGAATAGGAACTGAAGGCAGAAGTCACAAAGGCGAGCGCGCGCTGAATGCCATCCTGGTTCATTTGGCGCAGAGTGTCCGCAAGCATGGGATGCCAGTTGCGATTGCCCCAGTACACCGGCAACTTCGGCCCCTGTCGCGCTAATTCGCTCTCTAATGCAGAGATCAGCTCGCGGGTTTGCTGGTTGATCGGGCTTTTGCCGCCGAAATGATAGTAGTGCTCGGCCACGGCCAGCAGGCGCTCGGGCGGCACATTTCGTCCCCGCAGCACGTTTTCAAGAAAGGGAATGACATCTTCCCGGGATTCAGGGCCACCGAAGGAAATAACAAGAATAGCGTCGTAGTTCATTCGTCTGCTCGACAATATGCGCGAACCGCTTGCCGGCCTATTTTCCGCCGGCTGCGACCGGCGCAGCTTCAGGCTGGGTTGATGCGGGCACGGTCAGCGGCCGGTCGAGCGCCAGGTCCATCTCCGTGAAGCGAGGCAGAATCACATCCCTGCCGTGGCGAGTCACCATATAAAGACCGGAGACGCAGCTGGCAATGATTCGCGAAGTCCCGGCAGTCGAAGCGTCGGTCGCAGTCGAAACGATGGCCTCGATGACTAACTGCACCCCGTCGTCCACTTCTTTGGCGATTCCGGCCGTCACCCCAAGGTTGATTGCCATCCATGCCTTGCCCGGACGCTCTCCACGCAATTGCCCCTCCGCGTCGATCCGCGTGTGCGATCTCTGGTCCAACTCCGCTCCGGCGACTGAGGCCGCAATGGAAAGCCTGGTGCCTTCCGGAAAAGTCAGATCCGTAAACGTCAGGTACAGAGATCCGGGGCGGCTCAACCAGCGCGGCGCAGTCCGCTTCACCACCTTGCCCTGAAACAGGCTCCCGGCCGGCAAGATAACTCTGGAATTGAGTAGCACCGGCTCGAGCAGTCGGGCACGAACGGCATCTCCAGGTTTACTTCTGGCGGCACTGACTGAGTCCAGAAGCAGAATCTTACAGCGAGTAGCTGCGGGAAGAACCCCAGAGGTAGACGTTTCAGGCTCCGGACCTTCACCAGCGCTCTCCCCGGGGGGAGGGGGTGGACTCTCAATGCTGGAAGCCTCCAGCACCATCATGGGTGTCGCTGACTTTCTTGGAGGCGCCTTGCTAACTTCGACTGCAGCTGGGGCTTCAGAAGGCCCGCGTTGCGGTTTATTTTTCTTAGCTTGTGCGTGTACCTCTCGCATCCGGGCGATGGAAATCAGCGAGACCTGCATCGAGCTTTCGCCTGCTGCCTGAGAAACACTGGCCGTTTTGAAAAAAGGATAGTTTTCATGCCGTGGGGTGAAAAGCTTGATGATCCATGGCCAGTGATCATTCGGCGCTCGACGTCTTCTTTCCATGTGGTCCACTGTGACTCGGACGGAGCTTCCGGCTGCGAATACTTTGCGATCTGCCGAGTAGGCGTCGCGTGCCAGGGTGCCCTCGATTTGATCGCCGGGTTTCAGTTTGGACAGTTTGACGGAGCCGGGCAGCCGCACTTTGATGTAAAGGGCCGCATCGGCGGAAACAACGCTCTGAGGGCCGGACCCCGGAGCGCCTGCAGCAAAACAAATCTGGGAGGCTGGCAATCCCGCCAGGAGTGCTGCCAGAACAGTCCGATGGATCCACTCCCCGAAATTGGACATCCTGCTCCCAGTTTACTTACGTCTGCGTATGAGGAAGGTAACTCTCCAGTCCCCTCAGGGCGATGTCTGCGGTACCAACGTTGAGAGAGGGATTCTGGTGCGCCCGGAGAGATTCGAACTCCCGACCTGTTGCTCCGGAGTGTAATCCAAGAGGATTCTAACACCGTGGCCGCCTTGCTTTTCTGCGATTTACGAACCCGGCTAATCGGGGGAATCCACCTGGTTTTGCTCTCAAGTTGCTCCCTCATGACCTATTGTTTGGAGACGCAATGGGTCGATTTGGGTCCAGAATCCTCATCTCGACTTGGCTTTAAAAAGCAGTCTGGATTAAACCGCCCTCGCTGGAGGTATCTCTGATGACCACTTTTACTCTTCGTGCGTCCGATGTCATGGCGGCTCGCTTGAATTCAGCCGAAACGCGCAGTTGGTTGGATGCTTTCCTACGAAGTCCCCATGACATTTCAGATCCAGGCCCAGGACAGGCGCGCGTCTCGCTAACGCTACCGGAAGCAGAGGTGAAAGCCGTTGCTGCCTATTTGCAATGTAGCCCGAGCTCTGCCCTGCGCCGTCTTGCCGGTGAGCGCCTAGGAAATCCCCGTCCGATGACATTTCCGGCTCCAGACGTGGTTACCCCCGGATCGAATCGCATGACGCCGCAATCCCCTGCTCGGAACCGCCCTCCCGTTTTCCCCAGGACGACTGCGCCAATTCTCCAGCAAGACAAAAACATCCGGTTCCAGGGCGAAGCGTTAGTAGTGATGGTGTTTATTATTGTGATCTTCTCGGTAATGTCTTGTATTTTGTTTATTTCACGCAAGAAGAAAACCGATACACAGAATGCCGCACATGACGTGACAAATCCGTAGTTTCACTGCATTCTCCTCTCGCTGCATTTGGGGCGTGCGAATCGTCTAGTTTTCGCTAGTCGTCGCTGCCGGACTCACAAGGATGTTATGTGTGCTGGGCTTGATTATTGTTCAGTTTTCTCGCCCGCTGGGTTTGACCGTAGTATCGTCGAAGAGTTTGGAGCTTTCCTCCGGAGCTGCGGGTTTTGTTACCGCGCCTGTGGCCAATAACTCGGATATCGCGTCCGATGCTAGCCTGTTGGATATTCCTAGCTCAAGTGCGATCGCTTTGTGCACTCCCTGCGGCCAGGGGCTGGCGGGTAAGTTCGCGGCCACCTTCCGCAGCACGTCGTCGTTGATCTCCCCGAGGCGCTTCGGCCCCCAGTTCTCATGTGCTTCTGCTGCTGCCATGCCGAGCTCCGTGTTCTTCAATGCAACTCGGATTACGTCTTTTGTGGAATCCTCTAACTGATCATAGATTCCGGTCTCTTCGAGCCCGCTGAGGATGGCCGTTCGGAGTGACTGCCGGACGAGTAGACCCGAAGAGCCAATTATTCGTTCGCGGGCTACGTCGTAGGCGACTGAGTCGTCGCCCATGACATCTATGTCGAAGAGCATCGCGATCCGGTCCTTCGAGGTTCCTAGAATTTTGCTTATTCCCTTCAGGCTCATTCGGAACCCGTTGACAGAGATTGCGTTACTTTCATATCCGCTTACTATTAGCGATGTGTCGATCCCTCTTCCTCCGAAGCGCAACTGTTGCCCGTCGAGCGTATGCGAGAGTCTCCCGTCGGCGTTTCGAGCGAGTAGCAGCACGGCAGTGCCACTCAGGCGATTGCTCCACCTACCGACTTCAAGCACGACGGGCTCAAGCCGTTTGTCAGGCATCCGATTCTTGTAGTCGGGTCTTACCGCTAATTTGGTCCGCGGGCCAAGCCTGAAGCTGAGGGGCGGCAGATTGACGCGGATATCGAACTTCGGGTGCCTGATTTTTTCCCGAAGGTAGCTGCAGGCGCCCAGAATGAAGTTGTTTAGCGTGGATTCGTAGCGCGGCAATAGTCTCACGCGGATGGTGGTTCCTTCTGTGTGCCTCTCGTCGGAGTCGGTGACAAAGGCTAAGGCCCCAAGGCGTTCAACTCGTACCGAGCGAGAGCTCTTGAGGCGCATGGTTTCGTGCTCCTACTTGGCGACCGGCCTTACGATGAGCCGGATTACGATTCTGGCGATTATTCGCACTCTGTAGAGAAGGGAGCTATCGCCGGGCGTAG
>Ga0209415_10018548_pt1 | contig 10969 bp, 11 predicted proteins | sample PeaSoiSIISIP2007_FD_187696 | JGI IMG/M metagenome (GOLD analysis project Ga0209415, IMG submission 187696) | Peat soil microbial communities from Weissenstadt, Germany - SII-SIP-2007 (SPAdes) (version 2) | ecosystem: Environmental > Terrestrial > Soil > Wetlands > Peat | place: Germany...
CTCCTCCACGAAGGAGCCGGTCGCGCCGCCTCCCCGCCGCCGCCGCTCCGGGATGGGCGGGCTGTAGCAAACCCGGGCGCACGGTCGGGCCGACCGTGCGAGCATCACCGCCGTGACCGTCACCTTCCGCACCGTCAACCCGTCGGAGCTGCCCGCGTTCTGGCGCGCCGCCGCCCTGGGCTTCGCCGACAGCCCCACCTACGGTGACGAGCACCCCCGCTGGGTCGCGCTCGACCTCGAGCGGGTCCTCGCCGGCTTCGACGGCGACGACATCGTCGCCACGTCCCGCAACTACACACTCGAGCTCACCGTCCCCGGCGGCACCCTCCTCCCCGCGGCGGGCGTCAGCGCCGTCACCGTCCGCCCCACCCACCGACGCCAAGGGCTGCTGCGCACGATGATGGGCCACCTGCTCGACGACGCGGTCGAGCACGACGAGCCCGTCGCGATGCTCACCGCGAGCGAAGGCTCGATCTACGAGCGCTTCGGATTCGGGATCTCCACCCGCCACCAGGTCGTCGAGGTGCGGCGACGCGAGGTCGAGTTCGCTCGGCCGCGCCCACCCGGCCGGTTGCGGCTGCTCGACGCCGACGACGCCGCGAAGGTCGAGCCCGAGCTCTTCGACCGGGTGCGACGCAGCTACCCCGGCGCGGTCTCACGGCCCGACGCCTGGTGGAGCGACCAGCAGTGGGAACCGCGGTTCGGGCTGCGCGCCGACGTCGCGTTCGAGAACCCCGACGGCGTCGTCGACGGGTACGCCTGCTACGGCGTCCACCAAGGCTTCGACACCGCGACCGGATCGGCGAACCGCCTGACGGTGCGCGACCTCGTCGCGGCCACCCCCGACGCGCTCCACGGGCTCTGGCGCTACCTCTGCGAGGTCGACCTGGTGCACACCATCCTCGACCCCGAGGCACCCGTGGACCTGCCCCTCCCGTGGCTGCTCACCAACAACCGGGCCGCGCGCGTCAAAGGCGTGCCCGACGCCGTCTGGACCCGGCTCCTCGACCTGCCCGCCGCGCTCAGCGCCCGCCGCTACGCCGTCGAGGACCGCCTCACCCTCGCCGTCACCGACCCCACCCGCTCCGGCGGCCGCGCCGACGGCACCTTCACCCTCGACGCCGGGCCCGACGGCGCCACCGTCACCCCCGGCGGCGACCCCGACCTCACCGGCGACGTCAGCGCCGTCTCCGCCGCCTGGCTCGGCGGGGTGCGGTTCTCGACGCTCGCCGCCGCCGCCCTCCTCCAGGAGCGCACCACCGGCGCGCTCGCCCGCGCCGACCGCCTCTTCGCGACTGAGCCGCAGCCCTACCCCTTCACCTGGTTCTGACGCGCCCGCGCCCCCGCGGCGACGACAGCGACCAGGTGCTGCGCTCCGCGCTCGACATCCCGTCCTGACGCCGCCGACGCGCCGGAGCTCACCAGCCGGTCGTCGCGCCGCGGATCATGGCGAACGGCCCGACCGGCCACGCGAAGCAGTCGACCATGAGCTGGTCGACGTCCTCGGCGGACGCGACGCCTTCCTCGACGACGCGTCGGGCCTCGGCGAGCATCGCGCCGTAGACGCGGTTGGCGACGAAACCCCAGGCGGTGTCGGTGTCGCGCACGACGATCGGCCGCTTGCCGCACGCGGTGGCGAGCGCGCAGACCGTGTCGAGGGTCTCGGGGGTCGTGTCGCGGGTCCGCACGATCTCCGCGAAGCGCATGACGGGCGCGGGCGACGCCCAGTGCCAGCCCACGACCGCCCCGGGCCGGTCCGTCGCCGCGGCGAGCGCGGCGATCGGGAAGCCCGAGGTGTTCGACGCCAGGATCGTCGTCGGCGGGGTCGCGGCGTCGAGCTGGCGGAACACTTGGACCTTCAAGGCCAGCCGCTCGGGCACGGCCTCGACGACGAGGTCCGTCGCGGCCAGGTCCTCGAACGCCGCGGTGAAGGTGAGGCGCGCCGCCGCGGCGTCGGCGTCGGCGCGGGTCAGCTTGCCCCGCTCGACCGCTCGGTCGAGCCCGTAGCGGCCGGTCCGCACCCGTGCCTCGGCCTGACGCACCACGTCCGCGTCGATGTCGCAGCACACCGTCGGGTAGCCGGCCGTCGCGGCCACCTGGGCGATGCCGCTGCCCATCACCCCGGCGCCGAGCACCCCGACGCGCTGCACCTCCACCATCCCGACGCGCCGCCCCTAGACGTCGAGCTCGATGCGGGCCAGCCACAGCCCCGGCGCCGCGAGCTCCGATTCGGTGGGCGTGAGCGCGGGAGCCTCCCACAGCCGGTTCAGCGCCTCGGGACCGGCGCGCTCGACGACGCCGGCGCAGAACGCGGCGCCGGCCTCGTAGTCCTCGCGCTCGAGGGTCAGGCCGAGCAGCTGCTCGACGAAGCGGGTGGCCTCGCCCCGCTCGAGTCGGTGCCGGGCGAGCGCCTCGTGCACCTGCCCGAACGACGGCACGAGCCGCTCCCCGACGCGTCGCAGCACCACGTCGGCGTACCCGTCGAGCACCGCGTGGAAGCGGCGCAACGCCGCGAGCAGCTCACCTTGCTTGGGCGAGGTCATGGCGCCGAGCAGCTCCTCGGGACGCTCGGCGAGCCGCTGCAGCGATTCGGGATCGGACGGGTCGACGGGACCGAGCCGCGACGCGAGCACCGTCGGGTCGACCTCGTACGCCGACACGTACTCGGTGGCGAGCCCCACGAGACGCTCCCGCACCCACGGGACCGACCGCACGGCGGCGTGCACCACCTCGTGCAACGCCACCGTGAAGCGCAGGTCGGCGCGCTCGAGCGACCACGCCTCCTCGAACGCGTCGAGGTTCGGGACGACGAAGCACAACGACGGCGGGTCCGACGCGGGCAGCGGCAGGTCGTAGCGGCCGAGCGCGTGCTGGGCCAGGTAGCCGATCATCGAGCCGGCCTGCACGCCCAGCAGGAGCGGGGCGAGCATCGGGAGCAGCCCGGCCATCGGGTCGCCGCCGGGTGCCCCGGCGAGCATCGGGTCACGGGCCCCGCCACCCAACGCGCCGCCGAGCGTCACCGCGAGTGCCTCCAGCACGGGGCGGAGCGCCTCGAGGTGCAGCTCGGCCCAGCCCCGCCGCCCGAAGGTGCGCACCGGCGTGGTGAACGTGGCGGCCAGGCCGGTCTCGGCGACGACGTGGGTCTGCGCCGCGTGGGCCAGCTCCTCGAGCTGTGTCGCGGACGCGGCGTCGACGGGCGGCTCGGTCGCCCCGTCGGTCGCGAGGTGGGTCGCGACCTGCGCGGCGATCTCCCAGTTGACCGGGCCGCTCGCCTGGAGCATGCGCACCAGGTCGTTCAGCTCCAGGTGCCCGAACCCGAACGGGAGTGACGGCTCCTCACCAGGTTGAGGACTGCCGGCCACGCGGCCAGTCTAGGAACGTGGAATCGATCGCCATCACCGGCGCGTCGGGGGTCGTCGGGCAGCGCCTGCTGCCCGTGCTCGCCGCCAACCCGACGCTGGCGCGTCTCGTCGGCCTCGACGTGCGCCCACCCCGCCGCCGGGTCCAGGACCTCGAGTTCCACCTCGTCGACGTGGCGCGCTCGGAGCTCAAGCCGCTGCTCGAGGGCACCGACGTGCTCGTCCACCTCGCCAGCGTCGTCGACCCCATCCCCGACGAGGCGCTCATGGCGGCCGTCAACATCGACGGGACGCGCCGCGTCCTCGACGCCGCGGCCGACGTGGGGGTCCGCAAGGTCGTGCGCGTCTCCAGCGCCGCGGTCTACGGGGCGTGGGCGAACAACCCGGTGCCGCTCACCGAGGACGCGCCGCTGCGCCCCAACCCGGGGTTCTCCCCCGCGGTGCACGCCGCCGAGGTCGAGCGGCTCCTCGCCGACTGGCGCGACGACCATCCCGGCGTCGTCGTCACCACGCTGCGCAGCGCCCCGGTCCTCGGGCTCGGCGCCGAGCGGCTCCCCGCCCGGCTGCTCCTCGGCCGTCCCCCCCTTCGTGTGCGCGGCGCGTCCCCGCCCGTGCAGGCCGTGCACGTCGACGACCTCGTCGCCGCGCTCGCGCTCGTCGTCCTCGAGGACCATCCCGGCACGTTCAACGTGGCGTCCGACGGCTGGCTCGACCCGGCCGCCGTGCGCGCCCTGGTGGCGTCGCCCCGCGTGCCGGCGGTGTCCCGGGAGGTCGCCGAGCGGCTGCTGCGCCTCACCTGGCAGCTCGGGATCGGCGACGTCCCGCCCGGCGTCCTGCCCTACCTCGAGCACCCGTGGGTGATCGCCAACGACCAGCTGCGGGCCCTCGGCTGGGCGCCCCGACACGGCAACGAAGAAGCCATCGTCGACGGGCTCGCGTCCCTGCGCCGACCCACCCCGGGCCGGGTCGTCCTCGCGCTCGCCGCCGGCGGCGTCGCCGGCGCGGCGATCACGGCGTGGCGGCTGCGCCGTGCTCGGCGAGGTGGCCGGCGCGCCACGCGTCCCACTCCGGCGTGAAGTACCGCACCCGCGTCTTCTTGTACTCCTTCACCGACCAGAGCAGCGCGTAGTCCTCGACACCCGTCTCCGCCCGGATCGCGGCGATCGTCGCTTCGCAGTCGCGGGCGGCCTGGCCGTGCACCATCGTGAACACCGAGTACGGCCAGTCCGGGTAGGTGGGGCGCCGGTAGCAGTGGCTCACGAGCGCGAAGCCCGCCATCATCGGGCCCAGCTCGCCGAGCTGGTCGTCCGGGACGGCCCACACCCCCATCGCGTTCGCCTTGAACCCGGCGCTGCGATGGTTCATCACCGCGGCGAAGCGTCGCATGAGCTTGCGCTCCTTGAACGAGCGCAGCAGCTCGAGCACCCGCTCCTCCGAGCAGCCGAGCTGCTCGCCCTGCGCGGCGAAGGGCCGCTCCACCAGCGGCAGGTCCTCCTGGACGACCTGGATGGCGGCGACCTCGAGGTCCGACAGCGTCGGGGCGGGCATGTGCTCGCGCCGCTCGGGTCGCTCGTGCTCGGCGACCGCGACCTTCGCGTCGGCGGCGGTCTTGCCCGTCATGTCGAGCTTCACGCCGATCTTGTAGAGCTGCAGGGTCGGCAGCTTGCGGGTGACGAGCGCCCCGGAAGTGCGGTGCAGCACGTCGAGATGCTCGTCGAGCGACTCGTCGGGCGGCACGGCGATCGTGTACCAGAGGTTGAACGCGTGGTTGCGCTTGTAGTTGTGGCTGACCCCGGGGTGGGCGCTGATCACCGCAGCGGCCTCGTCGACCCGGTCCGGGTCGATCTGGGCGGCGACGAGCGACGAGTGGTAGCCGAGCGCACGGGTGTCGAAGATCGCCGACAGCTGGCGCAGGACGCCGGCGTCCTTCACCGCGGCGACCCGGGCCCGCACGTCCGGCTCCGAGAGGCCGAGGCGGGTGCCCAGCGCCGCGTAGGGCGCCGGCTCGAGCGGGAAGTCCCACTGCACCGCGTTCAGCAGCTCCCGGTCCGTGTCCGTGAGCGGCGCCGACGTCATGACGAGCCCATCGTCGCGGCACGCCCCCCGGGCAGCAAATTCACGCCCCGAGGCCGGCGATCGACGCCGTCGCCGGCCCAGCGTCGACGGTCGCCAGCTGGCGCACCGTCCGCCCGTTGCCCCGCACGATGTGCAGCGTTGTCGGGTCGCCGGCCGTCATCTGCGCGACCGCCGCGACGAGGTCCGCCGCGTCGTGGATCCCGTAGTCCTGGCCGCCGTAGGTGACGTCGGTCACGACGTCGCCGGCGGCGATGCCCGCGGCGGCCGCGGGGCCGGTCGCGGCCACGACGGTGATCTGCGCGCCGCCGCCCGGGTGGTCGAGCGCGTCGGTGACCCACACGCCGAGCCACGCGTGGTGCACCTGCCCGCCGCTCTGAATCTGCATGAAGACCTCGTTCGCGACGACGATCGGCACCGCCTGGGTCGGCAGCGCCGCCGACAGGATCCCGACCACCGCCCCGTCGCTGCCGATCAGCGCCCCGCCCGGCACGGTCGGGCCCATGTGCGCGTCGGTCTCGATGAAGCCGGGGGTCAGCACGCCCGCAGGGAGCGGCGAGACGACGTTCAGCCGGCTCACGATCCCCTCGTACGCGGCCGGGTCCTGGCTGCTGCCGACGCCGAGCGCCACGACGCTGTCGCCGACCCGGAGCGCGTCGGTGACGCCGAGCCGCGCCGCGGGCAGGTCGCCGTCGTCGACCGCGAGGAGGGTGAGGTCCGTCTCGGGATCGGTGCCGAGCACACGCGCGGCGAGCGACCGGCCGCCGAAGCTGTCGACGGTGATGGTCGACGCCGAGGCGACGAGCGCGGCGCTGGTCAAGACCCGATTGGTGTCCATCGCGACCCCCGAGCCCTGCGCCGACCCGGTCGCGCTGACCGCCACCACCGAGACGATGCTCGGCGCGGCGTTCCCGACGAGGTTGGCGAAGCCGCCCGGCGGGGTCGCGGGCAGCACCACCGTCTGGCGGGTCGAGGACCGACCGCCGCTGTGGAACACGCCGGCCACGGCGAGCACCCCGACCATCACCCCGACGCTCAGCAGCGACCCGAGCAGCACCACCCCGAGGTCGCGTCGCTTGGGGGTCCCGCTGCGCCACGCGGTGATCGCGGCGCCGACCTCGCTGGGATGGAACCACACGCGGTCGAGCGGATCGGGCGGCAACCCCGCGGGCCCATCATCCTCGTCGGGCTCCTCCGGCACAGGAAATCCATGGTACCGACGGCCTGTCGCGTCTCGACCGCGGGTGACGCCGCCCCGGAGCGACGCGGTCGGTGTTCACTACCATTGACGCCGTGGAGCCGGGCAGCGTGGACTGGATTGCGCTCACCGGCGAGACCTTGCCGGTGGACGACGCGACCCGCTGGGCGTCGACACCGTCGTGCGGTGCGGTCGTGACCTTCTGCGGCGTCGTGCGCGACCACGCCGACGGCCGCGACGGCGTGGTCGGCCTCTCCTACGAGGCCTACGAGGAGATCGCCGCCGCCCGCCTCGCCGACGTCGCCGCCGAGACGCGGCGCCGCTGGCCGGTCATCGGCCGGCTCGCCTGCCTCCACCGGGTCGGCAACCTCGCCCTCGGCGAGGTGTCCGTCGTGGTCGTCGTGTCCGCCCCGCACCGCGGCGAGGCGTTCGACGCGGCCCGGTTCGCGATCGACACCCTGAAAGAGACCGTCCCGATCTGGAAGCGGGAGCACTGGGCGGGCGGCTCCGACTGGGCGACCGGCGCCCACCCCCTCCGGCCCGTTCACACCCTCGAGCGCACCTGATGGCCCGCGACCTCGCCATCGACCTCGGCACGGCCAACACCCTCGTCTACTCGCGTGGGCAAGGCATCATCCTGAACGAGCCGACGGTCATCGCCCTGAACAGCCGCACCCAGGAGGTGCTGGCCATGGGCCACGAGGCGTGGCACATGATCGGCCGCACCCCCGGCCACATCGTCGCCGTGCGGCCGCTGCGCGGCGGGGCGATCACCGACTTCGAGATCACCCAGCGGCTGATCCGCCTCATCTTCGCCCGGGCCGGCATCACCCGCCTGCAGCGCGCCCGCGTGCTCGTCTGCGTGCCCTCCGCCATCACCCACGTCGAGCAGCGCGCCGTCCTCGAAGCCACCCGACGGGCCGGCGCGGCGCAGACCTACCTGATCGAGCAGCCGATGGCCGCGGCGATCGGCGCGTCGATGCCGATCCACGAGCCCCTCGGCAACATGATCATCGACGTCGGCGGCGGCACGAGCGAGATGGCCGTCATCTCCATGGGCGGCATCGTCGCGCTGCAAGCCGTCCGGGTCGGCGGGTTCGACTTCGACGCCGCGATCTCCAACTACCTGCGGCGGGCGCACGGCGTCGCCGTCGGGGAGCGCACCGCCGAGGAGATCAAGATCGCCGTCGGGTCCGCCTACCCGACCGACCAGGAGTTCAAGGCCGAGATCCGCGGCCGCGACCTCATGAGCGGCCTGCCCCGCACCGTCGTGCTCGAACCCGAGGAGCTCCGCGAGGCGGTCGAGGACCCGATCATGCGCGTCGTGAGCTCGGCGAAGCTGGCGCTCGCCGAGACCCCCCCGGAGCTGTCCCAGGACCTCCTCGAGATGGGCATCCACCTCGTCGGGGGCAGCGGCATGCTGCGCGGCTTCGACCAGCGCCTCGAGTACGAGACCGGGGTACCTGTCCGGCTCGCCGAGATGCCGCTCGAGACCGTGGTGCTCGGCGCCGGTCGGTGCCTCGAGTCGTTCGACAAGGTGCGCGAGATGTTCCTCGACCGGCCGCGCCCCTCGACGCAGCGGCGCGCCTACTAGTCGAAGCAGAAACCAGCCCAGGCGCCGGCGGGTCGCGCCGGTACGGTGACGACGCCCGTGGCCTGGCCCCGCTCGCTCGCTCCGCTCCGCCATCGGCGCTACGCCGCGCTGTGGGTCGGCGCGTTCGCGTCGAACATCGGCACGTGGATGGAGACCGTCGGGGTCGGGATCCTCGTGACCGCCTCGACCGGCCAGGCCGGCTGGGCCGGGATCGTCGCCGCCGCCGGGTTCCTCCCCAACGCGCTCACCGGGCCGCTCGGCGGCGCCCTCGCCGACCGGATCCCGCGCCGGCGCATCCTCCTGGCCACCACGACGGTGCAGACCATCCTGGCCGGGACGCTCACCGCGCTCGCCGCCGCCGGCGCCGCGCGTCCGTGGGCCGTCACCCTCATCGTGTTCACGTCCGGGTGCGCGAACGCGCTGGGGCTGCCCTCCTACCAGGCGCTCATGCCCGACCTGGTGCCTCGCGACGAGCTCACTGGCGCGGTGGCGCTCGGCTCCGCGCAATGGAACCTGGGTCGGGTCATCGGCCCGGCGCTGGCCGGCATCGCGATCGCCGCCGGCGGCTACGCCCTCGCGTTCGCGATCAACACGGTGAGCTTCCTCGCCGTCATCGCCGCGGTCGCGCCGCTCCGGCTGCCGCCACCGCACCCGACCGAGGGGGAGACCATCCGGCGCTCCATCCAGTCCGGCGCGCGCTTCGCGTGGAGCGACCGGGGGATCCGGGCGGTGATCGTCTACCTGGGGTTCAACTCGCTGCTCGCGGCGCCGTTCATCGCCCTCGTCCCCGCGGTCGCGCTGCGCGTCTTCCACCACACCGCGTCCGGCACCGCGGTGCTCGTCACCGCCCAAGGGCTCGGCGCGGTGCTCATGGCGCTGCTCCTCGGCGGCCTCGTCCACCGCTTCGGGCAGCGCCGCACCCTGCTCGCCAGCCTCGTGCTGCTCCCCGCCGCGCTCCTCGCGTACGCCGCCGCGCCCACGCTCACGCTCGGTGCCGTCGCCATCTTCGCCGTCGGCGCCACCTACCTCGGCTGCCTGTCCAGCTTCACGACGATCGCCCAGCTGCGCGCCCCACCCATGCTGCGGGGCCGGGTGCTGAGCGCGCTCATGGTGCTGCTCGGGCTCCTCTACCCGCTCGGCAGCGTCGTGCAGGGCGCGCTCGCCGACACGTTCGGGCTGCGGGCGGTCACCGCGGCGGCCGCCGTGCTGCTCGCCGTCGGGCTCCTGGTGGTCCGCACGCTGCGGCGCGGCTTCGACCGCGACCTCGAGGACCCCACCGTGGGCACCGCACCGCTCGCGGTGGTCAACGCCGTCGCGCCCGGCGGCGCGTAGCGCGCCGCGCAGCCCCGTCAGGGACGCGGCGGCGCGGGCCCGAACTCGACCGGGGTGCCGGCCGGCGCCGGGCCCTCCTCGCCGCAGAGGTCCTCGGCGGCCTGTCGCACCTGCCAGTCGCGGTCGGCAAGGGCCCGGGCGAGCGCGTCGTCGACGGCCGGGCCGTCGAACGGGGCGAGGGCGAGGACGGCGCGGCGCCGCACCGTGGGGACGTCGTGGCACGCCGCGAGGACGGCGTCGAGCCCCGCCGCGACCGCACCGAGCGCGGCGACCGCCGCCTCGCGCGCCAACGGGTCGGGATGCCCGGTCACGACCTGCTCGAGCGCCATCACCGTCGCCGGGTCGGTGTCCGCCAGCTCACCGATGGCCCACGCGGCCGCCGCCACGACGGTGACGTCCTCGTCGCCGAGCAGCGCGACCACCTCGGTCGGGGTGCCCGGGGCGCGGCCCCGCCGACTCGGCGTCAGCTCCGCGGCGCGGCGCCGCACGCCGGCGTCGGCGTCGCCGATCGCCGCCGCCCAGCCGCGCCCGACCCGGTCGGGGTCGCCGCGCCGCACCAGGGCGCCCAGCGCCGCCGCCCGCGCGCGCGGATCCGGATCGTCGGTGACGGCGCGGGACAGCTCGTCCGCCGCGGCGCGCGGCAGGCGCGACCCGTGCCCGAGCGCGGCGAACGCCGCGGCGCGGGTGATCGGGTCGGCCGCTCGGTCGGGCCCGGCCGCGTCGCGTGCGATCCGCTACCCCCCGGACCGCGGGATGAGCGAGACCAGCACGCTGACGGTCAACGCGACGATCAGCGCCGAGCCCAACCCGACGGCCACGATCAGCAGCGCCCAGCGCACCGCGGCCGAGCTGCGCCGGATCCAACGGATCTGCCGGATCGAGGCGATCCGGTCGAGCAGCTGCTTGCAGCTCGCGACGAAGGCCTGCCAGTCGTCCTGCCGCGGCGCCGCACCAGTGGCCGGGCCCAGCGTGGGGGGCTGCCCCGTGGGCCGCGGACCCCGGATGGCAGGCTGGGGGTTCTCCACCCCCCCAGTATCGGTCATCACGCAAGGAGCGCGGAAGCGGTGTCCCCAGCGTCGGCGGTTCCCCCGACGAATCCGCCCGGGCGCTCCCGTCGCCACCCCGTCCTGCGGACGATCGGCACCGTCCTCGGGGCGCTGCTCCTCGTGGCCGCCGTCGCCGCGGCGGTCATCCACGTCCCCTACATCATCGAGTCCCCGGGCGCCGCGACCCCACTCAACGCCCAGGTCGTCACCGTCAGCGGGGCGCGCACGTATCCGCACACCGGCCGGCTGCTCTACCTCACCGTGCAGGTCACGACCAGCGACCCCAACCTGTACAGCTACGCCTTGGCCAGCCTCAACGGCAGCGACGCCGTCGTGAAGAAGCAGGACGTGCTCGGCTGCGCGTCCT
>Ga0209415_10018549_pt1 | contig 10968 bp, 8 predicted proteins | sample PeaSoiSIISIP2007_FD_187696 | JGI IMG/M metagenome (GOLD analysis project Ga0209415, IMG submission 187696) | Peat soil microbial communities from Weissenstadt, Germany - SII-SIP-2007 (SPAdes) (version 2) | ecosystem: Environmental > Terrestrial > Soil > Wetlands > Peat | place: Germany...
CGAGGGAAAGGATTCGGGAAAGGGCTTCTTTCCCGCCCATGCCTCCGATCACGGTGAGGTCCAGGATGACCACGTCGAAGGGATGATGGCCACGAAGCGCCGCGGCAAAGAGACTGACGGCTTCCTGGCCGCTGCCGGCCCCGACGGCGGAAAAGCCCATTTCCGTCAGCATTCGAAGGGCCACCGCGCGGACCATCTCCTGGTCATCCATCACAAGGACCCGTTTTCCCTGGGCAAAAACCTCCAAGTCCCGGGGAGCCACGCGGGGGAGCTCACGGTCCGGCTCCGCGGGAATCAGGAAGGTGAACGTGCTGCCCCGGCCGGGCGCGGATTGTGCGCCCAGGTATCCGCGGTGGCTTCGGATGATGGAGTATGACGTTGCCAGGCCAAGGCCGCTGCCGGTCTGCTTGGTCGTGAAGTACGGATCGAATATCCTCCGAAGAAGATCTTCCTGGATGCCCGTCCCCTCATCGGAGACGGAGATCTCCAGGTAGGGGCCCGCGGGAAGGGCATGGCGATTCCCGCCTGCCAGCCGCCTGTTCACCGCCCGTACGGTGATCTGCCCGCCGCCCGGCATCGCCTGGACCGCGTTGATGACGATATTCTGGATCACCTGGCTCAGCTGGCCCTCGTCGATCTCGGATGGCCACAGGTCCGCGGCAATCTCGAAGACGCAGGCGCACGGGGAGCCGTGGCAGGCGAATCCAGCGGATTCGCGGACCAGGTGCCCGACGTCGGCCAGGCGCCTGACGGGTGCACCGCCCCGGGCAAAGGTCAGGAGCTGCTGGGTGAGGTCCCTGGCGCGCAGCAGCGCCTGTTCAGCATTCCGCAGGCTCTCGTCAGCCTGCCGGGCATCAGAAAGCTCCAAGCGGGCAAGAGAGATGTTGCCCAGGACCCCGGCGAGCAGGTTGTTGAAGTCATGGGCAATGCCGCCCGCGAGGAGCGAGAGGGATTCCAGCTTCTGGGCGGTGAGCTGCGCTTCCTCCATGCGCCTGCGCTCGGTGACGTCCCGGGTGATTGTAAGGACGCATCGCACCCCGTCTATTTCGATCAGGCGCGCCGACATCATTCCGGTGAGGATGGTTCCGTCCTTGCGACGGAATGGTGCTTCAAGCTCTGCCTCCCCGCGCTCCGCCAGCCCGGTGACCATGCGCTCACGGTCTTCGCTGTTCACCCAGATACCGAGATCTCCGGGCATGGAGGAGCGCCCAAGAACGTCCTCATCCGTGTAGCCCGTCATGCGGGTGAATCCTTCGTTGATCTCCAGGTACACGCCGTCTTCGAAGCGATTGATGTTGATGGAGTCCGGGCTTCCGTGAAACGCCCGGGAGAACTTCTCCTCGGAGTCCTTCAGCGCTTTCTGCGCGCGCACTCTGTCCGAGATGTCATGAATGATGCTGAACAGGAACCTCTCACCGTCGAGCTCCACCGGGCTGGAGTAGATCTCAACGGTCCTGATCTCCCCGGAAGCGAGCCCATGCGGAAAGACGAAGTGGTTGCGCTCTTCCCGGAAGGCCGCATCCACGGCCTCCTCCAGATCCCCAGAGGCTATGCGGTTGATGTCCCGGATTCGCAGAGCGCACAGCTCATCATGGGTGTACCCGTAAAAGCGAACGGCGGCCGGGTTGGCTTCCACGACCCGTCTCTCTTCCTGGCTGATGAGGAGGATCATTGCCGCGTGTCGTTGGAAGCGTTTCATGAACGCGGCGACTTCCGCTGTTGCATGTCCGTGCATGGGCTTTTACAGCAGCACATTTTCGCTGTCATGTCCACTTTCACGCGGACGCCCCGGAATAGCGTCGGCTTCCTCGCGTCCACACGATCCTGGCAGCCACGAAAAGCAGCGCCGAAAGGGCAAAAGCCCCGGCGAGAGTCTGCCAGGACAGGCGCCCCGCGAGGGCCTGCGCCGGCACCGTTGTCGCGAAGGCCACGGGCACCAGGAAGGTCAGACCGACGCGAAGCCAGCGGGGATACAGGGTAACCGGCCAGCGTCCCGCCTCGTAGATGGACTGGAAGATGACCAGGATGTTTTCCACCCGCACAAACCAGAAAGAGAGAGAGGCGAGGATCACCCAAAAGCTGTAGACGATCAGCCCACCGGCAACCAGGGCCGCCGCGAATGCCGCCAGCTGGAGCGCTCCCACGTGGGTCCCCAGTCTGCCAAGGGAGACGATGATCACTGCGATCCCGAGGACGAAATCAGTGAGCTTCCAGATCTCCACGCGCTGGATGCTCGCAAGGAGCTGGGAGTCTTCGGGCTTGGTCAGGGTGAAATCCAGGGTCCCTTCGCGCACGCTCTCGATGAGCTGTTCCATGCTCGGCTGGATGACCAGGCGGATGGCGCCTCCTACCAGGAAGAACACCCCGATCAGCGCCGCCACTTCCTCGGGGCGCCAGCCGCCCAGTGTGGCGGTGTAGGAGAATACGACGGCAAGGCCCCCGAGCGCCGTGCCGAGGTCAATGGCGGATTCCAGGAGCTGCAGGAAGAAGTTTGTGCGGTAGGCAAGCTCTCCCATGGCGCCGACGCGAAAGAAGACCCACAGGAGACGAAGCAGCCTCATGCGCCCACCGCCGCGTACACACGCACACCCGCGCGCCACACGGTTCGCAGCAGGAGCAGGGCCAGGGCCAGCCATGCTGCCTGGGCGGCAAGACCCGTCATCGCCTGGCCGGGGCTCAGTCGTCCCAGAAGCAGCTCCACCGGGAAGCTGATCATCCACCGAAAAGGCAGGATGGCGGCAGCCACCTGCAGGGGGTGGGGAAGCAGCGAAAGCGGCGCCATCTGTCCCGAGAGAAAGAGGGCGGCAACGAAGTAGCCCTGGTTGATCGCGCCGACCCGCGTGGTCCAGAACGCGCTCAAGCTAAGGGTCCACTCGACGGCGAACTTGACGCCAAAAGCAAGAAGGAGCGCCGGGACAAAAAGGGCCGCGGCCCAGGGCGGCGGGGAAAACACCGGCCTGAAGAGGACCACGAGCACGGCCGCTGCAGCCAGCATCAGGGGAAGCGTGATCAGCTTGGATGAGACGTTATCCACGAGGTCCGTGTGAATGGGATGGATGGGTCGCAGCAGCGCAAAGGAAAGGGAGCCGTGACGGATCTTGTACTCGTACTCGAACATGACCCAGGTGTAGGTGACCTGGGTAACGAGCATGAGGACGATGAAATAGGCGGCGAACTGGGCGGTGTCGAAACCACCAACGCTCCCGCCCGTGGCGCGCGCCACCGCGGACCACACAACGAGGTAGATGAGCGGTTCCAGTATCCTGTCGATGGTCCAGATGAAGATGGAGGCCCGGTACTGGATGAAGGAGGCGAGCGTGGTGCGGAACTGCTGGCGGTAGACATCTCCCAATCCCATCACGAACTCTCGGCGGCAAACACTCGTTCGATAACCTCTTCTATCGGCGGGTCCTCCACGGTCAAGTCTATCACCGGCAGGTCCGCCAGGATGCGACCCGTCACGCGCGCCGTCTCCTCACGAGGCACGCGAAGGGTCACGACCCCTTCCTCCCGGGAGATCACATCCCCGTATTGTCCCAGGTACGCGAGTACGCGTTCGGCGAGCACGCCGTCCGCCTCCCCGTCCTCCAGCTTCACCGCGATGGTCTTGTGCGCCGTGAACTTCCCCACCAGCGCGGCAAGCTCTCCATCGAACAGGAGCTTCCCGTGATGGATGACGATGACTCGGCGGCAGAGGGCCTCAACGTCCGCCATGGAGTGGCTTGTAAGGAGGACCGTCGCCCCCAAGCGCTGGTTGTACTGCGCGATGAATCCGCGTACGCGCCGCTGCATGGTGACATCGAGACCGATGGTCGGCTCATCGAGGAAAACGACCCGCGGCCGGTGCAGCAGAGCGGCTGCCAGCTCGCACTTCATGCGCTCACCGAGGGAAAGGTTCCGAACGGGCTTGCGAAGGAGCGGGCCGAGCTCCAGGAGGTCGGTGAGCTCCTGCACGGTGCTCTTGAAGTCGGAGGCGGGAATGCGGTAGATCGCCCGGTTCAGCTCGAAGGAGTCCGCTGCCGGTATGTCCCACACGAGCTGGCTGCGTTGTCCCATGACCAGCGTGATCTGGCGCAGGAATGCCTTCTCCCGCTTCCACGGCACATGGCTCAGCACGGAGACCTCCCCGCCCGTGGGGTGAAGGAGGCCCGAGAGCATCTTCAGCGTGGTGGTCTTTCCCGCGCCGTTCGGGCCCAGGAAACCGACGATTTCTCCCGGTTGGAGGGCGAACGAGATACCATCCACGGCTGCCACCTCTTCCCGCCGCCTGCGCACCAGGCTGGCCAGGGCGGCCCCGACGCCGGATTCCCGCTCCGTCACGATGAAGGACTTGCGAAGCTCTGTGGCGCGGACTGCCGCTGGATGCTCCATCCGCCCAGTATAGGCGGACAGGGCGCGGGGGAACAATCCGGGCCGACAGCTCGGCGCGGGGTTTTACGGGGTTTTCATGAAACTTGTCCGTGAGTACACTTCCGGGCATAATGCTTTCCCAGGTCGATGTTGCCAGAAAGGCGTGCGTGTCCATCATGACGGTCTCCCGAGTCATCAACGGCCGCTCGAACGTAAGCAAGGACACCCGTGAGCGTGTTCTGCAGGCAATCCGCGAGCTGTCCTATTTTCCGAACGCCGCGGCCCGGGCGCTCAGCCGCAACCGGGCGAACGTCATCGAGGTGACCGTTCCCCGGCGGGACTATTTCTCCTCTTCCGAGTATTTCAGCGAGCTGATCTTCAGCGTCGAAGCAGTTGTCCGTCAGCACGACTACAACGTCATTTTCAACCCGTATGACCCCGCGGGCCCTGTGGACTACGGCGCCCTGTACAGGCAGCGCAAGGTTGACGGGCTCTTGATCGTGGCCCGCTCCATGAGCCAGCAGCAGGTCCAGAGCCTCTGCAGCGAGCAAATCGCTTTTGTCCTGGTCAATTCGCGCCGTGATGACAAACCGCTGAGCTATGTGGACGTGGATAACCACAAGGGCGCGGTTATGGCCGTGGAGTACCTGCGGTCCCTGGGCCACACGAAAATAGCTGCCATGACGGGTGGGACAGAGGCCATCAACTCAATCCACCGACTGCAAGGCTACCGGCAGGCACTGCAGCGAAAAGGGCTGCCCATGCGCGAAGAGTGGGTCATTGAGGGGAACTGGTCGGAGGAAAGCGGCTACGAGGCGTTCAAGAAGCTGGCCCATCTTGCTGACAGGCCCTCCGCGGTCTTCTGCGCCAACGACCTGATGGCAATAGGAGCTTTGCGCGCGGCGGCGGACAGCGCAGTCGCCGTGCCGCAGGATATGTCGATCATTGGTTTTGATGACATCCGGCTTGCCTCGTTCACGAATCCGCGCCTCACTACGATCCGACAGCCGATTGGGCAGACGGGACAGGTGGCTGCCAGGATTCTCCTGGACCTGCTTTCGGGCCAGGCAACCGAGCCGCAGAAGATAATCCTCGAACCAACGCTGATTGTCCGTTCATCCTGCGCCGCGCGATAAGGGCGAAAGAGCAATCTCATCCCGGAGGACACGAAGGATTTTTCTTGACAAGACGGGCAGACTCGTGATTACAATTATGCCTGTGTTAGCGCTAACATGACTGTCGTCACCAGGATGGCTCATGTTGGATCCTGGTTGTGTGAAGGAGATGAAACGCAGTATGGCAGCCAAGGCAAGAGTCCTTTTAGTCGGCGAAACATGGGTAACGATGAAAATCAACATCAAGGGCATCGACGTCTTCCCAGTGGGCGGTTACGAAAACTTCGGCATCTGGTTCATGGAGGCCATGGCAAAGTTCAGCGACATCGAGGCTGAGCACATGCCCAACCATGTGGCCCTGGCCTCCTTCCCGTCAACACTCGATCAAATCAACAAATACGATGTTGTGATTTTCAGCGATTGCGGCAAGAACACCATATTGCTGTACCCTGAAATGTTCACCGTGCCCATGGGGCCCGATCGCCTGGCCCTGATCAAGGAGTATGTGGACAAGGGTAAAGCTTTCGTCATGGCAGGAGGCTGGAACTCATACCAGGGGCTGAACGGCATTCCCGGATACCACGGGACGTGTGTGGAAGAAGTTCTTCCCGTTGAGATCCAGGCCACAGACGACAGGGTGGAGACGCCCCAGGGAGTGCGCCCGAGCATCACCGCGAGGGAGCATCCCCTTTTCAAGGGGCTCCCAGCGGAGTGGCCTCTTTTCCTTGGCTACAACAAGGTCACTGCAAAGGCGGACGCGCAGTTGCTTGCAACCATAGGTGGGCACCCCTTTGTCGCCGCGCACAGCTTCGGGAAGGGAAGGACCCTGGCCTTCACCTCGGACCTCGCCAAGCACTGGGGCACGGATTTCATAACGTGGGAAGGCTATGGACGGTTCTGGCACAACGCCGTGCTTTGGCTCTCAGGCGGTGCATAGGCCTTTCAGCCGCGACCCCCTCCCCCGTCGAACCCGCCCTCGACCAGTCCATATCCAGCCCATCACCAATGGCTTGTTGAAACATCTTTTCCCAAGAGTCATGGCGTAGGACCCCCTGCCGCGCATGGCGAGCCTGTGCTCGGAATTTCAGAGAGCTTGCCATTCCCGTGTTAGTATGGATCTCGGAAGGACAAGACACCATGCAGCAGGACTCTGCCTACTTCCTGGAAGCCAGCGCAAAGACCAGAAACCTCGGGCTCGCCATGAGCCTGATCTTGGTGATCGTGCTGCCGGTATTCCTGTACCTCGATTCTACAACGCCGCAGCTGCACGGCATTCGGTGGTGGAGGATCGGGGCAACCGTGCCGGCCCTCATTTTCGTGTTCTACGCATTCTTCCTGTTCCCGAAACACCGCCGCTTCGCCATTCCGCTCCACATCGCGCAGCTCGCCGGGTTGATGATCATGATGTGCGGGATCAGCGCAGAGCTGGCCGCCCGGCCGGAGTTTCCGCAATTCGGACGGACCGCCCTCATTTCCTCTCTCATCATCTGCATCTTCGCGGACTTCGCATTTGCCGCGGGGGCGCGCAAGTACCTTGGGGCAATTCTCATGCTGCCCTTGGCGGCCATGAGCGTGTATCTCGTTGCCGCGGGGAAGTCCCTGACGCACATGGAGCTGCTGTGGATCATCATCAACCCCGTGACAATGGCCGTTGTGCTTTCCGCGCTCGCCCTGTACCAGGAAAGATCCAGCGCGAAGGAGTTCACCGTCCGCTCGGAGTTGAAACGCGCCGAAGGTGCCCTTCGCGAAAGCGAGAAGAAATACCACGAGCTCTTCGAGAACGCGGAGGTGGGCATGTTTCAGATGGAGCCTCGCGGCTTGAAAATCATCGACGTGAACCGCACGTGCCTGGAGCTCACAGGGCGAGCTCGTGAGGAGATGATCGGCAGCTCTTCAGCAATCCACTGGGCGGACCCGCGCGAACATGAAGAGATGATGCGTGTGCTCGCCCGTGACGGCCATGTCACGAACTTCGAGTGTCGGATCGTCAACGTCCGCGGGAAAGACCGAAGTTGCATAGCCTCGCTGAGCCCGCATTCCGAGCTGCAGGTCCTCGAAGGATCCCTCCTTGATATCACCGAGCGCAAGCGCCTGGAGGCAGAACGCGAAGGGATGCTCCAGCGGCTGGAGTTTGTGATGGCGACAACGCAGACGGGTCTGGACATCATCGACGAAGGCTACGTCGTGCAGTATGTGGATCCCGCGCGGCGGAGGGTTTTTGGTGATCCGAGAGGCCAGCGCTGCTACGAGTACTTCCGCGGAAAATCCTCCCCCTGCGACGGCTGCGCGATGCAGGACGCTTTGAAGACCCGGCAGGTCCAGGTCCGGGAGCAGACTCCCCCCAGCAGCAACCGACCCACCCAGACCACGTCTTTGCCGTACCAGGATGATTCCGGGAAATGGTTTGTCGCAGAGGTGCTGGTGGATATTTCGGAGCGCAAAAGGGTCGAAGCGGAGCGCCTTGATCTTGAGCGCCACATGGCTGAATCACAAAGACTGGAAGGACTGGGAATCCTTGCCGGAGGGGTTGCGCACAACTTCAACAATCTCCTGACGGTCATACTCGGCCATGCGGAGCTGCTGAAGGAAGCGCTTCCACGAGACCCTGCCACAACCTCCTCGGTCCAGGAGATTCTCAAGGCGGGCGATCGATCACGTGAGCTGGTCAGCCGGCTGCTCTCATTGGGCAGACGGCAGGTCCTGGAATTGCGGCCCCTGGACGTGAACGCGGTGATCAGGGAATCCGGCGCAATGCTTCGCCAGGCGCTTCGCGAAAACATCTCCCTGGACCACCGCCTTTCGACTTCTCCGTGCCCCGTGGCCGCCGACCCGGCGCGAATCGAGCAGGTCCTTCTGAACCTCGCTTTGAACGCGCAGGATGCGATGCCACGGGAAGGGCGAATCGAGATAGCGACCACTGAGGTACTGCTTGAAGGAGCGTTGGCTCGGCGCTACAACGACCTCCCGCCTGGCCGCTACGTCCAGCTTGGTTTCAGCGACACGGGGCAGGGAATGGACAAGGAGACATTGACGAAGATCTTCACCCCATTTTTCACGACGAAGGAGCAGGGCAAAGGCACGGGGCTGGGGCTCTTTACCGTATACGGGATCGTGAAGCAACACAACGGCACCATTGAGGTGGAAAGCCACCTCGGGGCCGGGACGCGATTCTCGATCTACCTCCCGCGAATTGAGCTCCCCGCGGAAGAAGCCCCACCCGCCAGGGAGATGCCCAGGGCAGAAGGCAGGGAAACGATCGTGCTCGTGGAGGATGAAGAACCCATTCGCAGGATGCTCTCCCACCAGCTTCGAAGTCTCGGATACACGGTGATGGAAGCTTCCGACGGCATCGCCGCCCTCCAGACCCTCTCAGAGCATGGAAAGGCCGCACACATCCTTGTCACTGACGTTGTCATGCCGGGAATGAACGGGACTGACCTGCGCGACCACCTGCGAAAACAAATGCCTCACCTCAAGGTGCTGTTCATGTCCGGATATGCCAAAGAGGTGCTCAGCTCGCACTTTCCGGGAGAGAAGGACATGGAGCTGATGACGAAGCCCTTCACGGGGCGAGCCCTGGCGTCCAGGATTCGGGAAATCCTCGACGGTCAGAAGTAGACTTCGGCAAAAATGCGGGAGGCGGGAACGCCGCAGCCCCGCAGGATGGCGTAGCACTCGTAGATCATGTCGCTGTTCCCGCAGAGATAGCACAGCCGTGTGGCCTCCACCTGGCTTTCGCGAAGGTGCGCGGTCACGCGACCGCCTCGCCATCGTGTCTCCCCCCCGGGGGGCTCGGCCCCGCTGACGCAGGCAGTGAGCCTGTGAGGATCGAATACCTCATGATCGTAGAGCTGCCGGGGGGAGCGAACGCCGTGAAGGAGGGTGTAGTCGAGGCCCGGATAGCTCAGGGCAAAGCAGTGGAAGGGGGACACGCCCGTTCCGGTGGCGACAAAGAGGAACTTCCCCCCCGTAGCACCTCGATCGATGAGGAATGAGCCGTGGGGGCCGTCCACCTGGAGCAGATCCCCTTCACGGCAGCGATGGAGGTCCCGGGATACCGTGCCGCCTTCCACTTCTTTGACCAGCACTTCGATGAAATCCTCCGAGGGCGCGGAGTAGATCGTGTACTCACGGCGCTCGATGCTCCCGGTACGGCCAAGGTTGATCCATTGGCCGGCGCGAAAGTCCAGCCCGCCACGCTCCAGCCGAAGGACGAAGGCGCTGTCAGAGATCTGGCGGTTGCTGATCACCCGATGCGCGCGACCCGGCAAGGGTTGCGTGTGAGCCGCCGGGAAAGACCCGCGGGGAGCGGCCTCTCTCACGAGGAAGCAGGCTGCCGTGCGGCGGCTTTCGCCGCGCGGAGCTCGGCAAGGTGCTGCTGGAATCCCTGGAACTGGACATCGGCGTGATAGGAGGAGCGGACAAAAGGCCCGGCCTCGCAATAGAGGAAGCCTTTCTCCATGGCGATGCCCTTGAGCCTCTGGAACTCCGTGGGCGTCCAGTAGCGGCGCACCGGGATGTGGTTGCGCGTGGGCTGGAGGTACTGGCCGATGTTCACGACGTCCACGCCGCAGGAGCGAAGGTCAGTGAGAGTCTCCTCCACTTCCTCCGAGGTCTCTCCCAGGCCGAGCATGATGCTGGACTTGGTCACCATGTCCGGGGCGAGCCTGCGCGAAACGCGGAGGAACTCCAGTGACCGCTCGTAGCTTGAGCGCGAGCGGACCCGGGGGGTCAGCCTGCGCACGGTCTCCACGTTGTGGCTGATGATGTCAGGGCCGCTCTCGACCACAGCGCGGATTGCATCTTCAGACCCCATGAAGTCCGAGGTCAAGACCTCCACGGAACAGTCCGGGGCGCGCCAGCGAAGGGCCCGAACGGTGGCGGCCATGATGGAGGCCCCGCCGTCGGGAAGGTCATCCCTGTTCACCATGGTCACGTGGACATGCTTCAGCTTCATGTGTTCAACGGCGCCTGCCACCCGCAGGGGCTCCAGCGTGTCCACTTCGCCGGGAAGACCCGTGTTCACGGCGCAGAACCGGCACCGCCGGGTGCACGTATCTCCGAGGATCATGAAGCTCGCCGTGCGCAGTGTGCCCCAGCACTCCTGGAGGTTCGGGCAGCGGGCCTCCTCGCACACGGTGTGCAGGGTCTCCGCGCGCATGAGCTTCTTCAGGAAGTGATAGTTGTCAGTGGTATTGAGTCGGATCTTCAGCCATTCGGGCTTGCGTCGGGACACCTCCGGGTCAGACATTCCTTCCCTCACTCTCCGTCACCGTTGTTTTGAAATTGGAGGACGCTGACACGGGCAGCAATTGCCCGGGCAAGCCGACGAAATGCCGCCGCGGACTCCAGGGGCTCCTCCACGGTCACTGGTGGCCTTCCCTCGTCTCCCAACCGGGAGACTGCGGGGTCCAGGGGGATGCGCCCCAGGAACGGGACCTCCATTTCCTGGGCGGCCCGCTCTCCGCCGCCTTCGCCAAAGACCTCTCCCGCCATGTTCTCA
>Ga0209415_10018550_pt1 | contig 10968 bp, 9 predicted proteins | sample PeaSoiSIISIP2007_FD_187696 | JGI IMG/M metagenome (GOLD analysis project Ga0209415, IMG submission 187696) | Peat soil microbial communities from Weissenstadt, Germany - SII-SIP-2007 (SPAdes) (version 2) | ecosystem: Environmental > Terrestrial > Soil > Wetlands > Peat | place: Germany...
AGCTCCTTCCTCTTGCCCGCCGCATCCATGAACTTGTTCACGTTCTCGGCAAGGTACGCGATGTCCCTGCCCGCACGGTCCTCAAGGATGAATTGGAAGCCGCCCGCGGTCCCGATGCCTGGAATCGAGGGGGGTGAGAAGGCAATCGCCCGGCCTTCCGGTATCTTGCGCAGCTCGCTGTTTATGTGATCCCTGATCGCGGCGAATTTTTCCTCCGGCCGTGTCCGCTCCGACCATGGCTTGAAATTCACGAAAAAGAACCCGCTGTAAGTGTTGGTGACGGTGCTCAAGAGCGAGAACCCGAGGACGGACAAGTAGTTTCTCACACCTGGGGTGTTTTTCAGGATTTCCTCGACCTTTTTGGCGGCCTCGCTCGTCCGCTGGAGCGAGGATGCATTTGGAAGCTGCAGCTGCACGTAGATGTAGCCCTGGTCCTCCTCGGGAAGGAACGCGGTGGGCAGGTGCCTTCCGATAAGGTACGCAATCGTCGCAAAGCACCCAAGGGCGATGAAGCTAAGCCCGCTCCGGTGGATCAGGTGGCGGGAGAAGCCCACGTAACCCTCCTGGACGCGTCCGAAGGAGCGGTTGAACCATCCGTAGAATCCACTCAGGAGGCCGCGCTTCTCATCGTCCTTAGGGCGGAGAAGTATCGCGCACAGTGCCGGGCTGAGCGAAAGCGCGTTGAATGCCGAGATGATGACCGAGATCGCAATCGTCAGCGCGAACTGTTGGTAGAGGCGGCCGGTGATGCCGGGAATGAACGCCGTCGGAACGAATACGGCGGCTAGGATCACTGCGATCGCCACGACGGGCCCCGAGACCTCCTCCATGGCCCGTATTGCTGCGTCGCGCGGCGCCATGCCCTCCTCGATATGGTGCTCGGTCGCCTCGACGACGACTATCGCGTCGTCGACCACCAGCCCGATTGCGAGCACGAGGCCGAACAGCGAGAGCGTGTTCACCGAGAATCCGAACACCGGGAACAGGATGAACGTGCCGACGAGCGACACCGGAACCGCGAGCATCGGGATCAGCGTCGGCCGCCAACCCTGTAGGAACACGAAAACGACTAAGATGACGAGCAGCATCGCTTCCCAGAGCGTGTTCGAGATCTCGAGCATGCCCTCGGAAACTGCCTGGGTGGTATCCAGCCCAATCCTGTAGTCCAGGCCCTCCGGGAAACTGAGCTTGATGCGGGCCATCGCCTTCTTGACGCCATTTGCGCAGTCGAGCGCGTTGGACCCCGGGAGCTGGTAGATTGCGATGTTCGCGGCCGGCTTGCCGTTCAACCTTCCCATCAGATTGTAGATCTGGGCTCCCAGCTCGACCCGGGCCACATCCCTCAGACGCACTGTCGATCCGTCGGGATTTTCGCGGATTATGATGGCCCCGAACTCCTCCGGGGAGGTGAGCCGCCCTTGGACACGGACGGAGTAGGTGAACTCCTGCCCCTTCGGGGCCGGCTCCGCACCCACAAAGCCGGCCGGATTCACCGTGTTCTGGCTCTGGATGGCCTGGATGACCTCGTTTACGGTGATGTTGAGCTTGGCGAGCTCGTCGGGCTTGACCCAATACCTCATCGCATACTGCCCGGCGCCGAAGACCGTTGCGTTCGCAATACCGGGGATCCGGGTGAGCTTATCGAGAATATTGATGTAGGCATAGTTCGCCAGGAACGTGCTGTTGAAAGTATCGTTCGGCGAATAAAGCGCGACGAGCATGAGGGGGGCCGAGAGCTGCTTCTGCACCGTGACGCCGAAATTCGCCACGTCGGCCGGAAGCTGCGGGCTTCCCTGAATCACCCGCATCTGCGTCAGGATCAGGTCGACGTTCGGGTCGGTGGCGATGTCGAAATTGGCCGTCAGCCGCAGCGAGCCGTCGCTGGCGTTGATCGAGTACATGTAGTTCAGGTTGTCGACGCCGCTGAGAACCTGCTCGATTGGCGTGGCCACGGACTGCTCGACTGTCTGGGCGTCCGCTCCGACGAAGGTCGTGGTGATGCGAGCCTCCGGCGGGACGATCTTGGGAAACTGGGCAATCGGCAGCGAGACAAGCGCCACTGAGCCCACGATCACCGTGATGATCGAGATGACGATGGCGACGATCGGCCGCCTGATGAAGAACCTCGACACGGCGGGATTACCTGGCGGTGTCCGGGGTCGCAAACGGGATGGGATGCACGAGCGCCCCTTCCGTTATCTTCTGAATACCGTCCGCGACGACCCGGTCGCCGGGGTGAAGCCCCGCCTCGACCACCACCTTGGAACCAAACTGGGCGCCGGCCTTGACCGCGACGATGTGCGCGCGGTTGGCGGCGTCGACCGTGGCGGCCTGGTATCCCCCCTGGAGCTCGGACAGGGCGCGCAGCGGCACGAGAAGGGCGCCCCTCTCGACGTTCACGACCGCGCGCACCCGGGCATACTGGCCCGGGCGCAGGAGCAAGCTCGGATTCGGGAACAGGGCCGCCACGCGCAGGGTCCCGGTGTTGCCGTCCACCTCGTTGTCCAAGGCGAAGAACGCGCCCTTCCTTGGGTAGGTGGAGTCGTCCGCAAGGATGAGCTCGAACTCGGTGCCCGCGGGGATGCTAGGGGCGTGGGGGTCGCGCCCCCGGAACTCAAGGTAGGTCTGCTCGCTTATGGGGAAGTACGCCTTGATGGGGTCCACGGTCGCCACGGTCGTCAGGGCCCCCGTGGAGGGCCCGACCAGGTCGCCGATCTGCGCCCTGATGAGCCCCGCGATGCCGTCGATGGGCGAGACAATGTGCGTGAAGCTGAGGTTGAGGCTCGCCTGGTCCACGGCGGCCCGGGCCGCCGCGACCTGGGCCTCGGCGGCGAGCCGGGCCTGGACGGAATCGTCCAGCTCCTCCTGGCTGATCGCCTTGTCCCGCGCCAGGGGCGTGAAGCGCGCGACGTCGAGGTCGGCCTTGCCGAGCTGCGCCTGGGCCTGCGCAAGCTGGCCCTCGGCCTGCGCCAGCGCCGCGGCGAAGGGCCTCGGGTCGATCTCAAAGAGTGGGTCGCCCTTGCGGACGACGGAGCCCTCCAGGTAGGCCTGCTTCACGAGGTATCCGCTCACCTGGGCGCGGATCTGCGCGTTCACGAATCCGTCCAGGGAGCCGATCCATTCGCGCACGACGGGCACGTCCCTCTGTTCGACGGCCACGACCTGGGCGTCCGGCGGGGCGGCCGCCGTGTCCGCGTGCCTCGCGCATCCGCCCGACAGGGCCAGCGCGAGTGCTCCCGATACCACGGCGAGGGGCCGTCGGCCCCGAATGTACGGCTCCATCGGTAACCTAATAGGCAGGTCAGGCGACAAGTTCAAGCAGGAGCAGCGGGAAGCCGGGCTTCCCCGCCGCGGCCCCGACGGCGCGGCGCCGTTCACCAGTTGTCGGATCGGAACGGCGCGGCGGGCAGGCCCGCGCCGTTGTAGAGGCTGGCCTCGGGGGCGTTGCTCCACGCGTAGCGCACGGCCACGGGCTCGCCCACCTCGGGCGACGAGACAAGGAGGGTGTCCCCGTCGATCTCCCCGGTCGCGGAGTGGAACACCCGGTCCCGGCCGGCGATCTCGAGCGCCTTCATTCCGCCGCCGCGCGCTACCAGGCGCGCGCCGGCGCTCGTGAAGCGAACGCGAAGCGCCTTGCCCTCGCGCGTCTCGCCCGCGTACACCGGGCCCGAGTACTCCACAGCCAGGCCGTACACCTTGGCCTTCGCGATCAGGGCGAGCCGGGCGCCGACGTCCTGCTTGTTTGTGGGATGTATGTTCTCGGGGTTGCTGTTGTCGATGGTCACGGCCATGCCGGTGGCCGGCGCCCCGAGCACCTGGGCCTGCGCCTCGCGCAGCTGCGCCCAGCCCCGGTCGGTGAGCTGCGACCTGTCGCCGAAGCCGGCGATCTGCACGAAGAGGAACGGCAGGTCGCCCTGGCCCCAGCCCGCCCTCCACGACCGGATGAGCGTGTTGAAGAGCTCGGCGTACTCGGCCGCACGCCCGACGTTCGACTCGCCCTGATACCAGAGGATCCCTCGCATCGCGCACGGCTGGAGGGGAGCGATCATCGCGTTGAAGAGGCCTCCCGGGCGCGCCGGGGAATCCTCGGTCGCCGGCGGCTGGGGCCAGGGGATCCGGTTCTTGGTGTGCGCGGCGTGGGCGGCCTCCTCCGCCTTCTCCCATGCCGCCATGTCCGCCGAATACCGGGCCACGCGCTCCGGCGGCCATTCTACCACCGCCTTCCTCCAGCGGTCGTCGAGGGTCCCCGCGACCGATGTCGAGGCCCTCGCCGCGTCGCTCATCCACGACTCGACGGGCGTGCCTCCCCACGCGCTCAGGATGATCCCCACGGGAACGCCGAGCGCCCGGTGGATGTCGCGGGCGAAGAAGTAGCCGACGGCCGTGAACTCGCCGACCGTCTTCGGCGACGCCGCCCGCCACCCGGCCGTCCTGGCGGTCGTCGCCGGGCTGGCCGCCACGGCGCGCTCGATCTTCAGCTGGCGGATCAGCGGGTAGTCCGCCGCGGACACCTCCGCCTCCGCGTTGTCGACCCGGTACGAGGGGCCGCCGTTGACCGTGAATTCCATGTTCGACTGGCCGGAGCAGAGCCACACCTCGCCGACGACGACGTCGTGGACCGCGACGGTGCTCTGGCCGGCGACCACCAGGTCGGCCGGATCGGAGCTGGCCGCCAGGGGCTTCAGGGTGACGGCCCAACGCCCGTCCTTTCCGGTGACGGTGCGCTCCGTCTGCCCGCGGAAGGTGACGGCGATCGTCTCGCCGGCCCCGGCGCTGCCCCACACGGGCACCGGCCTGCCGCTCTGCAGGACGGCGTGGTCGCCGAAGAGGGGCGCGAGCTCGATTTCCGCGTGCGGGGCGACGGCGCGACCTGGGGCGACGCACGCGGCCGGAAGCGCGGCCAGCGCGGCCGCCAGGATTGCGGTGCCAATACGGGATCCAATGGTGCTCATAGCGTTGCTTCCAACTGGGGTATGCGGTAGGTTGAAGCCGCGCAATCCCATCATGCAGCCACTTCGAATTAAGGTCTGGAGCGAGGACGTGCGCGAGCACAAGAGCGCAACGGTGAGGGAGATCTATCCGCGGGGCATCCATGGGGCCATCGCGGAGGGCCTCAGCAAGTTCCTGCCTTCGGCGCGCGTGTCGACCGCCACGCTGGAGGAACCCGAGCACGGCCTGACGGAGGACGAGCTCGGGGCCACCGACGTGCTGACGTGGTGGGGGCACGCGTTCCACGACCGGGTGTCCGACGCCGTCGCCCGGCGCGTCCAGGCCCGCGTGCTCGAGGGGATGGGCCTGATCGTCCTGCACTCCGGCCACTATTCCAAGGTCTTCAGGCAGCTGATGGGCACAACCTGCTCGCTCACGTGGAGGGACGCGGGCGAGCGCGAGCGGCTCTGGGTCTGCAATCCGGGCCACCCCATAGCGCGAGGGATCGACCGCTGCTTCGAGCTGGCCCGGGAGGAGATGTACGGCGAGCCCTTTGCCGTGCCGGCCCCCGAGGAGCAGGTGTTCATCTCTTGGTTCGAGGGCGGCGAGGTATTCCGGAGCGGATGCTGCTGGAGGCGGGGCAACGGCGGCATCTTCTACTTCAGGCCCGGGCACGAGACCTTCCCGACCTACCGCGACGACAACGTGATGCGGGTGATCGCCAACGCCGCGGAGTGGGCGAGGCCCCGCGGCACCTGGGTCGACTCGTGCCCCAACGTCACCTCGCCCGCCGAAGGGATCCCGCGCAAGTGACAATGCGCAGCCATGAGCCGGGGCCACGGCCGCCAAATCCAGCTGGAGCGACTTCCCTGGTGCCCTTCAGCCGCCTGGACCCCCCCGGCCAGAACATCGTCCAATTCCGCGGCGCGACCGTGCGCTACGGGCGGGTGACGGCCCTGCGCGACATCACGCTCGACATCCGCTGCGGCAGCTCGACCGCGATCCTCGGCAGAAACGGGGCGGGCAAGAGCACGCTTCTCCGGGCGGTGCTGGGCTGGCAGCCCCTGACGAGCGGGGATATCCGGATCGGTGACGCCCATCCTCAGCATGCGCGGCCGCGGCTGGCCTATGTCCCCCAGCGCCACGCGATCGACTGGGACTTCCCGATAACCGTCCGGGGGGTGGTCGAGCAGGGGCGCTACCCCTCGCTCAGGCTCTTCCAGCGGATGGGCCGGGCCGACAGCGAAAGGGTGGACTGTGCGCTCGAGGAGCTGGGGATTTCCGGCCTGGCGCACCGCCACATCCGGATGCTTTCGGGCGGCCAGCAGCAGAGGACGTTCCTCGCTCGGGCGCTCGCTCAGGGCGGGGACATCTTCCTGTTGGACGAGCCCTTTGCGGGCCTCGACCTGTTCGCGGTCGAGGAGCTGTCGCACATCCTGGGCAACTGGGAGTCCCAGGGCCGCACCGTGGTGGCCGCGGTGCACGACCCGGCGATAGCGCGCCGCTGCTTCACGCGGGGAGTCCTGCTCGACACGGGCCTCGTCGCCGACGGCCCCATCGCCGACGTCCTGTCGGCGGCCAACATCGACCGCGCGTACCGGAGCGAGCACTGCGTCCACGAGGGCCGGCCCCGGCCCGCCGAGGCGGCGGAGGCGCGGCGATGAGCCTCCACGACCTGCTGTTGGCCCCGTTTTCCTACGAGTTCATGCGGCGCGGGCTGCTCTCGGCTCTGCTGCTGAGCGTCAGCGGCGGGCTCCTCGGCTGCGTCCTGGTCCTCCGGAGGATGGCGCTCATGGGGGACGCCCTCTCTCACTCGTTGCTTCCGGGCGTCGCGGCGGCCTGGCTGCTCTTCGGGACGAGCACGGTCGCGCTCTTCCTCGGCGGCCTGATCGCCGGCCTTCTGACCGCGCTTGGGAGCGCGCTGCTGAGCCGCTTGACGCGGATAAAGGAGGACGCGGCGTTCGGCTCCCTCTTCATCGTGTTCTTCGGCGCGGGCGTGGCGCTGATCAGCAGGCTGCCGACGAGGCTCAACCTGGCGGACTTCCTTTTTGGAAACATTCTCGGCGTCGGCGCGGGGGACCTGTGGCTCTCCGCCGCCGTCAGCGGCGTCACCGCCGCGCTTTTCGCCGTCTTCCACCGGAGCATCCTCCTCGAGACGTTCGACCCGGTGTTCTACCGGGCGACCGGCGGGCGGGGCGGCCTGGTCCACATGGGCTTCCTCACGCTCACGGTCCTCAACCTCGTGGCCGCCATGCAGGCGATGGGGATCGTGCTCGCCCTCGGCCTGTTCCTGCTGCCTGCCGTGAGCGCCTACCTCTGGTGCGACCGATTCGTCCCGATGCTCCTGCTCTCGATCGCCCTGGCGATGCTCGGCTCGGCCGTCGGCATCCTGCTGAGCTTCCACCTCGGCCTGGCGAGCGGGGCCGCCATCGTCCTCTGCCTCGGCCTCGTCTTCGTCGCATCGGCGCTCTTCAGCCCCCGCTACGGGGCCGTGAGGTCCCTGCTCAGGGGCGGCGGGCGCCTTCCCGGCACGTGAAGGCGGCAGTTCTTCACCTCGTGCTCGGCCTCGCCGCGTGCCTGGGCCCCGCGGCGCGCGGCGGGCCTGGCCCCCTCCGGGTGGTGACCCTGGGGACGGTCCTGGCGGAGATCGCCCGGGAGGTTGGCGGGACCGAGGTCCGGGTGGTAAACCTCGTCGAGCCGGGCGTCGACCCGCACACGTACAACCCCTCGCCGGCCGACATGCGCATGCTGATCGACGCCGACATCGTGCTCGCCTCGGGCATGGGGCTGGAGGGCTACCTTGGCCGGCTGGTCGCCGGCGTCGGGACGAGGGGCCGCGTCGTCGCGGTCGGGGACGCGCTGCCCGTCGTCATCTCGGCGCCCGGGGCCGGGATAGGGGGCGAGACGGACCCCCACTGGTGGCACAGCATCGACGACATGGCCGCCGCGGCGGACCTGGTGCGCTCTGAGTTCTCACGCGAGCGCCCGGGCTCCGCGGACGCCTTCGCGCGCAGCGCCCTGGCGTACCGGCGCCGGCTGGCGGCGCTCAAGGCATGGGTCTCGGCGGAGGTCGGCAGGCTGCCGCCCTCCCGGCGCCAGCTCGTGACGTCGCACGACGCCTTCGGCTATTTCGCGCGCGACTACGGGTTCGCCATCCATCCGATCAACGGCCTGTCGACCGAGAGCGAGGCCGACGGGAGGCGTCTCGCCTCGCTGATCGACCTCATCCGGCGCGAGAAGATCCCGGCCGTCTTCGCCGAGAGCAGCGCGAACCCCCGCCTGGTCGCGAATCTGCTCGAGGAGACGGGCGCGCGCATGGGGGGCACCCTCTACGCGGACGGGCTCGGGCCGCCCGGCAGCGGCGCGGAAAGCTACGAGGAGATGTACCGGCACAACGTGCTGGCTATCGTCGGGGCGCTGTCCGGGCCCTAGCCCCGGGGACCAGTCAGTCCGTGTCGTTTCCCCTTGGGAAATTGAACTTCACGCCGGTGAAGGTCGTGCCCCTGACGGTGACCTCCCTGAGCACGGCGTCGAATTCGCGCGCTCCCCTGAGCCAGTCGGCCTGGGCCTCGAACAGCGAGGTGTCGCCGACGGTCTCGCCTGTGGCCGGGTTGGCCACGGCCGCAAGGACGAGGGTCCGCGGCGCGCCGCCGATGTCGGCGACGATCTCGACCGATGGCGCCGGTATCCGGACGAAGTTCTCCATCTCGCCGTCGAGGACGAATGCCTGGAGGGTGCCGGCCGTGGCGTCGAGGACGAGCTCGACGTGGTAGGCCTCGTCGCCGAGGACGACGGGCGTACCGCCGTGCGGCGGATGGTGCTCGTGCCTGTGCGGCGGGCCCGACGAGGCGGGCGGCCTCGAGCAGCCGGCGGCGAGGACGGTGGCCAGGGTGATCGCGGGGAGGAGCGCCGTCACGCGGATGCTCATGGGGGGCGGGCGGGCGTTCAGGATATCGGGGAAAGGTTCTCCGCGACTTCCGTCCTGTAGGCCTTCCATGCCGGCAGGAGGCCGCACGCGCCGCACAGCGCGGTCATCCCGAGGGGCGCCCACAGCATGACCGGGCTGTAGGCGAACGTCTCGAGGAGCACGCCCGTCTGGGCCTGGATGACGACGGCGACGGTGGACACGATCCCGGCGTAGGCGGCGAACGCGGCGACCATGCCGATGGCGCCGATGGCCGTCGCCTCGAGGACGATGGCGCTGAAGATGAAGAGGCGCCCGGCCCCGAGCGCCCGCAGTATGGCGATGTCGCGCCGCCTCGAGGCCATGGAGTTGTAGATGGCGACGAGGACGCCGGCGGCGGAGACCGCCGCCACGAGGTATGCGACCAGCGCCAGGACCCTGTCGAACCATCCGATCTTCTGGAACAGCTCCGCCATGATCGCGCCGATCGGGTAGGCGAACGTGAGCCTGTTGCCCTGCTTGTTGTACATGATGTCGAGCATGAACCCTGCGGAGGGCGAGCGGAGCTGGATGAGGACGGCGCTCACGTCGGTGGCCGCCCTGGGGTCGTGGCCGCTCATCGTCTGCAGCCCGTGGATCGGGATCCAGACGACCTTGTCGGCCGGAGTGTTGGAGGGGGCGAGGATGCCCGTCACCACGTAGGTCTCGGCGTGCTGGTTCCTCTCGTCGTAGACGAGGCCGTGAAACGGGTGGAACGTGTCCCCGACGGCGAGCCCCAGCCTGCGCGCGGCGAAGCTGCCGATCACCGCCTCCTTCGCGGACGGGTCGAAGAGCCTCCCCTTCGACAGCGCGAAGCGCCTGCCGGGTGCGTACTCAACGCCCGTGAAGAACTCCGGTATGGTCCCGACTATCCGGTAGCCGCGCAGGTTGTCGCCCACGGCTATGGGGATGGCCAGCTTCACCGCGGGGTGGCGCCTGATGTACTCGTAGTCGGACGCCGGGAGGTTTCCCGGCGAGGCCTCGAGGTGGAAGATGGCGTTCAGCACGAGCTGGAGCTTCGAGCCCCGCGCGCCGAGCACGGCGTCGAAGCCCGTGTTCACCTGGGTGAACGTCCTCTGGGACTGCTCCTTCACGACCCAGACGGACATCAGCAGGCCCCCGGCGAGGGCGATCGACAGCGCCGTGATGGTCGTGGAAAGCGCGTGCTGGCGCAGGCTGCGCCTGACGATGAGGGCGAGCGTCATGACCCGGCCTCCCTCAGCACCAGGTTCAGCTCGGCGAAGTCCCGGACGCTCCGGAACGCCCCGAGCACGCCGGGGTCGTGGCTGACGAGGAGCAGGGCGGCGCCCGTCTCGAGGCACGTCTCCCGGACCAGCGCCAGGGCCTCTCCAGCGTTGCGTCGGTCGAGGTTGCCGGTCGGCTCGTCGGCTAGGACAAGCCTGGGGCGTTTCGCAAGGGCGCGGGCCACGGCCACGCGCTGCTGCTGGCCGGAGGAAAGCTGCCTCGGGTAGTGGTCGAGCCGCTGCGACAGGCCCACCCGCCCGAGGAGCGCCAGAGCCTGGGCCCTGTCCGGGCGGGTGCCGAACGTCATGCCCAGCATGACGTTCTCAAGGCAGGTGTATCCCTGGAGCAGGTTGAAGGTCTGGAAGATGTAGCCGACCTTCGATCCCCGCAGCATGTCGCGCCTGTGCTCCCCGAGCGCGGCCATGTCGGCGCCGTCGAGGAGTATCGAGCCCGAATCGGGCGCGAGGATGCCGGAGATGAGGTTGAGGAAGGTCGTCTTGCCCGAGCCGCTCTCGCCGCGCAGGGCCAGGTGCTCGCCCATGGCGAGGGAGAACCCAGCGACGTCGATGATCAGCTTGCGGTCCCCGTCCGGGGAGGCGAAGGACTTCCTGAGTCCGCTCACCTGGAGCAGCGCCGGGGGTTCTTTCACGGGTGGACGGATGGCCTTTGGCGACGAATCACAGCGTTACCGTTAATCCGGCGGCGGGCGACTGCAACCGGCATTTCGGCCGCGCAGGCGCAAGCCTGCGCGGCCGCGTGCCCCCGCGGCGGGATTACGGGACCTCGTAGACCTCGGCGAGGGCGACGCCGGAGGTGCTGCTGACGCCGCTGATCTGGATGGTGTAGGCGCC